>ENA-OQHN01000062-OQHN01000062.1-human-gut-metagenome-genome-assembly--contig:-NODE-62-length-40201-cov-6.229276_pt1 | contig 40201 bp, 43 predicted proteins | sample MGYA00242564_ERZ504721 | MGnify/ENA primary metagenome ERZ504721 (study PRJEB26092, sample SAMD00036212) | human gut metagenome | host: Homo sapiens | study: EMG produced TPA metagenomics assembly of...
AACGTTTGAAATTGACTCAAATGGCGTCTTGCTCCGGTTGAGGCGCTAAGTTAGGGCCAGGGACACTGGCTCAATTGTTGGACGGGCTTCCAACACATAAAGATGACCGCCTCCTCGTTGGCTATGATAAGAGCGACGACGCGTCGGTCTACCAGGTGAGCGATGATCTGGCTGTCGTCCAAACGGTCGATTTCTTTCCGCCTATCGTCGACGATCCTTATTTATTCGGTCAGATTGCAGCGGCCAATGCCCTGAGCGACGTCTACGCCATGGGGGCCGAGGCGAAACTGGCCATGAACATCATGTGCGTCAATTTGTCCATGGGCCGCGAAGCCATCCGGTCTATCCTCGAAGGGGGATACCAAAAGGCCTATGAAGGCGGGGTCATCATCACCGGCGGCCATACCATCGAAGATAAGGAGCCGAAGTACGGCCTGTCCGTGACCGGTTTCGTTCATCCGCAGAAATTATTGCGCAATTCGTCGGCCCGGCCTGGTGACGTCCTCATCCTGACCAAGCCCTTAGGCGTGGGTATCTTGATGACAGCTGCCCAGGGCGATTTCGTCGACGCGCCGCTCCTGCAGCAGCTCTATGACCAGATGGCCCAGCTCAATAAGACGGCCCGGGACATCATGGTCCGCTATGACGTCCACAGCTGTACCGATGTGACCGGCTTCGGCCTGCTCGGCCATGCCTGCGAGATGGCCGATGGCAGCGGCACGACGATCCATTTTCAGAAAGGATGCCATTCCCTACCATAAAGAAGCCTTGGCGATGGCCGCCATGGGCCTGATCCCGGCCGGGGCCTTATCGCAATCGCGATTTTGCGGCGGGACGCGTCAAGGCAGAGGATATGGACAAGCGTTTCATGGACGTCCTCTACGACCCGCAGACTTCAGGCGGCCTGCTCATTTCCGTCGCTGAAAAGGACGCACCGGCCCTGGAAAAAGCCTTGAACGGTGCCATTCCCTGTGCGGCCGTCGTCGGCTGCGTGACGGAACGGGACAAATGGGCCATCGTCATTGAATAAAACTTATAAAAACGGCTACCTTCGACGCCATAGATAGTGTATAATAAAACTGGTGAGTTTTTTTACCGTACTCATGTCAACTACAAAGGAGAGATCAACTGTGATTGAACGCTATACGAAACCGGAAATGGGTCAGATTTGGACAGAATTCAACGAATGGGATACGCTGAAACAGGTAGAAATCCTGGCCAGCGAAGCCCAGGCCGAACTCGGCAACGTGCCGAAGGAAGCGGCCAAGGAAATTCGCGAAAAAGCGAAGTTTTCTGTCGAACGCATCCATGAAATCGAAGCGGAAACACATCATGATATTGCCGCCTTTGTTTCCACCCTTTCGGAAAACATCGGCGAAGCCGGCAAATATGTTCACCTGGGCCTGACGTCGACAGACGTAAAAGATACGGCCATGGGCTATATGCTCAAACAGGCTTCGGATATCCTCATCAAGGATTTGGAAGATTTCCGCGACGTTCTGCGCCGCCGCGCCGTTGAATTCAAATATACGCCCTGCATCGGCCGTACCCACGGCATCCATGCCGAAGCGACGACCTTCGGCCTCAAGCTCTGCAACTGGCTGGCTGAAACGGAACGCAACATCGAACGCATGAAACGGGCCAAGGAAACGATCGCCGTCGGCAAGATTTCCGGCGCTGTCGGCACCTACGCCGATGTCGATCCCTTCGTAGAAAAATACGTCTGCGAACACCTGGGCATCGCGCCGTCGCCGATTTCGTCCCAGACGCTGCAGCGCGACCGCCATGCAGAATTCATGACGACGTTGGCGGTTATTGCCAGCTCCATCGATAAATTCGCTACGGAAATCCGCCACCTCCAGCGTACGGAAGTCCGTGAAGCGGAAGAATATTTCAGCCCCAAACAGAAGGGTTCGTCCATCATGCCGCATAAACGCAATCCTATTACGTGCGAACGCATGTGCGGACTGGCCCGCGTTATCCGCGGCAACGCCCAGGCGGCCCTGGAAGACGTAGCGCTCTGGCATGAACGGGATATTTCCCATTCGTCTGTTGAACGGGTTATCCTGCCGGACAGCACCATTGCCCTCGACTACATGCTTCAGACCTTTACGCGCGTCGTCGACCGCCTCATCGTATATCCGGAAAAGATGATGCAGGACCTGAACCTGACAGGCGGTCTCATCTACAGCCCGATTCTTCTCAATACCCTCGTCGAAAAGGGCGCAGTCCGCGAACAGGCCTACCGCTGGGTACAGCGCAACGCCATGAAGCGCTGGCTCGAAGGGGAAGATTTCCTGGAAAACCTCAAAAAAGACGAAGATATTGCTAAATTCATGAGCAACGAAGACATCGAAGCCTGCTTCGACGTTCATAAGATGCTCAGCCATGTCGATACGATTTTTGCCCGCTTTGGCCTCTAATTCGCCTACAGGCAAGATAAAAGGCAGCTCCGTTGCGAGCTGCCTTTTTTTAACAAATGAAATTGGCTGGGATTTCTGCGGAAAGGAGCGATGGACATGTATTACTTTGACAATGCCGCGACGACGGCGCAGAAGCCGCTGGCTGTGGCTCAAGCTGTATACGACGCCCTCAGCGGCGGCCTGCTGGGCAATCCTTCCCGGGGTGCCCACGCCTATTCACTGCGGGCTTACGGGCTGACGCTGCAGGCGAAGGAGCTGGTGAAAATGCTGTTTCACGCCGGCGGCGAGTACGACGTGGCCTTTACGCATAATTCTACGGCGGCTCTCAACATGGTGCTGAAAGGGCTGCTCGGGCCGGGCGACCACGTCTTAACGACGACGTGGGAGCACAACGCCGTCCTGCGGCCCCTGTATCAGCTGGAGCAGCAGGGGACGGCCATCGATTTTATAGGCTCGGAAGCCGGTACGGGCGCGCTGCAGTACGGCGAACTGGAACAGAAGCTGCGGCCGTCGACGAAGGCCGTCGTGTGCAACCATGCGTCAAACGTGACGGGCAACGTCGTGGATTTGGAGCGCGTCAAGGATTTCTGCCGCAAGCATTCCCTGATACTCGTCGTTGACGCATCCCAATCGGCAGGGGCATATCCTATCGACTTGTCTGACGGCATCGTCACGGCTCTATGCTTTACAGGCCATAAATCGCTCTATGGGCCGGGAGGAACGGGCGGCGTCTGCATACGAAAGGACGCGGAGGTGCGGCCGTATATTACGGGCGGCGACGGCGTCCATTCCTTTGACCACGAACAGCCGCGGGATATTCCGGGTGTATTCGAGGCGGGCACGGCCAACGTCGCCGGTATCGCCGGCCTGGCTGCAGGCGTGCAGGCGCTGCTTGACGAAGGCCTGGAGGCGGCAGTCCGCCATCAGGAGGCGTTGGGGCGCATCTTTGCGGAAGGGGTTCGGGAGTTGCCGAACGTCACGCTGTACGGCGACTTTTCCGGCCCTCGCGTCGGCGTATACGCCCTGAATGTCGGCGACGCCGATTCGGCCTTGGTCAGCGATATCTTGTGGGATCAATACGGCATGGCGACGCGGCCTGGATTTCACTGCGCCCCGCTCATGCACGAAGAGCTCCATACGGAGCGGCGCGGCGCCGTGCGCTTTTCCTTTTCCCGGTTTACGACGGAGGACGACGTCGCGGCGGCCCTGCGGGCCCTGCGGGATATTTCCGCCATGGAGACGTAAGGATGTCGGAGAATGATGAAATAGACGTATTGTATAAGGAGGAATGGCAACATGTTTAAAATCGATATGACGGGCAAGGCCTGCCCCCTTCCGGTAATACAAACTCATAAAGCCCTGAAGGAACACGACGTAGTAGAAACGATTGTCGATAATAAAATTGCGACGGAAAACTTGAAGCGACTGGCCGATCAGCTGGGCTGTACGTATACGCTGACGGAAGAATCGCCGGAGCGCTACGTCGTCGTCATCGCTAAAAGCGAATGGGCGGCGGAATCGTCTCGGGCAGCTGAAACGGCGAAGGCCGCCGATTCGTATATCGTCGTCGTCAATTCACCGTACATGGGCGTCGGCGACGAGGCCTTCGGCAAAAGCCTGCTCAAGACCTTCCTGTATACTCTGACGGAGCAGGATGTCCTGCCCCAGTGCGTTGTCTTTTACAACGGCGGCGTGCCCCTGGTAACGGAAGGCTCGGAATCGCTGGAAGACCTGCAGAAGCTGGCGCAGATGGGCGTGCCGATTTACGCCTGCGGCGCCTGCCTCAATTTCTACGGGCTGACGGATAAGGTCGCCGTCGGCGAAATCACGAATATGTACCGCATCGTCGAGCTGATGCGGACGGCAGACCGTATTGTCAAGCCGTAGGAGGGCTTATGGAAACGTATGGCATCGTTTTGTTTTACAATACGAAGGACGCGATGCAGGCCGAGGCGGAAGCCAGGCGGCGTCAGATAAAGGCCCGCATCGTGCCGACGCCGGGGAAAATTTACGCCAGCTGCGGATTTTCCCTGCGCTACGATCTGGAAGAGGAAGGGGCGCTGACGGCGATGCTGGCGCAATGCGGCCTTTCCTGCGAGAGCTTGTATCATGCCGCGCGGGACGGGTTGAAGGTGTCTTATGAAAAACAGGAAGGCGGTGCGTAAATGGCAAGACATGTCGTCATCGGGACGGCTGGCCACGTAGATCATGGCAAGACGACACTGGTAAAGGCCCTGACGGGTATCGATACGGACACGACGAAGGAAGAAAAGCGGCGGGGCCTGACGATTAACCTGGGCTTCGCCTATTTGGATTTGCCCGACGGCACGCGTGCCGGCATTGTCGACGTTCCAGGACACGAGCGATTTATCCGAAATATGGTCGCCGGACTGCCCGGCTTGGGCATGGTGCTGCTGGTCGTAGATGCCAATGAAGGCGTCATGCCCCAGACGGTCGAGCATATGGATATTTTGACGCTTCTGGGAATAGAGAAGTATCTCGTCGTCGTCACGAAGGCCGATACGGTCGACGAGGACATGCTGGAACTGGTCAAGGAGGATATCCGTGCCAAGCTGGCCGATACAGCAGCTGCCAATGCTGACATCGTCGAAACGGACGCTCTTACGGGACGGGGCCTTTCGGACCTCGGCGTCAAAATACAGGCCATGACGGAAGATTTGTCGGAACGGCACTCCGGCGGCGCGGCCCGCCTGAATATCGACCGCGCCTTTTCCGTAAAGGGCTTCGGTACCGTCGTGACGGGAACGCTGCTGGACGGAGCCGTGGCCGTCGGCGACGAGCTGTTTTTGTATCCGAAGAAGCGGGCCGTGCGGGTTCGGAATATACAGGTTCATGAGCAAAACGTCGGACGGGCCGAGGCGGGCCAGCGGACGGCCTTCAATCTGGCCAACATAGGGACGGATGAGGTACGTCGCGGCAATGTGCTGTGCGCTTCCGCCGATTTGACGCCGACAAGAATGATCGACGCCAAGGTTTCCTGCTTAAAGCGAGCAGATTGTCTGATTCAGATGTGGGATCGCCTGCGTCTCCTCGTCGGGACGCAGGAAGTCATGGTTCGGGCTGTTCCCCTGGGCGTGGAGTCGATTCTGCCCGGACAGGAAGGCTTTGTGCAGCTGCGGCTGGAAGGGGATGAAATCGTCGTCAAAGAAAGAGATCGATTTATCCTGCGGACCATTTTCTCCTATGCGCACCATAGGCGGCGGCGAAGTGCTGGACGCCAATCCCCGCAAGCACCGCCGCTTTAGGGAAGCCGTACTGAACAGCCTGAAAGCGAAGGACAGCGGCAGCCTGGACGAAGGGCTCTGCGATTATCTGCTCTACAAGGCGAAATCCTTCGCCCGGCAGGCCGATGCGCAGGCCGCTCTGGGTGCAGACGCCGCCGCGCTGGACGCCGCCGCGGCCCGCCTTTCGGCAGAGGGAGTGCTGTACGAGACGGCGGCCGGCTATATCCATCGGGACGCGTATCAGAAACTCAAAGGCCGGGCTGTGCAGCTCCTGCTGGCCTATCACAAGGAATATCCCCTGCGCCCGGGTATGCCACTCGGCGAGTTTCGCTCCCGTTTGGGCGGCTCCTTATCGGAAAAAGAAGCCGGCGAAATCCTGCGCCTCATGGAAAGAGACGGAAGCTGCCGCATAGACGATGCCGTCGCAGCGGCTAGCCGGTTCCGCGTCGTATTTACGCCGGAGCAGAAAAAAGCCCGCGATGCCATGACGGCGGCCTTAGCCCACTCGGGCTATACGCCCGTAAAGATCAGTGAGCTGACGGCTCCCTGGGCCGACGGCCGGGCCGTGCTGGAAGCTATGCGGGGGAAGACAGCCGTAATCTTATCGCCGGAGTACGCCGTGGCGCGCCAGGCCTATGACGACGCCGTGCGCCGTCTCTGCTGCTACGTGCGGGAAAAGGGGCCCATTGAGCTGGCGGCCTTCCGCGATCTCTTGGGCATCGGGCGCAAAGGGGCGCTCCAATTACTGGATTACATGGACGAACAGCACGTGACGCGGCGCACCGAAGGCGGGCGAGTCCTCGGCGACGGCGCGGACCGCATAGAAAGCAGGTGAGGCAATGAAACAAGATATGAGACAGCTGCTGCGGCAGCTTCCTAAGGTAGACGTACTGCTGCAGCGGCCGGCGCTGGCCGAATGGGAACAAAGCCTGTCCCGCAGCCTGATAAAGCGGGCCGTACAGGACGTATTGGCTGGTCTTCGCCGGGATATTTTGGCCGAACGACGCAGCGAAGTACCGGCAGAGGACGAGCTGGACGACATGGTGCTGGCCTGTTTCCGCCGGCAGAAGGCCCTGCGCCTGAAAAAAGTCGTCAACGCGACGGGGACGATTCTTCATACGAATCTGGGCCGGTCTGTACTGAGCGAAGAGATTGGACGGCACGTAGGAGAAGTGGCCGCGTCGTACTCAAACTTGGAATATGATCTGGACGAAGGACAGCGCGGTTCCCGCTATGCCCACCTGCAGTCGCTGCTGAAAGAACTGACCGGAGCGGAAGACGTCCTCGTAGTCAACAACAACGCCGCCGCCGTGCTGCTGGCCCTGACGTCGATGACGCGAGGGAAAGAAGTCGTTATTTCCCGGGGAGAACTCGTGGAAATCGGCGGCCTGTTCCGCATTCCCGACGTCATCGAAGCCAGCGGCGGCACGATACGGGAGGTCGGGACGACAAATAAAACCCACGTATCAGACTACAGCCGGGCCGTCGGCGAAGGTACCGGCGCGATTATGAAAGTCCATACGAGCAATTATCGCATCATAGGGTTTTCTGAAAGCGTACCCGCTCAAGAACTGTCCAAACTGGCTCACGCCCACGGCCTGCCCCTCATCAACGACCTGGGCAGCGGGTTATTCGTCGATATGCGCCGCTTCGGCCTTCCCTACGAGCCGACAGTAAAGGAAGTCCTGAAACAAGGCTGCGACGTCGTCATGTTCAGCGGCGACAAGCTCCTCGGCGGGCCGCAGGCCGGCATTATCGTCGGCAAGGCTGAGTATATTGAGCCGATGAAAAGACATCAGCTGCTGCGGGCCCTGCGGGTCGATAAGATGACCCTGGCCGCCCTGGAAGCGACGCTGCAGCTGTACCGGGACGAAGACCTGGCGATACGGTCCATCCCTGCGCTGCAGATGCTGGCGCGGACGCAGAAGGAATGCCTGCGGCGAGCCGATATGCTGGCTCAGATGCTGCAGACTGCCGACGCGGCTCTGCAGGTGCAGACCGTGCCGGTCCGCGATATGGTCGGCGGCGGCTCCTATCCGGAATATACGCTGCCGGGGTACGCTGCAGCCGTCGCGTTGGAAGGTCTGACGGCGGCAGAATTGGAACGCCGCCTGCGCCATGCCGAAATTCCTATCGTCGCCAGAGTGCAGCAAGACCGGCTGTGTTTGTCCGTACGGACGCTGCGGGATAATGAGTTTTCCCTGATCTGCACGGAAATTGCCCAGGCTGTAACCGGAGGATAACGTAAAAAAAGCGAAGACCGCGACTATGGGTCTTCGCTTTCTTTATCGGGCTGCTAGCTATTGCAAACGGAGCAGTTAGAGACTAGATACTAAAAAAGACAAGGCGGCTTTGCAGGCGGCCTTGTCTGGCAGTTGGCGGGAAAGTGTAGGAATCGAACCTACCTAAGAAGCTCTTAACTCCTCATACTGGTTTTGAAGACCAGAGGGCACACCAGAACCCATACTCCCCCAAGATAGGTTCAGTATACCATGTTTGCTGCGGCGGCGCAACGGAATAACCCGTCTTTCAGCTGGGGCCTTAGGCTTCGGGCGACGACTGGCCGATGATTTTAATGCCCTCGGCATAGACGACTGTCGGGTTTGGCGTTTTCTTTTCGATGAGGTCGACGAGGAGATGGAGACATTTTTCGCCGATTTCCCGCATGGGAATATCGATGCGGGACAAGGACGGAATGGCGTAATCGTTGAATTCGGCCATGTTGATGCCGATGGTAAATACTTCTACGTCGCCGGGAATGGAAACGCCTAATTCATGGCAGGCGAACAACATGCCGTGAGCCAATACGTCGGATTCGCAGAACATCGCCTTCGGCAGGCGCTTTTCTGCATAGAGCTTTTTCGTCGCGTCGATAGCGCTGGACGACGACGTGTCGCACAGGACGATATTTTCCTCCGGAACGGGATGGCCGGCTTCGGCAAAGGTGTCGAGAAAGCCCTTCATCCACATGCGCATGATGGGAAAGGTCGTATCGTGAGTCAGCACGCCGGCATCGTAGATTCCCTTGTCGAGAAAATGGCGGGCGACCTGGGCGCCGACCTCGTAATTGTCCATAGTGACGCTGCTGTATTTCGGCGATTCCCTGTTGAACAGGACGACGGGATAGGAAATGTCGCAGGAATTTAAATATTCCATGTCTGAATTGGACATATTAGCGATGATGATGCCGTTGAAAAATTCATTCTGCGTCGTTTCCATCTGCTTTTTCAGGTTGTCGACCTCGTAGGGCACGACGGTCAGGTGGACGACCTTATTCTGCTGCATAATTTCTTTTTGAATCCCCAGCGTAATACGAGCCAGGTAATTGATACGAAAGTCCGTCGCCCAATAAAACGCTATGGCGTAACTGTTTTTCTGCGTAGCCCGCAGCTTTTTGGCCGACTGGTTCGGCACGTATTTCAGCTGTTTGGCGATTTGCTGTATGCGGGCCTGCGTTTCCTTGGAGATTTTTCGTTCCTGTCCCTTTCCGTTCAGGACGATGGAAACGGTGGCGATGGAAACGCCGGCTTCACGAGCGATATCTTTAATCGTAGACATACTATACCCCCTCTATATTGTTTTATTTTGACATAAAAAAAACGAATTTTCAAGGCTAGAATAGGCTTATTTCCTCGCTGTAGTATGATACAATAGATACATTAACGGTGAATTGGGGAGGAATGACTATGACGGGAATAGACAAGCATGTATCGGCGGCCCATATGGTACTGGGAAAGGACTTGAATCCGCATGATACGCTGTTTGCCGGGCAGGCGACGTCGTATATGATCGAGTGCGGCTTTCTGGCCGTGCAAAGCTTTTTGCAGAGCTGCCATATCGTCTGCCTGGGGTTGGACGGGCTGCGGTTTCTCCGGCCGGTTCGCAAAGGCGATTCCATCGACGTTTCCAGTACCATCGTCTATGCCGGGGCGACGAGCGTCGGCGCGCATATCGCCATGACGCGGCGCTCCGACGGGGCACTGGCGGCGGAATGCTTCGTGTCCTTCGTCCACATCGAAGAGGAAACGGGACAAGCCCGGCCCCACGGCGTGACGCTGCCGGCGCTGGATGAGCAGGGTGAGGCGTGGCGGCGCGCCTATTTAGCTTATAAAGGGATGACGGTATAATGGATTTTGCAGAACAAGTAGACGAACGGCTGCATAACTTAGCCAAGCCGCCGGGAAGTTTGGGATTGCTGGAACGGCAGGCGCGTCAGGTTTTCCTGTCCTGGGGCTCCTTTCAGGAGGAACTTCGTCCCCGCCATATTATTTTTGCCGCAGATAATGGCGTCGTCCGTTCCGGCGTTGTAGCCCAGCTGTCTGATATTACGTATATGCAGAGCGTGCATATGACGGAAGGGACGTCGGCTGTGACCTGCTTCTGCCGCTGTCACGGCATTCCCTACGAAGTCGTAGACGTCGGCATCGACAGTGAAGATGCCGTCGGCGTCGACAGGAAAATTGCCAGAGGGACGGCCGATTTTTCGGTACAGCCGGCGATGACAAAAGAACAATTCGCCTGCGCTGCCGCCGTCGGCAGGGAGCGGGTTGAAACGGCAAAAGCCCAGGGATGCAACATCCTGTCCTTCGGTGAAATGGGTATAGGCAACACGACGACGTCGGCTGCCGTGCTGACAGCTATAGCGCCGGCCGGCAGCGCGTTTCTCGTCGGGCACGGTTCGGCTAAGGGCAATTACCGCCTTTGGTTTCATAAAGAGCAGGTCATCAAGGAGGCGCTGCAAAAATATGAAGGGGAAATCCAGACGCCGGAGGACGCCCTGCGCTGCGTCGGCGGATTCGACTTAGCTGCCTTGTACGGCGCGATGCTGGCCTGTGCCGACGTTCATCTGCCGTTTTACATCGACGGATTTATTACAGCCGTAGCCCTGGCCTGCGCCGTGAAGACCCAGCCGGCTGTGCGGCAGTACGCGCTGCCGTCGCACATTTCCCGTGAGCCCGGCATGAGCGCGGCCCTGCGGCTGTGCGGTATAGACGAATACGACGTGCCTATCCACGCCGACATGGCTCTGGGAGAAGGCACAGGAGCCGTGCTGGGCGTCGTCATGCTGAAGACGATGCTGTATGCCGTAGGGCATATGGCGACACTCGACGGCATCAACGGCGAAGCGGAAGAACGCCATTGCAGGCGCATGGAGAAAGGGGCGGAATATCAGGATGATAGATGAACAGCTGCGCAAGGAAGCGGCGGTTATCTTTGCCCGTATGGGATTAAGCGAAGAAGAAGCCGTCGCCCTGTTTTATAAACGTACAGTAGAAGCAGGAAAAATGCCCTTCGGCCCGGCGTCAGAAGGGACGGCAAAGGCAAAGCAAAAGAAAAAGCGCATGAACGAGCGCTTTGCCGAATGGGATGCGTTTTAAGGATAAGAAGTATAACTTCTGTTGTAAAAACAACATACATGGCGGCCTTCATGGCATATACTAAGAATAAAGGAGATGATATGCTATGAAGATGTTGTACAGCGACAAGCGAATTTGGATAGAAGATGAAGAAGGAAAGACTGTCGGCGAGATTGATTTCCATCAGGATCAGAACGGCAAGTACAATATTGTCCATACAGGCGTCGACCCGTCGCAGCAGGGACAGGGAACGGCGGGAAAGCTGGTGCAGGCTGCGGCGGATTACATCCGCAGTACAGGCCGTAAAACCGGCGCGTCGTGCTCCTATGCGTCGGCTTGGCTCGAACGGCATAAGGAATACGATGATATTTACGAGCCGTAGCGTCTCGGATATTTGACGAATCGGCAGGATTTACGTATAATAAACATAGAAAAAAGGCGCTGCCGGCAACGGTCAGCCCCATATCATAGGAAAAAAGAAAATCCGCCTATAGTTGGTAGCTGTGGGGCGGATTTCCTTTTATGCTTTCAATGCAATAATGCAAATTGCCGCTAAGAACACGAAGGCCAACAGGTCGTATGGTGTCATAGGGCATCGCCCCTTTCCGGGGCCAGGATTAACCGCCTACCGCTTTTTGCAGCGCCTAGATGTTTAGTATATGCGATACATACGGGCTATGTCAAAGTCTGTCGTATATATATTTTGCATATGGCGTATTAACGATAAAAAGCTATGTCTCCCATGGGATGGCATAGCTTTTTGCTGTTTACTGTTTTAATTTTTCAATGACTTCGTCGTCGATTTTAAAGCTGTGTTCCGGGCCGGGGAAGGTGCCTTCCTTTGTTTCCTTGATGTAGTCGGCGAAGGCCTGCTTCATGAGGGCTCCGACATTGGCGAACTGCTTGGCGAATTTCGGCGTAAAGTCGCTGAACAGGGCCAGCATGTCCTGATAAATCAGGATTTGGCCGTCGCAGTGGACGCCGGCGCCGATGCCGAGGGTCGGGATGTGCAGGGAAGCCGTAATGAGCTCGGCAAGCTTGGCCGGTACGCATTCGAGGACGATGGAAAAGGCTCCGGACGCTTCGACGGCTTTGGCTTCTTCTATGAGCTTGCGGGCTGCTTCTTCGCTCTTGCCCTGTACTTTAAAGCCGCCTAAGGCGTTGACAGACTGGGGCGTCAGGCCGATGTGGCCGACGACGGGAATTCCCGCTTCGACGATGGCTTTAATCTGCGGGCATACGCTCATGCCGCCTTCGAGCTTGACGGCGTGGCAGCGGCCTTCCTTCATGAGTCGGCCGGCGTTGTATACGGCGTCGTAAATAGATGTCTGGTAGGACATGAAGGGCATGTCGCCGACGACGAAGGCGTTTTTTGCGCCCCGCGACACGGCTTTGGTGTGATGGATCATGTCTTCCATTGTAACCGGCAGGGTGTCTTCGTAGCCAAGCATAACCATGCCGAGAGAATCGCCGACGAGCAGCATATTGATGCCTGCTTCGTCCATGAGCTTGGCCGTCGAATAGTCGTAGGCCGTGAGCATGGTAATCTTGTCGTGGTTGTCCTTTTGCGCCTGCAGCGTAGCGACGGTATTTTTCATAGGGCAAAACTCCTTTCGTACGATGCCGTAATGGCATTATTTGATGTTATCGGGCATGATAGCATTTAAAAACAAAACATAATAGATATAATTATTTATTATGTAAAGAAAAATAACGGATATAACGCATGTGTTTAACGTATCTGATTTTTACTATATCATCTGGACGGCGCCTCGTCAAATAGATGAAGGTGCGTTCTGTTTCCAACGCAATGCCTGATGTTCCAGGTCTTTTACAAAGGCGTCTTTGCCGTCGCAGTAGCCTTCGATATCGTAGGGATAGCGGCGGGCCAGCGATTCCTTCAGCGCGCCGTACTGCCGGGCGATTTCACTATGGGCCCGCAGGAAATCGCGGACTGCCAGATGACGCTCGATATTGATTCTGTCCGTTTCCTGAAAGATATGGACCTGATGGGTTCGCTCGTCGCCGCCCTTGCGCAGGTAGCGCCGTTGAGCCATGCCGAATTCGCCTAAGTATTCGTAGCCTGTCTCTTCGAAGGCCCCTTGCTTTTCATCCACTGCTGCTATGCTGCAGACGACGGGCATGATGTCGATGATGGGCTTGGCTTTCAATCCTTTGACGGCGGTGCTGCCGATGTGGAAGATTGCCGTGCAGTTTTCTCCTAAAATGGCGCGTATGGTTTTTGCTTCGGCCAGGTATTGCTGTTCCCAGCAAGGGTCGTAGTCGACGACGATGATGTGTTGTGCCATGAGGCAGCTCTCCTATCATAGTTTTTATTTGATCATACCTGGTTTTAGGAAAACTCGCAACGTCGGACTGAAGGCTTCGGGCATTTCGAGAAATTCTGCCATATCAACGAATAGGGGAATTTGGCCGAATAATTCCCGCAGATAGTTATTGCCATATCGAGGTGTTGTGCCGTACCATGAGAAGGAGAGGTGAAAGCGATGAAGACACAATTTGGAAATATACTGCTGCGCCGCCGCAAGGAGCTGGGGTTTACGCAGGAGTATATCGCGAAGGCCCTGCACCTGTCGGCTCAGGCCATTTCCAAATGGGAGCGGGGGGAGACGATGCCCGACATCTGCTGCTGCCGGCCTTGGCGGATTTGCTGCAGACGAGCACCGACGAGCTGCTGGGGCATCATCGGCAGTATGGAAAGACTGTCTATGCCGACCGGTATAAGGCCGACGAGTTTTATTGGGGCCTGGAGTCCAATGAAATGTGCTACGATATCCTGCGGCTGAAACCGCCGTCGCCGCGGCGCCTGGTCCTGGATATGGGATGCGGCGAGGGAAAGGACGCCGTGTTTCTGGCGCGGTGCGGGTACGACGCTGTCGGCTTTGATTTAGCCGCCGAAGGCATAGCCAAGGCGAAATGGCTGGCGAGCCAGTATCCGACGGCGGCGGCAGAATTCTTCCGGGCCGACATGCTGGAGTATGTGCCGCAGCAGGAATATGATATACTGTTTGCAAGCGGCGTGCTGCACTATCTTCCGCCGGACAGGCGAGGCGCTATCCTGCAGGAGTACCAGCGCTGCATCCGGCCCGGCGGCTTGTGCGCCTTAAACGTATTCGTCCAGAAGCCCTTTATTCCGTCTCCGCCTGATGAAGAGATCGACGGCGGCTATTGGCGGTCAGGCGAGCTGTTTTCGTTGTTTGCCGATTGGAAATTCCACCGCTGTGAAGAGATTCTCTTCGATTGCCGCAGCGGCGGCGTACCGCATCAGCATGCGATGGATATACTGCTTGCGGAAAAAATCGTATAAGGCCGTTCGTTGCCCATATCTGGATAGTTAGGAGAGATTGCGTATGTTTCATCTCATCGACTGGGAATCGTGGCCCCGCAGGGACCATTTCAACTATTATTACAATCAAATTAAGTGCCGGTACACGCTGACGGCCCACATCGATATTGCGCCGCTGCGGGAGTTTCAAAAACAGCGGCGGCTGCGGTTTTTTCCTCTCATGCTGTACGCGATCATGCGGGCCGTCAATGAAAACCGGGAATTCCGCATGAGCTTTGACGGCGACGGCCGGCTGGGGTACTGGGATGTCGTCGTGCCCTGTTATACGGTCTTTCACGAAGAGGATAAGACCTTTTCCGATATTTGGAGCGAGTACGACGGGGACCTGCGGGCCTTTTACGACGGCGTTGCCGCAGACATAGAGACCTACAAGAATGGCGCAGGCTTCGTCAAGGCCAAGCCGAATCAGCCGCCTAATTTCTGTCCTGTATCGTCGGTGCCGTGGCTTCATTTCACGTCCTTTTCTCAGGATACGTATGCTGAAAATTCCCTCCTGTTTCCCCTCATCCGCTTCGGAAAATTCGAGGCTGCCGGGAAAAAGGTGCTGCTGCCGCTGGCCGTCTCAGTTCATCACGCCGTGGCCGACGGGTATCACACGTGCAAGCTGATCAACGACATCGAGGCTGCCGCCGCCCGTCTGGACAGGTATTGGCAATAAAAGTCCAGCCAGGGGGCATACGGTCCTGTAGATATTCCCTTGTGCATCGTGTACAATAGTACGTAGATACTAGACGCGAGAACGCATAAAGGAGTGACGTATGATGAAGCTGAAATTGGATGAAATCCTCGTAGGAAAAAAGATGGAGCCGCGCTATCTGGAGTACAACTGGCGCGACGTCGTATTGTACGCTTTGGCAGTCGGAGCCAAGCGGGACGATTTGATGTATACCTATGAAAAGTATTTGAAGGCCATCCCGACTTACGGTACCGTGCCGTACTGGGGGACGGTCAACGTCCGGCCGTATCAGTGGATGCCTCTGCCGGCGTCTATGCTGGCCAATGACATCATCAAGCCGACTATTTCCTTCTTGAATATGGACCACGAAATTATCATGCACCGGCCTATCGATCCGATTAAGGGAACCTTCCAGTACCAGGATGTCATTACAGACGTATACGACCGCGGCGAAGGCAAAGGCGCCGTCGTGCGTACGCGCATCGACGTGCGCGACGAGGCGGGCAACGACGTATGCACCAACTATTCGACGACCTTTTTCCACGAAGCCGGCGGCTTCGGCGGCGCACCCATGCCCAAGAGCTCCGTTCAGCTTCCCGACAGGAGCCCCGACGTTGAAATCGACGATTATATCAGCCCCGTGCAGAATCTCCTGTACCGCTTGACCGGCGATACGAATTTGGTGCACGTCGACCCGCAGTACGCCCGGAAGATGGGTTTTGAAACGTCGTTCATGCAGGGCCTGTGCTCCTTCGGCTTTGCCTGCCGCATGGCCATTGGCGAGCTGATTCCCGGCGAGCCGGAGCGAATGACCCGTATGGCGGCGCAGATGACGTCGGTATTGTTTCCCGATACGCCGATTATGCTGCAGCTGTGGAAGATAGGCGAAGGGACGGCTTATTTTAAGCTGGTCAACAAGACGACTGGAAAGGCGGTCCTGAACCGCGGTGTTTTCGAATGGCGCAATTAAGTTTCATTTGGGAAATAAAAGCGCAGGATAACACTGATAAAAAACAAAAAAATTTATATTGATGCAATGAAAATCTTTAAAGTATGTGAAAATATGTAATGTGCGGCTGGAACCAAAATGACTCGGTGTTTTTGTTAAAAAATTAGGAAAAATGCCGAAATTCCTATATATTGACAAGGGTTTCTCTCGTATATTATAATAAATTATAAATATACTTTCATCAAGCAAAGGCGCTGGTATGTTTAATACACAGCGCCTTTTTGCATAAAAATGAAAATGGATGGGAGGAATTTCATATGATGAAAATCGATTTAAACAGCGATTTAGGTGAAAGCTTCGGCATGTATACAATCGGCAACGACAGGGACGTATTGAATTACGTAAGCTCGGCAAATGTTGCCTGCGGCCTGCATGCCGGCGATCCCTTCGTCATGCACAGGACGGTGAAGCTGGCCTTGGAGCGGGACGTAGCAATCGGTGCGCATCCGGGATTCATGGACCTAAACGGCTTCGGACGCCGCAACATCGTCATGAAGCCTGATGAAATTTACGATTTGATTGTCTACCAAGTCGGGGCACTGTCTGCGTTTGTTAAGGCAGAAGGCGGTAAATTGCAGCATGTCAAGCCCCACGGCGCATTGTACAACATGGCGGCGAAGGATCAGGCTATGGCGGAAGCGATTGCCAAGGCAGTGTACGATATTGATCCGCAGCTGATATTATTCGGACTGGCCGGAAGCTGGCTGATTAAAGCCGGAGATGCAGCGGGCTTGCAGACGGCCAGCGAAGTGTTTGCCGACAGGACGTATCAGGAAGACGGGTCGCTGACGCCGCGGACACAGCCTAATGCCATGATTACGGACGATGCCGCCTCTATACGGCAGGTATTGACGATGATTACTGAAGGCAAGGTTCGCACGGCGACGGGCAAGGATATTCCTGTCAAGGCCGATACGGTCTGTATTCACGGCGACAGCCCGAAGGCGCTGGCATTTGCCAAGAGTATTGGCGACGCGCTGCAGAAAGAAGATATTCAAATTGCGTCCTTTATGCATCGGTAACGATGGTTTGAGATGAAGGGGGAAGAGGCGAGATTATGAAAGATAAAAAAGGATTTGATTTCAGCGTATTGATGGGCGCGGCCTTTCTGATGGCTACATCGTCCATTGGTCCGGGATTTTTGACACAAACGACGGTATTTACGGAGCAGCTGCTGGCCAGCTTTGGCTTCGTTATCTTGACGTCTATTATTTTGGACATCGGCTCACAGCTCAATGTATGGCGGGTTATCGGCATTTCGGGAAAGCGTGGTCAGGACGTGGCCAATATGGTTCTTCCCGGATTGGGATATGTCGTAGCGGCTCTTATCGTCATGGGCGGCTTGGGCTTTAACATTGGCAATATTGCCGGCGCCGGAATGGGCTTCAGCGTCATCTTCGGCATGGATACCGTAACTGGCGCGGCCATCAGCGCAGTGATTGCCATTTCGATTTTCGTGTTTAAAGAGGCAGGCGTGCTCATGGACAAATTCACCCAGGCTGCCGGCGTGGTCATGATTGTCCTGACCTTGTATGTGGCCGTTTCTTCAGCTCCGCCTGTTGGTGAAGCCGTTGCGAAGACCTTCGTACCCGACGTTATCGATCCCCTGGCAATTGTTACCCTCGTCGGCGGTACCGTCGGCGGCTATATTACTTTTTCCGGCGGCCATCGCCTGGTTGATGCCGGCGTCGTCGGCAAGGAAGCACTGCCGCAGATTACGCGCAGCTCCGTTACCGGTGTTTGCCTGACTGGCGTCATGCGGGTATTCTTGTTCCTGGCAACGTTGGGCGTCGTAACCAGCGGTCTGCAGCTCGATCCGGCTAATCCGCCTGCGTCGGTATTCAGACTGGCTGTCGGCGACATCGGCTATAAAGTTTTCGGCGTCGTCATGTGGTCGGCGGCTATTTCATCGGTTATCGGCGCGGCCTATACGTCCGTTTCCTTTATCCGCACCTTCAGCCCGAAGATTGAAAATAACTATCGCTGGTTTGTCATTGCATTCATCGCTTTTTTCGACGATTGTCTTTGCTTTTGTCGGACAGCCTGTCAAGACGCTGATTCTCGTAGGAACGCTGAATGGATTGATTCTGCCGGTTACGCTGCTGGTCATGATTATTGCAGCTCATAAGAAATCGATTGTCGGCGATTACAAGCATCCGGTATGGATGAGCATTTTCGGCGTCATCGTCGTTATTATGACGGCTTACATGGGCGTGCTGACTATTATGAAGCAGCTGCCTAAATTGTTTATGTGACAGGGAGGCTGTTACGCTTGAATCAGGAATTTACGATAAAACCGTTAGGCGAAGCCGGCGTCCTCGTGAATTTCGGCAGTACCATCAGCCCGGAAATTCACTGCAAGGTCAAGGTGCTGGCCGATTATTTGGAAACCCATCCCTTCGCCGGGATGATAGAATACGTCATTTCGTATACGAGCCTGGCCGTGTACTACAATCCCTTCGTCGTCAAAAAGCATGCCGGCAAGTATAAAAGCGACTCGGCCTTGGAAATTACGGCGGCCTATATCCGCAGCTGCATGGAACAGCTGGCTGATGTACGGAAGGAAACGGCCCGGGTCGTGCAGATTCCCGTATGCTACGGCGGCGAATACGGGCCGGATATCGACTACGTAGCCCAGTACAATCATTTGTCTGTAGAGGAAGTTATCGCCATCCATACGGAGCCGGAATACCTGGTGTATATGATCGGCTTCTGTCCGGGTTTTCCCTATTTGGGCGGCATGGACAAGCGCATTGCCACGCCGCGCCGCGATACGCCGCGCGTAGCCATACCGGCCTGCAGCATCGGCATTGCCGGCGAACAGACCGGGGGATATCCCCTGAGCACGCCCGGCGGCTGGCAGATTATCGGCCGCACGCCGATGGATATGTTTTCCCTGAAAAAGGAAGACGATCCGAGTCTGCTGCACGCCGGCGACCTCGTGAAGTTTTACGCCGTGTCTGAAGAAGAATTTGCAGCCTTAAAGGAGGAATACGGCCATGAGTCTTAACATTATCCGTCCGGGCCTGCTGACGACGATTCAGGATACGGGGCGCTATGGATACCAGAAGATCGGCGTCATCCCTTCGGGGGCGATGGACGTGTATTCCCTGCGGCTGGCGAATATACTGGTCGGCAATGATGAAAACGAGGGAGCCTTGGAAATCACCCTCATGGGCCCGACGATCGAGTTTACGTCGGATACGCTCATCGCCATTACCGGCGGCGATTTCGGCCCGGTGATCGACGGCCAGAAGGTGCCCATGCACCGTCCCGTCGCCGTCAAGGCCGGCGCGATCCTGCGCTTCGGTCCCTGCGTCGTCGGCTGCCGGGCTTATCTGGCTGTTGCCGGCGGATACGACGTGCCCGTCGTCATGGGCAGCAAGAGCACTTATCTGCGGGCTCAGTTCGGCGGACTGGAAGGCCGGGCTCTGCGCCGCGGCGATTTGCTGAATACGAAGGAGCCCAGCGAGTACGGCCAGCAGATGATGTTCAACCTGCTGACCCGCGGCGCTCATTCCTTTACGCATGCCCGCTGGAGCATCAGCAAGGTTCATACGACGCCGGAGCGGCTGCGCAAGCCGATCAAGGTCATGGCCGGGCTGCAGTACGACGAGTTTACGGAAAAGGCCAAGTACGACTTCTTCGGCACGGACTTTCTTATTACGACTCAGTCTGATCGCATGGGCTACCGCCTGAACGGACCTAAGCTGGAAATGAAGCGGTCGCTGGAAATGATTTCTGAAGTTGCCGGGCTGGGTACTATACAGGTACCGCCGAACGGCATGCCGATTATCCTGATGGCCGACCACCAGACGACGGCGGGCTATCCCGTCATCGGCCAGGTCGCCCAGGTTGACGTGGCCCGCGTGGCCCAGCTCAAGCCGGGCGACCGCATGTATTTCAGGCTGATCAGCAACGAAGAAGGCGAGCGCCTGTTTATCGACATGGAACGCTGCATGGAAAATATAAAGATTGCCGTCGCAGGCATGCTATAACTAGGAGGGATTTGTTTGTTATCGTTAGAAGAAATCAAGGAATTAGTACGGATTCTTGAAACGTCATCCCTGAATAAGATGGAACTGGCCTATGAGGACGGAAAGGTCCTGCTGGAAAAGGGCGGCGCGCCCGTAGCCGTCGCCGTGCCGCAGCCGATGATGCCGGCTGTCCAGCCCGCCGCCGCTCCGGCCGAAGCCCCGCAGCCCGGCGAGCACGTCGTCGAAATTACGGCGCCTATCGTCGGTACCTTCTACAGCGCGCCGGACCCCAAGGCGCCTCCCTTCGTAAAGGTCGGCTCCGCCGTGACGCCGAATACGGTCGTCTGCGTACTGGAAGCGATGAAGCTCTTTACGGAAGTCGAAGCGATGGTCGAAGGCGAGATTACGGAAGTGCTGGTAAAAGACGGCGAGTTCGTCGAATTCGGCCAGCCGTTGTTCAAGGTGAAAAAAGGCCATGTCGGCGTATAGAAAGGGCTTGGGCGTATGTTTAAGAAAGTATTGATTGCCAACCGCGGCGAAATTGCCGTGCGAATTATCAAAGCATGTCATGAGTTGGGAATCAGCGCCGTCGTCGTGTATTCCGAAGCCGACCGCGATTCCCTGCCTGTCCGCCTGGCCGACGAAGCGTACTGCATCGGACAGGCCCAGGCCAAGAAAAGCTATTTGGATATTGCCCGCATTATCGAGACGGCGAAGGCGGCCAAGGCCGACGCCATCCATCCGGGCTACGGATTTTTGTCGGAAAACGCCGATTTTGCCGACGCCTGCGCAAACTATCACTTTACCTACATCGGAGCCAGCGGTGAGGCTATCCGCCACATGGGCGACAAGGCCATGGCCCGCAGCACGATGAAGCGCGTCGGCGTGCCCGTTATTCCGGGGACGGAAGACGTCATCTGCGATGAAGACGAAGCGCGCCGCACGGCGGAAGCCATCGGCTATCCCGTGCTGATCAAGGCCACGGCCGGCGGCGGCGGCAAGGGCATGCGCATTGTCGAAGACAGCACGGAGCTGGTCAAGGCCCTGCGTCAGGCTTCGCAGGAAGCGGAGCGCTCTTTCGGCAACGCCGGCGTGTATTTGGAAAAATACTTATCCCATTCGCGGCACGTAGAAATTCAGATCATGGCCGACAATTACGGAAACGTCGTCTACCTGGGCGAACGGGACTGCTCGACGCAGCGCCGTCACCAAAAGGTCATTGAAGAAGCGCCGTCGCCCGTCGTGTCGCCGGACATGCGGAAGAAGATGGGCGAAGCCGCCGTCATGGCCGCCAAGGCCGTCGACTACAGCGGCGCAGGCACCATAGAATTCATCGTAGACGATACGGGAAATTTCTATTTCATGGAAATGAATACGCGCATCCAGGTTGAACATCCCGTCACGGAAATGGTGACGGGGACAGACCTGATCAAGGCGCAAATACTCGTCGCGGCAGGGGAAAAGCTGCCGTGGACGCAGGCCGATATCCGCATGAACGGCTGGGCCGTCGAATGCCGCATCAATGCCGAAGACCCGATGCACAATTTCATGCCCTGCCCGGGGAAAATCACGCGCTACACGCCTCCTTTCGGCCGCGGTATCCGCGTGGACAGCGCCATGTACAGAGGCTGCGTCATTACGCCGTTTTACGACTCGATGATTGCCAAGCTCATCGTATGGGCCCCGACGCGGCTGGAAGCCATCGACAAGATGGAAAAAGCCCTGGCTGATTTTAAAATCGAAGGCGTGACGACGAATATCCCCCTGCAGCGGAAGATATTGATGACGGACGCCTTCCGCTGCGGCCAGGTCAACACGAATTATTTGGAAGAGCATCTGGAAGAGATTTTAAATACGTAGAAAGAAGGGAACTGTCATGGATTTAGCGAAAGCATCTCCGGCAGAAGTGCGAAGCCTCATCCGGGCCGGAGAATTGGATAAGCCGACGAGCGGCATGTGCGCTCCCTATGCCCAGGCCAATATGGCCGTGCTGCCGAAGGAGCTGGCCTTTGATTTCCTGCTGTTTACGCAGCGCAACAAGGTACCCTGCCCCGTATTGGACGTGACGGAAGCCGGCTCGCCTGTGCCGAAGCTCGTGGCGCCCGAGGCCGACCTGCGGCACGACATACCGCGGTACCGCATTTATCGTCATGGCGAGCTGACTGACGAAGTGACCGACGCTGCGCCGTTCTGGCGCGACGATTTGGTGGCCTTTTTGCTGGGATGCAGTTTTTCTTTTGAAGGCCCCATGATAGAGGCGGGGCTGGAAATCCGCCACATTACGGACAACCACAACGTGCCCATGTACAAGACGAATATCGAGTGCGTGCCGGCCGGCGTATTTCATGGCCCTATGGTCGTGTCCATGCGGCCTATGAAGCCTGCCGACGCGATCCGGGCCGTGCAGATTACGACGCGCATGCCCTTCGTCCACGGTGCGCCGATTCACATCGGCGATCCCGAAGCGATCGGCATTTCCGATATCGACAAGCCCGACTTCGGCGAACGGTCTGAAATTAAGCCGGGAGAAGTGCCCGTATTCTGGGCCTGCGGCGTGACGCCTCAGGCTGTGGCCATGGCCGTGAAGCCCGAGTTCATGATTACGCATGCGCCGGGCTACATGTTTATCACCGACGTCCTGAATTCGCAGCTGTCCATCATGTAAGAGAGCATACTAAAAAAGCTGAATGCATACGCTTATGCCGCGTTGCATTCACTTTTTTTTATAAAGGTTTTAGGAAAGCTCTTGCTTTGAAAGAGTGTAGATGACAGCGAAGCCGGCCGCCAGGGGAACGACGGCGGACACGAGGGAGAGCAGATCCGTCGGGACGCCGGGGAACAGCTCCCACATGGAGCCGAGGACGAAGCCTAAGATGATGAGGTACGTCGCCTGGGGATAGCGGTTCATGGCCTTTTCCAGCAATTTCGTCGTCGCCACGATGCCGGCGATGACTCCGCCGCCCAGGGGGATGAGCAGGGAAAAGGACAGGCTGCTGATGGCCAGCAGTATCTGGTCGTATACGCCTAAGAGATAAAGCAGGTACGACACGCTGATGCCCGGCAGGATGAGGGCGATGGAGGCGACGAAGCCCGTCACGATCCACAGGATGAGGAAGAACAGACCGCCGTCCGTCTGGGCGTGCAGCCCGTCTATAGGCGCGGCGGCGAACAAGGCGACGATGACCACGCCCAAGAGGATATACAGGACGGCCTTGGCTGACAGTCTGGAGATATTTCCTTGACGGAAGGTAATAGGGACGCTGCCGGCTACGGCGCCCAGGAAGAAGTATGACGTGGGGATGGGATACGTTTCCATGAAGTGAAGCAGCGGCTTGGCGAAGGCGATGATGCCGAGGCCGCCGCCGGCGGAGAAGGCGCACAGAAAGAAAAAGGAGGCCTTATCGAGCCGCGTCAGGGCGCTGACGGCGTGAATGAGCTTGTCGTATATGCCTAATACGATGGCCATGGAGCCGCCGCTGACGCCGGGAACGAGCATCGTTCCGCCGACGATCAAGCCTTTTAGAAACGTAACTATAGGAGAGTGCTTCATAATCAATATCGTGTCCTTTCTATAAAGAGGGCGTATGTCGGTATGTGAAGTACAGTCTTATTCCAGCATCATGCTGTGGGCGTAGCCCGTCGCGCCGTCGTATTCGCCGCCGAGGATTTTTACGAGGACGAAGCCTTTTTCATCGGCCGGGCTCAGTGATTTTACGCGCGTCGGATTCATAAAGACGATGACCTCATCGGAGCGCACCATCTGGCGAATCAGCTCGACGTCGTGGTTTTGAAAGGCGTCGAGAAATTCTGGAATAGTCCTGGCGTCGCAGACGATGTAGGTGCCGCGGAGCATCAGGTACTCTTTATTCGTCTCGATGGCTGGAAAGGAGGGCTTTTGCTCCGGCGGCACGGCCTTGACTGACGAGTACTGCGAAAAGTCGACGTGAGTCTTGGCGTTTTCCTGCAGCGAGTATAGATAGTAGCCAGCCAGAATCAGGCACAGGAGGACGAAGGGCAGGAAGAGGCGCTGCATATAGTGAGCGGCCTGTTCCAGTGTTTTGTGCGCCTCAGCCTTTCGCTGCGTTTCTTCCTCCGTCGGCTCGTGGAGCGCGCCGGCCATGACGGCCGACAGGGGCAGCCCGTAGTTGCCGATGGGATACAGATTTTCCATCCAGTTCATGCCGCAGGCGCAGGCCATGGCCCGGCTGAGGGAATTGTCCAGGTCTACAGAAATGTTCATGTAATGCATAATCGATAAAAAAGAAAAGTTTTCCAAGTCGGCAATATAGGCCGCGGCGAGAAATTTCAGGTCGCGGACGTAGGCGTCTTCCATGGAAAAGGGCTTGCCGCTGGCTTCGTAGCTGGCCTTGATGGCCAGGAAGAGCTGTTCTGACGAATACGCCGAAAGGACGGCGTTTTTCAGCAATATCTTGATTTCACCGTCCCAGACGTCTGCGAAGGGCTGGCAGTCGGCGACCATGTCAGCCGTGATTTTGCGGCACGTAAACTCGTCCGTCGGCGGCTTGATCAAGAAGGTGAGACCGTGGACGCTGCCGTCGCTGATCCATGCCAGCGACAGGCGGCAAATGCTGTTTAAGTTGTCGTTGGCCAAATCGGCCGTCACGGCGATGGGCCGGTTCGGATGCTTCCGGGACAGCGATTCGAGCGTTTTCTGCATTTGTTCGTCAGACATGGGAACCCTTCCTTTCGTCTGTATTTCCAAGGGAGCAGGCCGATAGGAAAAAACGAGGTGCCATGGAACGGGATGGGCCGTTCCATTGTACCTCGCCGTATTAGCGGTAATTCTTGTGATACGGATGGGACGAGCGGGCCGGACGGTATGACGTCTGCGACTTGAGGCGGAAGTAATTGTGCTTTACCGTCTTGTTCTTGTCGTCCGTAATGGTGTTTACGTCGAACAGCTTCAGCGATTCGATAAAGGGGACGAATTTCTTGTAGCCGAAGTTGCGCACGTCGAAATCGGAGAACTGCTTGCTCAACAAATTCCCCAGGGTGCCGGAAAAAATCCAGCCGTTGTCGTCGGAGTTTTCTTCCGTCAGCTTGATGAGAGCCTGCTTGATGGTCAGGAAATCCTTGCCCGGCGTTTTTTCGTGAGCCGGTACGTAAGGCTGGGCCGCTACGGCTGTATCCGGCGTTGAAACAGGCTTAGCTTCTTCGCTTTCGTTTTCTTCCGCTTCTTCCAGCAGGACGTCTAAATACAGAAACTTGTTGCACGCCGAGATGAAGGAGCGGGGCGTCTTGCTTTCGCCCATGCCGAGAACGTATTTCTGCGATTCGCGCAGGCGCGACGCCAGGCGGGTAAAGTCACTGTCCGACGATACGATGCAGAAGCTGTCGAGATGGCTCTGGTACAGCAGGTCCATCGTGTCGATGATGAGGGCCGAATCGGACGAATTCTTGCGCGTCGTGTTGCTGTACTGCTGCACGGGCTGGATGGCGTTGTCCAGAATGGTGCTGCGCCACGAGGCCATCTGCGGCGTCGTCCAGTTTCCGTAAATGCGCTTGTATATGACGTCGCCTAAGTTGTTGGCTTCCGATAAGATGACGTCAATGTATTTATTGGAAATATTTTCCGCGTCGATGAGCACGGCTAATTTCATTTCATGATCCATAAATGTGATTCCTCCTGCCTGCTATTGTATCATTTAGGCCGGGAAAATAAAGATATTGTGTTATGCCGATTACAGCAGGGCCTGCAGGCGGGCCGTCACGGCAGCTGGGTTCGGCTCGGCGCTCAAATCGGCAATAGGCTGGGCTCCGACATAGAGCATCTGCCCCTGTGTATGGACGGAGGCCGTCGGCCGCTTATTCTGGTGGTAGACGGCGGCCAGGTTGCCGGCAATCAGATAGGCCTGCTCCCTGCCGCTCATGGAGGCCGTATCGGCCGGGGCAAACCATTCTTTGCCGCGGATGGAAATCATGCCCGTTTCGGCGTCGACCTTGACGACGTTGTTGCTCCATTTCGTCAGGGTCTTGCTGTACGTGTCGCGGCGGCTGACGTTGGTCGGATGGTCGTTGAACAGCTCCATGACGCCGCTCGTCTTGACGGAGCCTCCCTTTTCCAGCATGCGCTGCCATAAGGCGGCTCCCGCGCCGGGGTTGTAGCCTGCGCCGACGGCGTATTCGAAGGCCAGCTTGTCCGCTTCCTTTTCCATGGGCTTGGTGACCAGATTCGCCGTGCCGATTTGCGACAAGATGGCCGAACCAAGCTGGGCCGCGCTGCCGTTGGCTCCGGCTAAGGATGCCAGCAAATCAAGGGGCATGGATTTCTTGACGCCTCAATGGGATGATTTTTTGGCCGTGTCCCATTTCATGAGCCAGGACGAAGGCGACTTCGTTTTCGTTGTAGTTCAGGGGCTCAAAGAGGCCGATGTTGACGCTCATGTTGTGGCCGATGGTACAGAAGGCGTTGAAGGACGTGTCGTTGTTGACAAAATAATTGTACGGCTTATCCAGGATGGACGGGTCGATGGCCGCAACGGAACGGGACAGGTTTTCCATGATGCGGGCCGTCATGGCGTTGGCCTGCGGGTCGTAATTGACGCCGTACTGGGCCTTGACCTGCTCCATGAATTCGTCGCGCCCTTCGTTGTCCAGGTAGCTGAGCTGCTTATTCAGGCTGGCGTACTGTACGCCGGCTCCGATGATCGTGCCGATGGCGCCGAGGTTGATGGCCTGGACTGGCGCGGCCGGGGCGACGGCGGCGCTGAGGCTGATGCAGATGGCGGCGCGTATGGCCGCGCGTTTCCATGCGGATGCGGACATGAGAGGTCTCCTTTCTCCTGCGCAGGCAGGGCGGCAGAGGCGGTATCGGCAAGGCAGATACCGTGTCTATATAGTGTGATATAAATGTAAGTATACCATGTCATAGGCGTGCGGTGGTAGCGGCGCGTAAGGCGGCGTATTGACAATGAGACGAAAGTCTTTTACTATGAAACGAATAATAAAGGGAAAAGAAGGGATGGATTATGACTATACGACTTGACGGCAAGACGGCGCCGTTTTTTATTATTGCCGCCGGCGTCTGCTGGGGCATCATCGGGATTTTTTCCCGCCAGCTGGCAGTGCTGGGATTTTCGCCTGTTCAGATTGCCTTCGGCCGCTCCTTTGTGACGGCGGCGGTTATGGTGCTGTTCATGGCCTTCACGAGGGCGTCGGAGCTGGCCATTGCCAAGCGGGATATATGGATGTTCCTGGGGACGGGCCTGTGCAGCATCGTCTTTTTCAACATCTGCTATTTCACGGCGATTCAGCTGACGACTCTGTCCATGGCGGCCATTTTGCTGTACACCGCGCCGAGCATCGTCATGGTCCTGTCAATCCTGTTGTTTAAAGAGGCGTTCACGCCGGTGAAAGCCCTGTGTCTGGTCCTGGCCTTTGCCGGCTGCGTCCTCGTCAGCGGGTTGGGCGTGGGGAAGGTCAACATTCCCGGCGTCCTGGCCGGGTTGGGGGCCGGCTTCGGCTACGCCCTGTATTCGATTTTCGCCCGCTATGCTCTGGCGAAATACACGCCCTTTGCCGTGACGACGTGGACCTTTGTCGTCGCCGCGGCCGGGCTTGTCGGCTTCAGCCATGCCGGACAGATTGCCGCGGTCGTCCTGACAGTACCCGAAGCGGCGGCGCTGTTTGTCCTGCTGGGCGTCGTGTCGACGGCTCTGCCCTTCGGCCTGTATACGCTGGGGCTCAATAAAATGGAAGCGGGGAAAGCGTCCATTCTGGCATCTGTAGAACCGCTGACGTCGACCCTCGTCGGCGTCGCCGTATTTCACGAACCTCTTACGGCAGCCGGTCTCGGCGGTATCGCCTGTATTTTGGGAGCCGTCGTGCTGCTGAACTGCAGATCCTGATCAGCGGACGAATTCTAAGCGGAATCGCCGTCCCGGCGTGATGTATTTCAGTAAAAATCGTTCTTCCGGCAGGATTTGCGCGGCGATCATCGTCTTGTCGTCGTCTTCGGCGTCGGCCGTCATAATCGCCATTTCTCCCCGGTACCGCAAGTACATATCCGTGTCGATGGTTACGTCACCGCGCCGCAGGCCGCGGCGGGGGCAAGCCTCGTCTCTTACAATGGAGCCGCTCGCGTGAGAGCGGCTTTCCTGCGTCCGTATCATATCGCGGGACGGGTCCAGGCGGGACGTAAAGGTATAGGACAAGAAATCGCGGACCCAGGGCTCGCGGCTGCAGAGGCGGGCCTTTAAGACGACGACGCCCTTCTCTTCGCGGCCCGCCGCGGCGAGGGCTTCCAGCTCCGCGTCGGACGGCTGGGCATCGCCGATGAAGGCCGACTGGACGCCTAAGGCGGCCAGGTGCCGGGCCGTCAGGCTGACGTCGAGGCGGCGGTGGTCTTCCAGCGTCGGCAGCCCTTCGAATAGAGGCCCGCGCCGGCCGTGCTGGCTGGGAATGAAGGCTCCGACAGACAGGCCTTCCCGCTGGAGCCGCGCCGTCTGGGCGGTAAAGTAGGCTTCGCTCAGTCCCGTATGGGGCCGGGGATAAAAATTGTGCAGGCAGTCGATGCGGGAAAAGTCTGCGCCGGCGTCGCGCAGGGCGTCTATGTACTCGGGCTGCACCGTCGAAGCGTTGAGCTGGACGGACATGACGCGGCTGAACAAGGCCGTCTTTCGCACGTCGAAGCCGTAGTCCAGGCGGGCTGTCGTGATGCCCAGTTCCACCAGCTGCTGCGGCTGAAGGCTGTCGGCGCCGAGGATGGCCGCCGTTTGGGGCGATACGTCGGCGACGACGTCTAGGCCGCGCCGCCGTGCCGTCTGCAGCAGGGCGCGCAGTTCCCTGCGCAGCGCCGCAGTGTCTGCTTCGGGAATATGCAGGGACGTAAACACGCGGCTTATGCCTGCGTCTGCGGCCTTTTCCAATAATTTCATATGTTCTTCTGCCGTGCCGTGCAGGCCCGGGTACAGGGAGATTCCCGTTTTCATGATATGTCTCCTCCTTATTGCTCAGGGTCGTCGAAGCCGAGAATCCAGGCGGCAATAAAGCCGACGGCGTAGGATACGGCCAGGCCGAGCAGGTAGATGGGAATATTGTCGGTGCTGGCCGCCAGGGGCAGGCCGGAAATTCCTAAGGCTGCCGAGCCGACCATGTAGTAGGCTTGGACGGCGCCGCCGCAGGCTCCGCCGATGCAGGCCCCGATAAAAGGCTTGCCTAAGGGCAGGGTGACGCCGTAGATGAGGGGCTCGCCGACGCCCATGATGCCGACGGGAAGGGCGGTGGCGATGGTTTTGCGCAGCCCTTTGTTTTTCGTTTTGACGTATACGGCTAAGGCTGCCCCGACCTGGCCGCCGCCGGCCATGGCCAGGACGGGCAGGAGAATCGTCACGCCGTAGCGGGCCAGCAGCTCGGCGTGAATCGGCGTAAGGCCCTGGTGTACGCCGGCCATGACCATGGGCAGGAAGGCTCCGCCTAACAGGAAGCCCGTAACGGCTCCGCCGGAACGGATAGATTCCGTTGCCGCCGCGCCGATGGCCTCTGATATGCAGCCGCCGACGGGCTGGCAGATGCAGAGGGCCGCGAAGGTGGAAAGGAGGACCGTAATGAGGGGCGTCGCAAAGAGGTCGAACATGTCCGGAATATGGCGATGGAGCTTTTTTTCCAGCCAGGCGGCGAACAGCGATACGAGGAGGACGGCGACGACGCCGCCCCGGCCGGGCGCGAAGGCGATGCCGTCGGCCGATATCGACGCTAGGGACGGATGGCTCATGACGGCGGCCAGTACGCCGCCGATCATAGGCGACCCGCCGAAGACCTTGACGGCGTTGATTCCGACGAATATATTCAGGCCGAAGAAGGCGGCGCTGCCGGCGACGGCCAGCATTTGCGCAATAGGCGACGCCGCCCACGACGGCTCTATTTTCAAGGCGACGTTCAGCAGTCCCGTAATGAGGCCGCAGGCGATGAAGGCCGGAATGATGGGGACGAAAATGGCGGAAATTTTCTTTAAGGCCAGCTTAGCCGGCGTGGCGTTCTTTTTCCGGATGGCGTCGTGGAGCTCTTTCCCGTCGCCGACCGATGCAGCTTGGGCAAGGGAGGAGATCGTGCCGCCGTCGGACTTGGGCGTCGCGCTGTCTTTTTCCAGAAGGGCTTTAAACTCCTTCGTCACCTTGGTGGCCTTGCCGGGACCCAGGACGATCTGCCATTCGTCGCCGGACTTGTTGACGCCTAAGACGCCGGGAATTTTTTTGATTTCCTCGGCAGGGATGCCGACGTCTTTGACGTGAAGGCGCAGGCGGGTCATGCAGTTGTAGGCGTGGGCGATGCGTTCGGCCGGCCCGACGGCGGCCAGCAGCTGTTCCGCTAATTCTTTATCGGTCATGAGGCGTCTCCTTGCATACCCGGTCTATGTATCCGCCGTGCGCGGCAAGCCGCTGCTGCGCTTCGGCGGCGGACACGCCGAGGCGCAGCATGACGATGGCCGTTTTAGCCTGCCCGCGGCATTGAAGCAAGGCCTGTTCGGCGTCCCTTCGTCCGCATTGGGCCGCCGTCATGACGATGCGGCAGGCTCGTTCTTTCAGCTTTTCATTAGAGGCCTTTACGTCGACCATGAGGTTGCCGTATACCTTGCCGAGCCGTATCATGGCCCCTGTAGACAGCATGTTGAGGATCATCTTCTGCGCCGTGCCGGCTTTCATGCGCGTCGAGCCGGTGATGACCTCCGGGCCGACGAGGGCGCATAAGTCGATTTGTGCATACTGGGCGATAGGGGCCTGAGGCGAGCAGTCGATGGAAATCGTCGCTGCGCCGACGGAAGCGGCGTACTGAAGTCCGCCGAGGACGTAGGGCGTCCGTCCCGACGCGCTGAGGCCGACGACGACGTCTTTTGCCGTCACGGCCTTGGCTGCCAGGTCGGCCCGTCCCATGTCCTGTGAGTCTTCGGCACCTTCCTTGGCCCGGAAGATGGCTTCGTACCCGCCGGCGATGAGGCCCTGGACCATGTCGGGGTCCGTGCTGTACGTCGGCGGACATTCGACGGCGTCGAGTATGCCCAGCCGTCCCGACGTACCCGAACCGATGTAAAATAACCGCCCTCCTTGCCGCAGCCGGCCGGCAATCAAGTCGACGGCGTCGGCGATGGCCGGCGCGATAGCGCCGACGGCGAGGGCAGCCTTTGTATCTTCTTCGTTGATGAGGCGTATCATATCCAGCGTAGACAGCCGGTCTATATGCCGCGTCTGTTCGTTGCGCTGTTCTGTTGCGATAGCGTGGAGATCGATCATATGCAGAGGTCCTTTCTTTACTTATACCTTCCATTATAGAAAGGATGGCATAGACGCGCAAGCCTTACTTTTTCTAAACTATTTCTAACTATTTTGTAAAAAATATGGGGCTTTTATTGACAAGGCGAAAGGGAACCCCTATAATGGCTTTAATTTCATAGTACGTGCGGCAAAGGCGCTGTTGAATCTGCATTCAACGGCGCTTTTTTGCGCGGCTGGAGGGAAAACGGAGCCGCGCGGCGCGTAGTGTGAAAGAATCTGAACGGCAGAGGGGGAACTACTGATGAACGACGCCGATATGATTAAAACATATACGAAAACATACGAAGGACAGATTCGCCAGTGGCGGCGGCAGTTTCACGAATATCCGGAAACGAGCTTTCAGGAACGGCGGACGACGCTGCGAATCGTCAATATTCTGGAAGACATGGGCATTCCGTGCGAAGTGAATCCGGAGCAGCATACGGGCGTAGTCGCCAAGATTGAAGGGGATCATCCGGGAAAAGCTGTGGCCCTGCGGGCCGACATAGACGCCCTGCCCGTACAGGAAGCAAACGACGTGCCCTTCAAATCGCGCTGCAGCGGCTATATGCACGCCTGCGGCCACGACGGCCATATCGCCGTGTTATTAGGGGCGGCGCGTATGCTGGTCAACATGAAGGACCGGCTGTACGGCACGGTGTATTTGATTTTTCAGCCCGGCGAAGAAACGGGGCGCGGCGCGCCGTATATGATACGCTTTGGAAACTGGTATGAAGAAATCGGCTCCATCTTCGGCGGCCATCTTTGGATTGATGTGCCGTCGGGGAAGGTGTCCGTCGAAAAAGGCGAACGGATGGCGGCGGCCGATGAATTTACCATTCTCGTACACGGCCTGGCAGGCCACGGCTCGCAGCCTCAGCAGACCGTGGACGCTACGGTCGTCGCGTCGGCCATAGTCCTGAATTTGCAGAGCGTCGTGTCGCGTCATGTCAGCCCGCTGGATTCGGTCGTCCTGACGATCGGGACCATGAAGAGCGGCACGCGGTTCAATATCATTTCCGGCGAAGCGGAGCTGTGCGGCACGACGCGGTATTTCAAGAAGGAAATGGCGGAGGACATCAAGACGACGATGGAACGGATCGTTCAGAACACGGCGGCGGCTTACGGCGCCTCGGCAGAATTGCAGTACCGGGTCATGGTACCGCCCGTCGTCAACGAGGAAGGCTGCTCGGCCATTGCGGAAGACGCCGTCAGAAAGATTTTGGGCGGCGACGCCGTGACGACGCTGGAAAAGACGACAGGCGGCGAAGACTTCGCCTACTATCTGGAGAAGAAGCCCGGGTGCTTCGCCCTGATCGGCATTTATAATCCCGACGTCGGCGCCGTGCATTCCCATCACAGCGATACCTTTACGCTTGACGAATCGGCGCTGCCGGGAGCGGCCGGCATCTACGCCATGTATGCCGTAGACTGGCTGCGGCTTCATTCCTAACAGCCGCGCCGCAAATTGTTTTGCAGTGAAAAGGGGGAACATGCTATGAAATGCCTATTGACGGTGATTCCATTTATTTGGATTATTGCGGCCCTGCCGTTTGTGAATACCTTTCATCCGCAGATTGCCGGGCTGCCCTTCCTGGCCTTTTGGATTCAGGCCGGCGTCATCGTAACGGTGGCCTGTATCCATACGCTTTGGGTATTGGATAAAAAAGACCGGCTGCGGTCTAAGAAGGAGATGTAATATGACGCTGCATTTGGAATATATGTATCAAGACCCGCCCTGCCGTCCCGGAGAGATACCGCCGGCTCTGGAAGGGCTGAGTATTCTCAGCGGCGGCGGGGACGCCCACATATACGGAAAGGTGATGACGCCGGGAAGGCCGCCGGGGGAACGGCGTCCCTGCGCAATCCTGCTGCACGGGTATCCGGGATATACGTCGCTGTTCGATATCGGCCAGGGGCTGCGCCGGATGGGAGCCGTCGCCGTGAGCATATCGTACCGCGGCTGTTGGGGAAGCGATGGCCAATATACCTTGTCGGGCATCATCGAAGACGCCGTGGCTGCGGCGGAGTGGGCCCGGACGACGGAAACGGCTTCTAAATACGGCATTGATACGGACAAGATGTTCTTCATCGGCCACAGCATGGGAGGATTTGCCGCCGTGAACGCCATGCGGCGTCTCCCCTGGATTTGCGGCGCCGCCGTCATGGCTCCTTACGATTTTCCGTCGTTGTTTGAAAGGGGAGACGAAGAATCGCTGAAGGAGCTGCTGATTCAGGGAGCCGACGTCCTGCGCCTGTCCAGTATGAAGGACTTATATGAAGACGCGCAGTATTGTCTTCACGCCGAGTTCGGCCTTCGCCATGCCGCCGAAGACCTCAAAGACAGGAACCTGTACTTCATCGGCGCGGCGAAAGACGACGTCGCGCCGGCGGCAGACATGATCGGGCCGCTGTGGCGGCAGCTGCAGCTCCATGAGACGGCGGCTGTGCAGCAGTTCGATATGCTGGAGGCCGACCATGCTTTTGATGAAACACGTCTGACTGTCGGCGCGATGATCGGCCAGTGGATGCAGGCCGTGCTCGATAAGGCGACGTCGTAAAGTATATTTGTTCGCGAGGGGGAATGTATTATGGAGGCAATGAGCGCACTGGTTATTTTATTTGTCTTCATCATCGGGATCGCCGTACTGGGCGCAATTCCCGGATTGAAAGATAAGCACATGAACGCTGAGAACTGGGCCGTCGGGGGACGGAATTTCGGACGCTGGCTGAACTGGTTTATCATGGCCGGCGAGGTGTATACGGCCTTTGCTTTTTTGGGGGCCAGCGGCTGGGCCTACGCCAAGGGCGGCCCGACCTTCTATATCCTTGGCTACGGGGCGCTGGCCTACGTCGTCGGCTATCATATTCTGCCGAGGGTCTGCCAGTACGGCCATCGCCATCAGCTCGTCACGCAGGGCGACTTGGTCGAATACCTGTACGACAGCCGGCCTTTAGGTATTTTAGTATCCTGCATCGGCGTCGCCTTTCTGCTTCCGTATTTGCAGCTGCAGCTGACGGCGCTGGGCCTTATCGTAGAGGTCACGTCCCTGGGCGCGATTCCGCGGGTATACGCCATGGTCATCGCCTTCGTCATGGTCGCTTTGTTTGTATTTTTGAGCGGCTTGAAAGGCGTCGCGTCGACGGCTGTCGTCAAGGACGTCATGATGATGGGCTCCATGTTGTTCTTCGGCTTATATCTGCCGTACCATTACTGCGGCGGCATCGGCGAAATGTTTGCCCAGGTCGAAGCGATGAAGCCGGGGTTTATGATGTTTCCCGGAGGCACAGGCAATCTGGATATCATCTGGGCTATGACGACCCTCGTCGTCATGGCGGCGGGGTTTTACATGTGGCCGCATTTTTCGACGAACACCTTCAGCGCCAAGGATCCCGATGTGCCGCGGCATAACGCCGTATGGCTGCCCGTGTGCCACCTGTTTCTCATCTTCCCGATGATCGTCGGCTTTACGGCCGTCCTGGTATATGCGGACAATCCGATTCCCGTCGCCGACATGGCCTTCTTATACATGGTCAAGGATTCCTTCCCCGTATGGGTGCTGGGAATTATCGGAGGGGCCGGCGCCTGGCCTGCATGATTCCTGCGGCCGACCTGCTGCTGTCCACGTCCCTTCTCATTTCCCGCAATATATACATTAAAGGGCTGCGCCGCGGCGACGAAGGGATTTCGCCGGAGCACATGAAGCGGACGGCGCGATACTTGATTCTCATTTTGACGGCGGCGGCGCTGTATCTGTCTATTTTCCACTCCAATCTGCTCGTCAACCTGCTGCTGACAGGGTATTCCGGCGTCACCCAGTTTTTCCCGCTGCTGGTTTTGGGGATGTTTTGGAAGCAGGCCAGTAAGAAAGCCGCCCTTTGCGGACTGGTCGTCGGCGAAGTACTCGTGTTCTATCTCATGCTGAATCAGATGGACCCGCTGCCGGTGCTGGGCGGACACTTTAACGCCGGGTTTATCGCCTTAGCGGCGAACTTCGTCGTATTTGTTCTCGTCAGCGCCGTGACGAAAAACGGCAAGACGCGGTTAGTTTAATATTTTGTATTTTGCTTGCTGTATCATTGGAGGGACACCTATGCGGAAAGAACATGATTTTTTAGGGACGATGAACGTACCGGATGACGTATACTACGGCGTGCAGACGATGCGGGCCGTTAAGAATTTTCATATTACCGGTGAACGGCTGGATCCGGATTTTATTAAGGCCCTGGCGACTGTGAAAAAAGCGGCGGCGCTGGCGAATATGGAAACGGGGCGATTGAATGCCCTCGTCGGGAAGGCGCTTACACGCGCAGCCGATGAAATTATAGACGGACAGTGGCTCGATCAATTTCCCGTCGATCCGATTCAGGGCGGCGCCGGCACGTCTATCAACATGAATATGAACGAAGTCCTTTGTAATCGGGCTCTGGAAATCTTAGGCAAGCCGAAGGGTCGATACGACATCATTTCGCCGAACAACCATGCCAATATGGCCCAGTCGACGAACGACGTATTTCCGACGGGCATCAAAGTCTGCCTTGCCGCAAAGGGGAAGGCCTTGGCCAGTACGCTGCGGACGCTGGAATTTTGGCTGGATGAAAAGGCCGATGAATTTAGAAACGTATTGAAAATGGGCCGCACGCATTTGCAAGACGCCGTGCCGATTACGTTAGGACAAGAAATGGCCGCCTATGCGTCCGCCGTTCGCCGCGCCCGCAGGCGAATCGAAACGTCTCTGGACGACGTGCATGTCGTCAATATGGGCGGCACCGCTGTCGGCACAGGGCTGAACGCCGAACCGGAATACAGCAAGCTGGCCGCGGCGAAGTTGTCGGAGCTGACGGGGGAAATGTTCGTTACGGCCCGCAATATGGTTGATGCCACGAATAATACAGATGTATTTGCCGACGTATCGGGAAGCATGAAATCGGCGGCGCTGGTACTGATTAAAATGGCAAACGACATACGCCTTATGGCGTCCGGACCGAGATGCGGCCTTCATGAATTGAACGTGCCGCCCCGTCAGCCCGGGTCGTCTATTATGCCGGGCAAGGTGAATCCCGTTATCGCCGAAGTGCTGGATCAGACCTGCTATCAGGTTATTGGCAACGATATGGCGATTACGCTCGGCGTTGAAAACGGCCAGTTTGAATTGAACGTCATGGAGCCGGTCATGGCTTTTAATCTCTTTCATTCTATGGACTATTTGACGAATGCTGTACAGACCTTTGTAGATTACCTTCTGAAGGACTTGCAGGCGAATACGGACGGCTGCCGGCATTGGGTGGACCGCAGCGTAGGCGTGATTACGGCGCTGCTGCCGCATATCGGTTACGAAGAAGCTGCAATGCTGGCTAAAGAAGCGTACAGCACGGGACGGCCCGTCCGGGACATCATTTTGGCTCACGGCACCTTGACGAAAGAACAGCTCGACGTCATTCTTTCGCCGCAAGAAATGACGAAGCCGGGAATTGCGGGAGAAACGTTCCTCCATCGTCAGGACAGCCGGAAACTCGCTTCGAATTAACTGAATATATAAATCATAACTAACGCCGCCTCCGCGTTTTCCGACGATGAGGCGACGTTTTTTTGTGTGAAGGGAACCGGTCTTTGCGCAATCTCCACTTTATTTTTTTATAGATTCATGCTATCATACATAGCGTATAGTATTATTGTGCGCCCATAGCTCAGTTGGATAGAGCAGCAGTTTCCTAAACTGCGTGTCGGATGTTCGAGTCATCTTGGGCGCACCATTTTTTTATGTAGGAGCCAGTCCGGACAGTCTTTTGGTATCGGCGTCGTGAAATGCGGCGATAGGAAGGCGTTCGGAGCAGACGAAATGAATAGAAACGAATAGATGAATAGGTTAAGGCTAAGCAGCTCGCCGGAGCCGCGCGGCCATAGGAGGAACAGATCATGTCAGCATTGATACAGCAAATTACGACGGCGAACGAAGCCTTTGTCAAGGAAGCCCTGGCCCAGGGCGGTTTGGACGAAGTCAGCAAATACCCGAACCGCAATCTGGCCGTCCTGACCTGCATGGATACGCGTCTTCTCGACTTCCTCGAGCCGGCCATGGGGCTGCGCCGCGGCGAAGCGAAGATCATCAAGGTCGCCGGCAACACGGCCTTCGACGACTTTGACAGCGTAATCGGCAGCCTGATGGTAGCCGTGTACGAGCTTCACGTCCACGATATCGTCGTCATGGGCCATGACGACTGCGGCATGCTCAACACGACGTCGGACAGCCTGAGCCGGAAAATGGCCGAAGCCGGCATCGACAGCGCCGTCATCGAAGCCGTGCGGCCGAAGCTGCAGCAATGGGCCGACCCGATCGGCGACGTCGATACGTCTGTAAAGGAAACGGTACGGCGTCTGCGCAGCAACCCCTATTTGCCGAAGGATATCGCTGTCTATGGCATGGTCATCCATCCGCACAGCGGGGAAATCCGCGTAGTAGACGATAATTCCAATGTCTGATGAGGAGGCGCTATCAATATGAATATCATTGAAGAACGCATGGCGGAACATGAAGCCGTATTCCAGGCGACAAAGGCCTTAGCTCCGGCCATTGCCGAAGCCGGCGATATGATTAAGACAGCCTTGCAGACGGGCCATAAAATCCTGTTCTGCGGCAACGGCGGCAGCGCCGCAGATTCACAGCACTTGGCAGCGGAAATCGTCGGCCGATTCCAGAAGGAACGGCGGGCCTTTCCGGCGATTGCCCTGACCGTCGATACGTCTGTCCTGACGGCCGTGGCCAACGATTACGGCTATGAAACCGTATTCAGCCGCCAGGTTCAGGCCTTGGGGAACGAAGGCGACGTCCTCGTCGGCATTTCGACGTCCGGCAACAGCGGCAACGTCCTGGCGGCCATTGCCGAAGCGCGGGCCAAAGGCATGAAGGTCATCGGCATGACGGCTATCGGCGGCGGCAAGATGAAGGAGCTGTGTGACGTCATCCTGGCCGTTCCGGCAAAGACGACGGCCCGGGCCCAGGAAATGCACATCATGATCGGCCACATCCTCTGCGAAATTGCCGAAGAAGACATGTAAATGTGAATAATAATCAAAGCGCGAGATCATGCAAAAAGATTCGGCGCTTTGATTATATATGGGAGAAATAAATTATGGAAGATGTTCATATAGAAACTTTGATTCAAGCTGCTTCCTATTTGCATAAGGGTGAAAAAGAGTATGCAAAGAAAACTAATCAGCAACAGTATCCCTTTGTGCCCATACAAAAAAGGAAGCGAAGATACTCTGTAAAAGAAATGATGAGACAATTTTTTCAAGATGGTTTCATTGATAGATATTCAGGCACACGGCTTATAAATCCGGGATTGTTAAGAGTTATGTCGGCGAACATGGCTGATGTATTTCCGTATCATCCGCATTGGAAAGTGGAAGAGTGCCATATAGCATATTGGGAATATCAGCCTACTATTGATCATATTTTTCCCGTTTCATTGGGCGGTGAAGACGAGCCGTCGAACTGGGCTACTACATCAATGGCCCACAATCTGGCTAAGGGAAGTTTTACGCTGGATCAGATGGGATGGTCGCTGAAAGAAAAGGGAGATATACAGGAATGGGATGGAGGATCAAAACTTTTTATACAGTTAGTGGAATGTGATCCCTCGTTGGTATCTGTTTCACAGATCAAGCTATACTATTCCGCAACGAAAGAAATGTTTAAAGAATATAAAATATATTTTAAGGCGTAATGGGTTTGCGCTGCACCCACACAATACTAGTTAGAATAAGTGCGCCGCCGATTCCCTGGGTAATCGTAAGCGTTTCATCTAACCCTATCCAGCCAATGCAGGCCGCTATGAGCGGATTTAAGGCGGCAAATAATCCTGCCTTGTCGGCGCTGGTGTATTTTTGGGCTAACGGCTGGAAGGTAAAGCCGAAGACGGAGCATATAAAGACTAAGGCCAATATATCCAGCCAAGTGGACAGCTGATTCGGCAGTATATATGGTTCAAAGGGGATTGCTGCTGCGGTGCTGAGCAGGGCGATAACGCCCATTTGCAGGATTCCGATGAGAATCGGGTCAGACTGGCGGACATAGCGGCTGGTCAGGAGAATCCATGCGGCATAGCAAAAGGAGGCGGCCAGGCATATGACGGCGCCGGAAGAAAAGGCATGGGGCGCGCCGTTAGTCGTCAGCAGGAAGATGCCGCAAATAATACAGGCCGCGGCGACGAAGGTAGAACGAGGCGGATGCTGCTTTAAAATAAACGGTTCAATGCAGAGAACCCAAAGGACTGCCGTGCTTTCCAGAAATGAGGCCATAGAAGAATCAATTGTCTGCAGGCTGATGGCTTCCAGCGACATGCAGGCAAACAGAACGGAGCCTAATATCAGGCTGGATTTCAGTACTTGGCGGCTTATATGTTGTATCCGGCGGCGGAATAAGAGGTAAAGACAGAGCGATGCGAGGGCGAAGCGAATAGAAAGCAAGTTCCAAGGCGCTAACGCCGTCAGGCTGAGTTTGGAGAACGCATACGACGTGCTGCGCGCGGCGATGATGGTCATGAGCAAGAGTTCGGCTTGTCGTTGAGTCATTGATAGTATATCCTCCTGACTATATGAAGTTTCTATTCATATGGTATACTAAATTTAAATGTGAAAGAATAGCAAGATTCGATATGCTGGTGTGCTTAATCAGCAAAAGGAGGATATATGGATACGGAAAAATGCCGCGTGTTATTCACCGTCATACAGCAAGGGAGCTTTTTCCGCGGCGGCGAAGATACTGGGGTATACGCCTTCCGGCGTCATGCGGTCGGTAAATGGATTGGAAGAAGAAGTGGGATTTTCCCTTTTAGAACGAAGTCCGCAAGGCGTGAACGTAACGAAAGACGGTGAAC
>ENA-OQHN01000067-OQHN01000067.1-human-gut-metagenome-genome-assembly--contig:-NODE-67-length-37899-cov-5.593429_pt1 | contig 37899 bp, 37 predicted proteins | sample MGYA00242564_ERZ504721 | MGnify/ENA primary metagenome ERZ504721 (study PRJEB26092, sample SAMD00036212) | human gut metagenome | host: Homo sapiens | study: EMG produced TPA metagenomics assembly of...
TCCTGCATGGCTCGCACTCCCTTCAGTCCGTTTCACGGACAGCTCCCCCTCAGAGAGGGGAGCCAAGAAAGGGTGCGAAAATGACTGACGTGCGTGTCGATAATCCGGCGGACTTTCCGCCTCAGGAGGACACGGTCGAACGACTGTGGACTCCGCAGCGCATGACCTATGTGCTGCGCAACAGCGAGGATCGCCCAACCAAGCCCAAGACGAAGGAATGCCCGTTCTGCGCCGGACCCAAAAAATCCGACGAAGACGGCCTCATCGCCTGGCGTGGCACGCACGTGTTCGCCATCATGAACCTCTACCCATACAATGTCGGGCATCTCATGATTTGCCCGTACCGTCACGTCGGATTCATCACCGAACTCGACGATGCCGAACTGTTCGAATTCGAGAAGGCCACCACCCTCGCCATGAAGGTGATGGAGACCGTCTCCCGTCCGGACGGATACAACATCGGCATCAATCAGGGCGAGGTCGCGGGTGCCGGAGTCGCCGCGCACCTGCACCAGCATGTGGTGCCGCGTTGGAATGGCGATGCGAACTTCATGCCCATCGTCGCCCAGACGCGTACCATGCCGATTCTGCTGTCCGACCAGCGAGACGCCTATGCCCAGGCATTCGAACAGCTGGCCCCGCAGTATCATTTGCCGCTTGCCTGACCGGGTGCGGCACCCGCGCAACCGGTTTTATCGGTACGCGCAATAAGACAATCATCGGAAACATTACGGGTATGTCTGATTAACGGCCTACAATCGTTTCGTTTGACATCATCCGTTTCAATAATTGCTAGGAGCATTATGTCAGGTCATTCCAAGTGGGCGACCACCAAGCACAAGAAGGCCGCCATCGACGCCAAGCGCGGCAAGCTCTTCGCCAAGCTCATCAAGAACATCGAAATCGCCGCCCGCCTCGGCGGCGGCGACCCGGACGGCAACCCGTCCCTGTACGATGCCATTTACAAGGCCAAGAAGGCCTCCATGCCGGCCGACAACATCGCTCGCGCCGTCAAGCGTGGTGCCGGTGCTGAAGATGGTGCCGCCAACTACGAAGACATCGTCTACGAGGGCTACGCTCCTGCCGGTGTTGGCCTCATCATCGAATGCCTGACCGACAACCGCAACCGTGCGGCCGCCGAAGTCCGTTCCACCCTGACCAAGGGCAACGGCTCTCTGGCCACCTCCGGCTCCGTGTCCTTCAACTTCGAGCGCAAGGGCCAGATTGTGGTGCCGTCCGAGGGCGTGGACTTCGACAGGCTGTTTGAAACCGCCGCCGAAGCCGGTGCCGAGGACGTTACCGATGACGGTGAAGTGTTCACCGTTGTGACCGGTCCGTCCGACCTGTTCACCGTGCGCAAGGCTCTGCAGGAAGCCGGCTTCGACTACGATTCCGCCGACCAGGTCATGCAGCCGAAGAACGAGGTCGAGTTGAGCCTTGAGGATGCCCGCAAGGTGTCCAAGCTCATCGACAACCTCGATGACCTCGACGATGTGCAGAACATCTACTCCAACTGGACCGCTTCCGACGAGGTGATGGCCCAGCTCGACGAGGAGTAATCCTCGTGATTATCCTTGGCGTCGACCCCGGGCTCACACGTTGCGGGGTCGGCGTGATCGAAGCCGGCGAGCACCGCCGGCTTTCGTTTATTCACGTGGACGTGGTGCGGTCCTCACCGGATATCACCCAGGATCTGCGTCTACTGGCCATCTACAACGGTCTGTCCGAGAAAATGGACCGATTCGCGCCGGACGCGGTATCTATCGAGCGTGTGTTCGCCCAATCCAACCGCAACACCGTACTCGGTACCGCACAGGCTGCCGGCCTCGCCATGCTCGCCGCCGCGCAACGCAATATTCCCGTGGCGTTGCATACGCCTACCGAAGCCAAGCTGGCTATCACCGGTAACGGGCAGGCGCAGAAGATTCAGGTGGAGCGTATGGTGACACGTATTTTGAACCTCACCAAAATGCCGACTCCCGCCGATGCCGCCGACGCCTTGGCTTTGGCCATTTGCCATGCGCTGCGCCCGGCAGGCGCATTGCAGGGCGGCGAACGCGAACAACATCTGACCGCCGCGCAACGCCAGTGGGCTGAGGCCGCACAGAACTCCACGCGCCGCCGCATCAACCACGACCGAGGCATGTAGTATACTTTCGAACAGTTGTTCGAGTCTTGAATCCTGGAGCGCTGAAGGAGTACCTGTATGATCGGCATGCTGACCGGGCGGGTTGAATCGGTCGAAACCGATACCGCATTGATTGATGTTGGGGGAGTGGGCTACGAAGTGCGCATGTCCGCCACCGACCTGAGCCGTCTGCACGCCGGGCAAGACACCCGCGTCTTCACCTATATGAACCTCTCTCAGGATGCCATTACCCTGCATGGATTCCTGGATCGGGACGCCAAGAAAACCTTCCTGCAACTCATCAAGGTCTCCGGCATTGGGCCTAAAGTGGCCCAATCGTTACTCTCCACACTGACGCCGAGTCAGTTGGCCCACGCCATCGCCGACAACGACGCCACCGCGCTGGCCAAGGCTCCGGGGCTGGGTAAGAAGGGCGCACAGAAGATCATCCTCGAGCTTAAGGGCTCTATTGATTTGAGTCAGATCGAGGGTGCTTCCGCTCAGGCGGCAACATCCAAGTCTCCGGTGGATACCGGTACGGAACAGGTTGTCGAAGGACTGATTTCGCTTGGCTGGCGTCAGCAGGACGCCCAGCAGGCCGTTGCCGAGGCTTGCGCCGAAAACGACATTCCCACGCCGCTTGCCACCGACGATGTGCCGCGTGTGCTACGTCTGGCTTTGGCGCTGATGGATAGGGGCCGCTGATGAGCGAGACAACGGATTACGGAGCCTCCAACACCGGTGCCAACGAAGAGTCGCTGCGCATGGTCTCCTCCCAGCCGATCGGCAACGAGCCGGTCAGCGACGAGGAGCTGCGCCCCCATGTTCTCGGAGGCTTTATCGGACAGCCACGGCTCAAGGCCCAGCTGCAACTGTTCCTGGACGCGGCCCGCAAACGCGATGTGCCACCGGACCATATTCTGCTCGCCGGCCCTCCTGGCTTGGGCAAAACCACGTTGGCCATGATCGTTGCCAATGAGCTTGAAGTGCCGATTCGCGTGACTTCCGGCCCTGCGGTTCAGCATGCCGGTGATCTTGCTTCGATTCTGAGCTCCCTCGACGTCGGCGAAGTGCTGTTCATCGACGAGATCCATCGTCTGCCGCGCGCCGCCGAAGAGCTGCTGTATATCGCGATGGAGGACTTCCGCGTCGATGTGATGGTCGGCAAAGGCCCGGGCGCAAGCTCCATCCCGCTGACCCTGCCGCGATTCACCGTCATCGGTGCTACCACGCGCGAAGGTATGCTGCCAAGCCCGTTGCGCGCACGCTTCGGCTTCACCGCACATCTCGACTTCTATCCGCACGAGGAGCTGGAAAAGCTCATCGAACGTTCGGCCAACGTACTGGGCGTAAACCTTGATACGGGTTCCGCTCATGAGCTTGCGTTGCGTTCGCGCGGCACGCCGCGTATCGCCAACCGATTGCTACGCCGTGTACGCGACTGGGCCATCGTCCACGACCTGATTGTGGTGCGGCCGGACGACGTCAAGGAGGCGCTGGCCCTGTACCAGATCGACTCCGAAGGCCTCGACCGGCTGGACATCGCCGTGCTCAATGCCATCGTGCGCAACTTCAACGGTGGACCCGTGGGCCTGAACAATCTGGCGGCCATGGTGGGCGAGGAATCGGAAACCGTGGAAACCGTGTGCGAGCCGTATCTCGTGCGCGAAGGTTTTATGATTCGCACGCCCAAAGGCCGTGTGGCTACCGAGAAGGCATGGCAGCATTTGGGGATTACGCCCAAAGATGATGTCAGCAAGCTCTTCTAGACTTTCTCCTGTTTGCACACTCGGCAGCGTTTCGTCAATGTCGCTCGTTTGAAGGAGTTGTTTCGTGGAACAGTACATTATGCTCATCGTGATCGTCGTCGTGTTCGGCGGCATGATGTGGTGGCAGTCCAAGAAGGCCAAGCAGCAACAGCAGGAGAAGCAGGACTTCCGTCGCAATCTGCAGCCCGGCACCGAGGTCATCACCATCGGCCAGGTGATCGGCAAGGTCGTCGAAGTCGACGAGCAGTATGAGGAGATCGTCATCGACTCCGAAGGCTCCAAGCTGCGTTTCGGCTTCAATGCCATCGCCCGTGAGTACATCCGCCCGGCCTATGTGTCCGATGATGAGGTCGACGAGAACGGCAACCCGCTGCCCGACGAAGACACCGAGGCTCCGGCTAACGATGAGGCTGGTCAGGTTCCGATCGAGGCGTCCGTCGTGTCCGAGGAAGACACCGCTGACGAGACCGGTGACGACAACGAAACCAAGACGAAGTAAGCTGTTCGATTCGGTAGCACCATCCGCGTATCGCATCGCAAAGGCATAAAAGGGGCGAGCACTATGGCACAGTCGGACATCACCATCGACGCATTGAGCAAGGTAGGGCAACAGGACGCCGAATATCTGGTGTCCTTGGTGCGTTCCGTACCGGGGTTTCCCAAGGAAGGCATCATCTTCCGTGATTTCATGCCAGTGCTCGCCGACCCCAAGGGCTTGAAGATTCTGCTCAAAGCACTTGAAGAGGCCCTGCCGGTGTCCCCGAGCGAATTCGACTCCATTGCCGGTCTCGAATCGCGCGGGTTCCTGTTCGGCCCGGCCATGGCCGCCCATTTGGGCAAGGGTTTCATCGCCGTGCGTAAGGCCGGCAAGTTGCCGCCTGAAACCATCGGTGAATCCTATGACCTCGAATACGGCACGGCCAGTGTCGAAATCGAAACCGACGCCGTACAGGCAGGGAAGCGAGTGCTCATCGTCGATGACCTCATCGCCACGGGCGGCACCGCCAAAGCCGCCACCGACCTTATCGAAAAGGCCGGTGGCACCGTGGTGGGCTTCAGTTTCGTGATGCGGCTCGATGGCCTCGACGGTCTGGATAAGCTCGACGGCAAGCCCAGCAGCTCGCTGATCGCGATGCCGGCCTGAGATTTCGTCTCACCCAACGTACAGTCAGTTTTCAAGGTCCGGCATGTACTGTGTACAGTTACATGCCGGACCAATTACATAGTCAGGGAAGGATCGATGGATCTTTACGAATACCAGGCGCGTCAGCTGCTCGAGGAACAGGACATTCCCACCCCGGACGCCATCTTTGCCCAGAACTCCCATGAAGTCGCTGAAGCGGCGGACAAAATCGGCTATCCCTGCGTAATCAAGGCGCAGGTCAAGATCGGTCATCGTGGTCAGGCCGGCGGCGTCAAGATCGCCCATAACCGCGACGAGGCGATTCTTGAATCCGAGTCCATCCTGCCGACGACCATCCACGGGCACAAGGTTTCCGGCGTGCTTGTGGCCGAAGCCAAGAACATCCTGCACGAATACTACGTGTCCATCTCCGTGGACCGCACCTCGCGCGACTTCGACGTGCTGGCCACCGCCAACGGCGGCACCGAAGTCGAGGAAATCGCCAAGGAACATCCGGAGGCCGTCAAGCGCCTGCACATCGATGCGCTCGGTGACTTCGACCTGGCCGCTGCCACCGAAATGGCACAGAGCATCGGCTTCTACCACGCGGACGTCGATCAGGCCGCACAGATTCTGCTCAAGATGTGGCGCTGCTTCAAAGACAACGACGCCACGCTCGTGGAAATCAATCCGCTCGCCAAGATCGGCGACCCGGATGACGAATCCACCAAGCAGCTGAGCGCCTTGGACGCCAAGATCTCCTTGGATGACAACGCCTCCTTCCGCCATGACGGCTGGGCGCGTTTCGTGGATCCCATCGTTCCGACCCTTCGAATCAGCGCGCCCGCGAACACGGACCTGCACTACGTGCACCTCGCACGGCGAGGTCGGTGTGATCGGCAACGGTGCAGGACTCGTCATGAGTTCCCTGGATGGCCGTCTCTGGCGCTGGCGAGGAACAGGGCACCAACATCAAGCCCGCCAACTTCCTGGACATCGGCGGCGGCGCCTCCGCAGCCGTCATGGCCGAAAGGCCTGGAGATCGTACTGTCCCGACCCTCAGGTCGAATCCGTGTTCATCAATGTCTATGGCGGCATCACCTCCTGCGTGGAAGTCGCCAACGGCATCCTCGAAGCGGTCGCCAAGCTCGGCGGTTCCAAGCCGATCGTTGTGCGCTTCGATGGCAACGCCGCCGCCGAGGGTCTGCATATCCTCGCCTCCGCCAATAACCCGAATATCCATGTGTCCGAAACCATGGAAGGCGCGGCAGCCAAGGCCGCGCAGCTCGCCGGTGAGGCGACCCAGTCCAAGGAGGTTCGCTGATGCTGTTCATCGAAGACGGCGCTCCCGTTATCGTCCAGGGCATGACCGGGCATCAGGGCATGACCCACACGGCCCGCATGCTCAAGGCCGGCACCAATATCGTCGGCGGCGTGAACCCGCGCAAGGCCGGCACATCCGTCACCTTCCCCGGTGCCAAGAACGGTGCCGACGCGGACATCCCCGTGTTCGCCACCTGCGGCGAAGCACGTGAAGCCACCGGCGCCAAGGCCAGCGTGGTGTTCGTGCCGCCGAAGTTCGCCAAGTCCGCCGTGGTCGAAGCCGTCGAAGCCGGCATCGAACTCATCGTGGTCATCACTGAAGGCATTCCGGTGGCCGATTCCGCATACTTCGTCGAACTGGCGCTCAAGAAGGGCGTGCGCATCATCGGACCGAACTGCCCTGGTCTCATCACGCTCGGCAACCCCGGCGTCAATCTGGGCATCATCCCCGACGGCATCGTCGGCCGCGGCCCGCTCGGACTGGTCTCCAAATCCGGCACCCTCACCTACCAGCTCATGGGCGAATTGTCCGATATCGGCTTCACCGCATGTCTCGGCGCCGGCGGCGACCCGATCGTCGGCACGACGCTGCTGGAAGCCCTGCAGGCATTCGAAGCCGACCCCGACACCAAGGCTGTCATGATGATCGGCGAAATCGGCGGCTTCGCCGAACAGGACGCCGCCGCATGGGCCAAGGAGCACATGACCAAGCCGGTTGTCGCCTACATCGCCGGTTTCACCGCCCCCGAAGGCAAGCAGATGGGCCACGCCGGCGCCATCGTCTCCGGAGGCAAGGGCACCGCCCAGGACAAGAAGAACGCGCTCGAGGCGGCGGGCATCCCCGTGGGCAAGACCCCGGGCCAGGCCGCCGAAATCATGCGTGACGTACTCGCCAAGGCCAACATCGACTGATCGGTTCCAACCAATCGTGATGAAAGCCGTGATTCGCCAATGGGTGCGGGGAGCCATAGTCGCCCTCGCATCCATGGCCATCTATGCCGTTGCATTAGGCTGCTATACAGCGCTGATGTTATTGGTCGTCTCTATGGAAGAGGGCGGCGACAATCTCACCGTCGGCACAACCTCGCTGACACAGGCCGTTGTGCTTCTGAGTGAGGGATCGGGCTTTAGAACCGATTCGTTCACCCTCACCATTACGCCATTGCTGTTGACCATACTGCTGATATGGCTGATCAATGCACTCATCATGCGAATCAAGGCATACGGGCCGCATGCGTATGTTGCCGGATTGATTGTTTGGCTCGGGTTGAACGAGGCATTCCGGCAATCCGTGCACCTAGGTCTTGTCGATGACCAGTGGCTGGTGTTGCTGAAAGCAGCCATCGTATTCTCGATCGGTTTCCTATGCGCAGCCGTACCGGAATCAGCCAAAATGCGAGCATTCAGGGACTGGACTCGCAAGCAGGTGCCGGCGGACATACGCCACTGCCTGAAAATCGGCGTCGCCTTGGCCGTCGCGATACTGAGCATATATCTGGCAATTGGATTGATTACCGTCATCGTATGGTCGGTACGCAACCATGCCGCTGTCGTATCGTTGTTCGAATTGTCCGGGATGGAAACCGGTTCACGAATTCTCACCACCGTCGCCATGCTGATCTGGCTACCCAACGTCATGCTCTGGGCTGTTTCCTGGCTCTTCGGCGGCGGATTCGCCATCGGTGATTTGGCCAGTTTCACATTATGGCTCGGCCAATCCAAAGAGCTTCCTGCAATTCCGGTATTCGGTATTCTGCCCGAACCGGTCAGCAGCGAACTATGGCGTACCGTTGCCTTGAACGCGCCTCTCGCCATCGCTGCGCTCGTGGGCCTGCTGGCTGTATTCCTACCGCAAGGATTCGCCTGCAGACCGTTGAATATACGGAATACGTCCACCCGCGGCCCAGTACTGGTTTCGCTGATCTACTCCGCCGGGGCATTCTGCCTGAGCGCGATGCTGATCTCACTGGCATCCACATTGCTGTTCGCTCTGTCCAATGGATCGCTTGGCGATCATCGTCTTGCTCACATAGGCGTCGACGTCATGGCCTCCACCAGAGTCGTCGGTCATTCGACCGCACTGGGACTTACCGCGGCGTGGCTGCTCGCGCTGATTGGCACAGCGCTCGTTTTTCCGATAGTCTGGTTGGTTGAGAGAATCAAGGATTCCCGCACCACCGCCGCGACCTCGAAGACCGCCACCGTTCGTCAGGCGCGGTTCCTAGCGTCACAACCACAAGAATCCAAGGAGGAACAGGATGACAAACACGAACCGACCGATACGTCGAGCACTGGTCTCGGTCTTTCATAAGGAAGGCATCGAAGTACTCGCGGAAGCGTTCGTGAAGGCCGGCACCGAAGTTGTTTCCACTGGTTCGACCGCCAAGAAGCTTGCCGAACTGGGCGTCAAGGTAACCGAGGTGTCCGATGTCACCGGATTCCCCGAATGCCTCGACGGCCGCGTCAAGACGCTGCACCCGTACATTCACGCCGGCATTCTGGCTGATATGACCAACCCCGAGCACGCCAAGCAGCTCGAGGAGTTCGGCATCAAGCCGTTCGACCTGGTGGTCGTCAACCTGTACCCGTTCGCCGACACCGTGCGCTCCGGCGCCAACGAGGCCGATACCATCGAGAAGATCGACATCGGCGGTCCCTCCATGGTGCGCGGCGCGGCCAAGAACCACGCCACCGTGGCCATCGTCACCGATCCGGCCGATTATGCACTGGTCGCCTCCCGCGTGGCCGACGGCACCGGCTTCTCCTTGGACGAGCGCAAGTGGCTTGCCGCCAAGGCCTTCGCGCACACCGCCGCCTATGACGCCACCATCAACGAGTGGACCGCCAAGCACTGGCCCAAGCCGGCCTCTCTGGACGCCGTCGAGGTGGACAAGGACGATCAGGGCACTGAAGTCGATTCCGCCAAGTTCCCGGCCCAGTTCACCCGCACCTGGGATCGTGCGCACACCCTGCGCTACGGCGAGAACTCCCACCAGCAGGCCGCCCTCTACATCGACCCGCTCAACCAGACCGGTTTCGCCCACGCCGAGCAGCTCGGCGGCAAGCCGATGAGCTACAACAACTACGTGGATGCGGACGCCGCCTGGCGCACCGTATGGGATATGGCTCCCGCCATTGCCGTGGCCGTAGTCAAGCACAACAATCCGTGCGGTCTGGCCATCGGCGCGACCGCGGCCGAGGCCCACAAGAAGGCTCACGCCTGCGACCCGATGAGCGCCTACGGCGGTGTGATCGCCTGCAACTCCAAGGTCACTCTTGAGATGGCCGAAAGCGTGCGCCCGATTTTCACCGAAGTCATCGTCGCCCCCGACTATGAGCCGGCCGCGCTCGAACTGCTGCAGACCAAGAAGAAGAACCTGCGCATCCTCGAGGTGGCCGAGCCGCCGAAGGGCCACGAGGCCATCCGCCAGATCGATGGCGGCCTGCTTGTGCAGGACACTGATCTGATCAACGCCGTCGGCGACGATCCGGACGCCTGGAAGCTCGTGGCCGGCGAGGCCGCCGACGCTGACACGCTGAAGGACCTCGTGTTCGCATGGCGTGCAATCCGCTGCGTGAAGTCCAACGCCATCCTGCTGGCCCACGACCAGGCCACGGTTGGCATCGGCATGGGCCAAGTCAACCGCGTGGACTCCTGCCATTTGGCCGTCGAGCGCGCCAACACGCTGGCCGATGGTGCCGATCGCGCCACCGGTGCGGTCGCGGCATCCGATGCGTTCTTCCCGTTCGCCGATGGTGCCCAGGTGCTTATCGACGCGGGCGTCAAGGCCATCGTGCAGCCTGGCGGCTCCATCCGCGATGAGGAGGTCATCGAAGCGGCCAAGAAGGCCGGCGTGACCATGTACCTCACCGGCACCCGCCACTTCTTCCACTGATCGGGACTCTCTGAGGGGAGCAGCTCAGCCAAAACGCACAAAGGTGGGATTCCGCCTGACCCGTCAACGGGTCCAAGCGGAATCCCACCTTTGCTATTCGCCTGCTATTGTGGTCACGTAACCGTTCGACAGAAGGAATCGCAACATGCACAACCATCCCTATGTATCCGAAGCACATGAGGGCAAGCCATGGTTTGAATGGTGCGTACTCGGCGTCGTCGCCGTCATCACACTGCTGGTTGCTTTCGGATATACGATGGCCGCCACGGTCATACTTGCCGTGACGGCCATCATCACCGGGCTTGTTCGCCTGATTCTTCAGGACAGAAGCCCATGGAAAGTGCGCTCAGTGGCGTTCGACTCCTTCATCGGCATCGCCTTGGGAATCGGCCTGCTGATTACCTACTTCAGCTTCTTTGGACTCTTCGGCAACATCTTTTTCCGCTGAATCGCCATCAGACGAGGCGGCCTGATCGAAGAATTCGCCATCGTCGAGCGTGTCCGCGTTTGCATCGGCATCCGTCTGCGGAAGATCGGCGGCAGCCGGCACTTTGGGAGTGGTCATCATCTGCGCGATGATCATGACCAACGCCACCACAGCGGCGGCCAAGACCGGGCTAATCCAGAATACCCACAGCTGCTGCAGCGGATTTTGCGTAAGACCCTCATTCATCGCGGCCAGTGCGATGCCGGTGGAACGGGCGGGATTGAGACCGGCACCGGTAACCGGGTAGCTGATGGCGGTGGCCAGACCATAGGCAAGACCCATGGCAATGACATGACGGTCCGAGGACTCGTCGTGATCACCCAGAGAAGACATGGCGGTGGCAACGACAATCAGAGAGGCAACGACCTCGACGACAATCGCCAGCGTAATCGAGAACGTAATGCCATACTGGGTCAGCAGCGAGTAAGACACGGAGCCGTTTTCGAAACCGTTAACGGCCGGAGTCAGCCACACTTTGGCAGCTACCTGCTCGGATGTGGGCAGCAGCTTGACCACGGCGAAGCCGGCGGCGATGGCACCGATGACCTGAGCGATCACATAGAGGATGCCATCCAGGATTTTCGTCTTGGAAACCAGCACAGAGGCTACGGTGATGGCCGGATTCAGCTGGCCACCGGACACGCGGGAGAAGATGGCGGTGACTGCGGCATATGCCAAGCCGGTAGCCAACGCGAAGAACACGATATTGATGCCATACACGGCCGAACCCCATGTGGAGAAGGCGTAAATGGCAAAGCACAGCAGGAAGCTGCCGGCCAATTCGGCGCACACGCGCAGAGCCAGCGGCTGTTGATTGGTTTCTTCCATGATTGTTCATTCCTTTTCATCTGTCGGAAGACGGGCGAACCCGCACAAACGGTTGCCAGTCTAGCAGCAGTCCTACGTTGCGGTATGATATATAGGTTGGGATTGGCTGGGATTCCAGTCCGCCAACTCTGAAGTATGTATACAAATCGACAGTCTCTGCGATGACAGAATCTGTCCGGCCACGTTGGGAGAACGATGCCAAACGCATATTCCCGCGCTGCGAAAGCGCAAGACGATTCCAATTCCATTCGACTCCAGAAGCTGCTTGCCCAAGCGGGATTCGGTTCCCGCCGCAAGTGCGAGGACATGATCACCGAAGGCCGTGTCGAGGTCGACGGTGAACTGGTCACCGAGCTCGGAACTCGCGTTGACCCTCATAAGCAGCAGGTGCGCGTAGACGGTTCGCGCGTACGCGTCAATCCGAACCACGTCACTCTGGCACTAAACAAGCCCCGCAAGGTGCTCTCCGCCATGGACGACCCGAAGGGCCGCTACACGCTGCGCGACATCGTGGGCGACAAGTACGAGCGCATCTTCCACATGGGCCGTCTCGACTACGATTCCGAGGGTCTTATCCTCATGACGAACGACGGCGAGCTCTCGCAGCACGTCATGCACCCCAAGTACGAGGTCGAGAAGACCTACGTCGCCACGCTGGAAGGCAAGATCTCCGGCACCGTGTGCCGTCGACTCGTGACCACCGGCGTGCAGCTCGACGACGGCTGGATCAAGCTCGACCACTGCGCGATCATCGACTCCTCACGTGACCACACGATGGTCAAGGTCGTACTGCACTCCGGCAAGAACCGCATCGTGCGCCGTATCTTCGGCTCAATCGGCTTCCCGGTCAAGCGCTTGGTGCGCACCCAGATCGGCCCGATCAAGCTCGGTGATTTGAAGCCCGGTTCCTACCGCGTGCTGTCCCAGACGGAAGTCCGTTCGCTGTCCAAGGAGGTTGGTCTGTGATTCGCGTTGCCATCGACGGCCCCGCCGGCGTGGGCAAGTCGTCCACGTCCAAGGCGCTGGCCAAGTATTTCGGATACGCCTACCTTGACACGGGCGCGATGTATCGTGCCTGCGCTTGGTGGTGCCTGAAGCAGGGCATCGATCTGGACGCCGAAACCGTGGATGAGCGTGTCATCACCGAAGCGGTGGGCGAGTTCTTCACCGGCGACCATTTCGATATCTCCGTGGACCCGGACAACCCCCGCGTATTCGCCGACGACGAGGACATCTCCGAGGCCATTCGTTCCTCCGAAGTCTCCAGCCATGTCTCCAAGGTGTCGAACGTCATCCCGGTGCGCAACGTGCTCATCGCCGCCCAGCGCGCCTACATCGCCCGCGAGGCGTCGGCCGACTCCTTCTCCGGGGGTTTGGGCATCGTGGCCGAGGGCCGCGATATCACCACCGTGGTGTCCCCGGACGCCGAGGTGCGCGTGCTGCTGACCGCCCGTGAGGAGGTCCGTCAGGCCCGTCGCACCGGCCAAGCCGTCAAGGGCGTGGGTGCTGAGGATGTGGCCGCGCGCGACAAGGCCGATTCCAAGGTCACCAGCTTCCTGACCGCCGCCGATGGCGTTACCACCATCGACAATTCCGATTTGGACTTCGCCCACACGCTCGATCTGCTCATCGGTCTGGTCGGGGACGCCATCGAGAACCAGGAATACGAGCAGTATGCCGCCAATCTCGAAGGCTATGAGCTGGACGAAGGCGATGAGGATCTGATTTCCGGCCGCGGTTTCACGGAAGGCGCGCGCAAGGCCGGCCCCAAGCCGGTGGGTGTGCTGGCTGTTGTAGGCCGTCCGAACGTGGGCAAATCATCCCTGGTCAACCGTATCCTCGGCCGCCGTGCCGCCGTTGTGGAAGACACGCCGGGCGTTACGCGAGACCGTGTGAGCTATGACGCGGAATGGGCCGGCACCGACTTCAAGCTGGTGGACACGGGCGGCTGGGAAGCCGACGTGGAAGGCATTGAATCCGCCATCGCCTCACAGGCACAGGTTGCCGTGACCTTGGCCGATGCTGTGATATTCGTTGTCGATGGTCAAGTGGGCATGACCACCACCGATGAGAGCATCGTCAAGATGCTGCGTGCCGCCGGCAAGCCGGTCGTGCTGGCCGTCAACAAGATCGACGACCAGGCCAGCGAATACCTTGCCGCCGAATTCTGGAAGCTCGGTCTCGGCGAACCATACTCGATTTCCGCCATGCACGGCAGGGGAGTGGGCGACCTGCTGGACGTCGCGCTCGACAAGCTCAAGCAGGCCGAGAAGACTTCCGGCTACCTCACGCCTTCCGGCCTGCGCCGCGTGGCTCTGGTGGGCCGCCCGAACGTAGGCAAGTCGTCTCTGCTCAATCAGCTGGCGCGCGAAGAACGTGCCGTGGTCAACGATTTGGCCGGCACTACGCGCGACCCCGTCGACGAAATCGTCAACATCGATGGCGAGGACTGGCTGTTCATCGACACGGCCGGCATCAAGCGACGCCAGCACAAGCTCACAGGCGCGGAATATTATTCCTCTCTGCGCACGCAGGCCGCCATCGAGCGCTGTGAATTGGCGCTGATCCTGTTTGATGCTTCGCAGCCGGTATCCGATCAGGATTTGAAGGTCATGTCCACCGCCGTGGATGCGGGCCGTGCGATTGTGCTCGTGTTCAATAAGTGGGACGCGATGGACGAGTTCGACAAGCAGCGTCTCGAACGCCTGTGGAACACCGAATTCGACCGTGTGATGTGGGCCGAGCGTGTGAACCTGTCCGCCAAGACCGGCTGGCACACCAACCGTCTGACGCGAGCCATGGATAAGGCCTTGGAATCCTGGGATCAGCGTATTCCTACAGGCAAGCTCAACGCCTTCCTCGGCAAAATTCAGGCCGCCCACCCGCACCCGTTGCGTGGTGGCAAGCAGCCGCGAATCCTCTTCGCCACGCAGGCATCCACGCGCCCGCCGCGTTTCGTGATCTTCGCCACCGGCTTCCTCGAGCACGGCTACCGCCGCTACATCGAGCGTTCCCTGCGCGAGGAATTCGGCTTCGAAGGCACGCCGATTCAGATCTCCGTGAACATCCGCGAGAAGAAGAAGCGGAAGTGACACGCGCGTAATTTGCCAGATTTCATATATCTGGTAGATTATCTACTCGGTGCTTTTGCACCATCGGGCCGTAGCGCAGTTTGGTAGCGCACTTGACTGGGGGTCAAGGGGTCGCGGGTTCAAATCCCGCCGGCCCGACCGATTAGCCCCGGAATTCCGCCACTTTTGAGTGGTTGTCTTCCGGGGCTTTTCCGTTTTCAGACAACATAACGACGGACTTACCTTTGTAAGCCATTCGTAATGGATTAAACACGGACTTCATCTTGGCGTGTTATTGGAATTATCACCGACAATTCACCGCCTCCGCACCCCCCGTCGTATGCGTTTGCCCCAAACAGGGACTAGACTTGTTCCTATTGATTTGACGAAAGGGACCCGAATTGACCGAAATAAACGATAAGGCCCAACTGGATATCACCGCCGCCGGCGACACCGACGCCGTCACCTCGGATACCCCCGAAGAAACCGTAAACACCCCCGAAGTGGATGAGACTTTCGAGCTTTCGGCCGCCAAGATGCGCGAGCATGGCATGAGCGAAACCGCCATCAACCAGTTCCGCCATTTGTATGACGTATGGCGCCATGAAGAAGCCTCCAGCTGGATTCGCGAGGACGACATCGAGCCGCTTGGCCACGTGCCCAGCTTCCACGACGTCTATGAGACCATCAACCACGACAAGGCCGTGGACGCCTTCGCCAAAACCGCATTCCTCAAGCTCAATGGCGGTCTGGGCACCTCCATGGGATTGGACAAGGCCAAGTCGCTGTTGCCGGTGCGTAGGCACAAGGCCAAGCAGATGCGCTTCATCGACATCATCATCGGTCAGGTGCTTACCGCTCGTACACGCCTGAACGTCGAGCTGCCGCTGACGTTCATGAACTCCTTCCACACTTCGGCGGACACGATGAAGGTGCTCAAGCATCATCGCAAGTTCAGCCAGCATGACGTGCCGATGGAAATCATCCAGCATCAGGAACCCAAGCTCGTGGCCGCCACCGGCGAACCTGTGAGCTACCCTGCGAACCCGGAGCTGGAATGGTGCCCGCCCGGCCACGGCGACCTGTTCTCCACCATCTGGGAGTCTGGTCTGCTTGACGTATTGGAGGAGCGCGGCTTCAAGTATCTGTTCATCTCCAATTCCGACAATCTCGGTGCGCGCCCCTCGCGTACGTTGGCCCAGCACTTCGAAAACACAGGTGCCCCGTTTATGGCTGAAGTGGCCATCCGCACCAAGGCCGATCGCAAGGGCGGCCATATTGTGCGAGACAAGGCCACTGGTCGCCTAATACTGCGTGAAATGAGCCAGGTCCATCCGGACGATAAGGAAGCGGCCCAAGACATCACCAAGCATCCTTACTTCAACACCAACTCGATCTGGGTTCGCATCGACGCTTTGAAAGACAAGCTCGCCGAATGCGATGGTGTGTTGCCGTTGCCGGTGATTCGTAACAAAAAGACCGTGAATCCCACGGACCCGGATTCCGAACAGGTGATTCAGCTGGAAACCGCCATGGGTGCCGCAATCGGTCTGTTCAACGGTTCTATCTGCGTCCAAGTGGATCGTATGCGCTTCCTTCCGGTGAAAACCACCAATGATTTGTTCATTATGCGTTCCGATCGCTTCCACCTGACGGACACGTATGAGATGGAAGACGGCAATTACATCTTCCCGAACGTCGAACTTGATCCGCGATACTACAAGAACATCCACGATTTCGACGAACGGTTCCCCTACGCCGTGCCATCTTTGGCCGCAGCCAACTCGGTTTCCATTCAGGGCGACTGGACATTCGGACGTGACGTCATGATGTTCGCCGACGCCAAACTGGAAGATAAGGGCGAACCAAGCTATGTTCCGAACGGCGAATACGTTGGCCCGCAAGGCATCGAACCGGACGATTGGGTGTGATTTACAACACGGTCGAACGATAAAAAAGATATTATTTTTGTGAAATGGCGCTCAAGTGCGGAAAAAGCCTCTAAGATAGAGTGAGTGTGGGGAAACTCATACGCACTTATAACGAAACAGTAACTATACGTGAGGACTAATGGCAGAGGGCACAAGCGGACGTCGGCGTTTTTCCGACAAATGGGGCAAGCACGAGCTGGACGTACTGGCTGTGTTGTCATCCGCGTTCCCGCAATGGCTCACATCCCGCCAAATTGCGCAGCGCGTCAAGGCTTACGCCGACTCGTATGGAGAGCTGGCAGATCAGGCCGCCAAGGCCGCGTTCGCCAAGCAGTTCCAGCGTGATCGCGCCAAGCTCGCCGCTATGGGCATCGCCATCGAATCACGGCAGCCTGAGTATTCGTCCAAGTCGGAAGGCCAGGACTTCGCGTCCTACCGTCTGCAGTTGGGCGACGAACCGCGCGTCCGTCTGATGTTCGAGCCGGAAGATATGCCGGTGCTTGCCGCCGCCAACTATCTGGCTCGTTCGATGTCGATTTCCTCCGAGCCGGATCAGTCCCAGCTCGCCCAACATGCGTCGCGCACCACGCCGCGTGTGCCGCAGACCCCTATTCCCGGTCTCGGTTTGGATTCGATTGCGCCTGGCTTGGGCACGCAGCCCATTCCGGACTCGCTGGTCAAGGTTATCGATTCGCGTCGCTTTGCCGCCACCGTTGATGTGGACGGCGAACACCTGAACGTGGCCTACACCGATTCCGACGATTTGGCCATGTTTGTGCTGGAGCATCCGGGTGCCACGATTGTCAGCCCGCAGGAGGCTGTGGACGCCTATCATCGCCGCCTGCACGCCGCCAGCCGATTCACTTTGGCCGACGAATCCGCCAGCCCTGTAAGCGCCTCGGTGGTTTCCCCGTCGATTAGTCGCGATGTTCGTGAGCCGGGTGATCCCGAGTCGATCAAGGCCCAGAACAAGAAGAACGGATCCGCTTTCCAAACGGGCAGCGAGGTGGATCGTCGCCTGCGTCTGATGCTGTTCCTCTCCGCTCACTTGGGTGAGGAATTCTCGATGAGCGAGCTGGCCGAGCGCTTTATCGGCAAACCAAAGAACGACGACGAGCTCAAGAAATTCGTCAACATCATTCATAAGGACATCAACACCCTGACCACCGTTTCCGACGATGGTGAGATGGCTGGCAGCCAGTTCTTCGATATCGACTGGCCGCTGCTGGATGCCGAGGGTATTGTTTCCGCCACCAATTCGTTGGGCCTTGAACGTCTTGCCGGCATTTCGCCGCAATACCTCAGCATGCTCACCGCCTCGGTCAGCTACTTGGCGCATTCGCCGTTACTGCCGGACAAGCAGCGTGGGCAGGCCGAATCCCTGTATGAGCGTTTGCGCCGCCATGTCAGCCCGGGCCAGACCCCGTGGCTGAGCCTGACCGGCTATGAGCTGGAGCCCCGAAGCTTCTCCATCGTCAAGCGCGCGATCAACACCGATTCGCTGTTGGACATGGAGTACTCCGACGGTACCGGTAGTACCCGTCGCAAGCTGGTGGCCCCCGCCAAGATTTTCATCGATGAAGGCGTGTATTATGCCGCCGTCTACACGGATGTCGGTTCTGCCGCCCCCAAGGACAAGAAGGCCTACGTCTCCAAAGACAAGACCATCGACAAGGCGAACGGCAAGCCGCGCATCTGGCAGGTGCTGCGCTTGGCCCGTATCGAAAAGGCGGAACTGGTCAAGCCCACCAAGCAGATCAACATTCCGAACATGCCGGTGAGCGAATTGCGCAAGTGGAGTTTCGACAACGGTACCGACGCGGTGTTCATCACCGATCAGCGCGATCTGGCATTCATCAAGACATTGCCGGGCGCTACCGTCGAACAATGCGGTGCCGGTGAAAAGGTGCATCTGACCGTTTCCTCCGATTCCTGGTTCGTGGCCTTCTGTATTGCCCACGCGCGTCATATCACGGCGGTCGCCCCGGAAACGTTGCGCACCATGATCGTGGCACGCGCCGAACGCGAACTGAGCGTCAGCGAGAACAAGTAAGGAGCCTTTCATGCCTTGGTGGATATGGCTGATTCTGGCCCTGTTCATGCTGGCCATGATTGTTGCCGGACTCATCTATGCAGCCCTTCATGGGCTCCGTGCCCTGAAAGACATGTCCGACATCGGTGGCCAACTCGGTGAACGTGTGGCCGCGATGGGGGAGCCCGGCACTTCTGCCGACACCAGCGAGCCGCCTCTGTTCACTCAGCCGCTCAGCGTGGCACAGAATCGTTATGCCGAGGCCCATGCGGACGTGATTCGCAGCAAGGCCGCCAAGCGCGAGCGCCGCACCCAGGCATGGGCCCGCTGGAAGCGATTCAACAACTAACGGAAAGCAGCAATGGCACGTCACCAACACCATAAGGGTAATGCCGATTCCCAGACGCTGAGCCCTTCGCAGCGGTACGCATCATTCCAGAAAGTCCAACGCCATCGGGCGTCCGCAGCAGCACGATTCGCCGAATCCCTGCCTTTCGAACTGGACGATTTCCAGACCGAAGCCAATGACGCGCTCGAAGCCGGCAGCAACGTACTGGTCGCGGCCCCAACCGGTGCCGGCAAAACCGTCGTGGCGGATTTTGCCATTTATCTCGCTCAGGAACGCAACGTCAAAGCCTTCTATACCACACCGATCAAGGCGCTGAGCAATCAGAAATACCATGATCTGGTCGACGTGTACGGCCCGGACAAGGTAGGCCTGCTCACTGGCGACACCTCGATCAACTCCGAAGCCGACATCGTGGTCATGACCACCGAAGTGCTGCGCAACATGCTCTACGAGCGTTCCACCATGCTGAACGCACTGCGCTACGTGATTCTCGACGAAGTGCACTATCTGGCCGACCGGTTCCGCGGGCCCGTGTGGGAGGAAGTCATCATCCACCTGCCCAAGACGGTCAAGATCGTCGGCCTGTCCGCCACCGTGTCCAACGTGGAGGATTTCTCCAACTGGATTGCCTCGGTGCGAGGCGACACCAAACTGGTGATCAGCGAACACCGCCCCGTGCCTTTGGAACAGCACGTCATCGTGCAGGCGGACGAACACACCGAGCCTGAGGTGCTGGATCTCTATCGCCGCGACGGCAACGGCGAGCAGACCACCAAGCTCAACGCCGAACTCATCAACCGGCTCGACCAGTTGGACCGCAAGGCCGCACGCCGGCGCGGCGAGGAACGCCCCGATAAGCGCAAGGGCTTCGGCAGAGGCCGCGGCGGCAAAGGCGCCAAGGGCCATGCCCCGAAAGCGGAACGCCACACCCCGCGCCGCTGGGCCGTGGTGGACGAGCTTAACTTTCTGGGAATGTTGCCCGGCATCTACTTCATCTTCTCGCGCAACGGTTGTGACCAGGCCGTGGAACAGTGTATCAACGCTGGACTGGAGCTCACCACCGATGAGGAAGTGACCAAGATTCGCCGCATCGTGGATGAGATGGTGGAGGGGCAACTCACTCAGGAAGACCTGAAAGCCCTGCAGTTCTCCAAGTTCCGCTTTGCGTTGGAAGAAGGCTTCGCTTCGCATCATGCCGGCATGATTGCCCTGTTCCGCCAGATAGTCGAACGATTGTTCGAAGAAGGTCTGGTCAAAATGGTGTTCGCCACGGAAACACTGGCCTTGGGCATCAATATGCCGGCCCGCTGCGTGGTGGTAGAGAAACTCGAGAAGTTCGACGGTACCGGTCATGTGGGCCTGACGCCCGGCGAATTCACGCAGCTCACCGGTCGTGCCGGTCGGCGCGGCATCGACACCATCGGCCACGCCATCGTGGTTGACCATCACGGTTTTGTGCCCGCCACGGCCGCCGCGCTGTCATCCAAGCGTGTCTACCCGCTGCACTCGAGCTTCCGACCCACGTTCAACATGGCCGTGAACCTGCTCAACTCCAGCGACTACGAGACCGCGCACGTTACCCTGGACCAGTCGTTTGCCCAGTGGGAGGCCAACGAATCGGCCTGGCAGCTGGAATCGCAGATCAACACACTGAAGAACGCGCTGGCCGGATACGAACAGGCGTTCGCATGCGAACACGGCGACTTCAAACAGTTCATGACCCTGCGTATGGAGCTGAGCGACATCGAAAAGGAAGGCCGCCGCAAACTGAAGCACGAAGTGTTCCTGACCGATCAGGAGCGTTCACGCGCCTTCCAGAACCTTGACCAGCGCATTCGCGATTTGCGCAAGGCGGAGCACGAGCATCCATGCCGCAACTGCCCGGACCTCCAGCAACACCTCAAGTGGGGCCACCGCTGGGCCCGCGAGACCCGCGAACTGCAGCGCGTCACCGATCGCTACGACTCCCGTACCGGGTCCGTGGCCCGTCAGTTCGATCGCATCTGCGATATTCTCACCGGGCTTGGTTACCTCGAACGTCATGTCAATGCGGCCGGCCACATTGACATGACGTTGACCGAAAAAGGCTCGCTGCTGCGCCGCATCTACAGTGAACATGACCTGGAACTGTGCGAGGCGCTGCTCGCCGGCACGTTCGACAAGCTCGACGCCAACGGACTGGCCGCTGTGCTCTCTTCACTGGTATACGAGGCCAGACGCGGGGGAGACGGCGAACCGAGGCACTACCCGGGCGGCATCTCCGGGCCCATCGCAATCGCTTCGTCCAAGCTCAAGGGCATCTGTGAAGACATCGATATCCTGTGCGAGGATCACGGTCTGGACGAGATGCAGCGGCCGGACTTCGGCATTCTCGACATCATGTATGAATGGGCGGATGGCGGTTCGCTGGGATCGTGCCTGTACGGCACCGACATGACCGGCGGCGACTTCGTGCGCACTGCCAAACGACTGGCTGACGTGCTGCAGCAGATCGCTGTCGCCCAGCCGCTGCCGTTCGACGGGGGAGAGCGGCTGGCAGGCCTCGCCCACGAAGCGGCCGACCGGGTCAATCGTGGCGTGGTGGCCTACTCCGGCGTGGACTGACGGGGGCCGTTTGATGGGAGTTTGTCAGCCGACGTCGGAAGCTTGGAATAGCGGCCAAGTCCGAACTGTTGCGTAAATTAGTAGGGTTAAAGATCTTTCAAGGAGGATGCCGATATGGCAGAACGTAGCCTCAGGGGCATGAGCATCGGAGCGAAATCGCTGGAGTCCGACGACAACGTCGATTTCGCCGCACGAAACGATGTGGCGTATGTATGCCCGAAGGGCCACCGCACCATCCTGCCGTTTGCCGAGGGTGCCGAAATCCCGGACGAGTGGGAGTGCCGTTGTGGTTCCGTGGCCCACCGTGAGGGCGACGCCGACCGTGAGGGCGACGAGATCAGCAAACCCACCCGCACCCACTGGGACATGCTGCTGGAACGCCGTAGCGAAGAGGAACTGGCCACCCTACTCGAAAAGCGCCTGCAAATGCACCGTGACGGTTGGATTCCTGACTACGAGTGATCTCCTACTGAACAACACGTGAACTTGATGCCCAGTCATCCCGACTGGGCATAATCATTGTTGGAACAAGTCGCATATCGTTTGACGACCATTCAAAGCAGTCGACATGAACAAAGGGGAGTGGAATCTCAATGGCACAGCATCCGATGAAAGTGGTCCTGTTGGACCTCGACGGCACGCTTACCAAGTCCGACGGCGGCATCATCGCCTCCGTCGTCAAGACGTTCGAGGAATTGGGTCGCCCGGTTCCCGACGATGCCGAGCTGCATCGTTTCATTGGTCCGGCCATCATCGAATCGCTGCGACGCAACCATGTGCCGGAGGATGAGCTTGACCGGGCGGTCACCATCTACCGCAGCTACTATGCGGATCGCGCCGTGTTCGATGATCCGAACGAGCCCGGCAACAAAGTTCCCGGCCGCTTGGTGAACGTCGTGTTTCCCGGTATCCGCGAACAGCTGCTCAAGCTGCGTGCCGACGGCTATTATCTGGCGTTGGCCAGCTGCAAGCCCGAGTACCAATGCGTTCCGATCTGTGAGCATTTCCATCTGACCGAGCTGTTGGACGGCATCTATGGTGCTTCCAAAGACAATTCCCGTCTGGACAAAGATCAGGTGATTCGGTACTGCTTCGACAAAATCGGTTTTGATGCTGCAGCGGGGGACAGGGCCGTGATGATCGGCGACCGCTACACCGACATTGACGGCGCCCACGCCTGCAATTTGGACGCCATCGGCTGCCGCTGGGGCTACGCTCCGGCCGGTGAGATGGAGGAACACGGCGCGTACGAGATCCTCGAGAAGCCCGAGCAGATCGAAGAAGCCGTAAACCGTTATTTCCAAACGCACTGAAACACAACGGCGAGGACTTCTTCATGATGGGATGCGATGGAGCCTGCGCGCGGGCTTCGACCTGGTTTTCATCGGTTTGCCATTGCTGTCGCTGTATGAGATTCCCATGCTGATATGGTTCATTTGGCGAGCATTCCACTGGAAACGAGATGACAAGGATTGGCTGAAAGGCACGGCGATTCTTGCAATTGCGGTGGTCGCTCCGGTGCTCCTTTGGCTGTTGGCCTGGTATGCTCCGGTGCTCCTTTGGCTGTCGGCCTTGGTATGCGTGGACTAGTTGATACAGGCGACCGAATCCTTGTCAAGGATAACTAATCTGACATAACGTACATTATCGGTTATTCAATATCATCTTTATTCCGGTGAGAAGCAACACCTAAACGCCTATCCATTTCGGTTTCTGAAGCGTTGCGTGCCTGCAGATACATGGCGATGATTTCCAGCAGCACCAACACAAATATGATGATTGCACCGGGCAATTGCGCACGATCATAGAACGCGAGCATATCCGCGTCCATCAAATCCGCTGTAAACGTCAACACGGGAAACGGGATCAGTGCCGCCGCAAACGACAGGAAATGCGTTTTCACCATCGCCCAGTCGACCGGATCGACCGGCGGTCGCCGGCGTCTCGGCGTGAACAGATGGCCTCGGCTGACCGTTAATGGTGATGATGGACACAGCAAAGATGACGGCGACCATCCACAGAACGCCCGGCAACAATCCGACAACAATCCCGTTCACCCGGTCCTCCAATCAGTCATAAATCACCTCAACATATAAAAAACATAAAATGGCAGGCAACAAAAGCAACACATACAACAAAACGACCTGCCGACCAAAGCCGGCAAGTCGCCAACAACCATACATGTATCAGGCGGTTGCGCGTTGCAAGCGCTGTGCCTCGAGCTTCTTGCGCATCCTCATGGCAGTCAGTTCATCAATCGGACGGCCCGTGGCAATCGTCAGCGGCTTGGCCTCAAGATCAACATATTCTTCCTGTTCCAAGGCCGTCTCAATCTGGTGCCACAACGAACCCACCGACACGGCGAACACTGCCTTACCGCTTTGCAACAGTTCGAGCATCTGTTCGCTGGTTGTGCATTCATGCACGTTTTGACCATCGCACATGATGGTCACATTGGCCAGCTGATCGGTGCCGCGTTGAGTCAAGAATCCGATAGCCGCCGTCACGTTCTGCAGATTCACACCGGCATCAAGCAACTTCTTGGATACAGCGAGAATCACCACATCCTTAAACGAGTACAGTCGGCGTGAACCGGAGCCATGAGACGGCGTGATGGATGGCTCAACAATCTGCTTGCGTGCCCAATAATCGAGCTGTCGGTACGTGATGCCGGCCACCTTGGAGGCCACAGTGCCACGGTAGCCGCGCTTGATCTCCTCAGTATCGACGTTGGAGAACAACTCCCCCTGAATCGCGTCAGCGTTCAGATTCTGACGGTCCTCAAGCGAAACATGAAGATGCAGCCCGGTCTGTCCCATGGCACTCCCCTAACTCATGCGTGTCTCGCATGTGACTCACACTGGTGTAATCACATGATTGCAATTTCTGCAATCAGTCTAACCCCGTGCTGGGTGTGGACTATTGGGAAATAATGGCAGATTTCGTGAAGAACACGAGACGGAATTTACCGATCATGATTTCGTCGCCGTTCTTCAGCGCCGCCTGATCAACACGCTGACGGTTCACGTAGGTGCCGTTCAGACTTCCTGCGTCAACCACAAAGAACTGACCGTTGACCCTGCGGAACACGGCATGCTGACGGGATACGGTGGAGTCGTCGAGCAGAATATCAGCTCGCGGATCACGACCGACGGTGATTTCATCCTCGTCAAGCAAGTAACGAGAACCTGAGACCGCTCCCCTGGCGGAAATCAGCAATGCCGTTCCCTCGGACAATCTGGTGATGGTGTCCAGATCCTCTTGAGTCAGCGGTCGATCGCCGGTGGTGGTAACGGGCAGTACATTAATCGCGGGCAGGCCGATAATGGTGGTTTCGCCTGCGCTAGGAATCGGGTTGGTCATAATCTCCTATTCTACCGTCTTTGCATACTGGTTTTGCGTAGCTTCGCGTACTTCGTCGATAATGATGCTGTCAGAAGGCTGTACGTTGACGTTGGATCCGTATTTCACCTGGAGCTGAGCGCCCACACCGCCGGCGATATCGACTGCGTTGGACAGTTCCTGCGGATTGCCGATGGCCTTCACCGTGTATGTGGGCTTGATGGTGGTGCCATCCACAATCAAACCTTCCTCGGCGTCCTGAATGTAGGTGGAGGTGATGACGCGCACGTTATTGATGGCGATCACCTCGGCACCGGCATTGCGAAGTTCCTCGATAAGGTTGAACATGATTGAGGCGTCCACTTTAGTCGTCGAGCCTCGTCCGATTCGGATGGTCACGCCTTGACCCTTTGCCGGGAGTCTGCCGGAAATCAAGCCGCTGGTCTCCTCGTTTTGCTTGGCGATCTTACGCGCCTGCTCCTGCTCGTTAGCCGCCGATTTCAGCGAGTTGAGCTGGCTGTTCAACTGGGTTTTACGCTGCTCGAGATTGGAGATTTGCGTATTCGACTCGTTCAGCAGCCTTACCAGTTCGCTCTCGTCCATCGTTTCGTACGTGGATTTAGTGTTATTGATCTGGCTCATGTAGGCGAACCCCAACAACGCGCACATCAGAGCGATGAGAATCGAGGATAGTAACCGTGATTTGTTGCTGGCACGGTTGAGATCCTTCCGGGGCTTCTTGCGCACCGTGGGAAACGACCCGGTTTCCATCCGGTCGTTGACCTTGTCTTGTGCATGCTGGTCGCGCATTTTCTCCAGCATGTTGTCTGATTGTGCTTTACGTGCCATACGTCAGTACCCTTGTCAGCCTCGGAAGATGAAGCGTCTGATCGCGGACACGTTGGAGAAGATGCGGATGCCGAGTACGACGATGACGGCCGTCTGCAGCTGCGAACCGACGCCGAGCTGGTTGCCGAGGAACACGAGCAGTGTTGCCGTCACCACGTTGGCGAGGAAGGAGATCACAAACACGCGGTCGGAGAAGCTGCGCTCGAAATAGGCTCGCGCGGCACCCAGCAGGGCGTCAAGAGCAGCGACCACCATAATCGGCAGATAAGGCTGCACGATGATCGGAATGTCCGGCTTGACGAACACGCCGATGACGACGCCGATGATCAGTCCCAGAACGGCTGCCATTATTCATTCCTTTCCGCGTACTTCACTTCGCCAGTGACTGCTGCCTCAAGTGTAATCGAATTGGATTTGCTCACCTGCGGGTAGATACCGGCTTCCTTGAAGGAATCGTAAAGACTTGCAAGTTTCTTCTCCCCCATCGCTTCGGCCAAGGCGCTCTTATCGCCTATGGCTTCAATGGTATAGGGGCTTTGTATCGCGGCCATGCCGATGAGAATATGCCCGCCGGCCTTGCGTATCGAGGTTTGCGCGCCGAGCCTATTACCGTTGATGGCAATGGCTTCGGCTCCGTTTTGGAACATCAGGGAGACCAGTTGCTGCAGATCCAGATCGGTGATGACTCGGATGTTCGTGGAGGTGCCGACTCTCGTCGAGGAGGATTGATCCGACTGGCTTGCCGCGATTGGATCGGCCAGCGTCATGGTGATTCCTTCGCCTTCGACCACCGTGGCACCATTGACCATTTCGTCTTGGATAAGCGTATCGCTTTTCACGCTGCCGGATATTTTCTTGGACTGTTCGTCAACTTGGGAGCGCAAATTATTGACGTCCGTGGTGAGTTCGTCTATTTGCGAGTTGCGATTCTCCAATTGCGTGGCCAAAGTCTGCCGTACCTGCTTACGCGGATCGGATTGCAACTGTTGCACGAATAGGCTGCAGGCAAAGCCAACGCCGACGCAGATGATGAATACGACGATGCGATTAAACCAGATGGAGAAGGTCGAACGATGCTCATGGACCAGTCGTGAGTCGGAGAACATCGGATCCATCGGACGATTGACAAGATCATCGATGAGCTGAAGCGAATCGTCGTTGGTTTTACGGCGACGTCTGGTGCGGATGGCGGCGGCGTCATCCGGGGAAAGCGCATGATGTGATTCCGCGCCTCGGACTGAGTGGGAGAACACGGCGCGGCGTCGTACCGGCTCATTCTCCTTGGGTACGGGGAATGAGACCGGGGCCGTGGCCTCAAGCGCCATACTTCTCCCCCAGTTCCTTGCGTAGCAATCCGACGCCCTGCTTGGTATAGATATATCCGGCGAGCCAATACATGGCGATGCCCCAGATGCCGGCGGCCAGCGCGGCGATGTAGAGCAAGTGGAAAAACGTACTGGTGCCCAAATCGGCGAAAATCAGACCGACGATGGAAATCATCAGCAGCGCGGTACCGGCCTTGCCCACGAAATGCACGGGCAGCGGACCATAACCGTACTGGGCAAGCCATAGCACCTGAATCGCCATCCACAGATCCCTCAGTCCCACGATAATCAGCATCCACCATGGGATGATGCCGGCGACGCTGAGAGCCAGAATCGAGCAGAAAATGAGCAGTCGGTCGGCGATCGGATCAAGAATCTGACCGATCTTGCTCACTTGGTTGAATCTGCGCGCGATGATGCCGTCAAGTCCGTCTGAAGCCGAGGAAATGGCGATCAGGGCTAGCGCCGCAATCATCTCGTGCTTGGAGATCAGCACGCTGATGAAAGGAATCGAGATGATTCGCAGCGCGCTGATCAAATTGGGCACAGTGAAATAGATGTCACGTGCTTCCGGACTGTATCTGGCGTTGACTTTCTGGTTGGTCATATCGACTAACAGTCTACATGCGGGAGGCTTGCAGAGCGGTAACGATGATGCCGCGTGCGCCGACTTCGTACAAATCATCCATCAGCTGGTTGACCTTGGCCTTGGGAACCATGACTCGCACGGCGTTCCACTGTTTGTCGTGCAGCGGGGAGATCGTCGGGCTTTCAAAGCCAGGGGTCACGGCCACGGCGGCGGCGACCTTGCTGATCGGAATGTCATAGTCCATCAGCACATACTGATGTGCAGTGAGCACGCCTTGCAGACGGCGGGTCAGCACGGCCAGACGTGAGTCCTGCTCGTTCAGACGCGGCGAACGAATCAGGCAGGCTTCGGAGTGCATGAGCGGTTCGGCAAACACGCGCAGGCCGGCGTTGCGCAGGGTGGTACCGGTGGAGACCACGTCGGCGATGAGGTCGGCCACGCCCAGCTGCACGGAGGATTCGACCGCACCGTCCAGATGGATGGTCTCGGCCTGGATGCCGTGCTCGACCAGATAGTCGTGTACGAGCTTATCGAATGTGGTGGCCACGCGCTTGCCCTGAACATCCTCCAGGGTGGTGATCGGGGATTCGTTCGGTGCGGCGAAACGGAAGGTCGAGGCACCAAAGCCGAGCGGCATGTGCTCGAGCGCGGCGGTACCGGAGTTCTTGAGTAGATCCTGGCCGGTGATGCCGACGTCGATGGCGCCGCGGCCCACGTATACGGCGATATCGAGCGGACGCAGGTAGAACAGCTCGATGCCATTGTCGGGATCTTGCACGACCAGCTGGCGAGGGTTGGTGCGCAGACGGTAGCCGGCCTCGGCCAGCATGTTCCACGCGGGTTCGGATAGCATGCCCTTGTTGGGCACTGCGATTCTCAGCATTTGCGTTCCTCTCACAGGTGCTTGTAGACGTCTTCGAGCGTCAGGCCGTGCTTGATCATCATGACCTGGACGTGGTAGAGCAGCTGGCTCATCTCCTCGGCGGTGCGGTCCGCACCCTCGTATTCGGCGGCCATCCAGGTCTCGCCGGCCTCTTCGATGATCTTCTTGCCGATGAAGTGGGTGCCCTTGTCGAGCTCGTCGACGGTCAGGGAGCCTTCGGGGCGGGTCTGGGCCTTTTCGGACAGTTCGGCGAACAGGGATTCAAACGTCTTCATGTGATTCAGATTCTTTTCTTGCGGTTATGGATGAAAGGTGGATTGCGGTTCAGGCTTGGAGCTCAGGCCTTGAACGCGGCCTCGGCCTTGGTGCGGATGTCGTCGATGGCTTGGGCGGGATTCTCGGCGCCGTACACGGCGGAACCGGCAACGAGCACGTCGGCGCCGGCTTCGGCCACGATGTGCGCGGTCTTGGGGCTCACGCCGCCATCGACCTGGATGCGGGTCTTCAAGCCACGGCGGGTGATCTCATCGCGCAGGCGGCGGACCTTGGCCATCTGGTTGTCGAGGAACTTCTGGCCGCCGAAGCCGGGCTCAACGGTCATGATGAGGACCATGTCGAACTCGTCGAGGATATCGAAGATCGGCTCGACCGGTTCGGCCGGACGCACGGCGAAGCAGGCCTTGCAGCCCATCTCGCGCAGCTGTCGGGCCAGACGCACGGGGGCGTGGGTGACACCCATGTGGAAGGAGATGGAGGCGGCGCCGAGCTTGGCGTATTCGGGAGCCCAACGGTCCGGGTCCTCGATCATGAGGTGCACGTCGACCGGCAGATCGGTGACCTGACAGATGCGGCCGACGATCGGCTCGCCCAGGGTCAGGTTCGGCACGAAATGATGGTCCATGACATCGACGTGGACCAGGTCGGCGTTGGCGATGGCCTTGAGATCACGTTCGAGGTTGCAGAAGTCAGCGGACAGGATGCTGGGTGCGATTGCGATATTGCTCATGGTTTCCTACCTTATCTGTGCAATGGGACTTGGAGCCCCGTGTTTCGCGCTGTTTCGGCGCTGTTTATCGTGGTGTCACTTAGTGCGATTGGTTTGCTTTTTCTGGCGAAGTTGTTCCTCTTCGATGCTCTGGCGTTCGAGCTCGTCGGCGGTGACCGCCGCAAGCCCGCGCGCCTGCGCCTTGGGGTCCGGCCCGTACTGGTAGAGCACGACGAACAGGATGCAGCCGAGCACGAAGACGATGATCGCGGTCCACACGTTGGTCCTCAGGCCCAGGATCACCGTGGAATAGTTGATGCGCACGTTCTCGATCCAGGTGCGGCCCAGGCCGTACCACATCAGGTACATGGCGAACTGCTGGCCGGCCTTGAGCCGGTCGGCAAGCTTGTGGCCGAGGTAGATGATGAGCGCGGCGCCAATGAGGTTCCAGATCATCTCGTACAGGAACGTCGGGTGGAACAGCGTGGTCCTGTAGTCCGGGCATTGCGCGCCAGAATAGCAGATTTCGGATTTGCCGATGGCGTCCGCGTCGTTGAGCTTCAGGCCCCACGGCAACGTGGTGGGCCAGCCGTAGAGCTCCTGGTTGAACCAGTTGCCGAGTCGGCCGATGGCCTGGGCCACGGGCAGCGCGGGGGCGATGGCATCGGCGAAGATCGCGAACGGATAGTGCTTGTGACGGCACCACAGGAACGCCACCAAGGTGCCGACGGAGATGCCGCCGAAGATGGCCATGCCGCCTTCCCACACCTTGAGGATGTTGACCAGGTTGCCGGTGGGCGGGAAGTAGTCGGCCGGCGTGGTGATGCAGTGGTAGAGGCGCGCGCCCACCAGTGCGCAGGGCACGGTGACGAGCGTGGTGTCGAGAATCTGGTCGAAGGTGCCGCCGTACCGCTTCCAACGTGTGGCGAGGATCCATACGGCCACGCAGATGCCGATCAGGATGCAGATCGCGTACATGTGGATAGTGAACGGGCCGATCTCGAACTTGGAGAAGGTCGGCGAGGGAATATAAGCCAGATTCATCGTGCCTCTACTTGCTGGTGCTCATGGTGTGTGTCCACGCGCGGGTTGTGCTTGACGCTCTGTGACTACCCTACCGTGTCACGGCACAACCCGCGTGAGGCGCACCGGGTGTTTACCGGGCGTTGTGGATGCCTTCGGCCAGTTCCTCGCTCTTGGCGGCGAGCAGCTTCAAGCCTTCCTTCGGGTCGCGTGCGGTCTTGTTGTCGTCCGCGAGCAGGGTGTGCACGAGCGCGGAGCCGACGATGACGCCGTCCGCGTAGGAGCCGACCTTGGCGCCCTGTTCGGCGGTGGACACGCCGATGCCCACGCACACGTTCTCGGCACCGGCCTGACGGGTGCGCTCCACGAGCAGTTCGGGCGAGGCGTCGATGGTGGCGCGTTCGCCGGTGACGCCCATGCGGGCGGCCGCGTACACGAAGCCACGTGCGTTGCGGGCCACGGTTTCGAGGCGCTCGGTGGACGAGTCCGGGGAGACCAGGAAGATGCGGTCGAGTCCGTGACGGTCGGAGGCTTCGATCCACTCCCCCGCCTCGTCCGGGATAAGGTCCGGGGTGATGAGACCGGCGCCGCCGGCGTTCTCGAAGTCGCGGGCGAAACGCTCGACGCCGTAGTGGTACACGAGGTTCCAGTAGCTCATGATGAGCGGCACGCCGCCGGCGTTGGCCACGGTTTCGACGGCCTCGAACACGCGCTTGATGGTCTCGCCGTTGTTCAGGGCGATGGAGGCGGCAGCCTGGATGACCGGGCCGTCCATGACCGGGTCGGAGTACGGCAGGCCGATTTCCACGGCGTCGACGCCGTGCTCGACCATCGTCCTGAAGGCGTCAAGCGAGACGTCCGGGTTAGGGAAGCCGTAGGGCAGGTAGCCGATGAAGGCGGGCTTGTTCTCGGCCTTGAACTTGGTGAACATAGCGCCCGACTTGCTGGGCTTGTGGCTGATGCCCAGCGGCTGGCCGGACGGCGTGGTTGCTTCGTTGGTCATAATCAAAAAGTCTCCTCTTCTGGTTCAGGCGACAGTATTGCCGTGGGTGCCGGTCACATCGAGCGCGGCGGCCTGGTCGTCGGTCAGATAACCGAACCACTTGCGGCGGTGGCCATGTCCTTGTCGCCTCGGCCGGAGATGTTCACGATCATCACGGCCTTGTCATAGCCCTTGGCCTCAGATCGGCGGCGGCTTTGTACGCGCCGGCCACGGCGTGCGAGCTTTCGATGGCGGGGATGATGCCCTCGGTCTGGCTCAGGTCGCGGAAGGCGTTCATGGCCTCCTCGTCGGTGGCCCAGCTGTAGTTCACGCGGCCGATGTCCTTGAGCCATGCGTGCTCGGGGCCCACGGAAGCGTAGTCGAGGCCTGCGGAGATCGAGTAGGTGTCGAGCGTCTGGCCTTCGTCGGTTTCCAGCAGGTAGCTCTTGGCGCCCTGGAACATGCCGAGCTGGCCGGTGCCGGGGGCGAAGCGGATGGCGTGCTTGCCGGATTCGGGGCCGTTGCCGCCGGCTTCGTAGCCGTAGAGGTTCACGCGCTCGTCGTCCAGGAAGGCGTTCATCACGCCGATGGCGTTGGAGCCGCCGCCCACGCAGGCGCAGATCGCGTCCGGATGGTCGATGCCGTACCAGTCCTGGAGCTGCTGCTTGGCTTCCTCGCCGATGATCTTCTGGAAGTCGCGCACCATGGCCGGGAACGGGTGCGGGCCCGCGACGGTGCCGAGCAGGTAGTGCGTGTCCTTGACGTTGGTGACCCAGTCGCGCAGGGCTTCGTTGATGGCGTCCTCAGGATCTTGTCGCCAAGGGTCACCTCGACCACTTCGGCGCCGAGCATACGCATGCGGGCCACGTTGAGGGCCTGACGGCGGGCGTCGATCTGGCCCATGTAGATGCGGCACTTGAGGCCGAGCATGGCGCACACGGTGGCGGTGGCCACGCCGTGCTGGCCGGCGCCGGTCTCGGCGATCACGCGGGTCTTGCCCATGCGCTTGACGAGCAGGGCCTGGCCGAGCGCGTTGTTGATCTTGTGCGCGCCGGTGTGGTTCAAGTCCTCACGCTTGAGGAAGATACGGGCGTCGAGACCGGTCTTCTCTTTGACAAGTGCGGAGAAGCGCGGGGCTTCGGTCAGCGGGCTCGGGCGGCCCACGTAACGCTGCTGGAGCGTCATGAATTCCTTGTGGAATTCGGGGTCGGCCTTGGCTTGCGTGTACACGCGCTCAAGCTCGTCGAGGGCGGTGATGAGGGCCTCGGGCACATAGCGGCCACCGAACTGGCCCCAATACGGTCCCTGATGTTCGCTGAGCGGGGTCGTTTCGGATGCTTTCACTTGTGCTCCTGCCTTTACTAGTCGTTCCACTGCAAGTTCATGATTGTCGGCGGTGGCCACGCCCTCGCCGACCAGTACCGCGTCCGCTCCCGCGCGGGCGTAGTCTTCGACCTCGACCGCGCCGAATACGCCGGATTCCGCCACCTTGATGACGTTATCGGGCAGATCGGCCGCGAGTTCGTTGTATTTGTTCACGTCCACCTTGAGGTTCTTCAGGTTGCGCGCGTTGATGCCGATCACCTTGGCTCCGGCCTGGCGTGCGCGTTCGATCTCTTCGCGGGTGTGCGTCTCCACCAGCACGGTCATGCCGAGCTCGTGCGCCAGGTCGAGCAGGTGCTTGAGCTGGGCGTCGTCCAATGCGGCGACGATGAGCAGCACCAGGTCGGCGCCGTGGGCGCGGGCCTCGAAGATCTGGTAGTCGGTGACGATGAAGTCCTTGCGCAGCACTGGAATGTGCACGGCGGCGCGGACCTTGTCGAAATCGTCAAGGCTGCCGAGGAATTTGCGGCCTTCGGTGAGCACGGAGATGGCGCTTGCGCCGCCCTTCTCGTACTCGCGGGCCAGCGCGGCCGGGTCCGGGATGTCGGACAGGTGGCCCTTGGACGGAGACGCGCGCTTGATCTCGGCGATCACGGGGATGCCGTCGGCGCGCTTAAGCCATCGTGTCGCGTCAATCGGAGCCGGGGCCGCCAGCGCGGCCTTCTTCACATCCTCAAGCGATACGGTGAGCTCACGGGTGCGCTGATCCTCCAGCGCTCCCGCCACCAGTTCGTCCAAAACCGACATGGTCCTCCCTTTGTTGGTGTTCGGTCATGCGCCACTCTAGGTCACGTCCTGTCCCGATTGCCGAACCCGTCCTACATTTTGGGCTTTCGCAGGCGATTCCGGCTTAGGCAGAACATTGGCATAAACTGGCACGCATGTACAGACGTTTCGCGCTCGACTTGGAATGGGACGCCGTGGCTGGACCGCACAATCGACGGCGCATCCTTGCTCGCCGGCGTGCGGAACTCAGGCACTGCGTTATCCCGCCGCTTGCAATTTCACGAGGTCGCCCCGCTGCAGGGCGACGGCAAACGCCTGATTCAGCCGTTGGATTCGACCGAGCCCATGCGCCTGTTTTGACGGAACATCTTTGACGAGAGATCGTCACTGAATCATTGTTTGCTATATATGTATCACAGTGTCATAACTATGAAATCATATTGTGGAATTGTGGTATATGAAGTTCGCATGACAACGATGTCACCGTTGGTAGGTGGACCAGTAGGTGCCGTTGCTGCCGGTGGTGGTGCTGAACTGCCGATGTGATTCAGTCCACCAGCCCGCGCAGCAGCGCGATTTCGTCGCGGTGCGTGGTCGGCGTCTGCTCCTTGGTTTCGAGAATCATCGGGAGCTTGGCCATGGTCGGATCGTTGACCAGTCGCGTGAAGAACGGGATGCCGAGCTGCCCTTCGCCGATGTTGGCGTGACGGTCCTTATGCGAGCCGAGGCCGAACTGCGAATCGTTCACATGAATCGCCTTGACCCTGGCCAAGCCGATCACCTCATCCAACTGGCGCATCACGCCGTCGTAGTCGTTCTCCAAATCGTAGCCAGCATCCAACACATGGCAGGTGTCGAACGTGACGCCGACGTTCGCCTTATTCTCCACGCCATCCATGATCGTGGCGAGCTCATCGAAATTGCGGCCACATTCCGTGCCTTTGCCGGCCATGGTCTCCAGAAGCACCATGACGCCATCCGCACGCTCGAACACCTGATTCAGCCCCTCGCTAATCAGCCGGCAGCCGGTCTCGGCGCCTTGGCCCACATGCGCGCCGGGATGAATGTTGATATACACCTCCTGGCCGGCCTCGCGGATGGCGGTCAGCAGCTCGATGTCCTCGGCCAACGCCTCGATCGCGAATGCGCGCTTGGCCTCATCCTTGCCGGCCAGATTGTAGACGTACGGCGCGTGGACGACCAACGGCCCATAGCCCTCAGCCTTCAGACGCGCACCGAACGCCGCCGCACCGGCCGGGTCGAGCGCCTTGGAACGTTTGCCATACGGAGATCGCGGGAAGAACGCGAACGCGGTGCCGCCCTCCTCATGGGAGCGTTCCAGCAGCGCATTCCATCCGCCGGCCGTCGACAGATGCGATCCGATATACAGTTCCGTCATTCCAAATTCCTCGTGTTCCACTCGCTGTTCGTGTTACCGCTATCATATGGTAGGAGGCATCGAGCGCCGCCCGCACAACCGACACGAGACACAACTGTTCACCCGACCAAAGGAGACCCGAGCATGGCGGCAGCCGGCACACCCAAGGACGATACCGGCCTTGAACGGAAGATGGAGTCGCGTCACCTGACGATGATCTCCCTGGGCGGCGTGATCGGCACCGGCCTGTTCGTCAGCTCCGGCTACGCGATTCATCAGGCGGGACCGTTGGGCGCGATCCTCGCTTACGCGGCCGGCTCCCTGCTCGTCTACTGCGTGATGGTGTCGTTGGGCGAGCTGTCCGTGGCCATGCCGTACGCCGGCAGCTTCCACCTGTATGCGAAGCGTTTCATCGGCCCCGGCACCGCGTTCACCATCGCCATCCTGTATTGGCTGAACTGGGCGGTGGCGCTCGCCTCCGAATTCACGGCCGCAGGGCTGTTGATGCAGCGATGGTTCCCGCATTCGCCGTCCTGGGTGTGGTCGGCCGTGTTCATTGTGGTGGTGTTCGCGCTCAACATCATGTCCGTGCGGCTGTACGGCGAGGCGGAATTCTGGTTCGCGTCAATCAAGGTGTTCGCCATCATCGCGTTCATTGTGATCGGCCTGCTGGCGATCTTCGGCGCCATACCGATTGCCGGTCATGATTCCGCGCCGTTGCTGGGCAACTTCGTGGCCGGCGGCTGGTTCCCGAGCGGCATCGCGCCGATTTTCTCGACTTTGCTGACCGTGGTGTTCGCGTTCTCCGGCACCGAAGTGGTGGGCGTGGCGGCCGGCGAAACCAAGGATCCCTCGCGTGCGATTCCCAAGGCCGTGCACACCACGGTGCTGCGCCTGGCGATTTTCTTCATCGGCTCGATTCTGGTGATGGCGGCCTTGATCCCCTGGCATCAGGCCGGCGTGGATACGAGCCCGTTCGTGCTGGTGTTCCAGTCAATCGGTATGCCGTTCGCCGGCGACATCATGAACTTCGTGGTGTTGACGGCCGTGCTTTCCGCCGCGAACTCCGGCCTGTACGTGTGTTCGCGCATGGTGTGGTCGCTGGCCAAGGAGCGGCTGATTCCCGAACGTTTTGCTAGGACGAATTTCCGTGGTGTGCCGGTGTGGGCCGTGCTGTTCAGCATGGCGGGCTCACTGCTGGCGTTGCTGTCTTCCGTGATCGCCGCCTCGACCGTGTATCTGGTGTTGGTCGCCGTGTCAGGTTTGGCGACGCTGGTGGTGTGGTTCTCCGTATGCGTGTGCCATATCCGTTTCCGGCGCGAATGGGCGCGGGATGGGCACAGCGCCGATGAGCTCGGCTATCGTGCGCCCGGTTTCCCGGTGCTGCCGTGGCTGGCCATCGTGATGTGCATCGGCGCGCTGGTGCTCGTGGTGCTCGATGATACGCAGCGTTCGACCCTGTATTGCATGATCCCGTTCGTCGCCTGCTGCTACGCGGCTTATTACGCACTCGAACGGCAGCGCAAACGCGAAAACAACGCCTAACTCGATTTCGAGGGGCTGATTTGGCACTTGCCGGAGATCTATCTCCGTTTCAAGGGGCTGATGCCCGAGTAGACAAGGCTCCACAATGGCGTAATGGCGTTGCCGCAAAGCCGTTTATACTCGCGGTTTGGCGTTTGAGCAGCCCCTCGAAAGCCAAGTAGATGTCCCCACCGGACGAAATCAGCCCCTCGAAGCCGAGAAACCATTGATGGCCGATTATGTTGTGCCCAGTGACGCGCCTGGTTCTATGCTCGAACTGGTACAATAATTGGAGTTTGTTTTTTGCAAAGGGGCATTGTTATGCACAAGGTGTTGGTGTCGTTCGCAGACAGCTAATGCGCGTTGACTCGTCGCGCTAAGCCGTGGTCGCCGTTTGGGCCCACGGCACTTCTGTTGTGCCATTTCCCACGCACTTGGTCGAAGGCTGGCGATGGGCCCTGACCAAAAGGAATTTCCTATCCGCGATCATACTCGGTGCAATTGTGAACATCGCCTGCGTAGCCAGTATCACCGGCGCGCAGATCATGTTGGCCGCCCGTGGCGCCAACGCGGTCATGATCGGACTGCTCGGCACGGCAATGGGCGTGAGTACTTTGGTCGGCTCGCTGTTGGCCAACAAGCTAGTCGATATGGGTTCCCACAGGGAAACTGATTGCGGGCGCGCTGACGTTGTTCGTGGTCAGCCAGATGCCACTGCTATTCCTGCACAGCTACGCGGCCATTCTGATCTGCCAGATTCTGGCCGGCCTGCCGTTCCCCGCGTTGAACGCTGGCCTGCTGGGCTTTCTCTACGGCAAGACACCCGACAACATGCAGGGGCGGGCTTCTGCCGTATTTGAAACCACGGTCGGCATACTGGGCGCAGCATGCCCGGCGATGGTCGGCTGGCTGTTGCAACAGCCAGATCTCGGTTTCACGGCGGTGATGGCCGTAGCCGTGGTCTGTTCCGTAGCGGGATTGGCCGTATCGTTGGCCGGCCCGCTGCGCAGCATTCCGAATCCCGACCAGTGGTCGGAGGTTTTCCTGTAACGCCAAGCAGCGGAGCGCCGGTTTATATCAGGTCGTACGGCATCTGACGCTTGACCAGCCAGAAGATGCCGAGGCCGATGAACACCAGCAGATTGAATCCGCCACTATGCCACCACACCACGGCGATCAGCGTCGCCATGCGCGCCACATAGAACGCCACGCGAAGCCACCCTTCGCGCGGCCGGGTCTCTATCGTCATGTGCGTGAAGCTGCCGCCGAGCGTGCAGCCGCCGCGCAACCATGGCACCACGCCCTCGAAGAGGATGAGCGCCGCCAGGAAGAGGATCGAGCCGGTCCAGTCGAACGGTTCCATCGACTG
>ENA-OQHN01000070-OQHN01000070.1-human-gut-metagenome-genome-assembly--contig:-NODE-70-length-37206-cov-3.915720_pt1 | contig 37206 bp, 32 predicted proteins | sample MGYA00242564_ERZ504721 | MGnify/ENA primary metagenome ERZ504721 (study PRJEB26092, sample SAMD00036212) | human gut metagenome | host: Homo sapiens | study: EMG produced TPA metagenomics assembly of...
GATTAAGGAGCCCGATACATGGTTTTTGCCGATTTGTTCTTTATCTATGTCTTTTTGCCACTGTGCCTCATCTGTTACGGCCTCGCCAAAAAGCTCAGCACCAAAAACATCGTGCTGATTGTCTTTTCACTCATCTTTTACGCTTGGGGCGAGCCGCTTTGGATTTTGCTTTTGCTGTTCAGTTCATTCTTTAACTGGTTCATCGGCATATTGATCGGCAAATTTCGGGATACCCCGCGCGCAAAGTTAGCCGTTGGCGGCGGTATTTTGGTAGATATTCTGCTTTTGCTCATCTTTAAGTACAGCGCGTTCATTGTAGAAAACCTGAACGCTGTTTCGGGCGCGGCCATTCCCGTGCCGCAGATCACGCTGCCCATCGGTATCAGCTTCTACACGTTTCAGGCTATCTCCTACATTTTGGACTGCTACTGGGAAACGGTAGACGTGCAGCCGAAATACCACAAATTTCTTTTGTACCTGTCCCTCTTCCCGCAGCTCATCGCCGGCCCGATCGTGCGGTACAGCGTTGTGGAGCAGGAGATCGACAACCGCTCCGTCAACGCGACCGACCTATGCGAAGGTGCGCTGCGCGTGATTCTCGGCCTTGCGAAAAAGGTCATCATCGCGAACAATTTGTGGTCCATCGTCAACACGTTCTTTGGCAAGGACATCACGGGACTTTCCGTGCTCGGCACATGGTACACCATCATCGTGTATTCGCTGTATGTTTACTTTGACTTCAGCGGTTATTCCGATATTGCCATCGGCCTCGGCCGCATGTTTGGCTTCCGCTTTGACGAAAACTTCCGCCATCCGTTCGCCTGCACCACCATTGCGGAGTTCTGGCAGCGCTGGCACATCTCCCTCGGCTCCTTCTTCCGCGACTACCTTTTGTACGTGCCGTTTTTCCGGCAAGCCGCGCAAGTATTTCGGCCTGTTCCTTGTTTGGTTCTGCACCGGTCTTTGGCACGGTGCCGCATGGAACTTCATTTTATGGGGCCTTTACTACGGCTGCTTCATGCTGTTCGAGCAGAAAATGGGCAAAAAGCGCATGAAAAATGGCCGATCGTGTGGAAGCATGTGTATACGAAGCTTGTCATCATCCTCGGCTTCGGCATCTTCTATTTTGAAGATCTCGGCCAGCTTAGTCAGTTTTTCCTCAATATCACGGGCATCAGCATGATTGCGAACAGCGCGCCGTTTACGGACCCCATGACGTTCTCCTCCCTGCGCAACAATATCTTTCTCATTTTGTTCGCGATTCTCGTCAGCCTGCCGGTATTGCCGAAGATCAAGAGTTATTTTCTCGAGAGCAAAAACGATACCGTTTATACCATCGGCCGCGTCGGCTCCGTTGCGGTCTGTATGGTGTTGCTCGCCGTCGTGAGTGTTCTGCTCGTTGATACCACGAACAACGTGTTCCTGTATTTCAGATTCTAAGGGGAGGTGCTCATTGACATGAACGATTTTAAAGACCTTGACCTTGATTATTTTGCTCCCCGCAAGCCCGCCGAACCGGAAGCGAAGCCGGAGAAAACCGAAGTCGGAGATGCGCCGACTGCGGATGAAAGCGCCGAACCCGCAGAGCGCCGCCGCAAGCCGAAACCGAGCCGCCGCGAGCTTTTGAACATGCGGCTTTCCGTTTTATCCGTCGGCGTTATGGTCATTCTTTTCGCCCTGATGACGCTGTATCTGCTCCTTTTCCCGCGCTCCACCGTCTCACAGATTGAAAACCGAAACCTTGCGGAATTCCCGAAATTCTCTTTTGCATCGTATTTTTCCGGCTCGTTTACGGCGGACGTCGCCACATGGTTTGACGATACCGTGCCGAACCACGACGGCTTTAAGAATATGAGCAACTCCATTAAGAACCTGTTTGGTATGAAGATGTTCGCTTCAACGGTCAGCACCGCAAAGCCCGAGACGGACAGCACAGATAACACCGATACTTCTGCCGCAAACGGTGACACCCAGACGACCACACCCGCAAACGGCACCGTGCCAAACAATACGAATCTGCTGCAATACGCCGCAGGGCGTGTGTTCCCGGCCGTGAGCGCTGCGGATGAAAAAATGGGCCGCGATTTCAGCACCGAGGATAACAGCACACTGGAATGGGTGAACAACCTGCTTGTTGTAAACTGGGATAATCACTGGCGCTGCATGGAGGCCTTCGGCGGCGGTGGCGGCACCGCTTACGCCGATGCACTCAACGACCTGCAAAGCAAGGTCGGCAGCGGTGTGACCATTTGGTCTATGCCCGCACCCACCGCTTCCGCCATCTACACCCCGAAAAACGGCATTGATTATGTTGGCGACCAGAAAGAATGCTTTGACGGCGTTGCCGAAAAGCTGAATGCCGGCATTCAGTCCGTAAACGTTGTGGACGTAATGAAAAAGCATGCGGAAGAAGATATTTACCTGCGCACCGACCACCACTGGCAGGCACGCGGCGCTTACTATGCCGCCCGCACGTTTGCCGAGGCCGCAGGCGTGCCGTTCGCAGACCTTTCCACCTACACGGAGGAATCCATTCCGGGCTATGTGGGCACCATGTACGGCTTCTCGCAGGATACGCGTATTTTAAACGACCCGGACGACTTCCACTACTTCGTGCCGGCCTCAAACTACGTGGCTTCCTACTACGATACTTCTTTTAACTACCAGTACGAAGACGACCTCTTTGCCGATGTGGACACCGCAAACGCGTACCTGAAGTTCCTCGGCGGCGACTCCTGCATCGTAAAAGTCGATACGCAGATGAAGAACGGCCGCAAGCTGCTCGTCATTAAGGACAGCTTCGGTAACGCGGAGATTCCGTTCTACACGAATTCCTTTGAGCAGATCTACGTTGCCGACATGCGCTATTTGGAGTGCAACCTCGTCAACTTCATCAAAGATATGGGCATCACGGATGTGCTCTTTACGATGTCCGCATACTCCGTTGTGGGCGATAACGCGACAACATTCAGAACCTCATCGCGCAGAACGCCGGTGAGACCATCACCGATTCGCACATTGTCCCGTCTGTTACGCCGAAAACGGTCATGCCGACCGCGACAAGTGCACCAACGACGACTTCCGGCACGGATACGGCCGCTAACACCACCTCGACCGGTACAGATGATACCTCTTCCGCAAAAGAATAACAAAGGAGAGCCTATGAAAGAACTGGAATATCCCTTTGACGCCGCTTATATCATCAAAAAGCGCAAATCTTTAAAGAAAGCACTGCTCGCAGACGGCACTTCGCGCATCAGAAAGAAGATTGCCGTGTTCGGCGGCTCCACCACAAGCGACATTGTAAAAACGCTGGAGCTTTTCCTCTTAGACGCCGGTATTGAGCCGGAATTTTACGAATCCGAATACGCGCAGTATTTTCAGGACGCCATGTTCCCGGATGAAACGCTTTTAAGCTTCAAGCCGGACATTGTGTTCATCCACACCACGAATCGCAACGTGACGGACTGGCCCGAGATGACCGACACCACGGAGCAGATAGACGAAAAGCTGCACACGGAAATAAACCGTTTCACGGCGATGTGGAAAAGCATTGCGGAAAAGTTTCACTGCCCCATCATTCAAAATAACTTTGAAATGCCGCTTTACCGCCTGCTCGGCAGCCGCGACGCGTGGGACATCCACGGCCGCACGAATTTCCTCACGCGCTTAAACGAAGCTTTTTACGCCTACGCACGCGAAAATGAGAGCTTTTATATTCACGACCTCAACTTTGTTTCTGCCGATTACGGCCTGAAAGAATGGTCGAACCCGCTGTTCTGGAACATGTACAAATACGCCATGTGCTTTGAGGCGATCCCGTCCTTTGCGTTCAGTGTTTCGCACATTATCAAGTCGATTTTCGGCAAGAATAAAAAGGCGCTTGCCCTTGACCTCGATAACACCCTGTGGGGCGGCGTTGTGGGCGACGACGGCGTAGACGGCATCGAGATCGGCCAGGAGACCGGCGTTTCGCAATCCTACTACGAGTTTCAGACATACGTAAAGCAGCTTAAAAGTCTCGGTATCGTGTTGACGGTCTGCTCTAAAAATGACCATGAAAACGCCATTGCGGGGTTAAACCACCCCGAAGGTGCACTGCGCCCGGACGATTTCGTCATCATTAAGGCAAATTGGGAAAACAAAGACCGCAACATTGCCGAGACCGCCGCAGAGCTGAACATTCTGCCGGATTCCATCGTTTTTGCGGACGATAACCCCGCCGAGCGCGAGATCGTGCGCACGCAGATCAAGGGCGCGGCCGTTCCGGACATGGACGGCGTGGAAAACTACATCACGACGATTGACCGCAGCGGCTTCTTTGAAGTGACAACCTTCAGCGAAGATGACTTGAAGCGCAACGAAATGTACAAGAAAAACGCCCTGCGCGCCGCGGAAATGGCGTCGTTCGGCGATTATAACGACTATTTAAAGAGCCTTGAGATGCACGCCGTCATCGATGATTTCATCCCGGTGTACCTTGCGCGCATCACACAGCTTACAAACAAGAGCAACCAGTTCAACGTGACCACCCGCCGCTATACGCCCGCCGAAATGGAAAGCGTATTTGAGGACGACGGCTATATCCGTCTGTACGGCAAGCTCATCGATAAATTCGGAGACAACGGCGTCGTTTCCATCGTCATCGGCAGAAAAAACGGCACGGCACTCGACATTGACCTATGGCTGATGAGCTGCCGCGTGTTAAAGCGCGATATGGAATTTGCCATGTTGGACCGCCTTGTGGAGCGCTGCCGCGAAGTGGGCGTAGAGACGATTAACGGCTACTACTACCCCACCGCAAAAAAGCAAGATGGTCAGCGACCTTTTCGGTCGCTTCGGCTTCACGAAGACTGAGGAGCACGAGGACGGCAGCACCGTGTGGCAGTTGCGCGTCGCGGACTATAAGCCGCAGAACCACGTGATCGAAGTGTTCGGCAACGACCACGCAGAAGCGTGATCCTCGCTAAATTAAGTATTAAATCAAATCACAGAAAGGAATTTTACCATGGACACAAGAGAAATTTTTGAAAGACTGGACCGCGTATTTCAGGATGTTTTTGACGATGACACCATTCACGTCACGCCGAAAACGACCGCAGACGACATTGAGGATTGGGACAGTCTGGAGCACATCACGCTGATCTCCGCTGTAGAGCGCGAGTTCCGCATGAAGTTCAAGATGGGCGAAATCTCCTCCATGAAGAACGTCGGCGAAATGGCTTCCATCATCGCAGCACGCGCAAAGGGCTGATCTTACCGCAAAAGAAAATGCCGCAGACAACCGGGTTTTCCCGTGTCTGCGGCATTTTTATATTTACGGTTATTTATAACGGTTCATGAAGTCGAGGTAATCGTCCTCCAGCGTGCGCTTCGGTTCTTCCTTACGCGGAGCGGTGTACGGGTCAGCCGTTTCCTGCTCGGCGGCACGGCGGCGCTGTTCCGCACGTCTGCGGCGCGCTTCGCGGCGCTTTTTGCGCACGCGCTGCCCGTGGATGTACACGATAAGCAGCAACACCGCAAAGACAATGACAAGCACCAAAACAAATTTCAAAATGCTGAAAATCACCGAGCCACCCTTAGGGCCGCTCGCTTCGGAGGATGCACTGCTTTCGGCCGCGGAAGATTCCGTACCGCCGGCGGTGGACTCTGCGCTGCTTGCAGTGCCCACAGCCGCCGAGTCTGTGGGGTTGCCGGATTTATACGTTTCCGCTGCCGCTGCCACGGCGTTAAAGAGCTTTAAAACACCGGCATCATATGCGCCGGTCTGAAAATCCGCTTCCAGATTATCGTGCAGCAAAGCGCTCAGCTCCGTGCCGGAGAACGCGCCGTGCAGGCCGTCACCGGCCACCGCCATATAGTCGCCGTCCGAAACAGAAAGGCCTATGATAAGCCCGTTTTTGCTGTCGCCGCCAAGCTTCCACGTGTCCATGACCTTTTTAAGGTAGGACACGCGGCCATCATAATCGGATTTTTCGCCGGGCAAAGTGTTCATGGTGAACACCGCAATCTGCACACCATACGTCGCATTGAGGTCAGCGTTTTTATCGTTGATTACCGTTTTCGTACTGGCGGAAATCACACTCGCTTCGTCATAGACATAAAGATCCGCGGGCTGCTCCGGCACTTCGGCGTCCGCTGCCGTCGCGCTTACGGTGCTGCCCGTGTCGCCTCCGTCTTCGGAAGACGAGGTGCTCGTGTCGCCGTTTCCAGGCTTCATCCGCAAACGCATACAGGTTGCCGGTGGAAAACACCATCAAAACCACAGGTCATATCGCCGCAAAGCTGTCCCATACCCGCTTTATATAGCATTTTTCATCCAATCCTGCCTTTACGGCAGCCCGGCTGTGCCCGGCCGCGTAAAATAATTACCGCAACAAAACCTGTTTCGTATGTTTTATTGCGGTACGGTTCTGTTGCTACCTATTTTTAAGAGAATTTTTCGTCGCTGTCAAGTAAAGCCAAGACTTTGCATCTTACGATCCTCTTAAGGTTATTTCAGCTCTACAATCGTCACGCCGCTTTCGCCCTCACCATATACGCCGAGGCGAAAGGATTTCACGGCCTTGTGGCGGCGCAAATGCTGCTGAATGCCGTTTCTCAGTATACCTGTACCTTTGCCGTGGATAATCGTCAGCATGTTGAGATTGTGCATCAAAGCGTGGTCGATAAACGCATCCACTTCCATGAGCGCTTCTTCCAAATTCATGCCGCGCACATCCACTTCATTGCGCGCCGGAGCGGAATCCATCTTCTTCGTCACGGTGCGGTGACCGCCTGCGGCTTTCTTCTTTTCCTTCGGCTTCTGGTCGGTCAGGCGCAGGTTTTTCAGCGGCACGCGCGTTTTGATGATGCCTACCTGCACCAAAATCTGGTCGCCGTTTTTCGGCACATCCAAAACGGTCGCAATCTTATCGATGTCGTAAATCAGTACCGTATCGCCGACCTGTAAGGGGCGCGGCAACACATAATCTTCGTCTATGCGGCGCTCGTGCACAGGGTCGCTGGCCTTTTCCATATCGCGGATGCCTGCCTTCAGGCGCGCTTTCTGCTCTGCGGTCAATAATTTCTGCTTGTTGCGGCGCAGGTCTTCGAGCTCGTCTAACAGGCTCTGGGCTTCGCGGCGCGTTTTCTGTACGAGCTCCGCCGCTTCCATTCTGGCGCGCTCAATTTCGTGCTTCGCGTCCTTTTCGGCGCGGTCGCGCAGCGCTTCAGCCTCTTTTTCCATGTTCTGCGCTTTCAAACGCAGCTGCTCGGCACTCTCACGCTCATCTTCCATTTTGCGGCGGCTCTCCTCCAAACGGGAGACGACCTCCTCAAACATAGTGCTTTCATCGGAAACGAGTTCCTTTGCGTGCTCTACGATATTCGCCGGCATACCGAGACGTGCGGAAATGGCAAATGCGTTGGAATGACCCGGTACGCCGATGAGCAGGCGATACGTCGGGCGCAGCGTCGCCACGTCAAATTCGCAGCAGGCGTTTTCAACGCCAACGGTTTGAATGGCATATGCCTTCAGCTCTGCGTAATGCGTTGTCGCCATCACGCGCGTGCCTTTGGTGCGCATGGCTTCGATGATGGAAATAGCAAGCGCGGCACCCTCGACCGGGTCGGTGCCCGCACCGAGCTCATCGATAAGGATGAGACTCTTGTCGTCCGCAATGTTGAGAATGCGGATGATATTCGTCATGTGCGCCGAGAACGTGGAGAGAGACTGCTCAATGCTCTGCTCATCGCCGATGTCCGCCAAAACGTGGTCAAAAATCGAAACTTCGCTGCCGTCCGCCGCGGGGATCATCAGGCCGCACATGGTCATCAGCGTCAAAAGGCCCGCCGTTTTCAGCGAGACGGTCTTGCCGCCGGTGTTCGGGCCGGTGACGATGAGGGCATCAAAATCACTGCCGAGGTACAGATCGGTCGGCACGACTTTATTTTTATCGATGAGCGGGTGGCGCGCCGATTTGATGGCGATGCGCCCCTCCTGATTGAGCTTCGGCACGGTCGCCTTCATTTTGTAGGCGAGCTGCCCTTTTGCGAAAATGAGATTCAGCTCCACCGCCGCGCGGTAGCTCTGGATGATGCCGTCCGCAAACTCGCCGATCTCACGGGAAAGCTCCGTCAAGATGCGGTCGATCTCGTCCTTTTCGTCCGAGCGCAACACGCGGATTTCGTTGTTCGCCTCCACAACGCCGATCGGCTCAATAAACACGGTGGCACCGCTGCCGGAGGAATCGTGAATGAGGCCCTTGACTTCATTGCGGAACTCCGCCTTAACCGGCACAACGTAGCGGCCGCCGCGTTGGGTGACAATGGCCTCCTGCAAATACTTTTGGTAGGTCTGCGAGCGGATCATTTTATCAAGCTGCTCGCGCACGCGCAGCGATGCCGCGCGGATCTTGCGACGGATAGCCGCCAAGGCGACGCTTGCGGTATCGGCAACTTCTTCCTCGCTGACGACGGTCATCGAGATGCGATCTTCGATAAACTTGTTCGGCTGCAAGGTCTCGAAGCGGTAATCGAGCGCCGTTTTGACGCTTTCGCTTTTTTTACGCCAATCCGAAACACTGCGGATGGCACGCAATGTCGCGGCAACAGACAATAATTCCGCCAGATTCAGCACGCCGCCCGCTTCTGCGCGACGCAGCGCATTCGTGACATTCGTCATGCCGTAAAACGACGGTGCGCCGTACTTTGCCATTAAAACAAACGCGTCGTCCGTTTCCTGCAAAAGGCGCTCCACGTGGCGGATGTCGGTATCCGGCTCAATTTTCTGCGCCAGCTCCGCCGCATCCGGACAAGTGGTTTCATTTGCAAGCTGAAGCAGAATTTTATCCAGCTCCAGCGCTTTATGATCTTTCAGCATTTTGTTCCTGCTTTCTTTTCGTACCCGGTTTTGCCGGGTCAATCTCCTCTGTTAATCCAAAAACGTTTTATAAAACTCCAAGGTCTTCGGTACGGTATGTAATGTATGGACAACGTAGCTTTCCGTTGCGGCGTTCAGAATTTTCAGCGCATCCTCCGGCAGCGAGAAGTTATAGAGCTTTTCAAAATCCACATACGCAATGTGTCGCATGGCGGTCAGCACGCCCGGCGGCAGCGCAACATACGGTTCATTCGCGCCGTGAAAGCACTTGTCGCACAGAATAATGCCCCTTTGCGGCAGAAAGAACATCGTTTCCGCCTCATACGCGGCGCAGTTTTCGCACGCAACTAAATTTGGCATATAGCCAGCCGACGAGAGCATACGCAGCTCTGTCACGGACTGCAACAGCCGTATCGGCCGCGTGCCCTTTGATTAAAAAATGCAGGGAATTTAAGATGAGCCGCAGGTATTCCTCGGAATCCGTATCCTCCGGCACCATTAAGTACGCCAGCTCACAGAAATACTGCGCCAGCGAAAGCGCGGCGATGTCCCGCCGAATCCCGAAAAAGACCTCGATCGGCTCGGCATCGTCAATCATGTATTTTTCCCGCCCCTTAAAAATAGAAAGGCGGGAATAGCACAAAAGCTGCGTTGCGGCGCTTTTGCTGTCCTTTAAGTTTTTGGCGCGGCGGGCAAACGCACGCACCACGCCCGCGTCACGCGTCAGCACCGTGACAAGGCGGTCGCTCTCGCCCACCGTCTGCTCCCGAATGATGAGTCCCTGGGTCTTTACCTGCATCAAAGTCTCCTGCCGTAAAATCCACGTCGGCAAGCTCCCGGCGTGTAAGCTGCACGTAGCGGATGTAATCCTCCGCCTTGCCGCTTTTATAAAAGCTGTTCCACGCGGCATACGCCGCATTCTGCATCGGGGAATTTCGCATACAAACGCCTCCTAAACCGTATGGCTGTTTTTAGCTTCTGCGGTTTTTGCGGGTTTTATCCGTGGAAACGTCTGTCAATTTCTCAAAATGTGACCGTTTTCCCGAAAATCGCGGTTTATTGGTACTGGTCAAAATCGTGTTCGTTAAAGCCGAGCTTTGTGAGGATCTGCGGGCGCTGGCGCCAGTCCTCCTTCACCTTTACCCAAAGGCGCAGGTTGATCTTGCAGCCGAAAAAGCGCTCCATGTCTTCTCTCGCCTTCGAGCCGATTTTTTTTCAGCATTGCGCCGCCCTTGCCGATAATGATGCCCTTGTGCGTGGCGCGTTCGCAATAGATTGTCGCATCGATCTCCGTCAGGTTGCCGAGGTCGCGCATGCTTTCCGTCACGACTGCGACGCCGTGCGGAATCTCTTTATCCGTAAAGCGCAGAATTTTCTCGCGCACGATTTCGGACGCAATGACGCGCTCCGGCTGGTCTGTGAGTGTATCTTCCGAGAAGAAGTGTCCGCCCGGCTCCGCCAGTGCGATGAGCTCCTCACGCAGCGCGTCCATGCCGTTGCCGTCCTGCGCGGAGACCGGCACCACAGCTTCAAAGTCGTAGAGCGCGGAGAGCTTCGCAATCTGCTCCATCAAAACGCTTTTGTCCTGCAAAAGGTCAATCTTATTGATGGCGAGCAGCGCCGGCACACCCAAATCTTTAAAGCGGTGCACAAGCTCTTCATCTGCTTTGGAGATTTTCGTATTTGCCTCCACGACGAGCAGGCAGGCGTCCACATCTGCGACGGACGAGGTAACGCTTTTCACCATGTAATCGCCGAGGGAGTTCTTCGGCTTGATGAGGCCCGGCGTATCGATGAACACCAGCTGCGTTTCGCCCTCTGTCCACACGCCCATAATGCGCGTGCGGGTGGTCTGCGGCTTATTGGAAACGATGGCAAGCTTCGTACCGAGCAGGCGGTTCAAAATAGAGGATTTGCCCACGTTCGGTCTGCCCACAATGGCGATAAACGCCGATTTTTCGTTCATGTAGTTTTCTGTATCCATAGTTTTCCCGGGGCACGCAGCCACGGTTTCCTTTCTGATAATTTATATCTATATCACTTTTTATGAAGCTTTTCCCGCACGCCGCATGGCCCTTTGAAAATGAAGAAAAAGGCCAAAATGAGCGACAGAATGGAAAGCACAAGGTAAAGCGGATTTGTGACGATTGTTATCAAAAGCGCTAAGATCGCTTCCGGCCGCCACAAAACGGCTATACCGACAAAAGCGGCAAAAACGGCGCACACAAGCACCGCTCCCGCCGCGATATCTTTTGTTTTGCCGATGAGCGGATTATAGCTTTTCTGCGCGTAATCACACAGCATCTCAATGGCGGTGTTGAACGCTTCCGCCGCGATAACCATCGCGATGGTCAAAAGCAGAACGCCGTATTCGCTGCGCGTTACGCCCAGAAAGGGCGAAAAAAACAAAACGTATACCGCCGCTGTAAGGTGTATACGCATGTTTCGCTCCGTTTTCACGGTATGGAAAAATCCGCGCGCGGCATCGCGAAAGCTGTCCGCCTGCGTGCGGGTCTTACCGTTTGTTTTCCAATCCGGCACCATGTTAAACGGTGTAGCTGGAAGTGCCCGGCAGGCCGAGCTGCGACATAACGTATTCTTCTTTTTCACGCATGCGCACGCGCTCCATGCCGCCGTTTTCGTGGTCATAGCCGAGCAGGTGCAGCATAGAATGCGCCGTCAGGTAGCCGATTTCGCGCTCTAAGCTGTGGCCGTAGCGCTTTGCCTGCGCCATTGCCATTTCCACAGAGAGTACAATGTCGCCGAGAATCTTCGCGCCGGTATCGTGGTTGATGTCATACACGCCGTTCTCACCCATGGGGAAAGAGAGCACGTCTGTTGCGGCATCTTTGTTGCGGTACTGCGCGTTTAGCTCGCGGATCTGCTCGTTGTCCACGAATGTCACGCTGATTTCAGCGGAATCCTCAAACTTCTCCATCCGCAGAACCGCGTGGCAACAGCGACGGATGAGCATGCGCACGCCGGTCGGCACTTTGACCGCTTTCTGGTTGTTTGTGATGATGACTCTGATTTTTTCCATATGCTAAAATCCTTTCGATAGGGGTTATTTTGCTGCGGACGCTTTTTCATACGCCCGAATGATATCCTGCACCAAGCGATGGCGCACAACGTCTTTTTCGGTAAAGCGGAAAACGGAAATGTCATCCACATTGCGCAGCACACGCATCGCATCCTTCAGGCCCGAGCGTCTGCCGTCCGGCAGATCAATCTGCGTGATGTCGCCTGTGATGACCATTTTGGAGTTGAAGCCGAGACGCGTCAGGAACATTTTCATCTGCTCGCAGGTGGTGTTCTGCGCCTCATCCAGAATGATAAAGCTGTCGTCGAGCGTTCTGCCGCGCATGTACGCAAGCGGCGCCACCTCAATGCTGCCGCGCTCCACAAGGCGGGCGTACGATTCCGCGCCGAGCATGTCGAACAGCGCATCGTAAAGCGGGCGCAGGTAGGGGTCTACCTTCTGTTGCAAATCACCGGGCAGAAAACCCAGCTTCTCGCCGGCTTCCACGGCAGGGCGCGTCAAGATGATGCGGTTCACCTGCTGCGCACGGAACGCCGTCACAGCCATGGCGACCGCAAGGTACGTTTTACCGGTGCCCGCAGGGCCGACGCCGATGGTGATGGTGTTATTGCGAATATTGTCGCAATAATTCTTCTGTCCCACCGTTTTGGGCTTTACGGGCTTGCCTTTCGCCGTGATGCAGATGCAGCCGTCCGTAAGCGGCGCCATCTGTGCTTCGCTGTCCTCCATGACCATGTCGATGCAGTAGCCGACGTTCTGGTCGTTTAGAACTTCGCCCTTTTCGACAAGCCGCAAAAGGCTTTCTGCCGCACGCACCGCACGCGAAACACCGGGTTCTTCTCCGATGACGTGGATCTGCGAATCGCGGCAGGAAAACGTTACACCGAATGCCTTTTCCAGTCGCTTTGCGTTCACGTCAAAGCTGCCGAAAAGCTCTGCCGCGTATTCTGCTTTGTTTACATGAATGCTTCTTTCCAAATCGTTCTCCTTTTGCCGCACAGCTTTGAAAAACCGTGCAGTCTAAAAAACCGAATTTCCTGTTTTATTATAGCATAAGTGTTCCCAATGTGGTTATGAAATTTTCAACGAAATTTAGCCGTTTCCCTGTACATTTCCGACAAATACCCCTATATTCTCCGAATTTTCAGGCTCTTCAGGCAGGGTGAGCGGCGCCTCCTGCGCAATGTTTTCAAGACATACACACCGGGACGTGACGTAAACCGCGCCGTCTTTTGTCTGATATGTGATGTTTTCCGTAAGCACACGCCCGTCTTCTCCAAGCGCAAGCTTTTGCAGCTGATGCAGATTTTCAAGTGCGCGGCGCTGCGCTTCTTCCTCCGTGAACGTAACGGGCACGGTCTCCTCCTCATATACGCGCACCGTTTCCACCCATAGCGGCAATGTGTGCCCCTGCAAAACGAACGGCGTGCGGGTGTATGCCGTCTGGCCTTTCGGCGCGCCGGAAAGCGAGAGCGGCACGCGCACGCCCAAAATATACAGCGCGCGCTGTGTACCGAGGTCCGTTTCACGCACCGTTTCGGTACTAAGCGGACAGGATGCCGTGAATGTGCGCTGTGTCTCCGCCAGAATCTCCGCACGGGCGCGGGTGTAAAAACAGCGCACGGGGTTATATTCCGGGTCATACGGGTCGCCCACCTGTGTGATGCCGGAAACGAGCACCTGCCCCGCGGCGCAGGCAGAACCGACTTTCACGAGCACCGTGCCGTTTTGCGCCGTGATAGAATGGATGAGCCCCGCGCGTGACGCGACGATGTCCCCCGTGCCGTCGTGCTCCGCGCCCTCCGCCTTTGTGACGGACGTGCGCAGCTCAAGCTGTACGGTACAACCCTCCGTGTTGAACGATGCCCACGAAAGCTCCGGCAACTCCTCCAAAAGCGCGACAGAGGCCAAAGCGGTATCGGTGCTTCGCGGCGCGCCGATATACACGCCAACGCGCTTTGCTGCCGCCAAAATTTCGCTTTCGGCATACGGAATATCTTCACCGGAGATCGTCATCTCCCAGTAAAAGCCGGAAAGGAACAGCATCAGCGCCACGCCGAGCGCCGTGCCAAGCAAAAGTCCCGGCCGGCGCAGCATGCGGCGGAACCGAAACGGGAAGCCGCTTTTCTCCGCAAGCTTCACCCGCGCGTGCGTGCGTTGTTTGATCTTATGCAGCTTTTGTAGTCCTCGCATACAAGGTGAAAAGCACGTCTTTCCCATCCTTTTGAAGTCGAATGGGGCGCAGACCCGTTTTCACCGCAATGTTCATAAACCGTGCCGTATCGCCCGAAACACGCGCCGTTGCCGTGCCGAGCACCCAATGCGTGATTTTCTTCATGCGAACCTCACCGCCTCAATATGTCCCGTGATCACCGCGCCATCCTCTTCAAGACACAAAAGCCGTAGGCCTTTGCCCCTCCACCCACACGGCGCGCCGCCCACAGCGCAGGCCGATCTTTTCCGTTTCGTATTCGATTACGCCGTCACAACCCTCTAAAATAAGCTTCGCCGTGCCGAGAATCTCCGTGCGTATCGTGCCGTCCTGCATGGCATAGCGCAGCTTATCTGCAAGCTCACCCATGCGCCCACCCTCTTTCTTTTTACTCCTCTATACGTATGTGCGGAAAAACACGCATATACTTTTTCAAAAGGAGGGTTCGCCGTGTCGAAGCATACAGAATTTATCGCTTTTTTCATTCGCCAAAAATTGCAGCTTCCGGCGCTTTATATCCGCACCGCCGCGCTTTTACTGCTCGCCTTGCTCCTGCTCAGGCACCGCACCGCTGCCGCCGCAGGCGTTGTCAGCGGCATCCACACATGCCTCGGCACGCTGATTCCCTCGCTGTTCCCGTTTATTTTACTCGCGTGCCTATGCACGAACAGCCGCGCGGCGCAGGTGCTGTTTCGCCCGCTTTCCCCCGTAATGCGTCATGTGTTCCGCCTACCCGCCTGCGCCGCTCCCGCCGTTTTGTTGGGGCTCACCGCAGGCTACCCTACCGGCGCGAAGATCACCGCAAATTTATACGCGACCGGAAAGCTCACAAGGGAACAGGCGGCGCGGCTGTTATGCTTCTGTACCGCGCCGGGCTATGCGTTTGCGGCAGCCTATACGGGCAGTTTATTATTAAGAAGCGAGCGCATCGGGCTGAATTTATTTTTTGCCTGCGCACTTGCGCCGTTACTTCTGGGACTCACCCTGTCGCGCTTTGCCGAAAAACCCGAAAAAAGCCTAAAATCGCCAGAATCTGCTCCCGGCGGCATCGTCTCCGCTGTGCAGGACGGCATTAAGGCCACCGTTTCCCTTTGCGGGTTCGTCATTGTGTTTTCCATGCTTTTGGCCGTTTTGCACGATGCCGGCATTTTTCAGTATTTATGCGGTTTTCTCTCCCGCTTTGGGCTCACCGTGCCGCTTTCCGGCGCATTGCTGACGATGGGTCTGGAGATCACCGCCGGAGTCACACAGTGCATATATTGGCACCTGCCGGTTTATTTTTTAGCGTTCGGGCTCGGCTTTTCCGGCGTTTGCATCCACTTGCAGATCTTCTCCTTTTTCCACAAAGCGGGGCTGCCGCTGTCGAAAACGAGATATGTTCTCGCACGCTTTTTAAACGGTCTGCTTTCCGCTGCATTTTATTTGCTGCTTTCCTATTTTCTCCCGGCAAGCACCTCGGTTGCCGTGGAAACCTCGCCCCTCAACACCGCGCCCATGGCGGGCAGCGCGGCATCATCCTTGGCGCTCATCGCGCTGTCTATGTTCTTTCTTCTCACGTGTATTCTCCGCAGCGGAAAAACACCGTCGAAAATTTGTGGTGGAAATTCCACCGGGAAAATGCTACAATGAGAACAACTCTAAGAGCAACCTGAAAATCGGAGGCGACGAAAGTGTTCGGACGCAAAAAGAAAAAACAAACACCCGCTCTGTTTGGCAGCCGCATTGAGCCGGACTGCGCTTACTGCGCGTTTCATGCGGACGGCGTACAGAAAAAATGTCTTGCGGGGCAGCTCGGCGGAGAGCACTGCGCAAAATTTCAATATGACCCACTGCGCCGCGAGCCGAAAAGCGAACAAAAGCTCGGGCAGTACAGCGCCGAGGAATTCAAACTATGAAAACTTATCTTAAAGCGTTTCGTTTAAAGCGCTTTTGGCTGCTGCTTTTGCTGCCTGCGGCGTTCCTTTTGGACTTCGCCGCACGGCAGAGCGCAGATTTTGCCGAGTGGTATGCCGTGACGATCTACCCCGTGTACGCGCAGTTCTTTTCCGCCATTACGGGAGTCTTCCCGTTTTCTGTCGGCGAATTTTGTCTGATCGCGCTTGTCCTTTTCATTTTAGCGTATCTCATTCACGGCGTTTATAAACTCATTCGTCATAAAGAGGGCCGTTTTGCGTACTTTGTGCGGTTTTTGTCGGTTCCTGTTCTCATCGCCACGTGCATCGCGTTTTTGTGCGTAACGAACTACGGCACGAACCACCGCCGGTACAGCTTTGCCGCCGTCAGCGGACTTACCGTGCGGGAGTCCTCCGCCGAAGAGCTTTACAATGTGTGCGCGTATTTAATCAACGAAGCGAACACATTGCGCGAAAACCTGCCCGAAGACGAAAACGGTGTATTTCAGCTTTCAAACGATGTTTTTCTCGATGCAGACGAAGCAAAATCATCATTCAACAGCCTTCATGATACGTATTCCACGCTCTACACAAACGGAAAACCGAAGCCCGTGCTGTTCTCGGAAGTGATGTCGTACCTTGACATCAGCGGCATTTACTGTCCGTTCACGTTTGAAGCGAACGTCAACGTCCACATGAACGACGTATTGATCCCCGTGACGATGTGCCACGAGCTTTCACACCTTTCCGGCTACATGCGCGAGGACGAAGCGAATTTCATCGCATTTTTGGCGTGCCTGCAAAGTGACGACCCGGAATTCCGTTACAGCGGTGTGTATTTGGCATCCGTCCACGCGATGAATGCTTTGCTCACTGTGGACAGCGACCTGTGGAACCAGGCGGACGCTTTAAAAAGCGACGCACTGCGCCGCGACATTCGGTCAAATAATGCGTACTGGAAGCAGTACGAAACGCCCGTTTCCGAGGTCTCCGACCGCGTGAACGACGCGTATTTAAAAGCCAACGGGCAGGAAAACGGTCTGCGTTCCTACGGCAGAATGGTCGATCTGCTTCTCGCCTACTACCGCGACGAGCTGCAATAGATATAGTTTTTTTGGGGGAGTTCTCTATGTGTGAAAAAATCATTGCGGCGTGTGGAAACGACTGCGCGGTATGTCCGCGCTACAACGTGCCGCCGTACACCAAAACCGCAGAAGAACTGCACCACACCGCTGAGCTGTGGTATAAAATCGGCTACCGCGACCACGTGGTGACAAACGAGGAGATTGCCTGTACCGGCTGCAAGGAAGAAAACTGGTGCCGTTATCGCCTTGTAAAATGCGTGAACGAAAAGCATATCGCACATTGCGGCCAGTGTGAAAACTACCCGTGCGACGTCATGAAAGCGTGCTTCACGGTGACAGGCTCGTTCATCTCCACCTGTAAAAAAGTCTGCACACCCGAGGATTTCGAGATATTGCGCAAAGCATTTTTCGAGAAAGAAAAGAACCTGACGCAAAATTAAGACGACAAAAGGCCTTTGCACCGTCCAAAACGGAGATGCAAAGGCCTTTTTAATGTACGATTATTTATTCGCGTTCATCTCGCGGACTTCTCTTAAAATGTCCTCAAGGTCATATTTTTCGGGCGCTTTCGGCGCAGCAGGCTTTGCCTGCACTGTCTGTGCAGCCGGCTTCGGGGTATTTGCCGGGCGCTGCTGCACGGGCTTCGGCGCAGGTGCGGCGGGCTTTGCAGCTCTCGGTGCGGCGCTTTGCCGTGGCGCGCGATTCACTGAGGTCTGCACCGCAGCGCGGCGCACGTTCTGTGGCTGCATGGAGACCGGCGTTTCTGGCATGATGGGGCGTTCTGCGGTGTACTCCGCCGACACCGGCATCACCGGCAGCTCGCCGGTGTCTTTATCCGGGTCAAAGGACGTGGGCACGCGGGGCTCTGTCTCACGGCGCGCCTGCATCTGCTCGCGGCGCATGCGCTCTTCTTCGCGTCTTCTGCGGTTGCGTCGTTCCTCCTGCTCAATCTCATCCAGCACCTCGGCGCGGTCCGCTTCGCCGCTGTCGCGGTTACGGCTTGCACGCTGCCACAAAATGATGCTGACAATTCCGCCGACACCGAGCACGATGCACACCGCACCCGCAATGAACAGCGTGCGGCCGACGCCGTTATCGGCCTTCAACTCATTAAAGAACGATTCCGCTCCGCTGCTGTCTTCGCCTGCGGTGTCGGTCGTGCCTTCCGTGGTGTCCACCGTTTCGGTGCTGTCTGTGGTATCGGCCGTATCGGCTTCATCCGCAAAGGTAAGCGGCGCACACAGCGCAGCGCCGAGCAAAACCGCCGCTAAAACAGCAAATATACGTTTAGAAAAAATATTTCTCATAATCCATTTCCTCTTTCGTGATAACTTTTATGTGTCACGATTTCGAATTCATTTTTATTTAGTTTAGCATATTTTGCATGGTGTTTCAACGGCAAAATAAACAAACCCGCCGCTTCTCTGCATCGGTTCATGCAGTCGAAACGGCGGTACTGTGTCTATTTATATTTCTTTAGAAATCGATCTTCTCTGCAATGTACGCTTCAAGCTCGTCAATCTTCACGCGCTCCTGCTCCATGCTGTCACGGTCGCGACGGTAACGCAGCCGTCATTTTCACTGTCAAAGTCATACGTGATGCAGAACGGCGTGCCGATCTCATCCTGGCGGCGATAACGCTTGCCGATGGAACCCGTATCGTCAAAGTCAACGGAAAACTTCTTTGCGAGCGCATCGTAAACCTCGCCGGCCTTTTCGCTCAGCTTCTTGGAGAGCGGCAGAATCGCTGCCTTAAACGGTGCCAGTGCCGGGTGCAGACGCAGTACAACACGCACGTCCGGTTTTTCTTCGGTGCCGAGGTTTTCTTCGTCGTAAGCATCGCACAGGAACGCCAGCGCTACGCGGTCCGCGCCGAGAGACGGCTCGACGACATACGGCACATAGCGGGTGTTCGTCTCCGGGTCGAAATAGGAGAGGTCCTTGCCGGAATGCTCCTGATGGCGGGTGAGGTCATAGTCCGTGCGGTCTGCAATGCCCCAAAGCTCGCCCCAGCCGAACGGGAACAGATACTCAATATCCGTCGTCGCCTTGGAGTAGAAGGAGAGTTCCTTCTGGCTGTGGTCGCGCAGGCGGATGTTCGCTTCGTCCAGACCGAGGTTCAAAAGCCAGTTTTTGCAGAAATCCTTCCAGTAGTAGAACCAGTCGAGATCCGTGCCCGGCTTACAGAAGAATTCGCACTCCATCTGCTCAAACTCGCGAATGCGGAAAATGAAGTTGCCCGGGGTAATCTCATTTCTGAAGCTCTTGCCCACCTGACAAACGCCGAACGGCACCTTCTTGCGCGTGGTGCGCTGAATGCTCGGGAAGTTGACAAAAATACCCTGTGCAGTCTCCGGGCGGAGGTACAGCTGGCTCTTTGCGTCTTCCGTAACACCCTGGAACGTCTTAAACATCAGGTTGAACTGGCGGATATCCGTAAAGTTGTGGCCGCCGCACTCCGGGCAGGCAATGTTGTTGTCGACGATGAACTGCTGCATCTGCTCGTTCGTCCAACCGTCTGCGGATTCGCCGGTGAAGTCTTCAATGAGCTTATCGGCACGGTGACGGGTCTTGCAGTCCTTGCAGTCCATCAGCGGGTCGGAGAAGCCGCCCACGTGGCCGGTTGCCACCCAGACTTCCGGGTTCATGAGGATTGCGGAATCCAGCGCCACGTTGTAGCGGCTCTCCTGCACGAACTTGCGTTTCCACGCGTTTTTTACGTTGTCCTTGAAAAGGCAGCCCAGCGGGCCGTAGTCCCAAGAGTTGGACAGACCGCCGTAAATTTCGGAGCCGGGGTATACGTAGCCTCTGTTTTTGCAGAGCGCCACGATTTTTTCCATGGTCTTTTCTTCGGGCTTCAGAACTTTCTTCATTTGTTAAACTCCTTTCGCGCCGCTGGCTGCTGCACGGCTTCGTGCAGCTGGATGCTGCGCTTGTGATTTATCAATCATACCACGTTTTTCAAAGATACACAACTACCGCAGCGGGATTTTATACGAAAAAGCGGCACTCCGCAGAGCACCGCCCGAAATTTCCGCTTGTTTAGATTTATTCGCCCTCGTCCGCGATGAGCTTTTTCATCTGCGGCAGACGGAACAGAATAACCGCCGCGATAACTGTAAAGATGAGCTCCGGCAGCATGTAAGTGCCGTTGTAGCAGAAGGAGTAAAGCCACGGATGGCCCACCCAGGAAGCACCAAACGCCACAAACTCATCAAAGTTTGCAAAGATAATGGCGCCGGAAATGAAGTGGCACACAAAGCGCAGCGCAACAGCCAGCGCCGTGCCGCAGCAAATGCCTACATAACCCTTCTTGCGGAAAATGCCCGCAATGCCGATAACCGTGTATGCCACGATGTAATCGAGCAAAATCGTGCCGATGAGAGCAGAAGGCGTCATGCCCCAGCCGAGGATGCCGTCCATCGTGATGCCGAACGCAAGCTGAACGACGGATTCCACAAAGGAAGCCGCAAAGCCCCACTTAAGGCCGTACATGATGGAAATCATGGCGCAGGGCAGCATGGAAAGCAGCGTGATGGAACCGCCAAACGGCATCTGAAGCACCTTGATCATGCTGAGCACAGCGCCCAGTGCGACCATAACCGCGCAGGCCGCAAGCTTTTTTGTATTGTTGTTCTTCATAGTTCATTCCTCCGGTTTTCTGCCGAAATTTAGGGGATAAAGCGGAGAAAGTAAAAACCGCGCACCCATTCGGTACGCGGCATAAAAAGCACTTAGAATAAGCGTATTTTCCTACGTCGGCATTATCCGAATCAGGTAACAGGTTTCGGCGTTCACGCCGCTCTCAGCCGACTTTATACGTCAGCACCCTTTTTTTACATTCAGTATAGCACGGAGCTTTTCGCTTTTCAACTAAAAGTTGTGTTTTCAGACAGAAAACAAGGCTTTTCTTGATTTTGGAGAAACAAAATGATAGTATAAAAGAAACATAAGCCAGCGGCAACGGTGGTTAAAAGTTTTGCTTAAGCTTTTTCAAAAGTTTATCTGTTTTCAAAGTTAAAACCCTTTTGATTAACCAAGAACTAGGAAAGTGACAGACAGTCTGGTAGACTGTTTGTCCGCAGGAAACCCAGTTGCATGGATTCCCTGAACGACGAATCATGCAAGCCGTTAGAAAATCACAAACGAACTTAAACCAACCCGATTCACACACGGAAGGACATATAAAAATGGAAAGCACACAGAACAAAACGCGCTGTCCGCACAGCAAAAAGTGCGGCGGCTGCCAACTGCAGAACCTCGATTATAAGGAACAGCTCGCGCACAAGGAGCGCACGTGCATCCGCCTGCTCGGCAAATTCTGCCGCGTAGAGCCCATCATCGGCATGGAGAATCCCTACCACTATCGCAACAAGGTGCAGGCCGCATTCGGTACCACGCGTGCCGGACGCATCATCTCCGGCATTTACCAGAGCAGCACGCACAACATCGTCGCCGTGGACAGCTGCATGACGGAAGACGAAATTGCCGACCGCATCATCGTCGATATCCGCCGCCTGCTGCGCGATTTCAAAATGACAACGTATAACGAGGTCACCTGGGCGCGGCCTTTTTGCGCCATGTGCTCGTCAAGCGCGGCTTTCAGACCGGCGAAGTCATGGTTGTGCTCGTCACCGGTACGCCGATCTTCCCCGCGCGCAACAATTTCACCCGTGCGCTGTTAAAGCTTCACCCGGAGATTACCACGATCATTCAAAATGTCAACGACCGCTACACCTCCATGCTGCTCGGGCAGAACGAGAAAACACTCTACGGCCCCGGCTATATCACGGATATCCTCTGCGGGCTGCGCTTCCGCATTTCGGCAAAATCATTCTACCAGATTAACCCCGTGCAGACCGAGGTGCTGTACGGCAAAGCGATGGAATTTGCGGAGCTCACGGGCAAAGAAACCGTCATTGACGCGTACTGCGGCATCGGCACCATCGGCATGGTCGCCGCTAAAAAAGCCGGACAGGTCCTCGGCGTAGAAGTGAACCGCGACGCCGTGCGCGATGCCCGTGAAAACGCAAAATTAAACCGCGTGAAAAATATCCGCTTCGTCTGCGCCGATGCAGGCGACTTCATGGTAGATATGGCAAACGCCGGTGAACACTGCGACGTACTTTTCATGGATCCGCCGCGCACCGGCAGCGACACCGCGTTTCTCTCCTGCGCGCTCACACTTGCACCGAGACGCATCGTATACGTCTCTTGTAACCCTGAAACGCTCGCGCGCGACCTTAATTTTCTTACAAAGCGCGGCTATCGCGCCGAAAAAATTCAGCCCGTAGACATGTTCCCCCACACCGACCATGTAGAATGCGTCGTACGGTTGGATAAGATGAATTAAAACAAAAGAAGGCTTTCCCATGATTCGCCCCGTTACCGAAAAGGATATTCCCGCCTGCGGATATTTTCAAATGCCGCTCCCGAAAATTACGGAAGAAAGGTAAAAAAACTATGGCTTCCAGTCTCATGCACTACGCAATCACGGATAAAATTTTGCAACTGTTTCCTATGCACGACGGTGCGCGGCTGCGCTTTGGCGCGGTACTGCCGGACGCTTCCGTAAACAAGCGGAAAACACATTTTCGCATTTACAATGAAAAGCTCGGCATTCGGCTTTATGATCTTGAATCGTACCGCGCGCAGTTCGGCGAGCGTATGCAAAAAGATGACCTTTATCTCGGCTACTATCTGCACCTTATCGAGGATGCTTTGTACCGCAAAACGCTGTACGATACCTTCGGCTGGAATCCCTACACGCCGGAAAGCACCGCGCGCATGCACCACGATTACACGCTTTTAAACCGTCATTTCATTCAAAAATATAATATTCGGGATGACCTTGCCGTCCCAGAAAATTTCACGCAGGAACCGATTTTCGCTTTTGAGCCGTTTGACGCCGAAGGTCTTCTGCGTTCGATTCATCAAAACTTTGTGCCCGCGCCGGCGGATGCCCCCTACTTTTTCACGGCTGCCATGGCGGACACGTACATTGAAGACGCCGTGCGGCTGTGCACCGCGGAGCTTGACCGCTTTCACTGCGGCAAAACGCTTCTTTCCGCCGAGGATTTCACCTGGACGCCGCCGGAAAACAATAAGAATTTCTGAATAAAAGCAAAAACACCCTCCCGAAGTGATGGATATGTACCCTATATAGGAAGCATATCCATGACCGACACGGGAGGGCTTTTTGATTTCTCTTTGGAAAGCAGCTTCGCGGGGCAAACGCGCTTTCCTATGCGCATTCGGAATTGACATTCCCTTTCCGCTTCGGTACAATAGAACCAACAAGAACCTCGGGGGACAAAACAGTATGAATTTTCTGGAAGAACGTATCGTAAAGGACGGCGTTGTAAAAGCCGGCAATATATTGAAAGTAGACAGCTTTTTAAACCACCAAATGGATGTACGCCTGTTTTGCCAAATGGGCGAAGAGTTCAAGCGACGTTTTGCAGATAAGCCCATCAACAAAATTCTGACGATTGAAGCCTCCGGCATCGGTATTGCATGTGTGGCGGCGGAATGCTTTGACATGCCGGTCGTCTTCGCGAAAAAGAGCCAGAGTGTGAATATCGATGGCGACGTATACGTTTCCGAAGTGGAATCCTTCACACATAAGCGTGTGAATCGCGTGATCGTCTCGAAAAAATTTCTCGGCCCCGAGGATCACATTCTTATCATCGATGATTTTCTTGCAAACGGCTGCGCGCTGCAGGGGCTCATCTCTATTGTAGATCAGGCGGGCGGCACGTTGGAAGGCATCGGTATCGCGATTTGAAAAGGGGTTCCAGCCCGGCGGCGCGAAAATTCGCGAGATGGGCTACCCGCTCGAATCGCTCGCCATTGTGGAAAGCATGGACGACGCAACCGGCACGGTCGTTTTCCGTCCACAGCCATAAAAGGAGTTTTGTATGAAACGGTTTTTATCCTGCGTTTTGCCCCTTTTGCTCAGTTTCGGCTTGATTTTTAACTGCACAGGATGCAGCACGGTTTTGGTCTTAGCCGGTAAAGCTCGTGAAAACAGCGAAGCTTCGTCCTCCGTGATTTCGGAAAGCTCCGCGTCCTCCGGCGTCATCTCCACCCCTGTGCTGGCCGAAGACGGCGACCTGCGTGCGTTTTACACGGATGTTGCAAACGCTGAAAGTGTCACGGTAATGGTGTACATGATCGGCTCCGACTTAGAGAGTGAGGACGGCTCCGCGACCGACGACCTTTTGGAAATGGCAGATGCCGCGCTTTCCGAAAACATTCACCTTGTACTCCAGACCGGCGGCACCGAAACCTGGTGGAACGATGTCTGCACAGACGATGAAAGTGAGCGCTTTGTGATCGAAAACGGCGATATGACGCTGCTCCAAAACCTTGGCAGCGTGAATATGACGGACGCCGACACGCTCTCCGATTTCATTCGCTTCTCCGCCGAAAGCTACCCCGCAGACCGCTACGAGCTCATTTTGTGGGATCATGGCGGCGGCACCATGACAGGCTTCGGCTACGACGAGCTGTACGAAGACACCTCTTTGACGCTCTCGTCGCTCTCCACAGCACTGTATAACGGCGGCGTGCAGTTTGATTTCATCGGCTTTGACGCCTGCCTGATGGCGACGGCAGAGGTGGCCTACGCCTTGGATCCGTATGCGGATTACCTCATCGCCTCCGAAGAATCCGAGCCCGGCGAGGGCTGGGCGTACAAAACTGGCTTACGATGCTGGCGGAAAACCCCGCCGTACCCACGGCGGAGCTCGGCAAAAGCTGGCGGACGATTTCCTTGAGGCCTATATTTTCGCCGACATGCCGACGCTTTCCGTTTTAGATCTGCGCTATGTGCCGGAATTATACGCCGCGTTGGAAAGCTACTGGGGAAGCGCCTACACCGCACTGCAAAGCGGCAGCTACGGTGCGTTTTCGCAGGTGCGCAGCAACGTGCGGGAATTCGGCGACAACGAATACGACCAGGTCGATCTTTCCGACCTCGCCACGCTGACAAAGCAGAGCCTTTCCCTCGGCACCGAGGACGATGTGCAGGCCGCCGTTCAGAACATGGTGGTGTATAACGTCACCTATGAAAAGTCCGCCGCGGGCATTGCAGTCTATTTTCCGTGCCTGTGGCCGGATTATTACGGCGATACACGCTTTGAAATGACCTGCGTCGGCTTCCCGGAATCGTATTTTGAATTCTACGATAAATTCATGAACACGATGCTCTCCGGGCAGTCGCTTTCGCAGAGTGATATCGATTTTTACTCCTACTACGATTGGTTCGATTCCTCCGAGGTTGGCGGCGAAAACGTCACCACAATAAACGGCAACGATTTTGAACTCATCGACAAGGGCGATTATTATGCACTCTCTCTTTTCCGATGAAGCATGGAACCTCATCACGTACATTGATATGACCGTTTACCTCGACGACGGCGAGGGATACATTGACCTTGGCAATGACAACGTGTACGAGTTTGACGACGACGGCGACCTGAAAGTCGATTTTGACTATACATGGATCTCGATCGACGGCGTGATTGTGCCGTTCTACGCCGAAACCGAGGAACAGACGGACGATTATTGGTACACAACGGGTTATGTGCCGGCCGAACTGAACGGCAGCACCGATATTGAGATCGTTCTGCGCTGGGACAGCGACCATGACAGCGGCTTTGTTGCGGGCTACCGCTTAAAGACCGAAGAGCCTACGGTAGCGGCAAAGGGTCTGCACAGCTTTACGGAGACGGATCAGATTCAGTACACCTGTTCGTATTATGATTACGATTTCAACTACGACCGGGACTACACGCTCGGCGACCCGGTAACATACACAAGTGAACCCGTCGTCAACTATGAGGAAATCGGCGAATACCGCACGGTGATCCAATACACCCTGCGCGACATCTACAACAACGAACACTTTACAGACCCGGTAGAGCTTTCCTGTGAATAAATAATTCTATAGAACATACCCTGCTGCGCTCCGTAGCAGGGTATGTTTCGATTTGACTTACACTATAATAGGCGGTATAATGAAAATTACTGACAAAAACGGAATTGTATGGAAAACTATGCCGTTTAAACTGTTCGGAAAGGACGAACGCCATGCGAAAGCTCCTCGTTTACATGAAAGACTACAAGAAAGAGTCGTTTTTAGCGCCTCTTTTCAAGCTGCTCGAAGCCACCTTTGAGCTGATTGTCCCACTCGTAATCGCGCAGATCATCGACGTGGGCATTCAGACCGGTGACACCGGCTTCATCATCTCCCGCTGTCTGCTTCTGGTTGGGTTCGGTGTGGTCGGCATGGTCAGTGCCATCACGGCGCAGTATTTTGCCGCAAAGGCTGCCGTGGGCTTTGCCACCGGGCTGCGTCACAGCTTGTTCCAAAAAATCAACGGACTCTCCTTCTCTCTTTTGGACCGTGTGGGCACTTCCACGCTGCTGACACGCATCACAAATGACGTAAATCAGGTGCAGAACGGTGTGAACCTTGTACTGCGCCTGTTTATGCGCTCGCCGTTCATTGTGTTCGGCGCATGCGTTATGGCGTTCACCATTGATCCCGGCAGCGCGCTGCTGTTCCTCATTGTGGTCGCTCTGCTCTCCGTTGTGGTATTCGGCATCATGCTGCTGACCATCAAGCGCTACAAGGCTATTCAAAACCAGCTGGATTCCGTTTTGAACACCACGCGTGAAAATCTGAACGGCGCACGTGTCATACGCGCGTTCTGCGGTGAAGACACCGAAACAGAAAAATTTATCGGCCAAAATTCGCTGCTCTCTAAGCTCCAGAAATCCACGGGCCGTATCTCCGCACTTTTGAACCCGGTTACGTTTATCCTGATTAACGTCGGCATCATTCTGCTCATCCATTACGGCGCTGTTCAAGTCAACACCGGCATTTTGACGCAGGGTCAGGTCGTGGCGCTGTATAACTACATGAGCCAGATTTTAGTTGAGCTCATCAAACTTGCAAACCTCATCATCACCGTAACAAAGTCCTTTGCAAGCGCCGCACGTATCCGCGACGTGCTCGAGCTCGACACAAACACCGTTTATTCCGACGACAAGAAAATCTACAATACCCACGCCGTCGAGTTCGACCGCGTTTCCATGCACTATAACGAAGGCGCGAAGGACGCGCTCGAAAACATCAGCTTCACCGCCGAGCCGGGCGAGATCATCGGCGTTATCGGCGGCACAGGCAGCGGCAAAACGACGCTTGTGGGGCTTATTCCCGCTTCTACGATGCGTCCTCCGGCACCATCCGCGTGGACGGCCGCAACGTGAATTCCTATTCGCTTGAAGAACTGCGCGAAAAGGTGCACGTCGTATTGCAGCGCGCGGTCTTGTTTCGCGGCACGCTGCGCGAAAACCTGCTTTGGGGCAATAAAAATGCCAACGACGAAGAGATGCAGGCAGCCGTAAAGGCTGCGCAGGCCGCAGACTTCGTACAGAGTAAGGGCGGGCTCGATATGAAGATTACCGCCGAAGGCCGCAACCTTTCGGGCGGACAGCGCCAGCGCCTTTCCATTGCCCGCGCACTTGTGGGTAATCCCGAGATCCTCATTCTGGACGACTCCGCTTCCGCGCTCGACTATGTGACCGAAAAGGCACTGCGCGGCGCGCTTTCCGCACTGCCGAATAAGCCGACGGTGTTCATCGTCTCGCAGCGCACATCTTCGCTGCGGCACGCGGATAAGATTCTCGTCTTAGACAACGGCGCGCTTGTCGGATGCGGCACACACGATGCGCTCCTTGAGAACTGCTCCGTGTACCGCGAGATCTATGACTCTCAGTTTGGCGGAAAGGAGGCAGCTGCGAAATGAGCAAGATAAATAACAAAAACAGTACCATTAAACGTGTTCTTTTGCAAATCCGTCCGTATCTGCCGACCATCATTTTGTTGCTTGCACTTGCCGTAGTCAGCGTGCTGTGCTCGCTGTACATCCCGGTGCTCGTCGGCGAGGCCATCGACGCCATCATCGGCAAGGAACAGGTCAACTTTGCCGTTATCCTGCCTAAGCTCTTCACCTGCGCGGTGCTCATCGGCTGCGCGGCGCTCGCCCAGTGGCTGATGAATGTCTGCGGCAACAAGGTCACGTACAACACCATCCGCGATATGCGCGAGGCAGCCTTTAAAAAAATTCACCGTCTGCCGTTTTCTTACCTCGACGCACACGAAACCGGCGACATCGTTTCCCGCATCATTGCCGATGTTGATCAGTTTGCAGACGGCCTTTTGATGGGCTTCTCACAGCTGTTTACCGGCGTTGTGACGATCATCGGCACCATCGGCTTCATGCTTTCCGTCAACGTTTGGACAACGCTTGTCGTGGTACTTGTCACGCCGCTTTCCATTTTGGTGGCGCGCTTCATCGCAAAGAAAACGTTCGCCATGTTCCGCTTACAGTCCGAAACTCGCGGCCGCCAGACGGCATTCATCAATGAGATGATCACGAACCAGAAGGTCGTGCGCGCATACGGACACGAAGACGAGAACATGGAGAAATTCGACACCATCAACGAAGAGCTGCGCCGCCACACATTAAAGGCGACATTCTTCTCCTCCATCACAAACCCCGCCACGCGCTTTGTAAACTCCGTTGTGTACGCGGCGGTCGCGCTCATCGGCGCTTTTCTGGCCGTGACCGGACAGGGCTTCACCATTGGTATGCTCTCCTGCTTTTTGAGCTACGCAAACCAGTACACGAAGCCGTTTAACGAGATTTCCGGCGTTATCACCGAGCTTCAGAACGCGCTCGCCTGCGCAGACCGCCTGCTTGAATTCCTCGACAGCGAAGAAATGTCTGCCGACCCCGAACTGCTGCCGGAGCACAGCGAGACCGCAAAAGGACAGGTCACGTTCGATAACGTTTGCTTCTCCTATACAAAAGACCGCCCGCTCATTCGCAATTTCAGCTTGGATGTACCGGCAGGCTGCCGCGTCGCCATTGTAGGCCCGACGGGCTGCGGCAAAACGACGATGATCAATCTTCTCATGCGCTTCTACGACCCGGACAGCGGCAGCATCAGCGTGGACGGCACGAATACGCAGACGATCCCGCGCCGCGCACTGCGCCGTAACTTCGGCATGGTCCTGCAGGAAACATGGCTGAAAACCGGCACTGTGCTCGATAACATCCGCATGGGCCGCCCGGACGCTTCCGAAGAAGACGTTATCGCCGCCGCAAAGGCCGCGCACGCACATAGTTTTATTGAGCAGCTGCCGAACGGCTACTATACGCAGATTGGCGAAGACGGCGGCAGCCTTTCCGCCGGACAGAAACAGCTTTTGTGCATCTCGCGCATCATGTTGACGCTGCCTCCTATGCTGATTCTGGACGAAGCGACGTCTTCCATCGATACACGTACCGAGCTGCGCATTCAGCGCGCGTTTGCCAAGCTGATGCGCGGACGCACCTCGTTCGTCGTCGCACACCGCTTGTCGACCATCAAGGAATCTGATGTTATTCTCGTCATGCGCGACGGTAACATCGTAGAGCAGGGCGACCACGAATCTCTGCTTGCGAAAAACGGCTTCTACGCCGAGCTGTACCGCAGCCAGTTTACGGATGAGGAACAGCCGGTGGGTTAACGCACAAAAATGCAGCCTTCTCTATTCGAGAGAGCTGCATTTTTTATTTTCTGCCATACCGCACAAAGCTGCGTTTTGCACTTTGTGCGGTATTTTTTGAATATCAATATAGTGGAAGTTTTAGTCAATGCGTTTGAGGAAATCAAACAGCAAAACGATTATGATAAAGATATAGGCGAACCTTGCCCGGACTGCACATGCGCAAACTGCGTGCGGAACGCCTTCGGTGCACAGCCGTAGCGCTCCGTAAATAAGCGGTAAAACCGGCTTAAGCTGTTAAAGCCGCATGCACCGCAGATTTCAATGACGGGCATGTCCCCCTGCAAAAGCAGCTGCGCCGCCAAAGACAATCGCTTGCCGTTGATGTACTCCGTCGGCGTCATGCCGATGTAGCGGCGAAACGACCGCGTAAGGTGCTCCTGCGACATATTTGCAAGCGCTAAAAGACACGGAAGACCTGTGGTGTAATTTTCGCGCCGCTCCATTTTTTCAAGCAGCTCCGAAAACCACGCAGGCAAAATCGCTTCCGGCGCGGGTGCTGTAAGAAACAGCTGCACCAAATACGGAAACAAGCTTAAAATGTAGCGGCACGCCGTTTCGTTATCGGCAAAGCGGTTCGTGTTCAACAGCTTTTCCTGCACATCCGTTAAGGTGTGGCCGGAAAGCACACAATGTAACGGCAGCTCCGGCGTATCAAATATGGCGCGGTCAAGCTGCAAATAATCGCACAGCCGCTCAAACACCGTGCACGGGATACCGATATCGAGCAGCTCGAAATCCGCGTTGTTGAAAAAATCATAGCGGTGCACGTCCCTCGGGCGCATCAAAACGAACGAGCCCTCGGAAAGCAGCTGCGAGCGTCCATTTACGGCGTGGATGGCCCCGCCGTGCGAGACGAGAAACAGCTCGTAAAAATCATGCGTGTGAATTTTATACGTCGCCGGCACACCGCGCTGGTGCAGAACACGCGCACCCTCACCGGTGTGCAGATTTTCTTCGGAAAAATGCAGAAGCTCAACGTCGCTCATTTCGGCACCCCCTTTCTTCTGCTATTATAACGCGTCAAAAAAACGGAATCAAGAAATTTTAAATATAAATTGGGGAGGATAACGGTATGTTCAAGACCGATGTTCAAAAACTGCGCAATGCGCTGGAATTCACGCGTATTTACAAAGAGAACGCAAACGACATTTACCTGCGTGAAGCCGCCTGCATGGATTTTCAGCTCCGTCATATCTTAGTGCCGATGGATGAAAACGACGGCATCGCGGGCCGCTATGAGCACGACTTTGTGGGCTTTTCCTCGCAGGTCGGCGGCATTTACACGTATTACTTTAACGAGCATGAATTTTTGAACGCATACATGGCTTGTAAGCAAAACGGTGAGATCACCGCTGCAGAGGACTACGCTTTGCAGGCTGTGCAGGCCTATTGGCACGAGGAAAACACCGCGCGCAAGGTTGAATTGGAATTTTCGAAGCGCTACGGCTATGTGCCGCCGAAAGCTTTTCCCGGTGCGGGCGTGGGCAACTGCGACTGCCGCGTGGCAGGTACAAACCTCGATTTTGAAAAGCTCATCCGTCTCGGCTTTGACGGGCTCGATCAGGAGATCGACCGCGCGGCGGAAGTGAACGGCGCGTCTTCGTTCTACACGGCTTTAAAGCTGTGGATTGAAAGCTTGCGCGGCGCATGCGAGCGTTACCGCGAACAGGCATTGGAGCTTGCCGAAAAAGCAGAGACCGAAGAAGCCAAAACGCGCTTTACAAAGCTTGCCGAAGCACTTTTAAACATTCAGCACAGCACACCGAAGACGTTCCTTGAGGGCGTGCAGCTGATGTGGATCTACGCTGTCAGCAGCGACATTATGAATTACAGCCGCATGGACGATTACCTTGGGCCGCTCTACGCCGCGGATATCGACGCGGGGCACATCACGGAAGAAGAAGCCGTGCAGACCGTGCTGTATCTCTATAAGCACTTTAAAGAGATTAACAAAATCCATGACTGCCGCGTAATCATCGGCGGCATGGGCAGAAAGCACCAGAAGGAAGCCGACCGCCTCGCCATCGTCATCATGGAAGCTTCCCGCCGCTTCCGCGAGACTGTGCCGCAGCTCACCCTGCGCTATTACAGCGACATGGACGAGACCGTTTTCCGCAAGGCGATGGAAGTGAATGCGGAGGGCACTACGTTCCCGATTATTTACTCCGATGAGACGAATGTACCGGCTGTGGAAAAGGTCTTTGGCGTTTCGCATGAGGAAGCCGAGCAATATGTGCCGTTCGGCTGTGGCGAATACGTCATGGTCGGTTACAGCGTAGGCACACCGAACAACGGCATCAACGCGCTGAAAGCGCTGGAAATTGCACTGCACAACGGCCTTGATTTCTACCAGAACGTTCCCTGCGGCGAAAAGACCGGCGACCCGGCGCAGTTTGATACCTTTGAAAAGCTGTATGACGCCGTGCTTGCACAGCTCAAGCCGACCATTGACCGCTTTGCTGTACACAAATACCTCAACTATAAAATTGCGGGCGAAAACGCGCCGTATCTGCACCTCAGCCTGCTTTTGAACGACTGCATCGCGCGCGGCAAGGCTACGTTTGAAGGCGGCGTGCGTTACCTGAATGCTTCCAGCGAAATGTTCGGCATCATCAGCTGTGCAGACAGCCTGACGGCCATTAAAACGCTCGTTTACGACGAGAAGAAGCTCACTTTGCCGGAACTCATCGATGTGCTGGATCACGATTTTGAGGGGCACGACGATATTCGCCGCATGTGCCTTTCCGCACCGAAATACGGCAACGACGACGACACGGCTGACGACATCGCAACGCGCCTTTTCACCGATATTGCCGACCTTACCATGGCGGCAGGTAAAGCTGCGGGGCTGGACCACTACAATATTGTCAGCGTCAACAACTCCATGAGCGCAGAATGGGGCAACTTCTGTGCGGCATCTGCTTGCGGCAGAAAGGCCGGCAGCCCCATGGCAAACGCCAACGGCGCTTCCATCGGCGCGGATAAGTGCGGCATTACGGCGCTGCTCAACTCCATGTCGAAGTTTGACAATACAAAGCACGTGGGTGTTATCAACAATGTGCGCTTCACAAAGGAGCTCTTCAAGGGCTCTATGGATAAAGTAGAAGCCGTTTTAAAGGCGTTTTACGACAACGACGGCGTGCAGACGAACCTGTGCGTCATCGGCAAGGATGACCTTGAAAACGCCATGGTACACCCGGAAAACTACCAGAACCTCCTCGTGCGTATCGGCGGCTTCTCCGCGAGATTCGTCACGCTGAATCCTGTTGTGCAGCGCGAGATTATTGAGCGTACGACCTACGGCGCGTAAGCGGAGGCCGATATGCGGGATCTTATTTTTGATATTCAGCGTTTTTGCGTGTATGACGGGCCGGGCATTCGCACCACCGTGTTTTTCAAAGGGTGCAACATGCACTGTGCGTGGTGCCACAATCCGGAAAGCTTTTCAACCGATGCCGAGCTCTTGTTTCGCCACGAAAAATGCACGTGCTGCGGGGCATGCACTGCGGTATGTCCGAACGGAGCGCATGAAATAAAAGCAGACGGCACACATGTTTTTGACCGTGCAAAATGCGCGGCGTGCGGCAAATGTGCCGAAGTATGTCCGAATGATGTCCTGGAGCTTTCCGGGCGCGAAATGACGGTGGAAGCCGTGATGAAGCAGATCGACAAGGACGCAAAATATTACCGCTCGTCAAAAGGCGGCGTCACCTTTTCGGGCGGCGAGGCTTCTTTGCACTTTGAACTCCTGAAAAAGCTGCTTACAGCCTGCCGCGAAAAAGGGTACCACACCGCGCTGGAGACAAACGGTTTGATCTCTGCCGCACACTTAAAAGAACTGATACCGCTCACCGATCTTTTTCTGTTCGATTTTAAGCACAGCGACCCCGATGCCCTCAAAAAATGGGCAGGCGTGCCGCTTGCGCCGATCCTCGAGTCCCTGGCAGCCCTTGAGGACGCGCATGCGCATGTGTGGTTGCGCTGCCCGGTCATTCCGGGCGTGAACGACACGGACGCGCACTTTGAGGCGATTTGTGCGCTCAAGCATCAATATACCTGTATTGAAAAGGCCGAGATCATGGCATACCATGACATCGGCAAAACGAAATGGGACGCGCTGGGGATACCGTATTCGCTCGCTGCGCTGAAGACCGTTTCGCCGGAACAGAAACATATCTGGGAGACTAAAATAGCCGATTAGCGGCACTTTTGGGGATAAGAGAGGGAACGCTTCGTTCCCTCTCTTTGCTTTATCTCCCACATTTTTTCTAAACATTTGACAGATTTCCCGGAATATTGTATGCTATGGAAAACACCGCAAATTTTCCCTGCGGGACCACAAACATCAGGAGGTCACTTATGTTTTGTATATACTGCGGCGCCACCTTGCCGGAGGGCGCAAAAAAAATTGCACGCTCTGCGGCAACCCTGTTGTGCGCCCGCCGGAAGCCACTGCACAACCCGTAAGCGAACCGGAGTCGGAATCTGCCCCCGCACCGGAAACGCCCACGGAGCCTGCCGTGGAAGACATCTCCTCAAATTTGACAGAGAGCCTCTCCGAAGCGGAACCGACACCCGAAGCTGAAGATACCCCTTCAAACAACCCGGACGACGAAGATATTTACAGCCATTCCCCGACGGACTTCACGGAGGATATTTCCTCCGGCGATGCGCTCGGCGACAAACCCGAAGGCATGGAGCACGAGGGCACATTCACCGTTTCCCCCACCCCGGAGGAAATTTCAGGGCCGGAGCCGCGCGTGCAACCCATAGAATATACGTATAACGACGGCTACGCCTATGAAGAATACGACGAAAAGCCGAAGAAAAAGCGTTCTTTTAAATGGCTTTTCATCGTGCTGCCCATTCTTATCGCCATCGGCGCTACAATCGGCGGCATTTTCTGGTGGTACAATGCACCCATGCAAAAGCTCACCCGCGCGCTTGACGCTTACGATTATTCCGCTGCGGCGCAGGTACTTCCCACGCTTTCAAAGGACGAACTCGCTTCGGTCTCCGACCAAATGCAGGAATATGCCCAGACGGTCATCGACCGATACAATAAAAACGAAGCGAACTACGACAGCTCCTATGAGCTGCTCGACCGCCTGCAAAAGCTGTTCCCGAACATCGGTCTCGACGATCAGCTCGACGGCATTCAATCGCTGAAAGACTCCAAAGAGGCCTACAAAAACGGCAAAAGCCTGCAGGCACAGGGCGAAGACGGCCGCGCCATTACGGAATATCAGAAGGTCATTCACGCCGATGTGAACCACGACGACGCGCAGACGCAAATTCAAAACATCCGCACCGCGTACAAAGAAAAAGTGTTAAGCGATGCGCAGAGCCGCGCGGACGAGAAAGATTTCCTCGGTGCCGAAGCCATTTTGATGAACAGCGCCGATATCCTCGGCGATGATAAAGACATCCAGGCTAAGCTGGAAGAGATTAAGGACGCAGAGCTCAACAACTACGTGGAAACGCTGCTCAGCACCGCCAAAACGCTCGCGGATGACGGCGACCTGCCCGGCGCTGTTAACGTGCTGCAGGACGCCACACGCAACGACAAGCGCATCGACGCGCAGATTGCCACCTACAAAAACCAGTATAAGCAAAAAGTTCTCGATGCTGCCGCAAAGCAGGCCGGTGAAAGCCGCTATTATGACGCGGTGGAAACGCTGCAAAACGCCGATGACATCCTCTCCGGCGACAACGACATTGCGGCAAAAATCGAAGAATACAGGGCGCTTTACCCCGTTTCGCTGACAGATCTTTCTCCAAGCGGCGGCGAAGATTGCAGCCAGAACTGGACAGCCTATGACGCAAACGGCAATGCGTACAGCAACGGCCTTAACTTCTCGCTGTACCCTGTCATCGCAAAAACCGTCTACACCGAATACGCCCCGAACGGACAATATAAGCGCCTGACGGGAACATGGGTCGTGGAGGGCGATACCTCCGATGATTTTATCGGCACGGTTCGCATTTATGTGGACGGCAATTTGCAGTATGAAGTTTCCTCGCTCACGGTGAACAGCCCCGCAAGCGCACTGAGCCTGAGCATTTCCGACGCTTCCACCGTTCGCATTGAAGTGAAGGGCGAGTTCGCCTCGCTGCGTGCCGTCGGTTATCTGTACCTTGCAGATGCGAAATTTGAAAACTAAACCGCTATAAAAAGAGATACCGCACAGGGTAAACTCACCTTGTGCGGTATTCTTTTGCGCAAAGCCTGCCGTGCGGTCTATGCGCGTGCAGCTGATCCTTCCACAATACAGAAAAACTCTGTGGAAAACACAACGCGCATAAGAAACGGGATGTCCCTTTTTGGGGGACATCCCGTCTTACTTTGGCTTACGCCTTATGCTTTTGTTCCATCACGCGTTTGCTGCGTTCTCGTCTTCGTCGTTTTCGTCCTTCCTCTTTTTGCAGAGGACCATAACAACGACCTGTACCAGCGCGATTACAACATGGAGGATTGTCCACTTGTCGACGAAGATCATCGGCAGGGTCATGTCTTCGGTGAAGATGAAGACGATGATGGCAATCAGAGCCGGGATGATGCTGATGAGTCTCCAAAGGCCCTTCTTGTTCTTTTCGTACTCCATAACCTCTTTGCCGTTCTCATCGAGAACCACGTTGCCGTCTTCGTCTTCCAACGCCTTCTTTTTCTTGCCGATATAGCCGATGAGAAGGAGGATGGAAAGGAGGGTCGTCACGATGGTGAGGATCAGGTTGATGAGTGCCCAAGCGCCCGTGCCAAGACCTGCGAGCGGCGTTGCGTTATCTGCGATGTCTTCACCGTTTGCAAGCGGTGTTTCGTTATCGTTGATCGTTTCGCCTATTTCGCCGTCATTATTGCCATCGCCTTTTCCGCCGTTATCGCTCGGCGTTGTGGAAGGTGTGGCAGTCGGTTTCGGGGTGGGTGTTGCAACCGTAGCCGGAACGACCGGAGCTACCGGCGTCGGAGTAGATGTTGCCGGGTTCGGGTTCGGATTTGGAGCCGGAGTAGGTGTAGGTTCTTCTGTCGGAACCGGAGTAGTTGTAGGTTCTTCTGTCGGAGCCGGAGTGGGTGTAGGCTCTTCTGTCGGAGCCGGAGTGGGTGTAGGCTCTTCTGTCGGAGCCGGTGTAGGTGTAGGCTCTTCCGACGGAGCCGGAGTGGGGGTCGGCTCTTCCGACGGAGCCGGTGTGGGGGTCGGCTCTTCCGACGGAGCCGGTGTAGGTGTAGGCTCTTCCGACGGAATCGGGGTCGGCGTGGGATTTGCTTTCCCCAAAACAGCCTTCAGCACAACGTCCTTAGCCGGCATCGTGAACGCATCGTTCTCGATCGTAACCTCTTCGCTTCTCCAACCCGAGAACTTATAGCCCTCTCTGGTCGGGACCGTCTTTATAACCTCTACTGTTGCTTTGTACTCGTACTTGAACTCGTTGGTCGCTTCAGTCCACTCGCCGCCGTTGAGGTCGTACGTTACATTGTACTTGTTCG
>ENA-OQHN01000071-OQHN01000071.1-human-gut-metagenome-genome-assembly--contig:-NODE-71-length-36661-cov-7.616932_pt1 | contig 36661 bp, 26 predicted proteins | sample MGYA00242564_ERZ504721 | MGnify/ENA primary metagenome ERZ504721 (study PRJEB26092, sample SAMD00036212) | human gut metagenome | host: Homo sapiens | study: EMG produced TPA metagenomics assembly of...
GGTGGCGAGTCTCGGTTCCGAGCGTTCTTTATTGCATACGGTTTTCCGGTGCCAGAGTTGCAGGTGGAGTTTCGCGACCCGCTTGATCTGAGCCAAGTGTTTCGGGTCGATTATTTCTGGAGGCTCGGCGATTTGCGGATCGTCCGCCGGCGCGAAACCGATCACCCAGCCGTCGATGGCAGAGTTGTCGGTACCGATTTGTGCGGTACCGGTTTTGGCCGCCACCTTGATGCCGTCGATGGCCAGCTGCGGATCGGCCTCGGTCACCACGCTTTCCATCATCGTGGTGAGCTTGTCTGCGGAATCCTCGCTGAATGCGTTGGCCATGGTCTGCGGCTTGGTCTGCGAAAGCACGGTGAGATCGGCGGCGCGCACACGATCGACCAGCGTGGGCTGCATCAGTTTGCCGTTGTTGGCGATTGCCTGCGCGACCATCGCCATCTGCAATGGCGTGGCCGTGGTGTCGCCTTGGCCGATGGACGCCAGCGCAAGCTTGTCGTCGGTCGGATCAGAGGGGAATGTGGACGCGGTGGCCGTCATCGGGGTGCCCGTGGATTCGGTGCCGTCAATGGTGATGGTGCTGCCGAAACCAAGCTTGGTGGCCATGTCCGAAACCTTGCTCGCGCCGAGTTTCACGCCAAGCTGGGCGAACGCGGTATTGGACGACCATGCGACGGCCTCTTGCAGGGAGATCTGCCCGTTGACGCCATCGGCCTGTGCCTCGGCGTTCGGCAACTGTGTGGCGGTTCCCGGCAAGGTATAGCTGGAGCCCGCAGGAATCTTCGTGTCCGTCTGATAATCGCCGGTTTCCAGCGCAGCCGAGGCGACGATGGTCTTGAACGTGGACCCTGGTGGGTACAGCTGCGAGGTGGCGCGGTTGATCAGTGGGCTATTTTGGCCCGCAGAAAGTTCGTTGTAGGCCTGAGACGCGGCTTTGGTGTCATGGGTCGCCAGTTTGTTCGGATCATAACTGGGCGTGCTCACCATGGCGAGGATACGGCCGGTGTTGACTTCGATGGCCACCGCCGCACCATCGCGCGTACCGAGCTGATCGTAGGCAACCTGCTGCAGCTTGGGGTCGATGGAGGTTTCGATGGACGCGCCCTGATTCGTAGTGCCGGTGAGCATGGCCTTGGCCCGCTGCCAGATCAATGAATCGGCCTCACCGTTGAGCAGCATGCTGCGGGAGGCTTCCAGGCCGCGATCGGCGGTCTGGTTGATGGAGAAGAAGCCGGTGACCGGAGCATACAGAGGACCGTTGGAATAGGTGCGCAGGTATTTGAACGCGTCGTTGACCGGTTCGGATTTGGCCATGACCGTGCCGTCCGAGGCCAGAATGGCACCGCGGTAGGCACCGAGCTGGTGGTACAGCGAACGGGCGTTGCGCGGATCGTTGTTCAGCGCGTTGGCCCGTACCGCCATGATGATGGTGGACGACAGGCCGAGAATCACGAACAGCGCTACCACGGCGGTGAAAAGCTGACGAAGATATTTGTTCATACGCGAGTGCCTCCGTTAACGGGAGGAAGCGGGGGAATCGTACCGGTAGGCGTGTACGGTTCATCGGCTTCGGCATACGACGGAGTGGTGGTATCCACGATGGGGTCGTCAAACGATTCCGACTCGGACTGCGACGCCGTAGCCGACGCGCTGCGAGGCTGAACGATCGGCTCAGTGGCGCGGGCCCGGGCCTCAAGTTCCTTGTTGCGCAGCACGGCCAAAGCCTCGTACTGGAACGTATCCGAGGTCAGCTCCGGCTCGGGCGCATTGGCCGAATTCGAGATGATGATGAGCAGGGTCGCGAGAATATAGTTGGCGATCAGACTGGAGCCACCGGCCGCCATATAGGGCAGGGTCAGACCGGTCAGAGGAATCACCAGCGTGATGCCGCCGACCACGGTGAACACCTGGAAGGCCATGGTGAACACCAGTCCGGAAGCGAGCAGCTTGCCGAAGCCATCCTTGATTTTCATGGCGGTGATAAAGCCGGAGGCAATGATGAGCAGGTAGAGCATCAAAATGGCCAGGACGCCCATCAGACCGAGTTCCTCGCCCAGAGAGGCGTAGATGAAATCGGAGTTCGCAAACGTAACGAGCGAAGGATGGCCTTGGCCGAGACCGGTGCCGAGCATGCCGCCTGATGCCAGGCCGAAAATGCCGGTGACCAGCTGCCAGGAGCCGCCGGGGGTCTTGTTGTATTGCTCGTTGCTGAACGGGTGCAGCCAGGCATCGACTCGCTGACCCACGTGGCTGAACATGCCTGCGGCCAGCACGGCACCCGCGGCGAACGCGATCAGACCGATGATGATCCAGCTTTTACGGCCGGTGGCCGTGTACAGCATGGCCACGAACATGGCGAAGAACATAAGCGAGGTGCCCAGATCATGCTGCATGATGAGCACGCCCATCGAGGCGATCCACACCACGATGATCGGGCCGAGATCCTTGATACGCGGCAGCTGCAGACCGAGCATCTTCTTACCGCCCACGGCCAGCTGGTCGCGATGGTCGAACAGGTAGGCGGCGAAGAAGAACGCAAGGAACAGCTTGGCGAACTCGCCCGGCTGGAACTGGCCCAGTCCCGGAATCCTGATCCAAATGCGCGCGCCGTTCACTTCCTGACCGACAAACGGCAGCATCGGGGCGAGCAGCAGCACCAAGCCCACCACCATCGACACGTAGGAGAAGCGCCGCAGCACGCGGTAGTCCTTCAGGAAGATGATGAGCAGCGCGGAAAGCACGATGGCGATGCACAGCCAGATCAGCTGACGTTGGGCAACCGCCCAACCTTCGCTCTGGTCAATGCGAGCGATCATGGTCACGCCGGTGGCGGTCAGCAGTAGCACGCAAGGCAGAATCGACTGGCTGGCGTACGGCTGGAAGCGCACAATCAGCCCCCACAGCACCAGAAACAGCACTACGGCCAATGCCAGCATGCCGGCGTATTGCATAGGGAATTCGCCGGCGGTGCGCTGGAACATCTGGATGAACGCCAACGCACTGATTGCCATGGCAATCAGCAACAAAGAAATCTGACGTAGACGGGTAACGATCATTGAGAATCTCCCGTGGCCGCGTTGTCGGCCGCTCCGATACCGGATTTATCCGAGGAATCGGATGAGCTTGACGAACCGGACTTGTCTGACGAGGAGCCGGACTGGCTGGACGAATCCTCGGTGCTGTCCTTGGAATCGCTCTGGGAGCTGTCTTTGGAACTGTCCGGGGAATTGGACGCCTCGGCCTTCTTGGCGGCGTCGGCTTCCTGCTGCTTGGCCAGTTTGCGCATTTCGGTGCGGATAATACCCACATGCGACTGCGCTTCGTCCAACGAACCGACTGTGATGCCTTGGCTCAGCTGGTCACGCCATGTCTGAGGCAGGTCCGCGGTGGCGATATTGGTGGTCTGCACTTCGTGCGAAAGCTCAAGTCCAAAGAGATTGGTCGGCACGCCACGATAAATGGCCACGGTGCCGTTGCTATCTCCCACGTAGTAGTGCGTCTGGCTCCACGTGTACGCGCCCCAGCCAGCGCCGGCCAATGCCAGCACGGCAAGAATGCAGGTAATAATCACCGCAAGCTTATTGCGGCGCTTCTTGGTGCGCGTGGCCTTCTTCTGCTCGACCTGCTCATCGCGGATGGCTTTGGCCACATCCGGGTCGTTGGGGTCGGCGGACAGGCGCCCATCCGGCTTTTGCACCACCGGAATCTCACCGGTATCGGGATTGGCTCGTTCACCGGTCTCCTCGCGGACGGTGGACGGCTGCACCACGCGTGTGGACGACGGTTTGGCCGTGGTTTGCGCGGTCTCCGCCTCGTGCGCGCTGGCGGGCTGAATCAATGCTGCGGCGCGCTGGGCGGGGGAATCATCCTCACGCAGTGCGGGCGCGGTAGCCACCGGCTCGTTGACGATGTCGGCAATCGGCTCAAGATTACGGCTGGCGGCACCGCCGACCAACGGCGTTTGGTGCGGCAGATCGAACGCATCGGCATCCAACGCCAACGTGGCATCCGCAATAACGGCCGTGACATTATCGGTGCTGCCCGCCCGCAGTGCCATCTGCACCAGACGCTGCGCGCATTCGCCCTGATCGGACAGCGTGGTCATCGTCTCTTCGATGGTGGAATCTTCCAGCACACCGCACAGACCGTCCGAGCACAGCAGCCAACGGTCGGCGGGGTGGGCTCGGCGAATCGAAATATCCGGGCGCGGGTCAATGTCAAAGTCGCCAAGCACGCGCATCACGACGTTGCGCTGCGGGTGGTTCTTGGCTTCGGACGGGGTGATACGACCGGTGTTGATGAGGTGCTGCACGTAGCTGTGGTCGCACGTGATGCGGCTCAGGTGTCCGTCGCGCAGCAGGTAGGCGCGCGAATCGCCGATATGGGCGATGACCCAGTAGCCGGCCACCAATGCCACTGCGGTAACGGTGGTGCCCATGCCGGCAAGCTTGCGTTCGCGCTTGGCCTTGCCGACGATGGCGTCATGCGCGGCCATAACGGAGGTCTCCATCATGCGGGAGATCGTCTCGACGTTGCCACCGGTGTCGTCCTGCTCGATGTGGGCCAGTGACCGGATGGCGATGGAGGATGCCGTATCGCCGCCGGCGTGACCGCCCATGCCGTCGCACATGGCGATGAGATGCTCGCCGGCGAAGGAGGAATCCTGATTGTTCGCGCGCACGGTGCCCACATCGGACACCGTGGTGGAATACAGGAACAGCGGTTGTGAAGCGGCGGATTTTGGCATGCGGCTACCTCAGTTCGAAGGTGGTGGCGCCGATGCGCACAGGAATACGAGCGGGCAGAATGGTGGGGCGGTTGATGCGCTGCTGGTTGACCACGGTGCCATTGGTGGAGTTCAGGTCTTCAATGGCCCACTGCCCGGAGCGCGTGTCACGGTAGACACGGGCATGGTGGGAAGACACGAATTCGTCATCGAGCACCACGGTGTTCGAGGCGGCGCGGCCAAGCGTGATGTCGGCTTCGGCCAGCGGCACGGAGCTGCCGGCAAGCGGACCATCGATGATGACCAACAGGGTAGGCTGCGCCGAGGCGGCGGACGACGCGGAAGCGCTGGGCTGGCGATGCGGGCGCGGCGCAGCTGCCTGCGGCGTTTCGGCCTTGGCCTTATGCACTTCACGCTCACGGCGACGACGCGCGCGCGAAGGTCGCGGACTGAACGTCTCGATGTCCTTGCGCAGCGAACGTACGGCCAGCCAGATGAATATCCACAGCAGGATCAGGAATCCATACTTGAGCAGGGCGAATGTCAGTTCGGTCATAAGTGGACGACTTTCGGGCGTGTGCTCGACTACTCCTGGGCTTGGGCGGAGGCCCAGTACAGGATGCGGGTACGGCCGATGGTGATGGTGTTGCCGTCGAGCAGCGTGGCGGCGGGCACTTGGTGGCCCTCCACGTACGTGCCGTTGGTCGAACCCAGGTCGCGGGCGATCACGCCGTTATCCGTGATGTCGATTTCCAGGTGCTTGCGGGAGATGCCCGGATCGTCGATGACGATATCGCAACCGGAACCGCGGCCGATTACCGTCTTGTCTTTGGTGAGCAGGTACTGGTTGCCGTTCACCTCGAGCACCGGGCTATCCTCGGTCTGCGCATCGGTGGTGACCGGCACGGCATTGCCCTGCACGGATTCGGAGGTGAGGTTGAAGTTGCCCTTGGACAGGTCAAGGTCTTCCTCGAAGATCACGATCACCGGGCCCACGAAGGCGTAATGCTGGCTCTTCGCGTACTCGGTGAGGTTATCGGCCAGTTCGTTGGCCAGGGTCTCGCTACCCCATGCCTCGATACGGTCGAAGTCAGGAGTACTGAGCTTGAAACGGTATTCATTCGGGGCCACCGTGCGGTCACGGCCCACGGGCATGGCCTCGGCGTCAATCTCGCGCTCCAAGGCGCTGGAAAGATCGACAGGCTGCAGGTCTTTGGAGCCAAACTTGGCGAATACTCCGTTGACTGCACCCTCCACGCTTTTTTCAAAACGGTCGAGAACGCTCATAGTCCTCCCTTTCTAATCTTCACCCATCCTACGCGGTGATGGGAATATGAGACAAAAAACCGGTCTTTCACGTGACGATGAGTGCAAAATATCCAAAAATTCAGGGCGGAAATGGGTGCGGCGCACCACCCGAGGTGCTTTACCGGTGGAGCACCTCGGGTGGGATGCGCGTGTTATCGATTTGTCAGGCCAGCGCGTCGCGCAGGAAATCGCGCTGGAGGGTGAGCAGGTTTTCGGCCACGGTCTCGTCATTGGTCATATGGGTGATGCCCGTCAACGGCAGGAAGGTGTGCGGGCGACCCGCCGCCATCAGGGCTTGCGAGAGGCGCAGGCTGTGGGCGATGGTGACGTTGTCGTCGGCGAAACCGTGGATCAGCATAAGCGGGCGCTCGAGTTTCGGTGCGTCCTGCACGATGCCGTTTCGGTAGTAGACATCCGGGTCGAGGCCCAGATAGCGCTCGGTGTAGTGCGTGTCGTACAGCGTCCAGTCGGTGGGCGGGGCGCCGGCGCACGCGGCCTTGAACACGTTCGGCGCGTCCAGCACGGCCAGTGCGGACAGGAAGCCGCCGTACGACCAGCCGATCATGCACACCTTGTCGAGGTCCGGCATGGGAATCGCCTCCCGCTGGCGGGAGGTGGCGCGAAGCGCCGGTGGGTGGTTCTCGGCGTCTGCCTGATCGCCCGCAGCCGGCTGTGCCGCACGTGATTCCACATCGGCGTTGAGCCGGGCGACGGCCTCGGGCAGGGCGTTGACGGCCTCGACCTGATCGGCCAGCGTTACGTCCTTCATATCCTCGAAGATCTCGCGGTCCCATGCCGGGCCGCGGCCGGTGGTGCCACGGCCGTCTGCCGTGACCACCAGGAAGCCTTGGTCGGCCCACCACTGGCCCTCCCAGTAGAAGGACTGCGAGGCGATGACCTGCTGGAAGCCGGGCCCGCCGTACGGCTTCATCAGCACCGGCAGCTTCTCGGCGTGCGCGTACGGGCTTTCCGGGCTCGGCGCGATGATCGCCGTGTACAGCTGGTGCTCGCCCAGTCGCGTAAACGTGACGTTCGGTGTAAAGCCGGGTTCGGCCGCCGTGGACGCGATAGTGGCGCTCTGTTCTCCCAGAATATGCCGCATCTGGGCGCGGGCGGACGCATATCGCGGCCGGAGACCACGATGCCGCGCTCGCCGCGCGAGGCGGTCCACTGGCCGGGATCGGTCGTGACCGGCGTGATCGTGCCGTTGTAATCGATACTCACCACGTCGAAACTGCGGGCGTCGTGGTCGCCGAATACGGACTCGGTGGCGGCCGCATCGGCCCAAGCGTCCGGCACCTCAGGCGCGATTTCGGGCGCGCGCTGCACCACGGCCAGCACATCCTCGTCGGTCACGGCGAGCACCGTGCGCACGTTCCAGCCAGCCGGCGTGAACGGGCGGCCGTCCATTGTCAGACGGTTGGTGTCCGTGGCCATATCGTTGAGCGAGCACACCAGACGACCATCCGGCGTGTAGGCGGGCGTGCCGTGAACCAGGTCGATCCACTGCTCGTTCGCGTGCTCCTCAAGCACACGCGTGGCACCCAGCGCGGCCCCATCCGCCGCGACTGCCACCTCAAGCACCTGATCGCGGGTCTGACGGCGGTTCTGCACCAGCACCAGCGGGATCGTGGCCGCGAACGCCAGTTCACGGCGGCCACATACTCGTACGCCTCGCGATCCCAATCCACATCGGCGTTGCCGGTGATGCCTGCGTACCGGTCGTTCTCATCGAACGCCAGCGTGATCACGGTCAGATACACGTCGGCATTGCGGGTCAGCGCGCGCGGGTAACGGCGGCCGGCGTCCGGCTTCTCGGGGTCAGCCGGATCGCTGATGTGCCAGGTCGGCTCGTCGGCGGTGTCGAAGGACTCGAACAGCACGTGCTGCGAATCCGGGGCCCACCAGAAGCCGTCGTATCGGTCCATCTCCTCGCCGGCCACGAACTCGGCCAGACCGATTTTTCCACGTGTTTTCGGCCGGATTGCCGTCCTCATCCTCCACGCTCACGCCGTAGACGGCGGTGATGCGGTCACCTAGTTCGCCGCCGATATCGACCAGCATCAGGTAGCTGCCCGTGGTGTACAGCACATGTTCGCCATCCGGGGCGATGCGCGGGTTCAGCACCGGCGTGTACATCGCCGGGTCCTCATCGAGCCATTCGCCGGCCAGTTCACGGGTGTGCGGCTCGGGTGCGCCGGTCTCGTCATTCCAATCGATGTCGGTCAGGAACAGGCGGCCGTTGATGGTGAACACGATGCGATTGCCGTCGTCATCTGCGGAGTATCCGACGATGCCGGTGCCGCCTTCGCGCGCACGCTCGCGGCGGGCCTTCTCCTCGGCCGGCACGTCCTCGCTGTCGGCGGTTGCGCCCAGCAGTTCGCGCGGGTCGGCCAGCTTGGTCTCATGGTGTTCGCCGGACTCGTCGAACCAGCTCAGCCACAGTGCGGTCACCAGATCCTCGGGGCCGTCGGAGCGCAGGAACAGGACCCGCGAGCCGTCGCCCACGGTCTGTGCGGAGCGCGGTGCGCCGCAGCCGAAGCGCAGCGTGCGCGCCCGGAGGCGTGGGAAATGCTTGATTGCGTCATTGACATCATTGGTTTCGCTCATACCTCACAACCTACGCGCCTGTGCGGTCAGTGGCGCGCAGGCTTGCGACGCATTCCCGGGAATGTGTCGTGGTGTGGGTGCGAGGTGTGGGCGTGAGGCTTGTCCTAAGATGGGAGCCATGCAGGTGACGATGATCGACGAAAACAAGTACGCCGAAACGATGACCGACGTGGTGCTGCCCGCGCTCGAACAATGCTGCGAGGAGGGCTGGTTCGATCCGTCCGCCGCCGAACGTTCGGCCGGGATCGAGCCGCTGTCCGGCATTATGGACACCGGCGGCCGCTCGGGCCAGCTGCACTACCTGTGCTACGACTCCGCCAAATTCGACGCGATTCGCGAGCAAGGCGCCACCGCCACCTTCCGCGGGGCCATCGTCATCAGCCACGGCTTCACCGAGTTTGCCGAAAAGTACGACGAGCTCGTCTGGTACTTCCTGCTTGCCGGCTACTCGGTGTGTGTACTCGAGCATCGCGGCCACGGCAAGTCCGCGCGCGACGTGGACAACCGCTGCATGGTGTGGATTGATGACTGGCAGCGCTACGTGGCCGATCTGGCCGGCTTCGCCGAAACCATCGGCCAGCAGTACGCGGCCGGCATGCCGCTGAACCTGTTCTGCCATTCGATGGGCGGCGGCATCGGCGCGGCCGTGTTGGAGCGATACCCCACCCTGTTCGACAAAGCGGTGCTCTCCGCCCCGATGATCGCCCCCGCCACCGGCATGCCGCTGGGCGTGGCCCGTGTGCTGGTCGGCGCGCTGTGCGGACTCGGCTTCGGCAAGAAGCGTGTGTTCGGGCAGTCGGACTTCACGCCGGAATTCTCGATGGAAGGCAACGAGGGCGCTTCCGAAGCGCGTGAACGCTGGTACTTCAAGCTGCGTTGCGAGAATAGCGAATACCAGACCTACTGCGCGGCGTTCGAATGGGTGCGCCAAGCGTTGAAGCTCAACCGGGCCATACTGAATCCGTCCGCCTGCGCCGAAGTGGAGACGCCGGTGCTGCTCTTCCAGTCCGGACGCGACATCTGGGTACTCAATAAGCCGCAGAATCACTTCGTCCAACTGGTCAAGGACGGCGGCGGCGAGGCGAACATCGTGCGCTTCCCCGAATCGCGCCACGAAATCTTCTCCATGCCCAACAGCACTTACAAGCCCTACCTCGAAAAGATCCTCGGCTTCTACGACGACCCCATGATTGCCTGCGCCGCGTACTGATGTAGCTCTTCACCCATTGTTCACCGTGCGGTCACCTTGTGGCCCGGCCCGCTTTAGATGGCGGGAGAGCCATGGAATTATGGGCATAATGTCTTCTCTCCGCCGCCGCGCCGCCGCGGTTGCGGCCGCGGTATGCGCCGGCGCGCTCGCGTTGACCGGTTGCACGGCGTTCAATAATTCCGATGACGGCACAGCGGACGGCAACGGCACGTCCGCCACCACGCAGACCTTCCAGCCGTCCGGCGGCAAACCGACTGCCACCCTGAGCATTGCCTCCGGCTCCGAAAACAAGGAAGTCGCCGTCGCCATCCAGAAAGCGGCCGACCAATCCAACGTAGCCGTGACGATGCACTACATGGGTTCGCTGGAGATTATGAACGCGCTCAAGGCCGGCGGCCAGGATCACGACGCCGTCTGGCCTGCCTCCTCGATGTGGATTTCGATGGGAGACACCAAGCACATCGTCAAAGACGCGGCCAGCACCTCCACCACGCCGATCGTGTTCGGCATCGCCAAATCCAAGGCCGTCAAACTCGGCTGGGCTGACGACACCGGCGCCACCAAGCCCGTCTCCACCGCGGACATCCTCGCCGCGGTCAGCGACGGCAAACTCACGTTCTCCATGACCTCCGCCACGGTGATCGACAGCGCGCTCAACGTCTACCAGACCGCGCTCAGGAAACCCAGCTGGACCATTTGGGTGGTCGATTACTCCGGTTCGATGTCTGGAGAGGGCAAGAACGGCGTGGTCAAAGGCCTGAACGCGGCGCTCGACCCGGACCAGGCCAAGAAGTCGTACATCGAGCCCGCCAGCGGCGACGTGAACATTCTCATCCCGTTTGAAACCGAGGCCCACCGCCCGGTCAAGGCCACTGGCACAAGCACCAGCGACCTGCTGCATGAGGCCGATGCCACCGATGCCAGCGGCGGCACCGATATCTATGAAGGCCTGCTGAGCGCGCTCGACGAGCTGCCCAGCGAGTCGGAAGCCTCGCAATACACCACCGCCATCGTGCTCATGACCGACGGCCGCTCCAACTCCGATCATCAGGATGAATTCGAAAGCGCCTATAAGTCGCGCGGCCGTGATCTGCCGATCTTCTCCATCATGTTCGGCGATGCCGATCCCAGCCAGCTGAAGTCTCTCGCCACCCTGAGCAACGCCAAGGTATTCGACGGCCGCTCCGGCGACCTCGCCGCCGTCTTCCGCCAAGCCAAGGGCTTCAACTGATGCTCCAGGTAATCTGTGGATTCGTTGTCGGACTGCTGCTCGCCGGGCTCGGTTTCGGACTGGTCGGCGGCGGAGTGCCCGGCCTGATCGTGGCCGTGGTACTGGCCGCACTTGGGTATATCGCCGCCTCCACGCTCACCGAGCCGGAGCGACGCATCGGCAAATGCTGGTTTCCGCCTTGCCCAACGGTCAGAAGACCGCCGATACGATCGACGCGGCGAACGCTCAACTCAACTCGATCGCCATGCTCACCAAGCAAGTACGTGACCCAGCCGTCAAAGCCGAAGCCAACGACTTCATCGCCGCTACCAAAGATTGAGTGCAATACGTGACCCGAGACACCTCCGCCTACCCGACGTTGCTCCACTACATCACCGTGTACGGCGAGCAGACCGAGAAACTGTTGCGCTCCTACGTGGACGTGGAAAGTTCCGGCGCACGCGATCAGATAGCCACGGTACGAATCGAAACCATCGAGGCGCTGCAAGTGCTCGAACAGACCGCCGCCGGCGAACTCAGCCGGGCGGTAAGCGCCAAGACGTTGGGCATTACGGCCGACTCCGACGCCATCCAACGGTTGGCCCGCATGGATGGATACGACGACGTCGCACCTTCGCCTGTGCCTTCCTCGGCTGCTGATGAAGGACGGCATGCGCCCAGTCAGACTCCATCTGGTGGCCCGGCTCACCAGTCGGACCAGAAAACGGACGCACAATGAAACTCTCCAAATCAAAAATCATCGGACTGATCGCCCTGCTTGCGGTAGTGGGCGTGGTCTGCGGCACGCTGGTGTGGCGGCAATCGCAACCAGCACCGGCCGAACCGACCGAACAGGTGAGCATCACCGGCTACCTGGGCGGCGAGAAAATCGGCCTGTTCGATGACGCCAAGTTCAAGGCGCTCGCCGCCAAGCAAGGCATTGCCATCGACTATCGCAAGGCCGGATCGCCGGCCATGATGGATACGGACCGGAAAGGCATGGATTACCTGTTCCCCTCCTCGCGCGCGGCCGTCGAATACGGCAATGCGAAAGGCGTCAAGGGCCCCCCCAAAGCGACATCGTCTTCAACTCACCGATTGTGCTATACACGCACAAGGCCGTGGCGGACGGGCTCGTGAACGGCGGACTTGTGACCAAGGACGATTCTGGCGCGTACCACATGGATATGGCCAAAGCCGTGGACGCGATGGTCGCCAACACAACATGGCCGACGTCGGATACACGGCAGGCTACGGGCAGTTCCGCATCGACTCGACCGATCCGGTGAAGTCGAACTCAGGCAACGAATACGCGGCGCTTCTTGCCACGGTGCTCAACGGCGGGCAGCCGGCCATGGTCGATTCGGTGGCGCGCGACGGCAAGACCATCGCCTCCATCTTCGCCAAATCCGGCTGGATGGAGACCTCTTCCGAGGATTCGTTCAACCAGTTCCTGACCTTGGGCGTGGGCTCCAAGCCGATGATGGTGGGCTACGAATCGCAGCTGCTTGATTTGGCCGTGAACCAGCCGGATGCGTTCAAGCAGATCAAGGACGACGTGGTCATCGTCTACCCGACGCCGACCGTGTGGAGCACCCACACGCTGATGGCCTTGGCCGAGAAAAGGCGGCACACTGCTGAACCTGTTGAAAACACCGGCGGTGCAGAAGCTGGCGTGGGAGCGCCATGGCTTCCGCGCGGCCAACTTCGCCGGCACCGATTCGATCAGCCGATTCGGCGTGGCCGGCACGCTCGACCAGATCCCGGCCGTATCCGAACTGCCCAACAACGATGCCATGCAACACCTCATCACCACCCTCCAATCCGCGCAAGCCAAACTCGTGGCCGACATCTCCATGTACGACACGATGTACACGCAGAACGCCCAGCAATACCGCGAGCTGAAAATGACCGTACTGGCCGGCAAGAAGGCGCTCGCCGACTTCAACGCCAACCAGCTGCCAGCGCTGGAGGCCGAGGCCGCCGCCAGTGGCGACGCCATGCAGGCGCAAGTGCTGAAGAACTTCAAGTCCAAGCTCGACCGTTTTGCCAAGCGACTCGACGACCTCGACCGCATCAGCGTGGTTACCTTGCAGACCGCGCCGCAGATCAAAATCATCCAGAACGCGGACCAGACCATCGTGGACAAGATCGACACCACCATCTCCACCACGATTCCGGTGTGGAAGAGTCAGATGGTGATCGCGCTGGGCCTGTCCAACCAGCGCAAGGCTCTCGACCTGCAGAACAAGGCCGACGAAGTGACCAACAAGCTGCTGGCGCGTAACGCGGCCGCCCTGCACAAGGGTGCAGTGGACGCGGAAAAGGCCAACCAGCGTTCCGTGGTGGAAATCGACACGCTGGAGAAGATCAACGCCGAACTCGTCGCCACCCTGAAGGAGACCGTGCAGATCCAGAAGGAAGGCAAGGCCAACCGCGAGGCCGCCCAGGTCAAGATGCGCCAAATCGAGTCCGACCTCAAAAACGCCTTGCTCGAAAACGCCCAGCAGATGTGAGCCGTTCGCGCGCCAGCATGCTCCCGTTGGCGGAGTTTGCGGGAACGTGCAACCATGCTCCCGTTGGCAGAGGTATATGAGTACGCCTACTGGTGTGCGTATATATGCTCCCGCTGGCGGGAGCTGGCAGCCGTAAGACTGGCTGAGGGTGGTCACGGCGCTCGGCTCGGCCGGCTTTACCGGCAACCATTCCTCGCCGCAATTTCTCTGTGAGCATAATCCCGGAATGATTGCCGCGCTCGGGAATTGGATGAAGTGAAGGTTAAAGGTTGAGAGCCCGGGAGGGTTCCGGAACCGGCCACGATAACCGCTGCTAGCCCCGCGATACGGGTTGGCGGCCGGCATCCAAGCCGATTCTCTCCTAATCAAGGAGTACCGATTATGGCAATGTTTCCGGCTTTGATGAATGACACGATGTTCTCGGATCTGTTCGATGATCCGTTCTTTGAGGGTTGGCGCAACACGGACAACACGATGAGGGCCGCAATGCCTGCCAACATGATGACCACCGATGTGCGCGAGACCGACAAGGGTTACGACGTCGACATCGATATGCCTGGCTTTAAGAAGGAAGATATCAACCTTGAGCTCAACAACGGCTATCTGACCGTGTCCGCCTCGCGTTGCAGCGAGCATGAGGACAAGGCTCCGGCCGCTGAGGGCGAGGCTTCCGACAGCAAGTGCGCTTGCGCGTCCGATTCGGGCAAGTGGCTGCGTCGCGAACGCTACATGGGCTCCTGCTCGCGTAGTTTCTACGTTGGCGAGGACGTGAAGGAGTCCGACATCCACGCCAGCTACCGGAACGGCACGCTGTGCATCCAGGTTCCGAAGATGCAGGCCCAGCCGCAAGTCGAGTCCAAGCACCAAATCGCGATTGAGGGCTGACGATACTTGATTCGTCCCGAAGTCCCGCTTCGAGTAGCTTTGCCCCCTCTGACGAGGGAGCTCCCGCGAAGCGGGTGGGGGAGAGATAAATCGTAACCAAACCATGCTTCCCACGCCGCCTGCCCTACGCTTTCAACGCCGACTAACCTGACAGACGGCGGGAAACATAGCCAATGCAAATGCCGAGTAGGGATTTACCCTACCCGGCATTTTGCTGTTTCAATCACCGAACCCCACCCTGTTCGCGCGCCGGTCGTGTGCCGTTCTGCAGCTGTACACATCCGATGAGTAGAATGCCTTCGAAACGAGGCAAGAGAGGCGGACATATGGCGAACGGCGCACAGAACGCAAGCGGCACGCCGGCCCCGGCGGCAAGCCGTTCCGGCGGCCACGTCGTATCCGCTCGCGCCACGACCATCGGCCTGATGGCGATCCTGCTGTGGAGCTTCATGGCCGGCACCGTGCGCATCGTCTCCGAAAACTTCGGTGCCACGCTTGGTTCGGCCCTGATCTACACGGTCGGCGGCATCCTGCTGCTGATGTTCCGGCGCCCGGCCCCGATTCGCGAGTTCCCCAAGAAATACTTGATTATCGGCGGCCTGTTGTTCGTATTTTACGAATCGTCGATATCCCTCTCGCTGGGTCTGGCCTCTACCGACGCATCCTCGGTGGAAGTGAGCCTGGTCAACTATCTGTGGCCCACGATGATGGTGCTGCTGTCGGCGGGCGTATCCCATCGCAAGCACGCGGTCGTCAAGGTGCTGCCGGGCGCGATTGTGGCCACTGCCGGCGTGGTGCTGGCGGTCGGCGGTAATTCCGGGCTCGACTGGCATGCGGCCGTGCAGCATATCGCCGCCAACCCTTTGCCCTATGCGCTGGCGTTCGCGGGCGCGCTCGCTTGGTCGGTGTACGCGGTGTTCACGCCAGCCATGAGTCATGGGGTGGACGGCACTTCATTGTTCTTCCCCTGCGTGGCCGTGGCGTTGTGGATTATCCACTTCGCGTCCGGGCAGGGGTGGCCGGCCGAGCCGCCGAGTCTGGTCGCATGGCTGTTTGTGTTGATTGCCGCGGCGGCGATTGGCGGCGGTTATGCCTGCTGGGGCTATGGCATTCTGCATGGGTCTATGGAGCGGCTGGCTATTGCGTCCTATGCCACGCCGGTGCTGTCCACCGGGGCCAGTGCGGTGTTGCTGGGTTTGGCGCTGTCGCTGCCGTTTTGGTGTGGCGCGCTGCTGGTGGCCGTCGGATCGGTGCTTAATTACTTGGTCAGTGCGCGCAAATAGCGGGGTGGCTTTGCTCATGGGGCGGTAATAATCCCATGGGGCGGTAAAACCCTCATGGGGCGGTATCCCAAAATGACTTTATTCTGCGGTTTCACAATTTCTTCAAACCGCCCCATGGGCCTTTTACCGCCCCATGGATAAATTACCGCCCGATGGGCAGCAGCAACTTACTCGCCGCGGCGCTCGGACGGGCGGCGAATCGGGTCAAGCAGCGTATTCGGATCGGAGATGCCGAACATGCTGCGCCCGCCGGTGGATTCAGGGTGCTTGGCGAGAACGGCCAGCGAAATCGCCCCCGGAATCATAATGATCACCAAAAGGGCCGCCAATCCCCAGTTCACGAAGAATCCGAGCCCCAGTACGATGGCCACCACAACCACCACCGTGACGATAATCGTCAACAGTGCTCGACGTGGGTTGGTTTCCCTGGCCCAAGAGGTGCTGGCTGCGGGCTTTGCTGTTGAACTGGCCGCGGCGTTTGTGGCTGTTGTGCCATCAGCCGTGACGGTCGTGGGCCTTGCCGCCGCGCTCGTCGCGGGGCCAGTAGGGGCGTCAGACACGTTATCGGCGGCATTGCCGGTCGCTGCTGGACGTTGTTCGTTTGCGTGAGTCATATCCACCAGCATATTCCCTGCTTCCGGCTGAAGCTGGGACAAGCCTGCGCGCCGCTAATCCAGCGCCGACACTGGCCTTGAACTGCGGGCGCCAGACCGGATGTGAACAGGCGCTGAACGGAGTCTGGGGAAACCATGAGAACTCGCGACAATTTTTGTGAAATTGGGTGACGCTCTATGAATCGCGCGCTAGTGTTGCGTGAGCTTACAAGGCGAGGAGCCTGGAGCGCGGGGGTGAAGGATGAAGAACTCCGTTTGGAAAACGTTCATGGAATTGTCTCTGGTCCGCGGAATCGTGCCGCGGACCGTGTTCGGACTGACCGCGATCGCGGCAATCATACTGATTATTGGGCTGGCATTGAGCAAGAGCAAGAAGCGCGGCCGCCTGCACCCGCTGATTGTCTCGCTGATTGCCGCCGTGCTCGCCGGCGCGGCTGGACTGCTGGTTGCATGGCTGGTGTCCGACGTGTTTATGGTGTTCAGCGTATCGCTGGGCTGGCCGGTGATCTTCACCATCGCGGGCGGCATCGCCGGCGTCGGCTTCGTGATCGCCGCAGCCGTGACCCTGCGCGGGGTCCGCCGTGCGCTGGCCGTCGTGCTGGTGCCGCTGGTGCTGCTGTCCACCGCGCTCGGCGTGGACTCGATTTACGGCGAATACCAGACCATCGGCACCCTCGTCGGCTACACGCCGTACGCCTCGCTCGGCTCAATCGAGGTACACAAGGCCGCGATGAGTGTCAGCGACTGGCATAGCAAGGCGCGGAAGGGCAGCCTGCCGTCCATGCCCAGCCAAGGCAAGGTGCTCACCGTCGACATTCCGAACACCGAATCCAACTTCACGGCCCGCAAGGCGATGATCTACCTGCCGCCCGCCGCGCTGTCCGACCGTCCGCCGGCCTTGCCGGTGATGGAGCTGTTGGCCGGGCAGCCCGGTAGCCCCAGTCGCCTCATCGACGCCGGCAACATCGCCGCCACGATGAATGCGTACGCCGCCAAACATGACGGGCTCGCGCCGATCGTGCTCGTGCCCGACCAGAACGGCGAGGCCACGCACAACAGCCTGTGCGCCGACACCACGCAAGGCAACGCCGAAACCTACCTCACCACAGACGTGGTGAACTGGGCCAAGAAGATGCTGCCCGTGGCCAAATCGGCCCGCATGTGGGCGATGGGCGGGTTCTCGCAAGGCGGCACCTGCACCACGCAGCTCGTCCCGCGCCACCCCGACATCTACGGCGCGATGCTGCCGGTGGACGGCGAACTCAAGCCGACCAATGGCAGCGTCGCCAAGATGGTCCAGGAGTATTTCGCCGGCGACCGCAAGGCGTACGACGAACAGGTGCCGGTCAACGCCATCGCCTCCAGCGGCACATCTGAGCAGGCGCTGTTCACCGGTGCTGGCGAACGGGACAAGGAATCGATTAGCAACATGCGCACGATCGCCGACGCCGCGCGCAAAGCCGGCATGGAGGTCACCGAGCTGATCGTGCCCGGCACCGGCCACGACTGGCACGCGGTGCAGGCGGTCTGGCGGCCCGGTCTCGACTGGTTCGGCGAACGGACCGGCTTGGGCGAGATGACGAAATCGTTGAAGGAGTACCCACAAGTGGAGGTGTTGCAATGAGCGAAGAATCGCGTAAGCACAACAGTCATGCGGCGGAAAGCTGGCGCGAACTGGCCGGCGACGTGCGACAGTGGGCGGACGGTCATCGACTGGCCATCACTGCCACGGTGGCGCTGGTGGTGCTGAACTTGGTGGTGTGGCTGGTGGTCGCGATGGCCGGATTCGCGTTCCCGCTGCGGCTCGACACCAGCATGGCCGAATTCGATTTCGGCAAACTCTTCTGCACGCTGTTCTTGGCGCGCGGCGTCATCCAGCTCATTCTTGATGCCGCGCTGTGGCTCGTCATGCTGTCAATCGCCGAGCCGTGGCTTGGCCGCGCACGTACCGTCGGCACCGCGCTCGCCTGCGCGCTCGGCGGCGTGATCGTGGGCCTGATCTTGTGTGCGGCGGCCGGATGGCTGTTCCAGGACTCCCAATTCGTCTCCCGCATGCAGTTCGCCCTGAGCCCGCTGGTGTTGCCGGTCGGCGCGCTTATGGCGGCCAGCGCGTTCTGCAGCCATCTGTTGCGGCGGCGTATTCGGCTGATCGGCTACGTGGCGATTCTGGTCGCGCTGCTTTACAGCGGCAATCCTGGCGATTACTGCATTCTCGCCGCCGCGCTGATCGGACACGCGGTCGGCCGCGTGATGGCCGGGTCGCCCGCGCACGCCGAAACCGGATGGCACTGGCTGCGCAGCACCTCCTTCGAGGCGCGGCGCATGTTCGCGGCCATCGCCGTGGTGCTGGCGCTGGGGCCGGTCATCGCCATCACCTCGCATAATCACGCGGGGCCGCTCAGCACAGTCGGCCTGCTCATGAGTCCGGTCTCCGTCGACGACGGCACGCTCGCGCGCTGCCTGGCCGGCGCCACGCACAGCGGCTGCTTCCTGCAATTCGACCTGATGCGCGCCTCGATGCCCGGCGCGGTACTGCGCTCGCTGCTGCCCACCGCCGTGACTCTGGTGCTGGCGTGGGGCCTGTATCGCGGACGTCGGTTCGCGGCCACCTGCGCCGTGGCCATCAACCTGTTCACGGCGGGCGTTGCCATCGCCTATTACCTGGTCGTGCCGCTGAGCTTTGCGCCGGATGGCATGACCTCCCTGCTGCAGCACGGCGCAATCACCGCCTGCGTGACGAACACCTTGCCGCCGCTGATCTTCGCCATCGCCTTGGCTGCGGCAATGAAGCACTTCCCGATTCGCGTCGGCTGGCGCCGGCTGATCGGCGGCGTCGGTGCCATCGTGCTGGTTCTGCTGGCGTGCGCCGCCGTGTACCTGATGTACGGCATTGCCCAGCCGGACGCCTTCTCGCCGCGCACCACGGCCTCGTCGCTGTTGGCCGAACTGCCGGGGCGCTTCCTGCCCATCGGCTTCCTGAGCCATATGAAGTTGTCGTTCGTGCCGCGTACCCCGATGGCCTCGATCGTGTATCAGGGCGTCGGCCTGGTGTTCTGGATCGTGGTGCTGGTCGTGGTGATCCGCTGGATGAGCGACGTGAGCGAATCGAACGAGCGGGCGCAGGCACGCGCCGAGCGGCTGGTCGAAACCGGCGGCGAATCGATGAGCTTCATGACTACGTGGGAAGGCAACAGCTACTGGCTCTCGCCCACGGGCAAATCGGCCGTGGCATATCGCGTGCTCAACGGCATCGCCTTGACCTGCACCGGGCCGTTCGGCGAGCCCTCCGAGTGGATGGACGACCTGACCGGCTTCACCCAGTATTGCGTGGAGCGGTCGCTTTCGCCGGTGTTCTACAGCGTGCATCGCGAACAGCGCGACGCGTTGCTGGAGGCCGGCTGGAGCTCCATCGAGGTCGGCAGCGAAATGGTCGTGGACCCGCGCGGCTGGAAGACGACCGGCAAGAAATGGCAGGATGTGCGCACCGCCATCAACAAAGCCAAGCGCGACGGCGTGACCGATGTGCAGTCCACGTTCCTGGAAGCGTCGCTCGATGTGCGCGAGCAGATCGAGGACATCTCCGAGGAGTGGGCGCAGCTCAAGGCGCTGCCGGAAATGAAGTTCACGCTCGGCGGTGTCGAGGAACTGCGCGACCCGCGCGTGCGGCTGCTTTACGCCATCGACGCGGACGGGCGCGTGCTGGGCGTCACCAGCTGGCTGCCCACCTGGCGCGACGGGCGCATCGTCGGCTGGACGCTGGACTTCATGCGCCATCGCACCGACAGTCCCAACGGCATTATGGAGTTCCTGATCGCGCGCATGGCCGAGCGCCTGCGCGACGAGGGGCTTGCGGATCCTGAGCATGCCGTAGAGTTCATGAGCCTGTCCGCGGCACCCTTGGCCGGCATGAACCCCGAGCGAGACAATGCCCGGGAAGGCGGGGTGCCGGCCGGCGAAGGCACGCAGGTGCTCCAACACGCGCTGCAGATTGTGGCCGACTGGATGGAACCCGCCTACGGCTTCCACTCGCTGTTCAACTTCAAGCGCAAGTTCCAGCCCACCGAAGCGCCGGTCTACGTGTGCTACCCGGACCCGGCGGCGTTGCCGCAGATCGGGCTCGCGGTGGTGCGCGCCTACGTGCCCAGCGTGACGCCCGCCGAAGTAGCCGGCATGCTCAGCACGCTGCGGTCGTAGGGTGCGGGGCGGACCCTGACAATTGTGCTCGCGGTTGAGGCTCTAGGCCGTTTGCCTGTTCGTTCACGTACGGACACGGAGACTGACCGATTCGAGCCCAAGATGGGGCTACCTGCTTTCAGGAGGTACATTTGGCCTCTTGCGGACAGCTAACTGCCTTCAAAGAGATACCTAAACTCTGAAATCCCGAGTATGAGCGTTGCAATGACGGCGTTTGTACTCGGGGTTTCCCGTATTCAGTACCTCTTTGAACGGAGAAAGCATTCTGCAGAAGCCCGAATGTACCTCTTTGAGCGGCGAAAGCCCAGCGAGAAGGGCGCAGAAGGCGCTATCTCCGTTTCGAGGGGCTGATTTGGCCTCTCCGGGAGGTCTACTCCCGCTTCGAGGGGCTGATGGCCGAGTATTCACGCTCCAAAATCGGCGGAATGGCGTTGACGCGGATGGGCTTTTACATGCGGTCTAGCTGCCGACCAGCCCCTTGAAACGGGAGTAGACCTCCTGCGAAGGCCGAATCAGCCCCTCGAAAGCGGTTTTGCCGGTGCAGAGGTGTCGTTGACTGCATCGCGAGCCGCCTCGACGTAGTAACGTGGGGCGCATGAGCGAACGTAACGAACACAATGACGGCAATACGCAAACCGCATACTTCGCCGGCGGCTGCTTCTGGGGGCTGGAGCGCTACTTCCAGAACGTCGACGGCGTCACGGACACCACGGTCGGCTACGCGCAATCCACCGTCGAATCGCCGGCCTACGAGCAGGTATGCGCGGGCGGCACGGATGCGGCCGAAACCGTGAAAGTCGAGTTTAACCCGGCACAGGTCAGCCTGCGGACGCTGACATTACTGTTTCTGGAGGTCATTGACCCGTTCTCCGTGGACCAGCAGGGCGAAGACCGCGGCCGGCAGTACCGCACTGGCATGTTCTACACGGACGAGACGCAGCGCGCCGTGTATGTGGCGGCCTTGGAGCAGCTGGTCGACCGCCAGCCGCAGCGCCCGGCCGTACTGGTCGAACCGCTGCGCAACTTCTACCCGGCCGAGGCACATCATCAGGACTATCTGGTGAACAATCCCGGCGGCTACTGCCATGTGCCGATCGCCGCAATCGCGAACGTAAAACGCCGTCAGAAGTACGTGGAACGCATCTGGGATCTGACGCTTGAGCAGTTCGCGGTCACACAGAACGCCGCTACCGAGCGCCCGTTCGTCAACGAGTATGACGAGGAGTTTGAGCCCGGCATTTACGTGGACATCGTCAGCGGCGAGCCGCTGTTCTCGTCGCGAGACAAGTTCGATTCCGGCTGCGGCTGGCCCGCGTTCTCTCGCCCGATTGCCGGTGACTTGCTGACCGAGCATGAGGACCACCGCATTCCGGGCCGCGACCGCATCGAAGTGCGCACGTCGGACACACAGATTCACTTGGGCCACGTGTTCACCGACGGCCCGGCCGACCGCGGCGGCCTGCGCTACTGCATGAATTCCGCCGCCCTGCGCTTCGTGCCGCGCTCGCGCATGGCCGAGGAAGGCTACGGCGACTGGATTGCGGTTGTGGATGGGGATGAGCAGGCATGAGCATGGAGAATATTGCGGGCGCTCGCAAGCCCGCCAAGCGTGAGGATGAGCACACGGTCGCCGGCGAGCATCGCATGATGCGCCGCGCGTAACCGTGGCATCGCCGCCACGTTCGTGTCGCATAATTGCTGCCCGGCCACGTCATAATTCGCCGTGCCGCGTGGGAGCGCTGTGGCGGCTACGACGAGTCGATGCGCGGCGACGCCACCGCCAGTCAAGCCTTCATGGCCCACCCCACCTACGGCGACGGCGGAATGGCCGCCGCCGTACGGTTGAGGAGCTGATGGTCAGCCGGCTAAATGCCGATAGAGCTCTGGATCGATTGGCCGGGCCAAACGCAGGACCGACAGGGTGACCTTCACACTGCCCTGTCCGGTTGCGTCAGGCTTGGTGGTGAGCTGAGGATTCTCAAACGCAGCGACGTGGCCAACGTAGTAGTACTTGCCATCGGCCTCTTCCGCCTTGCGCATGACGAATAGCGGGACGAAATGTGTGTGGTCCCAATTCGGGCCAATGCCGCTAAGCGCCCATCGGAATTCCGGAGACTGCGGAGTGCGTCCGTTCTTGCTGAAGTATTTCATTTCCTGTGTGCTCAGGAATTCATCCTCGTATTGGCTGGCCGCGTATTTCACGAAGATGGGCATGGTGTTGGTTTCCTTGTCGAGCAGGTAACCACCCACGTTTTGCGGAGTGTTTTCCTTCTTCCATCCGCACAGGCGCATGACGTCAGCCATGGAATATTTGCGCTCGTACAAGAACATGTGGTCGAAGACCTGTTGCCTGGCGGCGGCCTCGCGGAACATATCTCGGCAATTGGCCATACCGGTGCGCAAAGTGTCCGCGAAGAAGATGCGGAACGTTCGGTTCGTGGCAAGTATGTCGGCGAATCTGCTGCTCAACCGATATGCGGTGTCGCTTCCTGTGCCGGTGCTGTTCAAGGTTTCGACCAATGGCTGGTTGCCAAAACGATTGCAGTTCGGGCCGGTGAAATATGAATAATCGAGCACGCTGATCGCAGAGTCGAATTGCGCGTCTGAACCATCGGCCAGCGGGAATTCAGTACGAATCGCATCGAGCAGTTCGCTGCGGCCGATTGACGAGCCCGCACTCCAATGCTGAGGTACGTCGTCGTCGAGCCGTTCGCTGACGAAATGGCATAGCTGAGCAAGAATGACCAATTCGTGCGGTCGCAATCCGGGCAGCAGCAGCTCCGCTGCCATCTTGAGTATCGCGTCTTCAACGTCGGTCACCGGCTCCAACTGATCCTCAAATGTCGCTTCATGATGTTTGCCTTTGCCCAGGCTTTTTTCACGGGAACGCACGAAATCAAGATAGTTGCTGCGCTTCGATGCGATGGTATACGGCAGTGAGGGGTCGTAGTTATAGATGTCCGTAAGCATGGGGATGCGGCCCAGCTCGTAACGGACTTGGCGATACTGTTCGGACAGCTTTTTCATGTCGGACCAGTCGGCGGTGTCCAAAGACTTAAGGATGCGCTCCTTGGCGATCGGGTCGAAACTGATGGACGACAGGCCGATTGACTTTCGCTGCAGGTTCTTGCGAGCCCTGTCGCGGTCGCCAGTGTTGCCGTATAACGCCACCGGAATCAGATAGTTGTTGTTGTAATTGCCGATGAAATCGATAACCACAACGCTTTCTTTGTGAGGGAATTTGCGCAGTCCGCGCCCGAGCTGCTGCGTGAAGATAATGCTGGATTCGGTGCTGCGCAACATGACGATTTGGTTGACGGCGGGAATATCGACTCCCTCATTGAACATATCGACAGTGAAGAGATAGTCGAGTTCGCCTTCAGTGAGCTTGCGGACGTATTCGTCTCGCTGCGCTTGGGACACGGGCCTGCCGTCATCGTCCGTGCTGGTAACGGCAGCGGTGCGATAGGGGCGTTCATCTTGTTGATTCCACTGCTGGTTAAACAGCTGGGACAGCTTATGGGCTTCCTCCTGTCGGCTGCAGAACACGAGTCCGGTGACCGGAATGTTGAACTGCCCATATTCCTGCAACTTGTCAATGATGTAGCGGACTCGCTTTTCGGTGGCAAGCTGCTCGATCTCGTACTTGAGCTGTTTCGAGTCCTTCGCATCAAGACCCTTGGAGACATCGAGACGATGGGCGATTCCATTCGGATCGTCGTCGGAGCCAAGGTATTCCGCAACGCCGTAGTAGTGGAATGGACAGAGCATGTTCTCGTCCAACGCCTTTTGCAAGCGAATTTCGTACGCGATGTTATGCCCGAATAGCTCGAAGATGTTGATGCCGTCGGTGCGCTCTGGCGTGGCGGTCATGCCGAGCATGAAGTCGGCATCTTTGAAATGATTGATGACGCGCTGATATCCTTCGGCTCCAGCGTGATGAACTTCGTCAACCAGAACGTAGTCGAATTCATCGGATTTGAATTGCGCCAAAACCTCCGGCTGCCGCATCGTCTGTACCGTGGCGAATACGTAGCGGCGGTCCTGTTGCTTGCTGGTGCCTGAATACAATCCCAATTCGGATTCATCACAGCCGAGCACCTTTTGGTAAGAGTTCATTGCGGTTTGAAGAATCATCTGCTGTTGGGCGATGTACAGCATGCGCTTCGGCTGGCATTCGCGTACGTCGAATGCGGAAAGGTACGTCTTTCCGGTGCCGGTGGCCGACACGATAATTGCGCGGTGCTCGCCTTGTTCACGAAGTTTCTTGAGATTCGCCAACGCCTCCTGTTGCATGGCGTTTGGCTGAATGTCATGCCCCTCAAACGACTGCAGAATCTCATGACGCGGTGGGGCGTATTTCTTGAAATCTTCCTCATACTGTTTGATCCACTCTTCGGTCAGCGGAACGGAATCGGCCACCTGTGAGTCGATTTCATCCTGGAACTGCCCGACCAGCTCTCCATCCGCCAGCGATGAGACTTTGAGATTCCATTCGCGTTGCGTGGTCAATGCGGCTCCAGTGAGATTGGAACTGCCAACGTACAGGTCGTAATAGGGCGTACCGTCTTTCATGCGGCGAGAAAAGATATATCCCTTTGGATGGAATGGCTGTCCTTGAGCCATTGCGGCCACTGAGGCATTGCGGGAGCCTTCCCACACGCGAACGTCAACACCAGTGGTGTTCTGAAGATGCAGCAGCTCCCAGAATGCCCTGGGATCGTTGAAATGATTTTTCGTTGAGGTAATCAGTGTGCCCGCTCGGGTTGCTGTTTCATGGTGACTTCTGAAGTCTTCAAATAAGCTGAGCACGGCCTCAGCCGAGACGAATGCGACAGAAATGTCGAAGGAATCGCTAGTAGCCAAGGAATTGCCGATTTCCTCGCGCATGGTCAATCCACCGGGGCGATTTGCGATGAGGGTCGGCTTATATTCGCCGGGAGCATCTGAGCGCGGCTCGATCAGACCTGAGATGACATCTTCGAGGATTGAGGGTGTCGGGCCAGGATCACTATGTTGCGTGTTGGCCGGAGAGCTTGAGGTGCTGGCCAGATTGATAGACATGTTGTCTTGTTCCCTTGCGATTCGAATTGTTTGTTGATGACTGCATGACTGCATGGCTGCGCTATGGCGCATTCATCGGAGCGTCAGCTGTTTGCTGGCGATAATCGCGACTGCTTCGCGATCTACCGGAGCCCAGTTCAATGTCGGCATATCGGCAGGATTCAGCCATCGGATATCAGTATGCTCGGTGAGATGCGGTGTGCCGGCGATGAGGTGACAGACGAATGTAGTGAGCCGTACGGTCCCAAAGTCGTAGGCGTATTCGCTGGTGCACACTTCTTCCGCGACTTCAACTTCGCATAACAGCTCTTCTTCGATTTCGCGGTGTAAAGCCTGCCGCGCTGTTTCATGAGGTTCGATTTTGCCGCCGGGGAATTCCCAGTATCCGGCCAACGACTTCCCCGGACCGCGTTGTGCACATAGTACGGTGCCGTTGGTGACGATTGCGGCTCCCACGACGTTAATGATTTTGCGTTCCGGATCCATGAACAACCAGGATACAACGCTTCAAGATCCACAAGCGATCCACGATCCTCGACAGTTTCGCAAGAACGATCCTGATTCAATCGGAACTACTGGAATCGCAGTGTTCTAGGGCATTTGTGGAACGAAAAGAAAGGCTGATCAATGGTGAATGAACGGCAGACCGATACGTGTGCGGACGTGATGTACAGGCGTGAACGGCAGAGAGGCTGTGGCGAAGCAGGGCTGGACTTCGCCCCTTTCATTCCCTCACAGGATGAAGTTGATCAGCAGATGAGCGCATTGGATGACAAGCTTGTGTCCAAGGCTCAGGAACAATACGCGAACCGAGAAATCTATCCTTTGGACGAGTGCTATCAGTTGGACGGGTCGACGTTTATCTCAGCCGAGGCGTTTGAAGAGATTCTTGGCGACGAGCAAACGCATTATATGGCTTGGAAAAACGGCTGTATTGATAAGCTGTCCATTGATTATTGGGAGATGCCGGATGTGATGGCCTATCTTGTGGAGCGCAGCATTGCGGAAGGTGACGGCGGTGAATGCTGTTATACGGATGCTCAGCCGATTGATTATGCGGAAGATTGTGCGTACTCGCCCAGCGAGATGTTGGAGTGCTTAGGCGCCAATTGGCAAGAGCAGGGTGTTGCCGATGATGGTTTGAGTTACGCGTTGTACGGGCACCCGAATATCAATGTCGAGAACGTGTCCGGTTCGATGATGGTCGTATCGACGGAGCAGCCTGGGCTTTCGGTGATGGTTGATTATCGCAGCGGAATTTGGGTGGTCCAGCCGTTTGCCCATGACGAGTCATTTGGGTCTGCGATTCAGTTTGGTGAGCGGCTTGCGCCCGTTGAGGCTGGCCTTTTGCGGCCCAATGTCTATCAGCATTTTTTGGAGGCGAAACATGCGTTTGATTACGCAATCGCGTGGATTGAAGATGTTGGGGAAGGCGCTCTCGACTATTGTGGTAGCCAAGAGAAGCGATCCGTTTCCGAGGTGAGATTCGGGAGCGATCCGACTCTCGGCAGTGATTCATCTACGCAGACAAGCCAAAGGAGCCTCGCCATGATTCTCGTCACCACCACCCCGTCCGTCGACGGATACACCATCACCAACTACCAGGGCATCGTCTTCGGCGAAGTGGTGTCCGGTGTGAACATGTTCAAGGATCTTGGCGCGGGCCTGCGTAACATGTTCGGCGGCCGCAGCCAGGGCTATGAGGAAGAGCTGATGCGCGCCCGTAACGAGGCCATTGCCGAAATGCAACAACGCGCGGAGGCGATGGGTGCGCACGCCGTGGTCGGCGTGGACATCGACTACGAGGTGCTCGGCGCCGACAACGGTATGCTGATGGTTACCGCGTCCGGCACCGCCGTGCAGATCGCGCGTACGGCCTGAAAATACTCATGAATTGAGGGCGTGCGGGTGGTCTGCTGGGCTGCCCGCACGGTTCGCAAACCTACAGCGCGCAAACAATCAGATAAATCGCCACGACGTGGCAGGCGTACCCGATGACCGTGCCTAGGTGAAACACCTCGTGGAACTCGAACCAGCCTGGAATCGGATTCGGCTTGCGCAGCGCAAAGCACACAGCGCCGGCGATATACGCGGCGCCTCCGCACGCGATGAGCACGGTCGGCGCCGGGCCTACTGCGGGAGTCGTCCAGAGCTGCGGAATAAGCGTCACCGGCGCCAATCCCAGCACAACATACACAGTGGTGAACACCCAGTTCGGGGTGCGCAGCCAGACGATATGCAGTATCGTGCCGATCGCCGCGGTCACCCAAATCACCGTGAGATATGGCCGGCGAATCGCCGGGCTGAGCGCGAACAGCACGGGTGTGTTGGTGCCGGCGATGATGAGGAAGATGTTCGAATAATCGATGCCGCACAGTACGCGAGTCACCTTCGCGCTGCGCCACGGCACGACGTGCAGCAGCGCGCTGTTGCCGAACAGCAGCATGGCCGAGGCACCGTACACTGCGCAGGCCGCTTTGACCGAGCCGGCCGGCGCGATGCAGATGAGTACGATGGACGCCGCGATGCACAGCGGCAGGGTGGCGAGGTGAAGCCATCCGCGCAGTCGCGGCTTGCGATTGCCGAATGCATCCACGGGGACGATCTGGCGCTTGATCGCCTTCAGTGCGGCCTTGGCTTGGCGGTAGCGCGATTGCGCGGCCCTGTATCGGGCCGATGCACGGTCCAGTGCGGTGGGGTTGGCGCTTGCGCTGGATTTTTGACTCGCGGTTGCGGAAGGCGCAACTGTTGCGGCGGAAGCCATGGTTCGTCCAGATGGCGTGCTGATGGAAACGCTCATACTGATCACCTCGCTATGGCCGGCGACGCTCTCCCGACCACTAACCTACGCTACCGTAACCTAGTATAGGCCCGCGCAATAATCAAGGTTGATTTCGTAATGCTTACAGTTCTTCCGTGGTGTGGTATTCGGTGGTGCGGTTGCGGAATACATCGCCGAGTCTGTGAACTCGTATTATGCGTGTCTGCTGGGTCCGACTTGTGTCGGTTCCTGATTTCGGATTGCTGCGAATGATGCTCCCGACGCCGCCCCGCCAGTTGCCGGATTCGTACGGCTCGGCCGTTCGGCCGAGCTGGTCGTCGGTGACTCCAGATACTTCGTTGGTTTCGTCTCGGTTCATGATGTTATGTAATGCTAGTTTATGGCGGATGGAAAGTTGAGGAAAGTTAAATCTGCTTCATGGGCTTCTCTCTGATCTGTATTTGTCCCGGTTCATATGTCAATCGTTTGACCTGTCGACCGGGGCAGAATCCGCTGTCCCGGTCGGCGATTTCGGCTTGTTTTCGTGAACCGGGACACTCCGGTTTCCTCAACTCATATCGTCTGGCAGACGGAATCGGCGGAATAAGGCCGATTCTGGAATTGGCACGTTGTCCCGGTTTTCGCATAAATCGATTGACATTTATACCGGGGCAACAAAAATTGTCCCGGTTTGCAAAGATCGCCCGAAATCGCGAACCGGGACAGCGGATTCTGGCCTGGCTTGAACGTCAAACGATTGATGCAGGTACCGGGACATTTTCCGCCACGAAAGTTGGGCCATAAGTCTCAAGTCCTAAAGCCCCCCTGAAAAACGGCGCTTGCCCGGACAAAGCAAAAGGGCTGGAACCTTCCGATTCCAGCCCTTTAGTTGCTGGTGCGAGTGGGGGGAGTTGAACCCCCACGAGCATACACTCACTGCCACCTGAAGACAGCGCGTCTACCATTCCGCCACACTCGCAGACAATCGACTAACCTACACCCGGCTGGGTAATCATGCAATCTTCGGCGTGTCGCATGGGAGGCAGGGATATATCGCTTGTGGGTCTCCTGCGGGTGCCGTGATCTTTGACGATGGCGACACTCCCCTCAGTCACTTCGTGGCAGCACAAGCCGCAACGAAGGAGAAAAACTCACAACCCTGGCCGGCGCTCGCCGTTGCCGTAGAAGTGGGCCAGCGCTTCGTCGCGGAACTCATCAAAGTATCCGCCGTCGATCGAGGCGCGGATGTCGTCTAGCAGCTTCACGAAGAAATGCTCGTTGTGGATCGTGGCCAACGTGAACCCGTTGAATTCGCGGGCGCGCAGCAGGTGGTCGACGTATGCGCGCGAGTAGTGACGGCACGTGTAGCAGTCGCATCCTTCCTCCAGCGGCCCGAAATCGAACTTGTGCTGGGCACGCTTGATGTTGTACCGGCCGGCGCGCGTGTAAATCGCGCCGTTTCGGGCGCAGCGTGCGGGGGCCACGCAGTCGAAGGTGTCGCCGCCGTTCTCCACGCAAGCGAAAATGTCGTCCACAGAGGCGATACCCAGCACGTGGCGTGGGCGGTTTTCCGGCATCGCGTCGCAGATCCATGCGCAGGTGTCGCCGATGATGCGCTTCTCGATCGCGCCGCCGATGCCCACGCCGTCGAAGTCCAGAGAGGCGATCTGCGAGGCCGCACGTCGGCGCAGATCCTCGTAATTCGCGCCCTGCACCACGCCATACAACGCCTGATACGGCTTCCCGACTCGATCAGCCGTCAGCCGCTGGTGCTCGTCCACGCATCGGCGGGCCCAGCGGAAGGTGCGCTCCACCGAGTCCTCCTGGTAGGAGCGGGTGTTCATCAGCGTGGTGAGTTCGTCGAACGCGAACATGATGTCCGCGCCGATTTTGTGCTGGATGCCCATCGAAATCTCAGCGGAGAAACGATGTGCGTCACCATTCAAAGGCGACTTGAACGTCACGCCGTCCTCATCCACCCAGGCCATGCGCTCCTTGCCCTTGGCGATGATGTCGTCCGACTTCATGCCGGTCACGTCCATTGCCAGCGTCTTCTTGAAGCCGACGCCCAGCGACATCACTTGGAAACCGCCAGAATCGGTGAACGTGGGCCCATCCCAGTTCATGAAACGCGCCAAGCCGCCGGCCGCGTCCAGCACGTCCTCGCCCGGGCGCTCGAACAGGTGGAAGGCGTTGGCCAGCAGGCACTGTGCGCCTAGATCCTTCATCTGCTCGGGCAACACGGCCTTCATCGCGGCTTGCGTGCCCACCGGCACGAAGGCAGGCGTGCGAATATCGCCGTGGGGCGTGTGAATGATGCCGGTGCGGCCGTATCGGGCACCGTCTCGCCCAAGCCCGCTGGCCGTGGATGGCAGGCGGGTGATCGTTTCGAAATGGAAGGCGCTGCGGTCGCCGGGCTGTCCGGGCTGTGCGCCCAACGGATGTTCAAGAAGGCTGATCGTCATATGTTCACTTTAGGCAGAAGGGCCAGAAAAGGGCCGGAAATTGTGAAGAACTCGGTTTCGAGGGGCGGATTTCGCCGCTCCCGAACGTCTACTTCCGCTTCAAGGGGCTCCCGGTCAAGTAGGCCGGCTGCAAAAATGGCGGAATGGCGTTAAATGAGGGCCCTTGATACTCGGAATTGACCGCGCGAACAGCCCCTTGAAGTGCAAGTAGATGTTCCCGAAACAGGAAATCAGCCCCTCGAAGCCGAGATGCCCATAAGACTCTGCGATGATTACGCATAGACTTTCAATCAACGTTCAGAAAACCTCCAGATTGACTGCCTTTACTACTGAGGTAGCACACGAGAAGTGGCAATGGGCAAGTGCCCGAATAGCCGCCGAACAGACGTGATAGGAATTTAGGAAAAGGAGCAGCAATGGCTGACGAATTTAACCCGCAGGGCGTCGACCAGACCCCGCGGAATAACGAAAACCCCAATAGTACTGCCGATACCGGCAACGCCGAGCCGAAGAACCCGTTTGTGGGTGGCGACTCGGTTGATGCCGGCAACGCCAGCGATTCCAGCGAGCAGCAAGCCCCGGTTTCCTCGGCCGCCCTCGCTGCCGATCAGCAGCCTACGCAAGCCGCTACCGACACTGCCGCCACCGAGCCCATCCCGGACTACGCCTCCGCCAAGGGCGAGAGCACGGTGGTCTCCTCCTCGCCGGCTTCTCCGGCAGCACCGGCCGCAGGCCAGACCTCGGCCACAACTCCGCTGTATCGTCCGGCCCCGGAATATGGCGCTTATGGTCCGACCCCGACTCAGGCACAGGGCCAGCAGGGCGGCCAGGCCGGCAGCAATGCCCAGCCCACGCAGCAATTCCCGTTCGGTCAGCCTGCACAGCAAACCCTACAGGGCCAGCAGGGCAACCGCAATCCCTACTACACCAATAACCCGCAGCCGCAGGGCAACGGCAATCCGTTCAATCCGCCCACGCAGCCGCAGCAGAACAACGGCAACCCGTTTGCCAGCCAGTCCGGTCAGAATGGCCAGAATGGCCAGCAGCCCCAGCAGGGCGGTCTGTTCGGTTTCGGCACTCCCGGTACCGGTACGCCGAACGGTCAAGGTCCGACCCAGCCGGGACAGCCCGGTCAGCCCGGCCCCGCCAAGCAGGGCATGTCCAAGACGGCGAGCAACATCCTCATCGCCGTGGTCGCCGCCGTTCTGGCTGCGGCCCTCTGCCTGGGCCTCGGTTACGGCGCCCTCACCAGCGGCCTGATCACCTTGCCGACCAGCAATTCGCTGTCCAACGTCAGCTCGAATAAGTCCGGCTCCGGGTCCGCCACCGCCAAGAGCGGCGAAGCCCCCGACTGGCAGACTGTCGCCAGCGATGTCTCCGGCTCCGTGGTCTCCATCCAGACCGCGTTGAGCAACGGCACCGCCAAGGGCTCCGGTGCCATCATCGACACCGAAGGCCACATCATCACCAACAACCACGTGATCTCCGGCGCCCAGCAGATTCAGGTGACGCTTGCCAACGGCAACATGTATTCCGCCACGCTCGTCGGCACTGACGCCACCACCGATCTTGCGGTCATCAAGCTCGACAACCCGCCGAGCGACCTCAAGGCCGTGGAATTCGCCGATTCCGACAAGCTCGCCGTCGGCGAGAACGTGATGGCCATCGGCAACCCGCTCGGCTACGACGACACCGCCACCACCGGTATCGTCTCCGCCCTGAACCGCCCGGTGACCGTGACCGACGACAACAACAACGAGATCGTCACCAACGCCGTCCAGATCGACGCGGCCATCAACCCCGGCAACTCCGGCGGCCCGACCTTCAACGCGGCCGGCCAGGTGATCGGCATCAACTCCTCGATCGCCTCCACCGCCACCTCCTCCGACTCCGCCGGCTCCATCGGCATCGGCTTCGCCATCCCGTCCAACCTCGTCAAGCGTGTGGCCGACGAAATCATCAAGGACGGCAAGGTCAAGCACGTTGCCCTCGGCGTGGTCATCAAGTCCGACACGGTTGAAGCCGACGGCGTGACCCGCGGCGGCGCGACCATCACCAAGTCCAGCGCCACCGGCAGCGCGGTCGTCTCCGGCGGCCCGGCCGACAAGGCCGGCCTTAAGGAGGGCGACACCATCGTGGCCTTCAACGGCAACGCCGTGAACAACAACTACTCGCTGCTTGGTTACGTTCGTGCCGCGGCTTTGGGAGACAAGGTGACGCTGACCATCGTGCGCGACGGCAAGACCATGAATGTGGACGTGACGCTCGATCAGGAGGAGTCGTCGGTGAACGGTTCGTCCGGCTCCGATTCCAACGGCAACAGCCAGAATAACCAGAACAACCAGAACGGCAATGGCCAGAACGGTTACGGTAATGGCAATGGCAACAGCGATGGCGGCACCGGTGACGGCGGCGGCTTCTTCGACCCGTTCGGCCTGTGGTAAAGCCGACTTGACAACGTCACACGGTGTTGAGCGGTAACCGCTGAACACCGTGTCAGACAAGCAAAGGCCCGTGGCAGTGAGCAAACTCCTGCCACGGGCCTTTCGTATGCGCTATTGTGCCCTGCGCCCATGCCGCCAACGTAGTTTCGATATCCGGCATGTCGCACAACGCTCGTTGATAGGGTAGGTCAAGCACTGAGTTCGGGCGGTGCTCCGAACAAAGCGCATAATTCAATACAAAACTGAACATTTCTTTACGCCGTGTATCGGAAGGTCGCGCGGGAGCCGAGCAAAGCGAAGCCCCAGGCAAAGCCGCCGGTGGGTTAACAAGGCGTGACCGCAGCGCCGATTGCGCGGGCCACGCTTGCCGTACCGCAATCGACTCCGTATACGAGCGTAAGGAGCAATGATGGGCGCACTCATCAGATTCTTCACCAAAATTCTCGACATCTGCAAGCTTGTGCCGATGCTTCCGGTCGTCGTCATCGCCGCAATTCCGCTGGCTTTACTGGGCGATTGGCGTCCGTGGGGCAATGCGATGGCGATTCCGGTACTTGGCAATCCGGGCTTCGGCCAGTGGCTGGTTATCGCATTGGTGCTGATTATCGTGATTGACACTGTGCGCGGCATGATTGACGATTTGCGTCATGGGCAGGTTGGAGTCGATGTGCTGGCCGTGGTCGCGATCCTCTCCACCGTGGCCGTCGCCGAATACTGGGCAAGTTGGGCGGTGACGCTGATGATCACGTCCGGCGAGGCCATTGAGGAATACGCTCAAGCCAAGGCCGAGCGCAGCCTGACCGCGCTGATGGAGGCCGCGCCGCAAACCGCGCACGTCGTCAACCTGCCTGGCGTGGGGCGTGGGTTTGCTGCCGGTAAGGGCGATTCGTCCGATGGCTTCCGGCGTGTGGGCTTGGCATCGGCTGCCGCCGCCGCGCACCGCTTCGACACGGTGCCGGTCGAGCAGGTGCAGCTGGGCGACGTACTCATGGTGTTGCCGGGCGAAACTGTGCCGGTTGACGGCGAGCTGCTGTCCGGCACGGCCACGCTCGACCTGAGCAATATCAACGGTGAGCCGGTGCCGCGTGAAGTGTTCGCCGGCGCCCGCGTGATGTCCGGCGCGGTGAACGGCTCGACTGCATTGACCATGCGTGCCACCCAGGTGGCCGCCGATTCGCAGTACCAGCGCATCCTCGAGCTCGTGGCCTCCGCGCAGGAGTCGCGCCCGGCCGTGGTAAAAACCGCCGACCGCTTGGCTGTGCCCTTTACCGTGCTCTCGCTGATGATTGCCGGCATCGCATGGGCGATGTCCGGGGTGCCGACGCGATTCGCCCAGGTGCTGGTGCTGGCCACGCCCTGCCCGCTGCTCATCGCCGCACCGGTGGCGTACATCGCCGGAACCGGACGCCTCGCCGCAGCCGGCGTGCTTATCAAAGCGCAGGACGTGCTGGAAAACCTTGGCCGCGTCACGCAGGTGTTCTTCGACAAGACCGGTACGCTCACCGTCAAGCAGCCGCAGGTCGTGCGCGTCGAGATGCTGCCCGGTGCCGCAACCCGTCTCAACGAAGACCATGTGCTGATGATGGCCGGCGTGGTGGAAAGCTACTCGGTGCACATCCTGTCCAAAGGCATCGCCAAGGCCGGAACGGAGGCGATGGCCCGATTGCGCCAGCGGTTCGAGGATGGTCAGCGGCTCTGCCCCGAGCCGGAGGCCAGCTGGCCCGGCCATGGACGGGAGTATCCGGTCATCAAGAATATCAATGAAGATGCCGGCAAAGGCGTTTCCGGCGAGGTGAACGGACATGCGGTGCGCGTTGGCCGGCTGTCTTTCGCGGCCGCCGGGGAGGAAGGATTCTTGGCGGTCGGCGAGGCTGCCCCCCTCAGCCCGCGAAGCGGCCAGCTCCCCCTAAGAGGGGGAGCTCAGCAAAAAGATGACCTGCGCACTCGCTTTGGCCTGCTGCAGCCGGATGAGATGGCGTCCTACGTGTCCGTTGACGGCCGGCTGATCGCGCGCATCGTGCTGCGCGATGTGCCGCGTGCCAACGCCAAGGCAGTGCTCGCCAAACTGCATGAGTTGGGCGTCACCGAGCTCGCCATGCTTACCGGTGACAAGCGGGCTTCCGCCAATATCATTGCCAGCGAAGTCGGCATTGACGAGGTTCACGCCGAACTGTTCCCGGAGGATAAGGTAGCCGCAGTCAGGGCCGCTACAGGAGCCGGCAAAACCGTCACGATGATGGTTGGTGACGGTGTGAATGATGCCCCGGTGCTCGCTGTTGCCGATATCGGCGTGGCCATGACCGATGGCACGTCCACCGCCGCTTCCGAAAGCGCTCAGGTGGTCATTATGAATGACAATATCGCCGCCGTGCCGCGCGCCATCGCCATTGCACGCCGCACCAAGCGCGTGATGCTTCAAGCCGTAATCGCGGGCCTTGTGCTTGCCACCATCGGCATGATTGCCGCCGCGTTCAACCTTATCCCGGTCGTCGTCGGTGCCTTCCTCCAGGAGGCCGTCGACGTGGTGAGCATCCTCTGGGCCCTCACTGCCCTAATTGATCGGGACTGATTAAGAATATGAGGCTTCTGCTGTTTTTGTAGGTCAGTTGACTGACCGGGATGGTCGTATGTCGAGTCCACCGCATCGAAACATAATCGGGGCGATACGGTTGGTGACGTGGCGGAAACGGAAATCCCACCCACGAAAGCAGCAATAGCATCGGAGTTATTCATTAGGTCGATTTGACGTTTATTAGGTCGGTCCTTGGTCGGAGCGGCCCTTGAAACCCCGCCGTTCCAAGGGATGGCTTCAGCACCCTCCGACCTAATGGACGAAGAAATGACCTAATGAATGCAATCGAGGTCGTAAAGAGCCGTTGGAGGTGACGTCTTTAATGCCTCAAGGGATTCACTGATTGCACAGAATTCCTACTGCTCTGCGGCGGCTCTTTACCGTCGGCCTTCTAGCCAATCGAGGGGTGGAGGTGACGCGGATTCCTTGTGAGACATAACTATGCTCAACCCGACTGGTTACGTACTGTTGCTCACACGGTATACCGAGAACATTGCCAATTAAAGTGAGATGGCGGGCGAACCGGTCATGATAGGTTTGTCCGGATTTGATTTCTATGAGCATACGGTTGTTAGGATCGGTGAAATCCAACAAATCCACCTCGACCTTGCTGGCATCGCGGTAGAAGAATAATTGTGGCTCCTGATTGGCGTTCAAATGCTGTTTCATGGTTTCCGCAATGATGAGGTTTTCAAATATATCGCCGAACTTGGGATGCGCAACCAGTGCTTCGACCGTCCGAATGCCCAAGAGATGACACAGCAAGCCAGTGTCATAAAAATAGAGTTTCGGCGTTTTG
>ENA-OQHN01000072-OQHN01000072.1-human-gut-metagenome-genome-assembly--contig:-NODE-72-length-36552-cov-4.419849_pt1 | contig 36552 bp, 44 predicted proteins | sample MGYA00242564_ERZ504721 | MGnify/ENA primary metagenome ERZ504721 (study PRJEB26092, sample SAMD00036212) | human gut metagenome | host: Homo sapiens | study: EMG produced TPA metagenomics assembly of...
GGTTTAAGAACCGAATTTTATATATAGCCTAACCAATGATTGGGAACGGGAAGCTACAAAATGCTGTAACAAGAGCATATACCCCAACATTTGACAAAGAACCTTTTTTTTGTGCTGCATATTATTTTATACGACAAATATGCAATGCGACAGGCATACGCTTTGTTCCTAACGTAACAAACCGCCCCCTGCTGACAGACAGGGAGCGGTTCACTGGGAATGGACTATTTTTTCTCCATATTTCTCTTCAATTGTTCTAATACTTTCTTGGCCTTTTGACGGCGGTTCCAATACCACAGGCCGCCGTATACGATGACGACGATGACGATCAGGACCGTCAGGCGGCCGGCGTTGTCTTCCAGCATTACGACGTCGTGCCCGACGACGACTTCCACGGCAACGGAAGGCAGCTTGCCGATCAGCGTGCCCAGTATATAATCGCGGTAGCTGATGCTGCTCAGCGCCCCCAGGGCCGTAATCAGACCGTTCGGCGAGTACGGCAGAGCTCTGGCGACGGCCATGGATTTCAGCGTGCTGTATTCGTCCAGCTTGCTGAGCATACGGCTCTTTTCAATGAGCTCCTTGGCTTTATGGCGAAACAGCGTCCGCATGAAAAAGAAGCTGATGACGACGCCGATCGTCTCGGCCAGCCAGGAAATGACCGTCCCGGCGGCGATGCCGAATAAGACGCCGTTAGCCGCCGAAATGAAGATAGACGGCAGAAATCCGACGATATTGATGACGATGTCGATGATCATGCTGACGACGACGGCCCACACGCCGAAGGAGCGCAGGTATTCAATCGTCCCGTCTAAATTGCCGCTGACGGACAATTCCCATACAGTGCGGTAAAAATCCGGTATCAGCAGGTGGATGCCGCCTAATACGCCGATCAGCAGGGCGAAGAATATAATTTTTATATGTGTTTCCGACAAGGTAGCAGCGTGTTTCATAGCTTATCCTTTACGTTCCCGTACGGTCACAATCGTACGGCTTCTAATCCGGTCGTGCTTTAATTTCGTCAAATACATGGAACCTCCGACAATACAAATACCGCCCATAATCGTCATGACTGTCAGCACTTCATCAAAGAACACAAATCCCCACACCGCATTGAAAACAACGGCGATATATGCTACGAAGCTGACGACGACAGGGTTTCCGTAAGCGTAGGCGTCGGTCATCCAAATCTGGGCGACGACGGTAATAATGCCTAATGCAATATACAAAAGCCATTCTCTGCCATTCGGCATCTGAAAATCAAAGCCCATGAGAACCGCACCGGCTACGGCCGCGCAAAAGAGAAAATAAAAGACGATTTCGTACTGATGATGCCGCCCTGATCCGGTCAGCTTGCTGATCGTCGTATAAGCCATAGCGGCAAACAATGCCTGAGCCAGCACGAATAGGGAATATACGTTGAACGACGAAAAATTCCACGGCCGTACGACCAGACAAGCCCCGACGACAATGACTACCAAGGGCAATGCCGCTCCCCTGGGCATGACTTCCTTTAAAAAGACAGCCGCAAATATCATGACGAAAAACGCCGAAAGCTGGGATAAAATCGACACGTCAGCCAGAGGCATGCCCCGCAGGGCATAAAAAATGCAAATCATGCCGGCGCCGCCGACGACGCCGCGAAACCACAGCGTCGGACGGTCGTACTTGGAAAAACTGAACATGCTGGGCCTTCATGAGCGCCAAATGAGCAAGGCGCTCAAAAGCCGCGGAAAAACGATATTTCTCCTGTACTCATCGTATACGATAATTCTTTAACGATGACGTTTTGCAAGCTAAACGCCAGCGACGACAATATCATGTAAATGACGCCTTTACTCATACGACTTCCCTTACCTCTTCCCTATCAAGGCTCACGCCCGGCCGTGAATCGCGTCGACGAAGGCGAGGACGGCCTGTTTCATATCTTCTTTCTCAATGGAGCTGCCGAAGCGGACGGGCTTATTCCGCAGTTCTGCCAGCGGCTTAGGCAGTGCCATGCCCGTTACGTCGGCGATTTCAAGAAGCTCGTCGAAGGCATCGTCGTGCTTAGGCAAGGCCAGAGCCTGGCAGATGACCGGCGGGAACTTATAGGGATGTGCCGTCGCCATGACGACGGTATGGCGGCCTTCGCACAGCCCCTGTCTGCGGCGGTTCATGTATACGCCGTAGGCTACGGCCGTATGGGGGTCCAAAAGATATCCGTAATCGTTGTACACGTGGTTGATGACGGCTTCCGTTTCGCCGTCGTCGATCCAACCGCCTTCAAATTCCCGGCGGAGCTGGGCCAATTCTTCTGCCGATACGGCCATTTTTCCCGTTTCAGACAAGTCCTTTTCCCACTGCGCAACCTTTTCCGCATCCTGCCCGGCGACATAAAACAGGAACCGTTCGAAGTTGCTGGACAGGAGAATATCCATGGACGGGCTGTCTGTCGTAAAGAACTGGCGGTTCATATCGTACACGCCCGTTTCAAAGAAATCGGCCAGGACCTTATTCTTATTGGAAGCGCAAATCAGCTTGCCGATGGGAACGCCCATCTTTTGGCAAAATATCCGGCCAGGATATTGCCAAAGTTGCCTGTCGGCACGACGACGTCAAAGATTTCCCCTTCGGAAATAGCGCCGTTGTCGACGAGGGATACGTACGTCGAGACGTAATAGGCGACCTGCGGGAAGAGGCGGCCAATGTTGATGGAATTGGCGCTGGAAAACAGCACGCCCTTTTCGTCAGCATAGGCGTTGACGCCGGGGTCGACGAAAACCCGCTTCAAAAAAGCTCTGGGCGTCGTCGAAGTTGCCGTAAATCGCCGACACGTTGACGTTATTCCCTTCCTGCTTCTGCATCTGCTGCTTCTGCATAGGGCTGACGCCTTCGCTGGGATAGAAGACCATGATATTCGTGCCTGCCACGTCCTTGAAGCCTTCCAGAGCCGCTTTCCCCGTATCGCCGCTCGTCGCCGTCAGAATCAGTATATCCCGGTCTTCCTTTTCCTGGGCCTTCGCCGCCGTCAGCAAGTACGGGAACAAGGACAGTGCCAGGTCTTTGAAGGCCAGCGTGCGGCCGTGGAACAGCTCGGAAATGCTGACGTCCGTATCGATGGAATGAAGGGGCACAATGCGTTCGTCCCGGAAGGTAGTTTCGTTATAGGCCGAGGCAATCATGGCATTGCGTTCTTCGTCTGTAAAATTCGTAAAGAAATATGACAAGACGACAGAGGCGATTTCCTGATACGATTTTCCCGCTAAGTCCTTGTACTGCAGCACCTGTTCCGGAAAGGTTTCCGGCACGTACAGGCCGCCGTCCGGCGCAAGGCCGTGAAGCAGGGCGTAGGACGGAGCTACGCAGGTATTGGAGCGTGTACTTCTGAATTTCATGTATATCTTCCCCCTTTTATCTAAGCAAAGCTGGTATCAGGCCAGTATATCATGAAGCAGGCTTATACGACCTGGAACAAATAAAATTTGAGATAATCCGTCTCCGGCACGTTCCACAAAATCGGATGATCCGGCGACTGCTGGCGGCCTTCAATCTGCCGCAGATGGACGCCGGCGTCCTTCGCCGCGTCGCGGAGCATGCGGCGGAACAGGTCGTCGCGCATGAAGTGGGAGCACGAGCACGTGGCGAGATATCCGCCCCGCGGCAGGAGCTTCATGGCTTTCAGATTGATTTCCTTATATCCCCGTATGGCGTTGTGCACCGTATGGCCCGACTTCGTAAAGGCCGGCGGGTCGAGGATGATGAAATCGTAATCGCGGCATTTCTGCTCGGCCATTTCCGTAAGCAAGTCGAACACGTTAGCCTGTTTAGCTGTCACAATCTGTTCCAGCCCGTTGCGGCGGATGTTTTCATTGGTCATGGCGACGGCTTCTTCCGATACGTCGACAGCTGTAACGGAGGCAGCGCCGCCCTTCGCCGCATTGAGGGCAAAGGCACCCGTATGGGTAAAGCAGTCCAGCACATGGCGTCCGGCGGCGATTTTAGCCACGGCCAGGCGATTGTACTTCTGGTCGAGGAAGAACCCCGTCTTCTGGCCGTTTTCTACGTCTACGTCATACAAGACGCCGTTCTCGTTGATCGTCGTCACGGGACTGCCCGGCTGCGGCAGAAAGTCGGCTTCATACCAGCCCTTATACTGGGTCATGCCGTCGAGCTCCCGCACCTTGACGTCGTTGCGCTCGTAAATGCCGCGGACGGATACGCCCATGGCGGCCAGCTCGTCGACGAGGGCCTTGAAGATCACCGGCTTGACCTGATCCATGCCGTAGCATAAGGTCTGCGCCACCAACACGTCGTTATACCGATCGACGGTCAGGCCCGGCATTTGGTCGGCGTCGCCGAAAATCAGGCGGCAGCAGGAAAAATCAGCCGGCCCCATGACGGTATAACGGTACTGGAGGGCATACTTGACGCGGCGCTGCCAAAAGGCGTCGTCGAAACGGTCGTTGGCGTTGTCCGAATACGATGCGGACGCGGATTTTCGATATGTCGTTGGCAAAGCCCGTCCCCAAATACCGGCCCTTCTGGCTGTAGACGTCGACGATATCGCCCGTCGCATACGCGCCGTCTACGCGGGTAACTTCCTCGCCATAAACCCAGGGATGGCCGCTGCGGGCAGCCATTTCCCCCGTTTCGGGTTATATATAGTTTAGCGTACGGTCTCACTAGAATCTCCTTTATAAAATGTAATGACTCAGGTCGACGTTCTGAACGACATCGTTCAGCTTGCCGGCAACGAAATCACTGTTGACGACAATATGGTGTTCGTCCACATCCGGCGCTTCAAAAGGCGACGTCCTCCAGGATTTTTTCCAGCATAGTATGCAAACGGCGGGCGCCGATGTTTTCCGTTTCCAAATTGACGCGATGGGCGTATTCGGCAATAGCGTCGATGCCGTCGTCGGTGAATTCCAGTTCTACGCCGTCTGTCGACAACAGGGACGTGTACTGCTTGACGAGGGATTGGTTCGGCTCGGTCAGGATTTTGCGGAAGTCGTCGACTGTCAGGGACTGGAGCTCTACGCGGATAGGAAAGCGTCCCTGCAGTTCCGGAATGAGGTCGCTGGGCTTCGATACGTGAAAAGCGCCAGCCGCGATAAACAAGATATGGTCCGTCTTTACGGGGCCGTATTTCGTATTGACCGTCGCACCTTCGACGATGGGCAGAATATCGCGCTGCACCCCTTCGCGGGATACGTCCGGTCCGCCGCCGCGGTTCTTTTCGGCAATTTTATCGAATTCGTCGATAAAGACGATGCCGGCCTGTTCCGTCGCTTCGATGGCCTTGTCGACGATGACGTCCATGTCGAGGCATTTTTCCAGCTCTTCATCCTTGAAGATTTCCCGAGCCTTGGCTACTGGTCACTTCTTTTCTGCTTCTTTTTCGGCATGATGCTGCCCAGCATTTCCTGGAAATTACTGGTCAGCTCTTCCGTCGAATTGCCCGTCAAGATGCCCTGTATAGCCCGTTCCTGTTCACGGACCTCTACTTCGATTTCCCTGTCGTCCATCTTATGGGCGCAAATGTCTTCGTACATTTTCTGCCGGCGGTCCGACTTCGGCTCTTCAAGCTGCTTCGGCTGCTCTTCTTCGTCAGACGTATCGTCGCTGGAGAAGAAAATATCCATCGGATTGGCTGCCTTTTCCTTAATAGCCGTCTTCTTCGGCCAGAAAACCTGCAGGATGCGCTTATTGGCTTCTTCTTCGGCCTTGGCTTCATAGCGCAGGCTTTCCTGCTCCTGGACCATGCGGATGGCGTTGGCTACAAGATCGCGAATGATCTGTTCGACGTCGCGGCCTACGTATCCGACTTCCGTATATTTCGTCGCTTCGACTTTGATGAAGGGAGCGCCGACAAGCCGGGCCAGGCGGCGGGCAATTTCCGTCTTGCCGACGCCTGTCGGGCCGATGAGCAGGATATTTTTCGGAATAATTTCATCCTGCATTTCTTCGTTCAGCCGCTTGCGGCGCCAGCGGTTGCGCAGGGCGATAGCTACGGATTTCTTCGCTTCTTTCTGGCCTACGATGTATTTATCTAGTTCTGCGACAATTTGCTTCGGTGTCAATTCGATTTCGTTCATGTCATTCCCTCTTCTTTAGTTGTTATATTTCTTCTACGATGACGTTGTGGTTAGTATACACGCAGATATCGGCGGCGATGTGCAGCGATTTTTCCGCAATATCGCGGGCCGACAGGTCTGTGTTCTGCATCAGGGCCCGGGCCGACGCCAAGGCGTAGTTGCCGCCGGAGCCGATGGCCGAAATGCCGTCGTCGGGCTCGATGACTTCGCCGTTGCCGGAAATCAGGAGGATGCGCTGGCTGTCCGCTACGAGGAGCAGCGCTTCCAGCTTGTGCAGTATTTTATCGGAACGCCAGTCCTTGGCCAGTTCTACGGCGCTGCGGACGAGATTTCCGTTGTATTCGTTCAGCTTTTCTTCAAAATGGTCAAACAAGGTAAAGGCGTCGGCGACAGAGCCGGCGAAGCCGCTGATGATCTTGCCGTGGTACAGGCGGCGCACCTTCTGGGCCGTGCCCTTCATAATGACGGCGTTGCCCATCGTCACCTGGCCGTCGCCGGCAATGGCCGTCTTGCCGTTGCGCTGTACGGCGACGATAGTCGTCGCGTGAAATTCTGTAGACATCATATCAGACATTCTCTATCTTCTCCTTCATCACTTCAATTTCTTCCAAAGCACGCTGCGCCAGCATAGCGTTCTTTTCCTTCTTTTTCATGCGCTTCTTGACGCCCAGCGGTTCCATAATACCGAAGTTGATATTCATGGGCTGGAAATTATCGTTCGGGCCGCTGGAGATATACTGGCTCAGGCCGCCGATAGCCGTGCAGCGCGAAAAGGTCAGGCAATCCTTCCCTTCCAGCATGCGGGCGGCGTTGATGCCGGCCAACAGGCCCATGGCCGCCGATTCCAAATACCCTTCGACGCCTGTCAGCTGACCGGCGAAAAAGATATTCCCATTGCGGCGGTACTGCAGCGTCGGTTCCAGAAGCTCCGATGAATTGATATACGAGTTGCGGTGCATGACGCCGTAGCGGACAAATTCTGCCTGCTCCAATCCGGGAATCATGGAAAAGACCCGCTTCTGCTCGCCGAATTTGAGGTGCGTCTGGAAGCCGACGATGTTGTACAGCGTCGCGCTGCCGTTGTCCTGACGCAGCTGAACGACGGCGTAAGGCATTTCGCCCGTATCGGGCAGCTCCAGGCCGACGGGCTTCATGGGGCCGTAGCGCATCGTGTCGACGCCGCGGGAGGCCATGATTTCAATGGGCATGCAGCCTTCGAAGACGTTATCGTTCTTTTCGAAATCGTGCAGCTCGGCGCATTCGGCCGTCGTCAGGGCCTGCCAGAAGGCTTCGTATTCTTCCTTCGTAAAGGGGCAGTTCAAATAATCGGCCCCGCCCTTGCCGTACCGCGCCGCCCGATAGACCTTGCTCATATCCAGCGAATCGACGGTGACGATGGGAGCCGCGGCGTCGTGAAAATGGAAGTAATCGGCGCCGGTCATAGCCCGTATCGTTTCGGCCATGGCGTCGCTGGTCAGCGGCCCCGTGGCGACAATGCAGATCTGGTCGTCCGGCAGCTCCGTAATTTCTTCATTTCGTATCGTAACGAGAGGATGGTTCCGCAGCCGGTCTGTCACAAACTGGCTGAACGGCACGCGGTCTACGGCTAAGGCTCCGCCGGCAGGCACGCGGTGCGTATCGGCTGATTCCATAATGATGGAGCCGAGACGGCGCATTTCCTCCTTCAGCAATCCGACGGCGTTTTCTATGTTGGCGGCGCGCAGCGAATTGCTGCACACCAATTCTGCAAATAATTCCGTATGATGAGCCGGCGACGATTTGACGGGCCGCATCTCTGCGAGCTCGACGGGAATACCCCGCTTCACCAGCTGCCATGCCGCTTCGGAGCCGGCAAGTCCCGCCCCGATGACAAGTACGCTATTCTTCATTGATTGCTTCACCCTTCTTATGATTTTCACACTCTGCGTTGCTGCAGAAGATTTTATCCGGTCCTTTTTTATAATGCTTGACGACCATAATGCTGCCGCAGACGGGACATTTTTTATCGATAGGCTGGTTCCACAGGACAAAATCGCAGTTAGGGTATTCGCTGCAGCCGTAGAACACGCGGCCCCGCTTCGATTTGCGCTTGATCAGGCTCCCTTGGCCGCATTTGGGACAGGTAATGCCCAAATCCTCGACGATAGCCTTCGTATTGCGGCATTCGGGGAAATTAGAACAGGCCAGGAATTTTCCGAAGCGGCCGAATTTATATACCATCGGCGCGCCGCAGAGCTCGCAGACCTGACCGGAATCCTGACCGGCTACGGCTACCTTTTCCATCTGCTGCTCCGCCACATCCATTTCCGGCTTAAACACGTCGTAAAATTCCTGCAGGACGTGCGTATACGTGTCCTTTCCCTGTTCGATATCGTCCAGTTCTTCTTCCATATGAGCCGTAAAGCCGACATTGATGATGCGCTCGAAATACTTTTTCAGCAAGTCGACGATAATGACGCCCAATTCCGTCGGGATAAACTGCTTATCCTTCTTTTCCACATAGTTGCGGTTTTGAATCGTATCCATAATCGGCGCGTACGTGCTCGGCCGGCCAATGCCCTTTTCTTCCAGCGTCTTGATGAGGCTGGCTTCGGTATAGCGGGCCGGCGGCTGCGTAAAGTGCTGCGCCGGTTCTACAGTCTGATTATGAACGACAGAGCCTTCTTCGATGTGAGGCAGCTCCGAGAGGGTCTTATCTTTTTTTGCGTCTTCGTACAGCTCCGTAAAGCCTTTAAACAATACTTTATATCCGGCAGCCCGCAGCTCATATATGCCGCTGGCGATGCTGATAGCCATGTGCTCCGTTTCCACAGCTTCCATCTGGCTAGCCAGGAAACGATTCCAAATAAGCGTGTACAGCCGCATCTGGTCCCGCGTCAGGAACGGCGAGACGACGTGAGGCGTCAGCTCCAGCGACGTCGGGCGGATCGCTTCGTGAGCGTCCTGGCTGGACTGCTTCGTCTTGTATACGCGGGCCTTTTCCGGCACGTATTCCTTCCCGTACGTCGACATGATGAAATCGCGGGCCGCCTGGACCATGTCGTCATTGATGCGAGTCGAGTCCGTACGCATGTACGTAATCAGGCCCACGTGGCCCTGTTCGCCGATATCCAGGCCTTCGTACAGCTGCTGTGCCAGCATCATCGTCTTTTTAGCGCCGAAGTTCAGCTTGCTGACGCATTCCTGCTGCATCGTCGACGTCGTAAAGGGCGGCTGGGGCTGACGCTTGCGCTTTCTCTTTTCGACCTTGACGATTCGGTCCGGCTCGCGGCCTTCTTCGCCGCGCTGTTCCCACTGCAAATCGGCGGCAATCTTCTGAGCCATGTCTCCATCGCTGATCTTGGCCTTTTCACCGTCGATTTTCACCAGCTCCGTCATAAGGACCAGACCCTGCTCGGTCTTGTACGTTCCGCCGACAGTCCAGTATTCTTCCGGCACAAAGGCCTTGATTTCTTCTTCGCGCTCGCAAATGAGACGAACGGCCACAGACTGCACGCGGCCGGCGCTCAGCCCCTTGCAGACCTTTTTCCACAAGAGGGGGCTCAGCTTATACCCTACGATGCGGTCCAGGACGCGGCGCGCCTGCTGGGCGTCGACCTTCTTCAAATCGATGGGTTTAGGGTCTTCCATGCCGGCCAGCACGGCCTTTTTCGTAATTTCGTGAAACATGACGCGGCAGGCGTCCTTCGGGTCGATTCCAGCAAATGAGCCAGATGCCAGGAAATCGCTTCGCCTTCGCGGTCCGGGTCAGTTGCCAGATATACTTTTTTAGAACGGATGAACTCGTCCTGAAGCTCTTCGATGAGCTTGCGCTTATCCCACATATTCGTATACGACGGCGTAAAACCGTCTTCGATATTGACGCCGAACTGATTGCGCGGCAAATCGCGGAGATGGCCGCGGCTGGCCATTACCTTATACGAACTGCCCAAAAAGCGTTCAATCGTCTTTGCCTTGGCCGGCGATTCTACGATAACCAGATTTTTGGCGTTTTTCGGCAGGGGGTCCATTTTTTTCAGCGGCTTCTTTTCCGGCAGATTCACGGTCCCGTTAATAACCATCTTTTCGCCGTCGTCCTTCTTCTTGCGGCCCCGCTTCTTTTTCTTCGTATCGTCAATAATAATCGTTCGTTTAATCGGAAATTCCAGCATATATCTCCATCCTAACTTCCCTGTCGGCATTTAAGCCGGATTTTCTGTACAAGCTAACACTTAGCAACAAATCTATTTTTAAAATAATACACTATTCCGACGGGCCTTTCAAGGTTTGACCTTAGGATATACCTATTCTGCAGAACAATACGTATCCCCATAAGGGCTGGCAGCGACAAAATTTAAGGGACGAATCCCTTGCAGACTTTTTTTAAATTACCGTATACTAAAAGCATACAAAATTCGTATACAAAAGGAGACGATACGTATGAACCAGTATGATGTCATCGTCATTGCACGCGCTGCCAATATTATTACCGACGCGGCCCAGCGGCAAGGCCTGCGCATTGCCGTCGTCGAACGGGACCGCTTCGGCGGCACCTGTCTGAACCGCGGCTGCATCCCCACGAAAATCATGGTTACGGCAGCCAACATCGTCCGGGAAATGGAAGAAGCTCGCCGCATCGGCGTCTGCGCCGACAACGTGCGCATGGACTGGGACGTCATCACCCGCCGCCTGTGGCATAAAATCAACGAAAACAGCGCGATTAAGGATTATTACGCCGCCTTCCCGAACGTCGACGTCTACGAAGGCACGGCGTCCTTTACAGGCAAAAAGAGCCTACATATCGCCATGAACGACGGCACGGCGCAGGACATCAGCGGCGATAAGATTTTCATCGGCGTCGGCGCCGCACCAATATCCCCGACCTGCCCGGCCTGGAAGAAACGGGCTACCTGACGTCGGAAACGCTGTTCGGCAGCAAGTATCCGAAACAGCCCTACGACAGCCTGCTCATCATCGGCGCGGCCCTATCGGCTGCGAATTTGCCCACGTGTTCAACGCCGCCGGCACCAAAGTCACCATCGTCCAGCGCAACGTCCGCCTGTTGCCCAAGGAAGACGAAGATATTTCCGCCTTTATTTTGAAGCAGCTTACGAACCACGGGATTTCCGTCCGCCTCAATCAGACGACCCTTTCCGCCTCGATCAAGGATGGAAAAAAATGTCTTACCGTGCAGGATAAAGCGACGGGAGAGACGACGGAATTGTACGCCGACGAAATCCTCGTTGCGCCGGGCATCCGCCCCATGACGGACCTGCTTCATTTGGAACATACAGACGTACGCACCGACAGCCGCGGCTTCATCCTGACCAATGAGTTCCTCGAAACCAGCGCCGAAGGCATCTGGGCCATCGGCGACGTAAACGGCCAGGCGCCGTTCCGCCACAAGGCCAATCACGAGGCGGAAATCCTGTCGCACAACCTCTTCTCCGACGTACCGCCCGAACAGTGGCGCTGGGTTCATTATGACATCGTCCCGGCTGTCACCTTCACCTATCCCGAAGCGGCTCACGTCGGCCTCAGCGAAGCCGGCGCCCGCAAAAAAGGCTACGACGTCGAAATCGCCGTGAACCATTACTCAGCTTCGGCTAAAGGATACGCCATGGGGCTGGAACCAGGCGACGATGACGACGGATTCGTCAAGCTGGTGATCGACAAGAAAACAAAGTATATCCTGGGAGCTCATATTATCGGCCATGAAGCATCTATCCTGATTCAGCCCTTCGTCAATCAGCTGACCTGCGGCTTCCATACCATCGCACCGATTCACGAGGACATCGCCTCGCCGACGGCCCAAATGCTGCGTGCCCTGCCGTTGACCAGAAACCTGGCCCCCAATCCAGTCTACACCCTCAGCGAAACGATGACGCCTCATCCGGCCTTGTCAGAAGTCACCATGTGGACGCGGTACTATTACGAAAAAAAATGACGATACCTGTATCGGTTCTTATTACAGCATATAGAAAAAGCAGAGGCATGGCGCTTCTGCTTTTTTCTATATATACAATATTTATTTATGCTTTTACTCCTGCCAACTTCGCCGGATCCATGGCGGCGTCGAACTGCTCACATGTAACCCAGCCGCTGGCGACAGCCGATTCGCGCAGCGTCAGCCCTTCCTTAGCCGCAGTCTTGGCAATCGTGCAGGCCTTGTCATAGCCGACGAGGGGTACGAGGCCCGTAACGAGGATCAGAGACTGATGCAGGTTGTAGTCGATTTTTTTGAGATTCGGCTGAATGCCGACGACGCAATGCTTGCAGAACGAATCCATGACGTCGCTCAGAATGCGGATAGACTGCACCATGTTGTAGGCGATTACCGGCATGAACACGTTGAGCTCAAAGTTGCCCTGGCTGGCAGCAATGCCGACGGTCGCGTCGTTGCCCATGACCTGTACGGCTACCATGGTCATAGCTTCGCACTGCGTCGGGTTTACCTTCGACGGCATGATGGAGCTGCCCGGTTCATTTTCCGGAATGGTGATTTCGCCGATGCCGCAGCGGGGGCCAGATGCCAGCCAGCGCACATCGTTGGCGATTTTCATCAAATCGCAGGCTAGGGCCTTCAGCATGCCGTGGACGACGACGAGCTCGTCCTTACTGGTCAGGGCGTGGAATTTATTCGGCGCCGTATGGAACGTTTCACCCGTCAGCTTGCTGAGTGTTTCGGCAAACCTTACGTCGTATCCTTCCGGGCAGTTGATGCCCGTGCCGACAGCCGTGCCGCCCATGGCCAGATCGCGAAGGAAATCAATGCCCCGTTCCAGCATTTCCTTATTGCGTTCGATCATGCGGGCCCAGCCGCTGAACTCCTGTCCCAAGGTAAGGGGCGTAGCGTCCTGCAGGTGGGTGCGGCCAATCTTAACGATGCCGGCGTATTCTTCCGCCTTGGCGTGGAGCGCATGGTACAGCGTGTCCATGGCCGGGAACAGCTGACGCTTGATGAGCAGGAGCGACGCTACGTGGAGCGACGTAGGGAATATATCGTTGGAGCTCTGCGAATGGTTGACGTGGTCGTTCGGATGAACGTTGACGTCTTTTCCCTGTTCCTGCAACAGCTGCATGGCCCGGTGCGCGATGACTTCGTTCATGTTCATGTTGAACTGCGTGCCGCTGCCGGTCATCCATACGGCCAAGGGGAAATTGCCGTCCAATTTGCCGGCCAGGACGTCGTCGCAGGCAGAGGCAATGGCGTCGGCCCTGTCGCAGTCTACGGCACCCAGCTCCTTATTGACTAAGGCGGCCGTTTTCTTTAAATAGGCAAATACCGTCACCAATTCAGCCGGAATCTTTTCCGTGCCGATTTGGAAATTTTCAAAGCTCCGCTGCGTCTGGGCCCCCCACAATTTATCGGCAGGCACCTTCACTTCTCCCATCGAGTCTCTCTCTATGCGATATTCCATGTTCGTATCCTCCTGTCTATCCCGTAAAAACGGGCATGATACATATCATATGTTTTTATGAAAAAGGCTCCCCGCAGGGAGCCTTGCTTCGTCTTACGCTCTGTCTCAACAGACTGCAGACGTTTCTTACTGTAAATGCTTCAAGCCCTTCGCGCCGATGTCGCTGCGGACCTGCTGGCCGTCGAAGTGGATAGCCGCGACGTGACGGTACGCTTCGTCAATGGATTCCTTCAAGGTCGGAGCTACAGCCGTCACACCGAGAACTCGGCCGCCGTTCGTCACATACTGGCCGTCCTTCTTAGCCGTGCCGGAATGGAATACCATGGCCGTATCGTCGAGGGCGTCCAAGCCGGAAATGACGTCGCCTTTATGGGAAGACGCCGGATATCCCGCCGAGGCCATGATAACGCAGCACGCCGAAGCGTCTTTCCAGGCTACCATATCCTTCGTCAGCGTCCCCTGCGTGCAGGCGTACATGATTTCTGCCAAATCGCCGTCAAGGAGAGGCAGTACAGCCTGCGTTTCAGGATCGCCGAAACGGCAGTTGAATTCGACGACCTTCGGGCCGTCAGCCGTAATCATGAGGCCGGCGTATAAGCAGCCCTGATATACGATGCCTTCCTGAGCCAATCCGTCTATGACGGGGCGGAGGATTTTTTCTTCTACTTCCTTCACCAGCTCAGGCGTCATGACCGGAGCCGGAGCGTATGCGCCCATGCCGCCCGTGTTTGGGCCTTCGTCGTTGTCGAAGATGCGCTTGTGGTCCTGAGCCGAAATCATGGGAACGATAGTCTTGCCGTCGACAAAAGCCAGCAGGCTCGCTTCTTCGCCGACCATGCATTCTTCGACGACGATGCGGCCGCCCGACGCGCCGAAGATGTGGTCTTCCATCATGGCGTTAACCGCTTCTACGGCTTCTTCTTCCGTCTGGGCAACGACGACGCCCTTGCCGGCAGCTAAGCCGTCGGCCTTGACGACAATGGGAGCGCCCTGTTCATGAATATATTTCTTTGCCGCTTCCCCATCGGTAAAGGTTGCGTACGCCGCCGTCGGAACATGGTATTTTTTCATGATGTCCTTAGCAAAGGCCTTAGAGCCTTCCATCTGCGCGGCAGCCTTGTTCGGGCCGAATACGGCCAGCCCCTTAGCCTGACAAATATCTGCCAGGCCTTCCGTCAGGGGAACTTCCGGGCCGACGACGAGCATGTCGATTCCTTCGCCGCAGCAGTATACGGCGATTTTTTCCAAATCAGATACGGGGATGTCGATGCATTCGGCAATTTCCGCCATAGCGGCGCTGCCGGGGATAGCGTATAATTTTTCAACGGTTTTGCTCTGCGCCAGCTTCCAGGCCAAGGCGTGTTCGCGACCGCCGCTGCCGATCACTGCTACTTTCATTATTTCGCAGCTCCTTTCGCAACCTGGCCGGCCAGGTATTCGGCAATGGCCGTATCGTATACGGCCGTATGATGGAACGCTTCCTGCGCCAGTTCCAAACGGTATTCGTCGCTGAATTCGCCGTCTTTGCGGAGGATGTCGATGATTTCGTCGTATTTAGCCGGATTCGTAACGATAGCTACGTATTTATTGTTTTTTAGCCGACGCTCGGACCATGCAGGGGCCGCCGATATCGATGTTTTCAATCGCTTCGGCCAGCGTGACGTCCGGTTTGGCAATGGTCTGCTGGAAGGGGTACAAGTTGACGACAACCAAATCGATCGGCGTAATGTCGTGGTCTTTCATGGCCCGGACATGTTCCGGGTTGTCGCGGACGGCCAAGATAGCGCCATGGATTTTCGGATTCAGCGTCTTGACGCGGCCGTCCATCATTTCCGGGAAGCCCGTAACATCCTGTACAGCCATGACCGGTACGCCGGCTTCTTTCAGAGCCCGCATCGTGCCGCCTGTAGAAATGATTTCAACGCCCATATCGGCCAGGGCCTTGCCTAATTCGACGACGCCCGTTTTATCGGATACGCTGATGAGCGCGCGTTTAACCTTCATGATAATTCCTCCTTATGCTTGCGTGCCTTTGACGACGCCGCCTTCAATGCGGAGCTTGTCGTCGCAGAACAGGGAAACGGCTTTGATAAATGTAGGATGTTCCTTCGTCAAGATACGGGCCGCCAGCGTGTCTTCCGTGTCGTCTTCCATAACGGGAACAGACGACTGCAGAATAATCGGGCCGGCGTCCATATCAGGAACGACGAAGTGAACAGTGCAGCCGGCAATCTTTACACCCGCTTCCAAGGCCTGTCGCTGGGCGTGCAGGCCGCGGAAGGACGGCAGCAATGCCGGATGGATATTGATGATTTTATGTTCGTAGCGGGAAATAAAATCACCGCTGAGAAGCCGCATAAACCCGGCCAGGCAGATGACGTCGGCCTGATACGGCGCAATCTGGTCGAGGATGAATTGTTCAAATTCCGCCTTGGAGCCAAACTGTTTGCGGTCTGCCAGAATAACCGGCACACCCCATTCCCTGGCCCGATCCATGACGGGCGCGCCGGGAATATCACAGACCAGCGCCTTGACTTCGGCATTAATGGCGCCGGCTTCCACGGCTTCATGCAGGGCAACGGCGTTGGAGCCGCGGCCCGAAGCAAAGATAACCATGCGCTTCTTAGTCATTGAATGCGCCTCCCTGCAGCGTGACCGGCACGTCCGAATCGACGACCTTGCCGATGACATAGGCCTTTTCGTCCCGTTCAGCCAGGTTGGCCATGACGGCGTCGGCGTCCTTCGCGTCGACGATCATGATCATGCCGATGCCCATGTTGAAGGTACGGTACATTTCGCGCTTGTCTACGCCGCCCCATTTCTGGAGAAGGCCGAAAATCGGCAGCTGCGGCCAGGACGTCACGTCGATTTCCACTCCTACGCCCTTCGGCAGCACGCGGGGAATATTTTCATAGAAGCCGCCGCCTGTAATGTGCACCATGCCCTTGACGTCGAAATTACGGATAATGGGCAGACACGGTCTCGGATAGAGGCGTGTCGGCGTGAGCAGGCATTCGCCGATGGTCATGCCCAATTCGTCGACGTACTGGTCGAGCTTCATGTTCATCCGTTCAAAGACGATCTTGCGGACCAGCGAAAAGCCGTTGGAATGAACGCCTGTCGACGGAAGGCCGATGAGAACGTCGCCGGCTTTGATCGTTTCACCCGTAATGACTTTTTCGCGGTCGACGATGCCGACGCCGAAGCCGGCTAAATCGTAATCGTCCTTCGCGTAGAAGCCGGCCATTTCAGCCGTTTCGCCGCCGAGGAGGGCGCAGCCCGATTCCTTGCAGGCATTGGCGACGCCTTTTACGATCGTCGCTACCTGTACGGGGTCCAGCTTGCCTACGGCGATGTAATCCAGGAAGAATAACGGTTCCGCCCCTTGGACGAGAATATCGTTAATGGACATGGCCACGCAGTCCTGGCCGACCGTATCATGCTTGTCCATCATGATGGCCAGGCGCAGCTTCGTGCCTACGCCGTCAGTACCGCTTACCAAAATCGGATTTTTTATCTCGCTGTTCATGAGCGAAAAGAGGCCGCCAGAAGCCGCCGAGGTCGCCGAGGACTTCCGGGCGGTACGTCGCTTTGACTGAATCCTTCATGAGTTCTACTGCTTTGTTGCCGGCATCGATATCTACGCCGGCGTCTGCATAGGTTAATCCTTTATTTGTGTTCGAGAGCATATTTTTCTCCTTCCTCATTCGCCGTGGGAATGGCCGTCGGGTAGTCGTTGTTGAAGCAGGCCAGGCACATGTCTTCCCGCGGAATATTCGAAATGGCACGGCTCAGGCCTTCAATGGAAATGAAATGCAGCTTGTCTACGCCGATGTATTTCTGTATCTGTTCTACGTTGAGAGTCGACGCGATGAGTTCCTTGCGGACCGACGTGTCGATGCCGTAGAAACAGGGATACTTAATCGGCGGCGCCGATACGCACATATAGACTTCCTTCGCTCCGGCCTCGCGCAGGAGCTTGCAGATAATGCCGCTCGTCGTGCCGCGGACGATGGAGTCGTCGACCATAACGATGCGCTTGCCCTTTACGACGGATTTGACGACGTTCAGCTTCATACGCACGGCCAGTTCGCGCTGCTTCTGATTCGGTTTGATGAAGGTACGGCCCATGTAGCGGTTTTTGATAAGGCCGTGGCGGAACGGAATCCCCGAAGCCTGGGAATAGCCAATAGCCGCCGTGTTGCCGCTGTCCGGTACGGAAATGACCAAATCGGCATCATACTGCGTTTCATTCCACATTTCCTTGCCCATGTTCAGGCGGGCCTGGTATACGTCCTGTCCGTCAATAGTGCTGTCCGGACGGGCAAAATAAATATATTCAAAGGAACAGATTTGTTTGCGGTCTACTGTTGCAAAGATTCTCGATTTTACGCCTTGTTCCGTAATTTCTACGAATTCGCCGGGTTGTACGTCGCGGACAAAGGTCGCGCCGATAGCGTCGAGAGCGCACGTTTCCGACGCCAATACCCAGCCGCCGCCGTCGGTCCGGCCGATGCACAGCGGACGGAAGCCGTAAGGATCGCGGGCGCCGTACAATTTATCCTTGGTCATCAGCACGAGGGAATAGGCTCCGCCGAGACGGTTCATACTTTCCATGATGCGTTCTTCCATCGTTTCCTTCTGGCTGCGGCTGATCAGGTTGACGATGATTTCGCTGTCCATGGTCGTCTGGAAGATGGCGCCGTTTTTATCCAGCTCTTCCCTCAGGGCGCGCGTATTAGTCAGGTTGCCGTTGTGAGCCAGCGCCAGCTGTCCCATAGGCGTATACACGGCCAACGGCTGGATATTGCGGGGATTATTGGAGCCCGTCGTCGAATAGCGGACGTGGCCGATGCCGATGGGGCCGCCTTCTTCGTCGGGAACGCCTTTTTCAAATACCGAGCTGATAAGGCCCATGCCGCGGTAGGTGTGAATATCTACGCCGTCGGTCAGGGCCATGCCGCCGCTTTCCTGTCCGCGGTGCTGCAGGGCGAACAGCCCCCAGTAAATGTAGCGGGGAATATCCAGAGTTTTGTCAAAAATACCTAATACGCCGCATTCTTCATGCTGCTTATCCCAAATCGGATCGTAAAACATGAAAACCTCCTGTTTGCTAAATGCTGAAAATTTGGATTACATCGCCTGTACGGCTTCTTGAATCTTTTTGTTCTTTTCCATGACCTGGTTCGCCATGTCTTCGCGGTAGGCTTTGTATTTTGCAGCCAACGCCGGGTCGCTGACCGCGCCGATCTGCAGAGCCAGCAGGGCCGCGTTTTTCGCGCCGTTTACGGCCATCGTCGCTACAGGCATGCCCGACGGCATCTGCACGATAGCCAGCAGGGCGTCCATGCCCTTCAGGCTGCCGCTTTCCAAAGGCACGCCGATAACCGGCAGCGTCGTAAAACTGGCGACGACGCCAGGCAGATGAGCCGCCATGCCGGCGCCGGCGATGATGACGCTGATGCCCCGTTCTTCCGCGCCGGAGGCAAAGTCCCGCACGGCAGCCGGCGTCCGGTGCGCCGAAGCCAATAATACTTCGTACTCTACGCCAAATTCTTTCAACACATCAACCGCTTTTTTCATGATCGGAAAATCTGAATCGCTTCCCATAATAATGCCGACCTTCAAAAAAATCCCTCCTTAGAATAAGTAAAACCCAAAAGTGAGGCAATCACCTTTGGGTTTATTCACTTAGACGCACTGCTGCATTGCCCGTTTACAAACCGCTTCACTATCAGTCCATAAAGCAATGTCCATAGCGCATCTCCTTATTGAATCATAACTTATCAAAATACACCTAGATTTTACCAAAAACGCCTATACGTGTCAATCGTTTATCTTGCCGATAATCTCGCTGATATGGGAAATTCCCATCTTTTCGCAGTAGGCGTCCATGCCTTCGGCAATTTCTTCTACGGCGCAGGGATTGACGAAGTTATATGCCCCTACGGCAACGGCACTGGCGCCGGCCAGCATAAACTCGACGGCGTCCTGCCACGACGCAATGCCGCCTAAGCCCAGAACGGGAATCTTCACGGCGTTGGCGACCTGCCATACCATGCGCAGGGCCACGGGCTTCACGGCCGGACCGGATAAGCCGCCCGTAATATTTCCTAACAGAGGCTTCTGCGTATAGATGTCGATAGCCATACCTGTCAGCGTATTAATGAGCGATACGGCGTCGGCTCCGGCGTCTTCCACGGCTTTGGCCATGACGGTAATATCCGTAACGTTCGGCGACAGCTTCATGATGACCGGCTTGCTCGTGTGATCCTTGACGCTGCGGGCTACCGACGCGGCGGCCTTCGGGTCGGTGCCGAAGACGATGCCCCCCTCTTTGACGTTCGGGCAGGAAATGTTGACTTCCATGGCAGCAACGCCGTCTACGTCGAGCTTTGCAGCCAATTCGCCGTATTCTTCCGCCGTACCGGCCGAGATATTGACGATGAGCGGCGTATTGTGACGGCTTACTTCCGGCAGGATATCCCGCTTAAAAGCGTCTACGCCGGGATTTTCCAAGCCGATACAATTCAGCATGCCCGCCGGCGTTTCGGCGACGCGCACGCCCGGATTGCCCGGCCGCGGCAAAGGCGTAATACCCTTGGATATAATAGCGCCGATGTTGTCAATGTCGAGGAAGTCGGCGTATTCCAGGCCGAAGCCGAAGGTTCCCGACGCCCCCATGACCGGCGTTTTCATGGAAATGCCGGCAAAATTCACAGCTATGCGTTCCTTGTTCATCAGAAGACCTCCTTCGCCGGGAATACAGGACCGTCGGCGCAGACCTTATAGCGTTTGCCGCTCAGCTTGCTTTCAAAGGTACAGCCGAGACATACGCCGATGCCGCAGGCCATCCGTTTTTCCATGGAAACCTCGCAGGCAACGCCGGCCGCATCGGACGCTTCAGCAATGGTCTGCATCATGACCGTCGGGCCGCACACCGACACGCGGTCGATTGGATTTTCAGCAAAAATCGCCGGCAAGGCGTGGACGGCAAAGCCCTTGATGCCCAGCGAGCCGTCGTCGGTCGTCACGTAAATCTTTTCCGCATAGGGCTCAAAAAACTTCGTCCAGAACGTTTCTGCCGCCGTCTTTCCAGCTACGAGCACGACGGGCTTATCCAGCTTCTTGGCCAGGAAAATAAGCGGAGCCAGGCCGACGCCGCCGCCGACGAGGAGCGCTTTGCCCGGCGTCGTCGTGAACACGCCTTCACCCAGAGGGCCTTCAGCGCTGATGACTTCGCCGACTTTCATAGCCGCCATCTCCTGCGTCCCCGTGCCTACGAGGCGGTAAATGATCGTAACGGCTCCCGTCTCCGTATCGGCGTCGACGATGCCGAAGGGACGGCGCAGGAACGTCTGCCCTCCCTGCTTCTGCATATTGACGAACTGGCCGGGCTTTGCTTCGGCGGCAATCCTCGGCGCATGAAATACCATTTTCCAAACGTCGGGAATAATCGCTTCATTTTGCAAAATTTCCGCGTTTTCCAAAAACTTTTTCACTTGTCCCCATCCTTCCACTATCATAGTTATTAGTATTGTATCATAGAACGGCATCCAGATAAATACACGAAACGCCGCCTCTTCCGCCTCCTGCGGCAATATATACGAAAACCCGGCCGCAGGGACGCAGCCGGGCTCATTGCATTTTTCTATCCTTTTTGAATGGTAAACCAGAAGGTCACACCGTCCTCTTCGTTGCGCACGCCGTACTGCTGTCCGTGAAGCTTGACCAGGGCGGCGACGATGCCCAGTCCCAGGCCGTGACCGCCGAAGGTCCGCCGGACGCTGCGGCTTCGCGCCGTGTCGACCTTGTAAAAGGGCTCCCAAATGCGGGGCTGATACTCTTCGGGAATTTGAATCCCCTGGTTATATATGCTTACGACGTAGTTCGTTTCCTGCTCTTTACAGCCGACGGCAATCCTGCCTCCGTCCGGCGTATAATCGATGGCGTTGCTCAGGAAATTGCTAAGAACGATGTCGATTTGCTCCGGATCGCCGTACACCGTCATTTCGTCGGGCACGCTCCATTCCATGCAGATGCCCTTCTTGTGAATGGCGTTGGCGAAGCGTTCCTTCGCCTCGTCCGTCAGGGCGGCGAAATCAAAGGCCGTCTTTTCTAATTTAAAAGACCCTGTTTCCAGCCGCGACAGGTTCAGAAGGCTCTTGACGAGGTTGTCCATCTTGACCGTCTCGCTTTGGATGACATGACAGTACTTCTGCCGCGTCGCCTCGTCAATGTGCAGGCTGTCCAGCCCTTCGGCGTAGCCCTGAATAATCGCCAGAGGCGTCTTCAATTCGTGAGACACGGCGAAGATAAAGGACTGGCGCATGTGTTCGACTTCTTTGGCCTTGTCGAGCTGCTTCTGCAGCTCTTCGTTCGACTGCTTCAGCGCCGTCAGGGCTTCGTTCAGCTGATCCGACAGGATATTGAGACTCGTGCCCAGCTCGCCGATTTCATCAGTCCGCTTCCCCTGCCATTTCTTGGTAAAATCCAGATGTGTCATAGCCGCCGACAAACTCTTGAGCTCCAATAGGGGCCGGGTCATCTTGTTCGTCAGAAAAACGGTGCCGACGGCGGCGATGATGAGCCAGATAATGCCGCAGGTGACGATGAACTTCTGAACGAGGTAAATGCTTTCCTGCATAGGCGCAATCGGACAAATCATGAGCAGATATACGTTGGCATCTATGCGGGTCACCAGGTTAAAATAGCGGAAATTGTTATCCAACTCATAATAACGCACCTGACCAAGCTCCGTTTCGGCGGGATCCTTTCCCTGCAGCAGGCTCATCAATTCCTGTATGTGCTGAGGCATTCGGGCATTAGCATCATGTTCCTGTGCTTCCGTTTCCTTTCCGACGACAACGACGACGTCGTTGTCATCCATTTTCGGCGGGCTGACCCAGACACGACGGCTCGGCCGCGACGAGTAGACCAGCTGCTGGTTATCGACAATAAGCACGTCAATGCCCACATTTTGGCTAACCATGTCAATCTCTTCTTCGCCGCTGCGGCCCTTTTCCTGATAAATACGGCTGATCTGGCGGCTTGCCTCGGCCATGGAATCCTGCTTAGCATCGAAAAAGTAACGGTTAAACCCAAACCCAATGGCTCCAATGAGAGTCAGAATGAAAAAGAGGGTAAAGCCGAGAACATACATGCCCGACTGTACCCGCAGGGACAGGCGCGTCATTTGGCATCGTAGCGGTATCCGTAGCCGCGGACGGTTTGAATGTATTTTCCCTTATCGCCCAGCTTGATGCGCAGGCGGTTGATATGCGTGTCGACAGTGCGCAAATCGCCGTAATAATCGTAGTTCCACACCTTATTGAGAATCTGACGGCGGCTCAATGCCTTGCCGGCGTTGCTGACCAGATAGGTCAGCAGCTTGTATTCCGTCGGGCTCAAATCGATGTTCTTGCCGTCTAGGACGACCTGACGCGCCTCCTGGTCGATAGACACGCCGTCCTCAATCTTCTGCACTTCCTGCTCCTTCTGGACACGCCGCAGGAGAGCCTTAATCTTTGCCACCAGGATTTTCGGGCTGAAGGGCTTGGTAATATATTCGTCGACACCCAAATCATAGGCAAAGAGCTGGTCGATTTCCTCGCCCTTGGCCGTAAGCATCATGATAGGCACAGCCGATTCGCGGCGGATTTCGCGGCATACAGTCCAGCCGTCGTAGCCCGGCATCATGACGTCGAGAAGGACCAAGTCGGGATGTTCCTTCTTATACAGCTCCAGCGCTTCCTTGCCGTCGGCCGCTTCGATGAGCTCATAGCCTTCGGGCTGGAGAAAATCTACGACGAGCTGGCGCATGAGCTGCTCGTCGTCGGCAATCAATATTTTTTCCACTACGCTTTCCCCCCTTTTACACGTATGGCTTGACCTGACCGGCATCAGGCAGGTCGTCTATCCACTGGTCAATAGTCTTTCCTTCCAGGATCAAATCCGGAGCAATATCCCGCAGCGGCACGAGGACAAAGGCCCGTTCCAGCATATAGGGATGCGGCAGCTTCAGCGTCTCCGTACAGCTTCTCTCATCCGGGCTGTACACGAGATCGATGTCGATGACCCGGGATCCCCATTTTTCATGGCGCACCCGGCCCAGCTCTTTCTCAATGGATAAGCAAATATCCAGCAGTTCTTGTCCGCTCATGTCCGCGTCGACGGCCGCTGCGCCGTTAAGAAAGGCCGGCTGGTCCGTCTTGCCCCACGGCGGTGTTTCATACCACGGCGACACCGCTGCGACAGCGACGCCCTCCGTCCGGCGCAGACAGTCGATGGCCTTGCGCAGACTCTGCGCCCTGTCGCCCAGATTTGCGCCGACGCTGATATAAAATCTAGCCATGACGTCTCCTTTCCACCGTCACCGCCACGTCGTCAAAGGGGCCGCCAATCGGAGCCTGCGGCTTGTGCACGGCAATGCGCACAGCGTCGACAGGAAAACCGGCCAGCACCTCGTCGGCAATGACCGCAGCCAGCCGTTCGATGAGCCGGTACGTCCGGCCTTCTACGATAGACTGTACGAGCTGATACACCTTGCTGTAATCAATCGTATCGTTCAACTCATCACTGGTCCCGGCCTTTGACAAATCGGCGTACAGCACGGCGTCGACGTGAAAGGGCTGTCCCGTCCGCTGTTCTTCCGGCAGACAGCCGTGATAGCCGTAAAAATGCATTCCCTTTATGGTTATGGTGTCCATGGTTCTTCCTCTTTCATCCGTATAGTACCTCCTCCGGCATCGCCCATGAGCAGCTTCCATGCCTGGTCGTATTCCTTCGTGCCGGCCTGAAGGCAGCCGCTGGTCGCCGCCGTGACGATGTCGGCGTCGGCAGCCATGCCTTCGCGCATCGTCAGGCACAGATGGGTTGCCTTGACGACGACAAGCACTCCTTTCGGCTGGAGTCCCCGGCACAGCGATTGGCATAAGTCCTCAGTCAGCCGTTCCTGCAGCTGCGGGCGGCGGGCCAGGACGCCGACGGCCCTAGCAAAATGTCCGAAGCCGGCAATGCGCCCGTCTTGGGGATAATACGCAATATGGGCGGTCCCGAAGAACGGCAGGAGATGGTGCTCGCACATAGACTGGAAGCGGATGTTGCGGACGGCTACCAAGCCGTTCGTCTGCGATATAATCGGAGCAGCCCACTCGTCGTCAGGATTTTCCCGCAGGCCGGAAAAAATCTGGCTGAAGGCCTCGGCGACGCGGTACGGCGTCTTTTCCATGCCCAAGGCCGTCAAATCCAGTCCCAAGGCTTCCAAAAATTTGTTTCATAGCCTGCACGGCTTCAGGATTGACCGGATAGGATGATGTCGTTGTCGTCATAATCTCCTCCTTTTCCGTCCTCATATATTACAAAAGATAGTAGTAAGCGAAAATTAAAAATTCAGCCCCCCGACAATCACGAAAACGGGCTGGCAATACTGGCTGCCGCAGGCTCTGCTTGTGATTACAAATAAATTTCATTCCGGATTATCCGGGTTGTAGCGCAAATCCACTTCGTCGCCGGCGACGATATCCCATTCAGGCGAGCCGAAGCCATACCGGGCCCGATAGGTTTGTTCGCCGTCGCTGAACTCGACGACGGGAAAATACCGGTCGCCGCTTTTTCGATTTCTGCTGCTCAAAGCCCAGTAGCGTACCCGTAGCGCAGCCTTGCAGCGGCCGACGAGGCGGCGGAGCTTCCAGCCGTGATAGGTACCGACGATGATAAACACGATGCCGATGAGAGCCGGCAGGTAATAAATATGCTCATGAATGCGTTCCTCCTAAAATCGACAAGTATCAGCGCGGTCCTTCCAGACGGGGCAAGCGCTTGACAATGACATAGGCTAACACGCCGCCGGCCGCAGCCGTCACGATTTGAGGCCAGCTCATGACCAGCAATATCATGTGCCGTACAGCGGCAGGAAATTCCACATAGCTGAACAAGACATAAAAAGCGCCGTACACCACGGCGGCCTTGCACAATGCCGCGCCGGCCAGACCGGCCGCGCGAAACCGCCGCAGCGCGCCGACGGCGAGGACAAAGGCACAGTTTCCAGCCGCAACGGGAAATATGAAAGGCAAAAAGGGCAGCATCCCTTCCAGCCAGGCAAAGACAGGCGTCACGCAGGCCACGACCAGACCGGCTTTCCGTCCGACGCTCCATACTGCCAGCACCAGACAAGCGTTGACCAGAGAGCCGATAACAAACATGCTGACCTGCGGCGGCACGGGAATAAACAGCCGCAGCCCCTGCAAGATCAGCGTCGCCGCCAGCAGCAGGCCCGTCCGGGTGATGCGTTTCGTCATAGATTGATTCATACTGATACCTGCTTAATGCGTCAAAATTTGATATAATAAATACGTCTTTTTATTATACCATACTATACACATCTTATTGTATCTTTCGAGGTGCCTAATGTCAAAGCGATTTATTCATTCCATCAATTATATGCGCGGCCTGTGCATGCTCGGCGTCATCGGCATTCACGTCGGCTCCGTAGCCATTGCCAACCCGACGCCCAACCTATGGCTCGTCGCCGTATTGGAAATCCTGTCGCGGTTTTCCGTACCGGCCTTCTTCTTCCTGTCGGCCTTCGGCATGTTCTGCAGCCAGCCCCTGAACCAGCCCTTTTCCTACAAAGACTACCTGCGCCGCCGCCTGCGGACAGTCTTTGTCCCCTATATCGCCTGGTCCCTGTTTTACATGCTGTACGTATCCGTTCTCAGCCACAATTTCAGCCTGTTTCAGCCTCTGACCTTCGTGAAAACCCTGTGGTACGGCCTGGCTATGTATCATATTTACTTTCTCGTCATCCTGCTGTGGTTTTACCTTCTCATGCCGCTTTGGCGCGGTCTGCTCCGGCAGATGGAAAAGGCGCCTCTCGCGTCGTTTTCTCTGCTGTTTGCGGCCAACGTCGTCTTCAATTTTTATTCCAGCTATATCTGGACGGCGCCGACGGACTCGCCGTTCCTGCACGACGCCTTCGTATACCGGCTGAACTACGTCGTCTTCCATTACCTGTTCATCTTCATGTTCGGCGCCTTTATAGCCGAGCATTTCCAACAAGCCGTCGACTGGATCAGCCGACGCGGCGTCTTCATCAATGTCCTTCAGCTTGCCGCTACGGCAGGCATGCTGGCCGCCTACTACGGCGTCATGGATTATCTTCATTACGACGTCCTGTCCGCCGTCTTTACGGTCCACCAGCTCAGCCCCGTCGGCATGATCTATACGGTCACGACGATTGTCTTCTTCCTGTACTGGCTCGAATGCCATTCCGTTCCTCCGGCCATGCATCGCCTCTTGTCCATGCTGGGAAACTACTCCTATCCCATTTACCTGGTCCATCCCGTATTCCTCAGCGCCTGCACCGGTCTGGCAGCCCATTTCCACCTGTACCTGCGGGCCGTCCACATCCTCGCCATCTATCTCATCGTAGCCGGCCTGGCCGCGGCCTATTCCGCCGTCATCATGAACCTTTCCCTGCCCCGCTGGCTGTCGGTATGCCTGAAAGGCAAATAAAAACTGTCCCTGACACGATAAAACTCCCCGCCGCGAATGCGCCTGCATTCCGTAACGGGGAGTTTTTACACGTATGTAAGAAGGGCCGCTGAATTATTTCCGGCGTTCCTGACGTACCTTTTCTAATACGTCGTTGGCCATGCGGGCCCGCGCTTTGATGACGCTGTTGCCGTCTTTGATATCTTCGGGATAGAAGCTGCTCTTGTATTTGCTCTTCTTCGTCTTGGTTACCATTTCCTTGAGCTGGATCGTCTGGTCGTCTACGTTGTAGACATACGTGCAGTAGTCCGTCGTATCGCCGGCCACTTCGATAGTTTCAAAGGTCAATACTTCACGGCCCATGTCGTAGGAAATCTTTGCCGAATCCATATCGATCGTCGTGTATTTATTGTATTGCCACATATTATCTTTCGCTGCGAATGCCGTCGCTGAAATTGCCAAGGTCATAGCCAGAGCCAGTACGATTTTTTTTGTTTCACCTGTATGCACCATCCTTTATTACAGTATACTAATAAGATGATTATACCATGAACGCCGAAAAAAATGAAGACACGGCCCGGCAGCTTTACCGATTATCTACCTTTTCCGGATACAAATCATGCTGGGACAGGCGCTGCCAAGCTACCTGCTCCCACGGTGTGCCTTTGCGGCCGTAATTGCAGTACGGATCGATGCTGATGCCGCCGCGGGGCAGAAATTTGCCCCACACCTCGATATATTTCGGGTTCATGAGGGCGATCAAGTCGTCCATGATGATATTGACGCAGTCTTCATGGAAATCGCCGCGGTTGCGGAAGCTGAACAGGTACAGCTTCAGCGACTTGCTTTCGACCATCTTTGGTCCGGCACATAGGAAATATAAATCGTCGCGTAGTCAGGCTGGCCTGTCTTGGGGCACAGGCTGGTAAATTCCGGGCAGTTGAATTTGACAAATAATCCCGGCGGATGCTTGTTGTCAAAGGTTTCCAGCAGTCCCGGGTCATAATCCTGACGATACGTCGTATGCTGACTCCCCAACGAAGCCAGCTGGCTTAATTCTTCACTTGTTCTGTTCATATATGCTCCTTATTGACACGATATGCCTTGGTCAAGGCGTGGATGAGAAATACGCCGCAGAGAGCCGGCAGAAATTGTCCTGCCGACAACGACGCGACGAGCATGCCGTAGGGAAGGCCAAATAAGTAGGACAGCCACAGGCTGACGCCCAGCGACGGAACCCACCAGATAGGCAGGGCCGCAAGCCAGACGTTCCATCCTCGCAGGCGGACCTGCACGATGAGCCACGTCGTCAGCCAGCCGACCAGACAGCCACCGGCCATATCCAGCAGTCCCAGGCCGCCAAATAAAAAATTAGCGGCAAAGTTTGCAATCCCCATAGGCACGACCAGGAAGGGGTACACGAAAGCCAATGCATACAAGGCCGTGGCGATTCGGATTTGATAGGGGCCAAAGGAAACGCCCTGCGTCACATACAGCAGGACGATATACAAGGCAATGACCATACTGGACATAGTCATGCGTTTCGTATTTGCCAGGAAATTATACATCAGCGCCGCCTCCCTTCATTTCATTACAATAAAAAACGGGCTTGTCCAAAGGCAAACCCGTCGGCATACATACATAAAAATTCATGTCATGTACAGCTTCCTAGTTTTGTTTACCGACAGGATGGATTGCGAACTGTCTTGTGAAATTATGGTACTACCAAATTACCTTGCCCAATACGTGATCCACAGGCACGGGACCGATAAAGCGGCTGTCGCTGCTGTGATTGCGGTTGTCCCCCATACAGAACACGTAGCCCTCGGGAATCTTGATTTCGTCCTTGCGGCTGTAATTCATGGGCTCGTTGATATACGGCTCGTCCAAGGGCTCGCCGTTGCGCCATACCTTGCCGTCGCGGAAGGCCAGCGTATCGCCGGGCCGGCCGATAACCCGCTTGACCCAGACGTTTTTCGTCTGCAAATCATGATTGAAAAAGGCCAGGTAATTGTTCATCGGCTCCGTCACATCGTCTTTCCAGGTCCGTTCGTACAGCACGCGGCTGTCGATGATAACGATATCGCCGTAATCCGGCACATCGCCCATGACGTGCCCCAGCTTGGACACAATGAGGTATTCGCCGTTATGAAGCGTCGGTACCATCGATTCGCCGGACACGCGCGTCGGCTGGAAAAAGAAAATGTGAATGACCATCGCGATGGCCAAAGCTATGATAATGGAATATACCCACTCATATACTTCATGCAAAATTGTACTCACAGCAAACCCTCCTTATGCACTGCATTTATTGTAACAAAGGGAGGCGGCAAAAGCAAGATGAGCCAAGTTATCTAGCGCAAAAAACTCCATGCTTCTTATGGATATCTGCATGCATTTCCCACTTATTCACGGAAAGTAAACCCTATTCTATGCCGACTGTTGCTTATATCATGTGAGTTTCTCCTGCTATGTTTCTGGTAGTCCGAACAGTGTCCCCTCTCCCTCATGGCAGCAGCCAAAGACTTTCAAATGATTCAAATTGCATGAATTATTAATACACGCTATCATTATCTCATTTTTTAATTAAAATTTAATGTATATTCTTCGTCTTTTTAATTTTAGTTTTATTTTCATCCTATATAATGACATATAATATCTGTTGGAGGTGACCGACTTATGAATACTAACAAAACAAACGCTCCCTGGCCGGCCCATCGCGTCCAATTCATCACGCTCTGCACGCATGAAAAGCAGACTACTCTCGGAAGGATTTATAAGGATAAAAACGGATTCGTCTGGCAGCCGACGGTATGGGGAATGGCCGCAGAGGAAGGGCTGCGGAAGCTGAAGCTCTCATCTCAGCTCGTCATGATTCAGGATTACGTCATCATGCCCAATCACGTGCATCTGCTCGTCTTGTACAGGCGATGCAACGACCGCGTCGTCAAATGGTTCATATCGCACTGCAAGCATACCATGGCCCAGCACATGCTGAAAGCGCAGCATACGAACGAACCTATATGGGAAACATCCTATTCAAGCCACTACGTGCAGCGGGAGCATACCCAGCTCGCACTGAGCCAAAACATCCGGGAACATAAAACACGCTGGCATTACGACAGCCTGAACACGTTCCTGCCGCGCCCCTATTCTCCAAAGGGTTAACGCAAACCACATGATTTTAGCATAAAGTCTTTCACGCTGCAAAAAAGAGAAGCAAGAAATGAGAAATCTCATGTTCTGCTTCTCTTTTATATGCAGCATTTTTTAATGTCCGCCGTATTTTTTTGCCGTGTCCAAGCGGCACAACGCGCGCTTGAGCGCCATTTCCGCCCGATGCACGTCTATGTCCTTCCGCTGGCTGTGAAGCAATGCTTCCGCCCGCTGCTGGGCTGCTTCTGCCCGCTGGACGTCTATGTCTTCAGGCTTTTCCGCCGCCGGCGTAATGACGGTAATCGCGTTATTGCTCACTTCCAAAAATCCGGAAGCTACGCTCAGGCAATGGCGCTGCCCGCCTATATCGTACATAAGCGGCCAGATATCCAAAGACGCGATGAGCGGCGCATGATTGGGCATAATGCCCAAATCGCCGTCCAAGGCCCGCACGAGGACGAATTCCACATCTTCGTTTAATACGGCAGCATCGGGAGTAATTACTTCCAAACGGATAGTCTTTCCTTTTTCTGCCATAGCCTATTCTCCTTTCAGAGTCTTGGCCTTTTCATATGCTTCTTCGATATCGCCTACCATGTAGAAAGCCTGTTCCGGCATGTCGTCGCATCGGCCCGACAGAATTTCCTTAAAGCCGGCAATCGTATCTTTCAGCGGTACATAACGGCCCGGCTGACCAGTAAACTGTTCGGCGACGGAGAAAGGCTGACTCAGGAAACGCTGGATCTTACGAGCCCGGGCAACGGTGAGCTTGTCTTCTTCCGACAATTCATCGATACCGAGGATAGCGATGATATCCTGCAGGTCCTTGTACTTCTGCAAAATAGCCTGAACGGCGCGGGCCGTCTGATAATGGTCTTCGCCGAGGATATGTGGGTCGAGAATACGAGATGTCGAATCCAGGGGATCGACAGCCGGATAAATGCCCAATTCGGCAATCTGACGGGACAGTACGGTCGTCGCATCCAAATGGGCGAAGGTCGCAGCCGGAGCCGGGTCGGTCAAATCGTCGGCAGGGACATATACGGCCTGTACGGACGTAATGGAACCGTTCTTCGTCGACGTGATGCGTTCCTGCAGCGCGCCTACGTCCGTCCCCAACGTCGGCTGATACCCAACAGCCGAAGGAATTCGGCCCAGCAGGGCCGATACTTCCGAGCCTGCCTGAATGAAACGGAAAATATTATCAATGAACAGGAGCACGTCCTGATGTTCTTTATCACGGAAATATTCAGCCATCGTAAGGCCCGTCAAGCCGACGCGCATACGGGCTCCGGGCGGTTCGTTCATCTGGCCGTATACGAGAGCGGTCTTGCTGATAACGCCCGATTCCTTCATTTCGTTCCACAAGTCATTGCCTTCGCGGGTCCGTTCGCCTACGCCGGTAAATACGGAATAGCCGCCGTGTTCCGTCGCAACGTTGTGAATCAATTCCATGATGAGAACGGTCTTGCCTACGCCGGCGCCGCCGAACAAGCCGATCTTGCCGCCTTTGGCATACGGAGCGATGAGGTCGACGACTTTAATGCCCGTTTCGAGAATTTCCGTACCCGTAGACTGGTCTTCAAATTTCGGAGCCGGCCGATGGATAGGCCAATAATCTTCAGCTTCTACTACTTCGTCTACCTTGTCGACGGTCTGACCGAGAACGTTGAAAATACGTCCCAGCACGCCCTTGCCGACGGGAACCTTAATGGGGCCGCCCGTATTTTCCGCAGCCATACCGCGGACGAGACCATCTGTAGAACTCATAGCAACGCAGCGGACGACGTCGTCGCCTAAGTGCTGCATAACTTCTGCTACCAAGTCGACGGCCTGTTCGCCTTCCCCGCCGGTGACGTGAAGGGCAGTGTAAATGGCGGGCAAATCTGCTTCGGAAGCAAACCGCACGTCAATAACCGGGCCGATGACCTGGATTACTTTCCCAATGTTATTGCTCATGAAGAGGCTCTCCTCTCTTTCTTAGTTTTACTCACGCCCTACTGCAGGGCATTAGCACCGCTGACAATTTCTGTCAGTTCGTTCGTAATGCCGGCCTGACGGACTTTGTTGTAATGGACAGTCAATCTGTCGATCAGCTCGCCTGCATTATCCGTTGCCGACGTCATAGCCGTCATACGGGCCCCGAGCTCACTGGCCGCTGACTGGAGCAGGCTGTTGTACACGAGCATGTCCAGATACTGAGGCAAAAGCGATTCCAAGACCTGATGGGCATCCGGCGCAAAGAGATACTCTTCTTTCGGACCGGTTTTTTCAGAGCCGTCCTGCTGCGAAATAGGCAGCATTTTGACGGTTTGTACTTCTTGCGATAAGGCTGACTTAAACTTCGTATAAATGATATATACTTCGTCTACTTCGCCAGCCAAAAATTGTTCTGTAGCAACATGGGCAATCTGCTGGGCATCAGTGAACTGAGGCTTATCGGAAAAGCCCGTCCACTTCTGGTCCGGCACGATATGCAGATGCTTTAAATATTCAGCAGGCTTACGGCCTGTCACGAGCAGCATCGAAGCGCTGCGGGGCTTGTCTTTCAGCACGGCGACCATGGCCTTGTTGATATTGGAATTAAACGCGCCGGCCAAGCCTTTGTCAGCCCCGACGATAATATAGCACGTCTTCTTCACCTCGTCATGAGGCGTAAACAAGGCGACTTTTTCGCCTGTAGACGCCGCAGCCAAGCGCTGCAGCATGCCTTCGATTTTTTCCGTATACGGCGCTGTGGCCAACGCCCTTTCCTGTGCACGGCGCAGTCGTACAGACGATACCATTTTCATGGCTTTCGTAATCTGCTGAGTATTCGTAACGGATTTGATCCGCCGGTTTATTTCGCGTGCACTCGGCATAGATTATTCCTCCTCTTTAATCAGCTCATGGGTGGCGCTATACTGCTTCGTATATTCGCCGATAGCCTTCTGGAGGGTTGCTTCTGCGTCCTGGCCGAGTTCCTTCGTCGTTTTGATGCTTTCGCCGACTTCCGGATAATTGGTATGCATGAACGTGATGAAACCGTCGGCAAACTGCTGTACTTCTGATACCTGAATCGGCATGAGGTAGTTTTTAACGGCCAAATAAATCTGCATGACCTGGTCTTCGACCGGCATCGGATGGTACTGCGGCTGAATTAAGAGCTGCATCGTCCGTTCGCCTTTATCGATCTGGGCCTTCGTGCTCTTATCGAGGTCAGAGCCAAACTGGGCAAAGGCCGCCAATTCGCGGTACTGCGCCAAATCCAGACGAAGGGTACCGGCAATTTTCTTCATAGCCTTAATCTGGGCGGAGCCGCCTACGCGGGATACGGACAAGCCGACGTTGATAGCCGGACGGATACCGGAGTTAAAGGCTTCCGTTTCGAGGAATATCTGGCCGTCCGTAATAGAAATAACGTTTGTCGGAATGTACGCCGACAAATCACCGGCCAGCGTTTCAATGATCGGCAGAGCCGTAATGGAACCGCCGCCCAAATCATCAGAAAGCTTTGCCGCCCGTTCCAGCAGACGGGAATGCAAGTAGAATACGTCGCCGGGATACGCTTCGCGTCCAGGCGGACGGCGAAGCAGTAAGCTCATAGCGCGGTATGCCTGGGCATGTTTGGACAAATCGTCATATACGCAGAGGACATCCTTGCCCTGGTACATGAAGTATTCGCCGATAGATACGCCCGAATACGGAGCCAGGTACTGGAGCGGCGCACCATCAGACGCCGTAGCGGCGACGACGATAGTATACGCCATCGCACCGTTTTCTTCCAAAGTCCGGACGACGCGGGCAACCGTCGAGGCTTTTTGTCCAATAGCGACGTAAACACAAATAACACCGCTGTCTTTCTGATTTAAAATCGTGTCGATAGCAATAGCCGTCTTGCCTGTGCCGCGGTCACCGATAATCAATTCGCGCTGGCCCCGTCCGATAGGAACCATAGAGTCGATGGATTTAAGCCCCGTCTGAAGGGGTACCTTTACGGGCTGGCGGTCGGCAATACCCGACGCCTGCACTTCGACGAGACGGGATTCCGTCGTCTTGATTTCCCCTTTGCCGTCGATAGGCGCACCCAAGGGGTTTACGACACGGCCAATCATAGCTTCGCCTACCGGAACGCGCATAACGCGGCCTGTGCGGCGCACCGTGTCGCCTTCTTTAATCAGGGAGTCGTCGCCGAGCAGTACGGCGCCGACGTTGTCTTCTTCCAAGTTCAGGGCCATGCCGTATACGCCGTGAGGCAGTTCCAGCAATTCCCCGGACATGGCTTTATCCAAACCGTAAACGTGGGCGATGCCGTCCCCGACTTCCAGAACGGTGCCGATATCATCGACATTCATCTCCACATTATAATTTTCGATTTGCTGTTTAATTATAGCCGTAATTTCTTCTGGCTTCATCTTCATTATTCGTCCGTCACCCCATTCGTTGCGCCAGCCTGCAGAAGAGACTGCTGCATATCACGCAGCTGCCGCGCAAGGCTGCCGTCTATTAATCTGTCGCCAATCTGGATGACCATGCCGCCGATGATAGACGGATCGATGTAATAGAGCGGCTCGATCTTCTTGCCTGTCATCTTTTCCAGTCCGGCAACCAGTTTTTCTTCTTCCGCCGCCGTCAGCGCCTTGACGACGCGCACCTTCGCGACTTCGATGTTCTGAGCCGCCCGCGCCAGGTCGATAAACCCGTCGATAGCGGGAACAATAGCCGCTTCGCGCCGCCTGTCGATCATGACGTAGAGAAACTGCAGTACCAGCGGCTCTACGTCGCCGGCAAAGATTTTCTGCAGCGTATCCTTTTTCACGCCGGGCTGTATGAGCGGATGGCAGATAAACTTCTGCAGATCAGGATTTTCCTGCATGGCATCGCGGACAGCTTTCAACTCTGTTCCAAATATATCAAGTTTGCCCTGTTCTTTTGCAATATCGAACATAGCCTGGCTGTATTTGCTGTATACGACTTCCGGTATCATAGCGTCAGTTCCCCTTTATGCGGTTTTCCTGAAGCTGATCGATGCAGTTTGCAACCAGTTTGCATTCATATCCGAGTCCAGATTCTTTTTAAGCAGCTTTTCTGCCACAGCCATAGACAGCGTTACTACTTCGTTGCGCATTTCCCGGATAGCGACTTCCCGTTCGTTTGCAATTTCCGCCTGGGCAATCTGTTTTTCCCGGGCAATTTGTTCGCGTATTGCGCTGAGCTGGGCCTGCGCCTCTTTATCAGCCTGCTTTACGGCCTTATCGATAATAGCCTGGGCTTCAGCACGGCGCTGCGGAGCTGCGCTTCGTATTCGGCCTGCAGCTGCGCCGCCGCTTCTCTGGCCTGGGCCGCGGCGTCGAGATCCGATTCGATCTTGTTGCGGCGTTCTTCCAAAACCTTCAGCAGCGGTTTATACGCAAATTTTGCCAAAATAGCCACTAAGATAAAGAAGTTGATAAATTGGAACAACAACGTTCCTTCGGTTAAACTAACCAACGTAACACCCTCCTTTCATGATGGAATCCAGTTCCTCCACCATTAAATAAAGGGATTGGCAAATACGAGCACGATGGCGATAACGGCTGCGATAATAGGCATGGATTCAATCAAGCCGACGGAAATGAGGAAGTTTGTCAGCAGCTTGCCGCCCATTTCAGGCTGACGCGCTACGCCTTCCAGCATTTTAGAAGCGGCGTGGCCGTCGCCGACTGCAGCGCCGAGAGCTGCCAAACCGATACCAATTGCCGCGCCAAGAGCAGATAACCCTAATATCAATGCGTTTTCCATAATCAATAACCTCCTAAATACGATATACAATGTAGTTTAATGCCCGCCCTGGAAGGAAGGAGCTAAGTACGATGTTGTCAATATAGTAAAAATAAACGCTTGAATTAAACCGATGAACAAACTGAAAATCAGCCAGACAATCGGCACGCCGGCCGGAACGAGGAAGTACAGCACTTCCAGCAGGGTTTCCCCGGCCAGAATATTGCCGAAAAGACGGAAAGCCAAGGTCAGCGGCTTCGTAAATTCTTCCAGCACATTGATGAGAACAAAGGGAGCAAACGGTTGGAAGAAGTGCTTAAAATGCTTCTTCACGCCCTGGTTTTTCAAGGCGATGACATGAACCATGGCGGAGGATACCAAAGCCAAGGCTACAGTCGTATTCAAATCGTTTGTCGGTGACGCCAGAAGATGATTCGTCGGCAGAGCCCCAATTCGTTGGAAATCAAGATAAACAGAAACATTGTCAGTAAAATAGATACAACCTGACTGTACTTGGGGCCAAGGGTTTCCTTAAACTGGGCGAGAAGTGCCGTAACGACTATTTCCATGGCATTCTGCATCCCTGACGGGACGAGAGACCGCTTTCGCGTTGCCGCCAAAGAAACGATAATGACCAGAATACCGACAATCCAGGTCATGATAATCGTATCCATGTTGACGTT
>ENA-OQHN01000078-OQHN01000078.1-human-gut-metagenome-genome-assembly--contig:-NODE-78-length-35049-cov-38.983535_pt1 | contig 35049 bp, 39 predicted proteins | sample MGYA00242564_ERZ504721 | MGnify/ENA primary metagenome ERZ504721 (study PRJEB26092, sample SAMD00036212) | human gut metagenome | host: Homo sapiens | study: EMG produced TPA metagenomics assembly of...
TTTGTTCATGCGCTGCTCCGCGTGGCGCGACATGGCCGAACATTGCGCGCAAAGCCTGGCAAAGGGCATGCGTGTGATCGCCCAGGGCAGGCTGACGCAGCATTCATGGGAGGACGAGCAGCATCAGAAGCGTTCTTCCATGGAATTGCAGGTGGACGAGATCGGGCCGAGCTTGCGCTATGCGACGGCACAGGTGGCCAAGGCGCAGCGTGGCACGGCTGGAGCGTATGGCAATCCGGCTTCCATGCCGGCGGGTTATACGGGCGGAGCCACCGCTTCGTTGCCTCCGTCGGACCCGTGGGGTCAGCCACAGGACAAATCGGCATCGTTCGGTGATTTCGGCAAGCCGGAATCCGAACCGGATTTCTAAGGATGAATCATGAGCATGGAGAATGTTCGGAAACTGCTGTATCACGAGTACGGGCTCGACCCTTATGAGCTTCGTCTTCTGATGATGGTGGCCGACTGGACCGGCGATGACGGCAAGGGCTTCGCGAAGAGCGCGAAAACCATCGCATCGCAGCTGCATATGTCAGAACGAACTGTGCACAACAAGCTCCGTTCCCTGCGCGAGAAGGGCTTCCTGAGATACGGCAACCAGCACATCGTCGACGATATCGCGCCAAACCGTCGACCGAAGGTGTATGACATGCACCTGCCAAAACAGAGGGGTGAACGAAATGCACCCCAAGAAATCAAACCAAAAAACAGGGGTGAACGAAATGCACCCCAAAAAACAGGCATGAATCAGGGGTGCAACTGGCATGAATCTGGCATGAATCAGGGGTGCACACAGCGTGCAGACAATACTACTAAATCTATAGAAACAATAAAGACTATAGAGAGTAACGCGCGCGCGAGAAAACAAATCCCAATACCAGCCGACTGGAAACCAACCGAGGAACACCACGCGCTCGCCGACCGGCTCGGCATCGACTGCGACATCGAAGCCGAAAAATTCCGTGACAGGGCCCTCGACTCGGCAGCCCGCTCGGCCGACTGGAACGCGAAATACCGCAACTGGCTCGTCAAAGGCAAGGAACGCGGATTCGCCACGCCAAAGGATTCCAACGCTCGCCGACGGTTCACGTGGGGCAGCGAAGAGGTCAAACGGGTTCTCGGCCCGATAGCCTGCGAAGGCACGGACACGTACATGGAGCTCGCATGCAAGGTCGCGGACCTGCTCAACCAGGGCGTGGACCCGGACATGCTGCGCCGTCAGCTCGCGAACGTGCCCGGCGACGTATTGGCCGAACAATTGTTCGAACAGGAGGCGGCGGCATGAACGCCATGACCATCGCACACATGGCCGGCGTCCTCACCTCGGCCATCCAGGCCGCCGACCGATTGGAACTCGACGCGCTCAAAGGCCCGGCGCTCGCCGATATGGACCTTGACCGCATCCGCGATATCAAACGCGACTGCTCGACCTGCATCAACCTGCTCGACCAGTTCGGAAGGGAGCGACGATGAGCGACCGGCAATTCCAGGAATCGAAACGCGTCGCCTTGCAACGTCAGGGCTGGCATTGCATGCGTTGCGGACGCAACCTGCACGACCCGAGTGTCTGGCCGGGTAGGAGCGGCCACCACCGGCAGTTGCGCCGTCGGGCCGACCCGACCGTGCGTGACCTGCCGTGCAACATCGTGGAACTGTGCGGTTCCGGCACGACCGGCTGCCATGGTTGGACGCACGCGCATCCGGCGGAGGCGGAACGGTTCGGCTACATCATCCCGAGCTGGCGTGATCCGTTCAACGCGCCGATACGCGACTGGAACGGCGACTGGTGGTGGCTGCTGTCTGACGGCACGGCGCAACGGCTCACGCAAATCGAGATCATCGAATGGCAAAGCACTTGGAAGGAACAATCATGAGGAAACAGGACAAAGACCGGAATGGGAAGCCGGAGGCGCTGCTCTGGCTCGACTTCGAAACGACCGGCACGAACAGGAATAACAGCCTGCCGTTGGAGGTCGGCATGGAATGCACCGACGTGCTGGGCGAACATTCGTTCGGATCCCTGCACCGCATCATCAGACCATACGATCTCGACCTGTTGACCATGAGCCCGATAGCGTTCTCCATGCACACGGACAACGGTCTCCTGTTCGAACTGCTGAACGGCTCCGACGGGAACGACTGCGTGGAAGCGGTCGCGAATGCCGTGGAGGAGTATCTCGACTCCCTCTTGCAACGCTTCACGCTGGTTCCGGCCGGAACGAACGTGGACTTCGACATCGACTTCATCAAACGCCTGGGCCTGGACCCGGATAGATGGCTGTCCTACCGCAAGTTCGACCTGACCACGCTCCGCCGCTACCTCACGTTCCTGGACTGTCCCGAAGACCCGTACGGGACGCATTCCAGCACGCACAGGGTGCGCGACTGCATCCGACGCGACATCAACGACTACAAGTGGTACCGCAAGCTTCTGAAGGGAGCATGGTGATGACAGCGGTCTCCATGATGCTCCTGTGCGCGGCCGTCCTGGTCGCTTGGATCGGAGGCCGGCCATGACGGTCCAGACGCATATGGCGTGGCAGTACCGGAATCCCGCCGACCTGATCGGCCGTCGATGCATCGCGCTCACCGGCATGGACGTCACGTTGGACGGCCCATTGGATCTGATCCGGTTGAGTCCGGTCCACGCGGTCCTGAAATACCGTGGCATCGGCCTGCACGTCATCGACTGCGACTTACGCCACCACACGAACAAAACCTCGGACGGCATCCGCGCCGTCGTCATCACGGAAGGCAAACCATGAAACACACAAGAAACATCATCCGGCCGCATGTCAGGAAATGGCACAGGACCAGCCCATGCCCATACTGCGGCACGAGGAAACCAAGCATCGAACCATACGCCTGGATCATCGGAGCCACGATGCACTGCATCTGGATCGCCAAATGCCGTGGATGTCCGAACGCCGTCTTGATCACCACCCAGGACGACAGCATCAAAACCGCGATCCGCGGATGGAACCGATACGCCAACGGCGGATGGCGCAAACACTAGGAGGAAACAAAATGAGAAAAACAACACGCATCACACTCGCCATCACCGTCATATGCATGGCGCTCGCCGGATGCGGCAGCTCGGCCAAAGCATCCACGCAGGCGCATGCGGCCAAACCCATCGACTCGCAATGCACCGATGGAGGCACCGCCCATGGTTTCTACGAGTGCGCCATCACGTTGTCCGATACACGAAAGGTGGACTGCGTCGTCTACGCATGGGAAAAGCAAGGCGGCCTGTCCTGCGACTGGGACCATGTGAGCGGCGTGGACAAGGAGCCGGCAAGATGAGCTACCGGGAAATCCATGAGCTGTTCGTCGTCTGCGACGAGTGCCACACAAGCCTTTCCGTCTATGACGCGACCTACGAGGCCGCCGACAACGAGGCCGCCGACCACGGCTGGCAATGCGACGAGCTCCAAGGCAGGCACTACTGCCCGCTCCACTGGCACGTCGAATGCCATGACTGCGACATCACCGACAGTGGAGCGCCGGACGAACTGGAAGCCGATGGGTGGCACATCGACCGAGATTATCCATGCGACAGCCTCTGTCCGAACCACCGCCATCTCGCATGCCGCGAATGCCGCAAGTGGGATGTCGGACCGCTGCACCGGCTCGAATACGAGGGATGGCAGGTAAATGCAGACGATTTCAAGAAGAGCCTCTGCCCGGAATGCGTAAAAAACAAGAAGGAAACGAAATGAAAGTCAAGAAAACCCTCATAGACATGATCATCAAATGGCATCAGGCCGGATACAGCCTCGACGAAATCGCACCACTGGTGCCGCAAGTCTCCAAAGAGGAAATCAAAGCGATCATCCAACAACACCACGAGTAACAAGAAACCCGACCTTCCGGCCGGGCTCCTGGCATCACCACAAACCAGACTACACCGCCGGAGGGAATCGAACAAATGAACGAACCAGCCAACGAATCCCAACCAACACAAACCAACCAAAACAATCCAGCGCTCGCCGGCATGTGCCAAGTGTGCGGCGGGGAGTGCCGTATTCAAGCCACGATGTGCGACAAGTGCGAGAACACTTTGAGGGGATGGATCCACGACTATCCCATCTGGATCCATGCCTTGCGCGAGTTCCTGGATTCGACGGCGCATTACGGAGGCCACCAGCCTGGACGTGTCAACCTGCCGTCCGCGCCCACGCCGATCAGACTCTCGGTCGTTGACCATCTGCAGGAGATCGAGGATGCGGTGACGGCGTTGTGGTGTCGATTGTATGCGCCGCCGGCCATGCCATGGGCCACAAGCATCGCCGTCCCGCCCATCGTTGACATGCTCAAGGCATGCTGGTCATGCCAGCGGTTGAACCGACTGCCGGACATCGGTTTGATCTGGCATGACTGGCAGCGGTTGGCGCGCAAGACGCTGGCCATCATCGACGTGCCACCATCCAGGCACGGCATCGGCAGGTGCCTGAATCCTCTGTGCGGCGTGGAGCTGAGTGCGGAGGTCGGCGCGGTAAGTGTTGACTGTCCGGTGTGCGGCAACACTTATCGCGTGGTCGATGTGCGATTGGGTTTCCTGCGGGAGTGCATCGAATCGGGCAGGGCGTTCACGGCGGGGGAGTGTGCTGAGCTGCTGCGCGAATGCGGGTTCCAGTGCAATGCGAACACGATTCGCTCGTGGCGTAAGCGTGGCAGGCTTCAGCCGGCCGGCGAGAACGAGAAGGGACGGCCATTGTACAGGCTTTCGGACGTGCATCGGCAGGTGCTGCGCCGCGATTCGATTTGACAAAATCGAAAGTGCAACGCAGAATTGTCAGTGGATTAGAGGGTTCAAACCGAGGTGACTTGGTTTGAACCCTCACTCATATCCGCCATGGATTCTCCTAACTCCCTGGTTTGTTGCCCGTCCTGTCCGAACGGCATATCGGACACGCTCCGCCCACTCCCGTCAGAGTGGGCATACACCAACAGTGGCAGGCAAGCCAATCCCGCGCTTACGTGATGCGGTGATGCTCAAACCGCCTGTCCATGCCTTCGTAGGGATCAGTGGCAGATCACACCGGTCGCAGATCTTCGGATCCTCTTCCTTGCGGCCGCGTGTATGCGCGGGTTCGACTCCCGCCGAAGGCGCTCCATGAATAACCTCGTGAGGGGATATCCACAGATGACGGGATCCCTAGCCGACACGTGGTCGGCCATGCTAGGACTTCATACGAAGGAATAACCATGAGCAAGCGACGCAACGAGCGGGTCAGCAACGGATACCGGCGGCGCATGCTCAGGCAAAGAGTGCTGGCCGCATACGATGTGTGCGCCATCTGCGGCAAGCCAGTCGACAAGACATTGAAGACACCACATCCGATGAGCGCCGAAGTGGATGAGCTCATACCGGTCTCACGCGGCGGTGATCCATACAGCTTCACTAACTGCAGGCTCACGCACCGCATCTGCAACAGGATGAAGAGCGACAAGACAGACGAACACGCACGAGCGCTGCTGGCTGGCAGACAGGAAGTGAAATCAAGCTCGATGCCGTTCAAAACGTTCGGCATCTGACCCGATACCAGGGCAGGGTACCCGGTCATACCCCCTTGGGGTAGCCTCGGGTGCAGTGCCGATATTTCCCCCGGAATTCAAACGTCGGAAACAGGGGAAACGACGAAAGGTCGGAAAGCGGAGGTGGACGCCATGAAGTGCGAACTCTGCGGCAAGGAATTCCGGCCTTCCGGCCACGGGCGGCCGCAACGGTACTGCTCCAAATCCTGCCGTCAGAAAGCCGATTATCGTCGGAAAAAGAACAGGCCCGCACAGGACTGGAACAGTAAGCCACCCGTCAAAGTCGTGGAAACGAAACAGAAGCCGGAGCAGGACCTCGACCAGCGGAGTTTCGAGAGAATGATGGACGGCAGCATGCTGGACATGCTGCGCGCCAACCGCGACCGACTGCAGAAGGCTATGGACGACACGTCCACACCGGCAAACGCACTACCCGCGATCAGCCGCCAGCTCATCGATGTATGCGAACGCATCGAATCACTCCAAGGCGGAGGTCTGACCGACCTGCTGGACGATGAGGAAGACGAGGTGACGGACGATGTCGGAGCGTCGATTGTCTGAAATCGCCAAGGTCCTCCGCCAGCCGGAAGGCATCGTCGGCAGCGAGTTCACGCGAATCAACAAAGCCGCGCGCAAGGCCGGCATCCGTTTCGACTTGTGGCAGCAGGGTTTCTTGTGGCTTCTGTTCGCCAAGAACACGGAAGGCAAGTACGCGTGTGGCGCGGACGGCGCCGTGCTGTCCAGCTGCAGGCAGATCGGCAAGACCTTCACCGTCGGCACCGCGTTGTTCCTCAAGGCGATACTCACGCCGAACCTGAAGGCCATCTGGACCGCCCACCACACGCGCACCAGCGACGAGACGTTCGCGGACATGTGCGAGATGGAACACAACCCGATGCTCGGCAGGTACGTGGAACGCATCCGCAGGGCGAACGGCCAGCAGGAGATCACGTTCACGTCCGGCAGCCGCATCATGTTCGGCGCCCGAGAGAACGGTTTCGGCCGAGGCCTGCACAGCGTGGACGTGGCCGTTTTCGACGAGGCGCAGATCCTCACCGTGCGCGCGATGGACAACATGATCCCCGTCCTGAACACGAGCCCGAACCCGTTGGTCGTGTACATGGGCAATCCACCCAAGCCAGGAGACCAGTGCGAGGCGTTCACGGAGAAGCGCATGCACGCGCTGAACCATGACGGGAACCTCCTCTACGTGGAGCTTGCCGCCGACAAGGACGCGGATCCGGACGACCGCGAACAGTGGGCTAAAGCGAATCCCAGCTATCCGAGACGTACCAGTGAACAGGCAATCATACGCATGCGCAACAACCTGTCCGACGATTCGTTCCGCCGTGAGGCGCTCGGCATCTGGGATGAGACTGTCACCGCATACGCCATCGACCCCGACCAGTGGAAGGCCGCGGCCGTCGATGACGTGCCCGAAGGCGGCACGGTGAGCTTCGGCCTCGACATGCCGCCCGACAGGAGCGTGCTGACCATCGGCGCCGCATTGCGGTACGAGGACGGGTCGGCCGTCATCCAGATGGCGAACATCAAGGACGCGCGCCAGGCGGGAACCATGTGGGCCGTTGACTGGCTCGCCGAACGCTGGCCGAAGACCGCAAGCGTGGTCATCGACGCGCAGTCGCCCGCCATGAGCCTGCTGCCCGAACTGAAGAAGGCGCACGTGAAGGTCACGGTCACGAACATGCAGGAGATGGGCCGCGCATGCGGACGGTTCCTCGACATGCTCAAGGCCGGAACGCTCAGGCACCCGCGGGACGAATACCAGCCGCAGCTGGCCGCCGCCGTCAAGGGCGCGACCACGCGGCCGTTGGGGCAGTCCGGCGCGATCGCCTGGAACAAACTCGGCTCGGATATCGACATAACGCCGCTCGTATCAACCACGCTCGCCCTGTACGGCGCGTTCACCACGAAGCGGCATCCCGGAAGGCGACAGGAGGTGATGGTCTGATGGTGTTCTACATGGCCGACGGCACCACAATCAGCACAGCGCCAAAATTCACCGGCAGCAGCTACCTCGACACAGCGAGCGGCAACGTCGGCACCATCCTCGGCATCGACGACGAGGACATGCCTATCATCCACGAACTGCTGCGCGTCTGGCGCGAGAAATACCCGCGCAACCTGATCCGCGGAGCCTACTACGACTGCAAGGAACGGTTCAAGGACTTCGGCATCTCCATCCCCGACCAGATCAAGAACAAGGTCGAGGCGATGATCGGATGGCCCGAACTGGCCGTCCGATCGTTGAGCGACCTGAGCGACCTGGAAGGATTCAGCATCTCCGGCGACGACACGATGGGCATCAACGACCTGTTCGAGGACAACCAGCTGGATGTCACCACGTCCGAACTGATCGTATCCTCATACAAGCACTCATGCAGCTTCCTGACCATCGCCGCAGACCCGGAGGATCCGGAACGAATCAGCATGATCCCCCGTTCCGCCGACTGGTCCGCGGGAATCTGGGACAGGCGCAACCACCGCCTGGCCGCCGCGCTGACCATCACCGAGGATGACAAGGACGGACGGATCTGCTCGTTCAACGTATGGCTCCCCGGCAAGGTCTACGAATGCTCAGGGCGCCCACTGCCATGGCGCGCGGAGAAAATCGAAACGAACTTCGACCAGCCGACGGTCGTCGCGCTCGCCTACGACAGGCAGATGGACCGCCCGTTCGGCCACAGCCGCATCAGCCGTTCGCTCATGAGCCTCGTGGACGCCGGATTCCGCACCATGGTCCGCATGGAGGCATCGGCCGAATTCTACTCCGTTCCCAAACTCTGGTTCATCGGCGCGAACAAGGACGCGTTCAGCAGCAACACGTGGAAGAGCCTCATCCAGGCGATCAACGCCATCAGCGCCGACGAGGACGGCAACCTGCCCCAACTACAGCAGGTGCAGCAGGCGTCCATGGCACCCCATTCGGACATGCTCAAGACCATGGCCATGCTCGTCGCCTCGCAGACCCGCGTGCCGGTCGACTACCTGGGCATCACACTGGACAATCCGACCAGTGCCGAGGCGATGGCATCAGCGGAACGACGCCTGACCCGCATCGCCGACAAGCAGAACGTGGCCTTCGGACGCGAACTCAAACGCGCCATGGGCATCGCCGTGGCACTGCGCGAAGGCACGAACTCGATACCCGACTCCATGCGCGACGTACACCCGGTATGGGCCCCCACGAAGGAGATCTCCGACGCGGCGCGCGCCGACGCGTTCACGAAGATCGCCGACAAGGTCACCGGCTACGCCGACTCCGACGTCGGACTCGAACGACTCGGCCTGAGCCGTGAGGAAATCACCCGCTTACGCGCCGACCAGCAACGCCAGCGCGCTAAGGAACAGATCGATCAGCTAAAGGCTCGCCTGGCATCGGCCGGCGGCGAGGAGGTTCAGGATGGAACTCAACAGCCTGAACATACCGGAGACGAACAGGAGAGATCTTCAACGGCTGCTTGACCAAGCCTATGCGGGATACGTCGCCGACCTTGATGCATTGGCAGACGAAGCGGCTGACGCTATCGAGGCGCAGTACCGCTCCAACCCGTTGTTCATGCGCGATGTGGTCGAGGACTACTCGAGACAGTCCGCGCAGCTGGCTGACGATTATTTCAGCCAGCTACGCGCTATATGGGCCGAGCAGTCAGGAGTGGATCTGCCGGAGTTCGAACACCCGGATTTGCTTGATCCAAGCGAAGTCCTCTACCGCATGAACGGCGGTTTCTCCGGAACTGACTGGAATGGTCTCAACTACTCCGACCTCGTCGCCGGACGCAGCAATGCCGGATTGAGCGTGGACAGTCTGTGGCCGGAGTTGAAGACCATCGATGACTGGCAGCAGCTCATTGGTGACATGGTCAGCACATCCGCCAGGCTTATGACCATGCGTGACATGCATGCCGACCCCACAAAACCAAAATGGGCGCGCGTGCCACGAGGCAGCGATCCATGCGCGTTCTGCGTCATGCTCGCCACCCGTGGCTTCGAATACCTCAGTGAAGAGACGGCCGACTTCGGCCCCACCTTCCACAATGGCCACTGTCACTGTGATGTCATCAGCAGCTGGGGAAGGCAGAAGCTCAAAGGCTTCGACCCCGACGGCATGAGTGAACGCTGGGAACAATGCAAGACGGCCATCGAGCATCGTCTTACCCACGACGAATACCTGAGAACCCGCAGTTCGCCGGACCAGAAGTTCGGCAACTGGAAACGCAACCAGATACTCGCCGAGATGCGCTGGCGCGACCGAGAATGGCTCCACAGCGGCGCAGAGCCACTGATCAGCTTCCCAAGTGATGGGATGCGTGAGGAAACCGAGAAGGCAAGACCGCAGGAGATACGAACGGCCCAGAGACTGCGCAGACATGGAATCGTCCCGGCCTTTCAGATCGACCATCGTGAAGCGAAGGATCCAGACACTGGGCGTATGCTCCTGATCGGCTTGTCTGATTTGGAAGGCGGCATCGAGCTCAAGACGCCTCAATCAGCAGACAAATTCCGCACTATCGACGGATATATGGGCAGCGCGTCAAAAAAGCCGGATTGCAGACGGCTGATCATCGACAATTCCGAAAACGACAACATGAGCGATGAGGAACTCATCGGAAACATCATGAAAAGTCATCGTTTCAAGAATGGGATCGTATACATCCTGAACAAAAAAGGACAGTTGCTGAGAATCAAGTAAGCGCCGCTGAAACTACCAAAAAGGGCGGTAACAAGGGCGCTTACATATCCATTCTATCACCTTTTGGTGGATTGCCGGAGCAGACGAACGGACCCGACTGTAAATCGGGCGCATTTTGCCACGCGGGTGCGAATCCCGCATCCACCACTCAACCGGCCCTCCGGCCGGCGGCGACCATGCGCCGCATCGCGTGGGAGGACCATACAGCGCACCGTGGCGCGGTCGAACTCGAATCCACGGGAAACAGCAAGAAGGAGCACGACATGTTCAACAGATTCCGATTCCCGGCCCGTATCCGTCTCATCGACGGCGGTTCCGGCGAAGGCGGTTCCGGTGAAGGCAACGAGCCCGAACCGAAATCGTTCACCCAGGAGCAGGTCGACCAGATCGTCGAGAGAAGACTGGCCAAGGAGCGCGGCAAGTACAAGGACTACGACGAGCTCAAATCCAAGGCCATGAGACTCGACGAGATGGAGAACGCGGGCAAGAGCGAGCTCGACAAGCTCAAGGAATCGAACGCCGCCCTGCGCAAGCAGATCGACGATGCCGCTGCCGAGAAGCAGCACGCCGAATGGGTGTCCGAAGTCGCCAAAGACAAGGGCGTCCCGGCCGAACTGCTCCGCGGAAGCACCAAGGACGAGCTCGAAGCGCACGCGGACCTCCTGCAAGCGGCACTGCATCCGGCATCCAAGCCGCCGCAGGTGAGGAACCAGACGGGCTCTCCGTCACATCAGAACAACAGCAAGGACGCCGAAGAGCTCTCGTACATCCACCAGCTCCTCGGCAGATAACCCAACCGACCGAAAGGACAAGCCATCATGGCGATGAAAACAGACCAGATCAAGCTCCCCGTGAGCGTGGCCACCGAAATCGTGAACAAGGCCAAGGACACCAGCACCATCGCGTCCCTGAGCCCCAGCACGCCGCAGATCTTCTCCGACGCCGACTACCTCGTGTTCGACGGCAAGAGCGAAGCCGAGGTCGTGGCCGAGGGCGCCGTCAAGGGCAGCTACGAGCAGACCGTGGATTCCGTCGTGGCGAAACGCTTCAAAGTGCAGACCACCACCCGCGTCACCAGCGAACTCCAGTGGGCGGACGAGGACAACCAGCTGCAGATCATCCGCAGCATCCAAGCGGATCAGGCAGCCGCTTTGGGTCGTGCGCTCGACTACGTGATCTACCATGCGATCAACCCGAAGGCTGGCACCGCGCTTTCCGGATTCAACCCGTTGAGCACGTCCGCCGTGCAGGTGACCGCCGGCGATGACGACATCAGCAACGTGGATGCCTTGGCCGACGCGCTGAACGACTCCTACGACATCAACGGCGTGGCATTGTCCAAGACGTGGGCGTCCCGTCTGCGCAAGCTGCGCGTGCCCTCCACCGGCATGCGCTTCTACCCGGAGATCCCGCTGAACCTGCAGGCCGGCAGCTTGGACGGCATCACCGCCGCGACCTCCGGCACCGTCAACGGGCGACTGGCCTCGACCCCGACGAAGGTGCTCGCGTTCATGGGAGACTTCAGCCTCATCAAGTGGGGCATGGTCCGCGACCTGACCAGCGAGATTATCGCCTACGGCGATCCGGACCAGACCGGCGTGGACCTGAAGGCCCACAACCAGATCGCATACCGCACCGAGGCGATGTACGCGTTCGCCGTCATCGACCCGCACGCATTCGCGGTACTCAAAACCAAGTGAGGTGAACTATGAGTTTTCCCATCCAGACGCTTGTGATCAACCCCGCAGGCGAGGAAAAGCACACTGTCGGCCCGTTGGACGCGCAGGTGCGGCTTGTCAACACTGACGGCACCGCCTTCTCCGCCGGTTCCGGTGCCTACGAACTGCCGGAGGCCGGCAAGGACACCCTCGGCGGCATCAAGCAGTTCGCGCCCAAACAGACGATTGGCAACGTTGACGGCAACATCGTCAAGGCCGCCGCAGCCGCTCCGACCAAGGATGAATTCGACAAGCTCGTCACGGCTTTCAATACTTTGGCGAAACAGTTCGATGACACTATCACCGGCCTCGCGGCCTCCGGGGTGATCAAGCTGCCGGACAAGAAGTGACCATGACGGACGAACCGGACATGTTCGCCACCTCCGACGATCTCGAACGGAGGTGGCACAAGCTCACCGACGAGGAACGTCAGAAAGCCGACACGCATCTCGCGGACGTGACCGACTACATCAAGGAACGCTCCCCGAACTGGCGGCGGCTCCTCGACGAACGGCCACGACTGTTGACGAAGATCACCTGCGACATCGTCCGCAGGATCATGCAGGCCGACCCGTACGACATTCCCGGCGGCATCACGCAGATGAACCAGACCACCGGCAGCTTCAGCGAACAATACAGTTTCGGAGCGCCCACCGGCGATCTCTGGCTGCGCGACGACGAGAAACGCATCCTTGGCATCAACGCTCAGCGCGCGTTCAGCGTCGACATGGCAACGGGGGAGACGTCCTAGTGGAAACCATCGAAATCTGGCGCGGCCAGTCCACCACCGACACGGACGGCAACCCCATCCAAGGCAAGCCCGTCCCCGTCGGCACATTCCAGGCGCTGGTCGAACCAAACTCCACCACCGACCAGACCGAGGAAAACGCCAATCCACAGACCATCGAATACACGATCCGTATCCGCGGTAGCCAGCCGACAGGCATCCAAGCCACCGACCTGATCAAAGTCAGAGGCATCCTCCTGCCCGTCAAAGGAAAACCGCAAGTGTGGAACAACCTCCACGGACGCCACATCGGCGACGTCATCACCGTAGGCGAACGGAAAGGATAAGCATGGCCAAACGATGCAGATTCGTATTCAACCGCAAGGCATTCAGCCAACAGGTGCTGAAGAACGAGACGCTGCGCTCGCGCATGCGTGACTCGGCCAACGAGGCCGTCACCGACAGCCGCTGCATGGTGCGCGACCATAACGGCGCGAACCGCAGCGGCGTGGCGATCATCTGCCCGGCACCGGTGGAGAAGGCGCACGGCACGCTAGAGGACACGCTCGGAAGGATGCGCGTATGAGCATCCCGGTCACTCCCCGGCGCACGGAACCCCTGCTCCTGCCCAAACTGAGGACACTGTTCCCGGACGTGACGTTCGACACGATCGAACGAAGCGACCTCGAACCTCCCTTCACCGAAGCCACTCTGGCCGACTCCATGCAAGGCATGAGCACCCCAATCTCGCAGTACGTGCGGCTGCGGCTGAGCGTGCGATGCATGAGAGAGGACCATACGGGCGACTGGGACAAGGCCGCACGACTGTGGGCCGACATCGCGAGGGAGATCATCGGGCTCGGAAACGTCGCGCCGCTCATCGACGCGTCACTCGAATCCGGGCCGGTACGCATGACTGACGAGGACAAGAGACTGGTGTGCGCGTACGGCGTGCTCCTGCTCGAGGTCACCGTCAACTGAAACACAACCAAAGACAACGTGCCGCCACACGCGAAGAACGGAAAGGTGCAGACGAATGTCTGACAACAACGAAAAAACCACCGTCGCCGCGCAGGGCGCGACCGACTACGGGTACGTGTCCAGCGGCAACACCGCAGGCAACGTGCGCCTGATCAAGAACTACGCGCTGTTCCTGTTCCCCAAGGGCGACAGCACGTTCGTGGCTCCGACCGGAGTGGCCTGGACGCCGCCGGCAAGCAAGAAGCCGATCGGCTACTCCACGGAGGACGGCGCCGTCCTGCATCCGGAACCGGGCGACAGCACCGACTATAAGGCCCACAACGGCGACATCGTGCTGTCCGACACGGATCCGGGCTACTGGACCCTGCAGCTCGCCGCCATGGAGGGCCGCAAGGATGTGGTGTCGGCCTACTTCGACGTGGACGTCGATTCGGACGGCGGCATCAGCATCAAGGGCGCCGGATTGAAGAAGGAGTGGATCCTCGTGCTGGTCGCGCTCGACCAGCAGGACCGTCCGTTCCTCCTGTACGGCACCAACGCGAAGGTGAGCGACCGTGACGACGTGAGCCTGAAATCCAGCGAGATCATGAACTTCAGCATGACGTTCAAGATGCTCAAGGGCGACAACGGCGAGCAGTTCCACGCATGGGGCCTCGTCACCGACTCATCCAAGTGAGTCCATTGATTCTTCCCGTGCGGACGATGGCGGTCGGACGCACGGGATCCCTTTCACTAACCGCCACCGAACGAACGGAGCCAACATGAGCGACAAAGAATACCATGTCGTGAACGTAAACCTGGACGACGCGGAGGAACTCAAACCCGACGTGCACCTCGAGGTCGCCGGCGTCAAACTCGACCTGCCGAACCTCAACAACGCGGAACTGCCCATCGAACTCGTCCAGGCCATCCTCCTGGTCAAGAGCAAGCCCGCATTGTCCGACGAGGAAAACATGGCCTGCGTGAGCACGTTCCTCGCCTACTTCCAGACGATGCAGCCGAACTTCTGGAACGTGCTGCGCAAGACCAAACGTCCGATGGCCTACCTCACCGCGACCATCAAGGCGTGGGCCGAGGAATCCGGACTGGACCCAAAAGCGTTTACCTCGCCCACCTCTGGAACAACAATCGCGCGGCACTAGCCTACGACTGGATCCGAGCGTACGGGCAGATCTACAGGCCCGTACGCTTCCGGGAATGGGTTGAAGGCCAACGTCCACGAACCGACTGGGGTCTCGCCTGGGCGTTGACCCGCGAAATCCTCAAAGACCATACGAGCCACTCGTGGATGGCGTTGCAGAACGCCGTCTACGCGCCCGACGGAGCCGAACAGGCGGTCTGGACGCTGTCCGGACAACGCAAACGCCCATGGTTCGACCACGAGCACGACCCGCTCCGCCCGCCAACCCCGACGCACAACCTCACCCGCCGTCAACGCGAGGACAGGGAACGGCTCAAAGCCTACTTCCACATCAACGACGACCTCTGACTCCGACCGCCATCGGAATCCCAACCTACGAATAAGGAAACACGATGGCAGCACAGGACATAGGCGTCGCATACGTCCACGTCGAACCATCCGGCAAAGGATTCGGCAAAAGCATCGAAGGCGACATCGGCGACGCCGTCAACAACGCCTCCAAGAAAAGCTCCAACACCCTCATCTCGAAGATCGGCGGGGCATTCGGCAAAATCGGCAAGGTCGGCACCGGCGCGATCGCCACCCTCGCCGGCGGCATCACCGCATTGGCCGCCAAAGGCGGCTTCACCCGCGCCCTCAACATCGAGAACGCGCAAGCCAAGCTCAAAGGCCTCGGCCACGACAGCGCGAGCGTCACCGAAATCATGAACGACGCGCTCGCCTCCGTCAAGGGCACCGCGTTCGGATTGGGTGACGCCGCGACCGTCGCGGCAAGCCTGTCCGCTTCCGGCATCAAGGAGGGCGGGGACCTGACCAAGGTTCTCAAGACCGTGGCCGACACCGCGCAGATCAGCGGCAGAAGCCTCACCGACATCGGCATGATCTTCGGTTCCGTCGCCGCCCGAGGCAAACTCCAGGGCGACGACATGCTCCAGCTCATGTCGAGCGGCATCCCAGTCCTCCAAATGCTCGGCAAGCATCTGAACAAGACCAGCGCCGAAGTGTCCGACATGGTCTCGGACGGCAAAATCGACTTCCAAACCTTCGCCGACGCCATGCAGGAAGGCCTAGGCGGGGCCGCACTATCCGCAGGCACCACATTCACAGGAGCCCTGGCCAACGTGAAAGCCGCGTTGAGCCGACTCGGAGAAACAGCCGCCACGCCAGTCCTCGACGGCTTACGCGGCCTGTTCAACCAAGCCATCCCACTCATCGACACATTCACCGCGGCCGTCACACCAACCCTGCAAAAAGTCGGCGCGGCACTCCAACAAGGTCTCGAGAACGCGATACCCGACACACAGGCGAAACTCAAAAACCTTGGCGACACGATCTCCAACATCCCCGGCTTCCAGATGCTCGCCTCTGCGACGGCCAGCCTCAAAAGCCAACTCACTGGCCTCTGGAACGCAATCACATCACTCATAGGCGGACTCAACAATGGCGGCGAAGCCGCCACAATGTTCTCCACAACCGCCGGCGCGCTCGCGGGAGTGGTCGCTTCGGTCGCGCAGGCGTTGTCGAACGCGGCGGGGTGGGCGAAGACGTTCGTCAACACGTTCATCGAGACGGGCGCGTTGCAGCCGTTCCTTGAAAGCCTGACCGGCGTCATCTCCGGCTTGGGCTCGCTGGTTTCCGGATTGGCGGCCGCGGTCTCGCAGGCCTTCGGCTTCAACGACAGCGCGCGCACCGCCAGTTCCGCGGCGCAGAGCTTCGCCGGACTGTTGAACACTTTGACCGGCGTGCTCATGACGGTGGGAGGCTGGCTGCAGTCGGTCGGACAGTGGGCGCAGCAGAACGGCGCACTGGTATCCGGCGCGTTGAAAGCCATCACCATCGCATTGCTCGCAGTCAAGGGCTGGGACATCGTATCGGCCGGACTGAAAACGGTTTCCAGTGGGTTGAAGGCCATTTCCGCGACTGCCTCCGGTGTGGAGAAGACCGCCACGGCCGCTTTCGACCTGATTGGCAAGATCTCCGACGCGGGAAGCGCGGCTGGAGGACTGAAGCAACTCGCCGGCTCGTTCAATATTGTCAAGGCAGCCCAATCGGCGTGGAGCGCGGTGACCAAGGCTGCTACCGCCGTGCAGCTGGCATTCAGCGCTGCCTTGGATGCGAATCCGATCGGCATGCTTGTCGTAGCCATCGGCGCGGTCGTCGCCGCGCTGACATGGTTCTTCACCCAAACCGAAACCGGCAAACGACTCTGGAACAGCTTCGCCACATGGTTCATGGGAATCTGGAACCAGATCAGCACCGCATGCCAGCCAATCCTGCAAGCCATCGCCACATTCATCACCCAGACCATGAGCCAAATCCAGCAAATCTGGCAAACCGGATGGACACTCATCACCACCATCCTCCAAAACGTCTGGAACACGATCGGCCCCATCATCATGATCGCACTCACCGCGATCATCACCGGCATCCAAACATTCATCGCCATCATCACGCCACTCCTGCAAGCCGGAATACAGACCATCCAAACCATCTTCCAAACCGCCGCCACCATCATCAGCGCAATCTGGAACGGACTCTGGAACACCATATCCACCGTCGTACAAGGCGCATGGACCATCGTCACCACAATCATCAACACCGCACTCACCGTCATCCAAGGCATCATCCAACTGGCGCTCGCGGTCGTCAACGGGAACTGGAGCGCCGCGTGGTCGGCCATCCAGGGCATCGTGTCGGCAGTGTGGGGCGGCATCCAAGGTGTCGTCTCCGCTGGCATCGGCATGGTCAGCGGAGTGGTATCCGCCGCATGCTCGACCATCCGAAGCGTGTGGGCCGCGTTGTGGAATGGCGTCAGCAGCATTGTGTCGAACGTCTGGGGCGGCATCGTTGGCACCGTAAGCAACATGGTCGGCCGTGTCGGGAGCGTCGTGAGCGGGATCGGCGGAACCGTCCGGAGCGCGGTGTCCGGCGCGGGAAGCTGGCTCGTCAGCGCGGGACGCAACATCATCCAGGGATTGATCAACGGCATCACAGGAATGGTCGGCTCGTTGTATTCCAGCATCACCAACGCGTTGTCGGGCTTGGTGGACAAGGCCAAGAACGCTTTGGGCATCCATTCCCCGTCGCGCGTGTTCCGCGACGAGGTCGGCGTGATGATCGGACGTGGCATGGCATTGGGCATCGACGATTCCGCGCATGTGGTCAGCCGTTCCATGGATTCGCTCGTCTCCACGATGAGCCTCTCCGACGCGGACTGGTCGAAGACCGGCAGGCTGAACGTCACGGCCGGCACCGGCGCCAATGCCGGCGACGGCGATCTGCGGGAACTCATCGCGGCCGTCGAATCGCTGCACGACGACCTCGGATCGATCATCGCCAGGTACACGCCGACGATAGGGGACCGCGACTTCGCAAGGAAGGTGAGAAGTGCAATCGCTTGAATACGCATCCGCCGCCACAGGTGAGCGAATCGGCTTCGAAGGGCCTCTGTACGGCGAGACGCTCACGGGACTGCGAGCCCGTGTCTGGGACTACAGCCTCGCCTCACGTGGCATGACGGGCATCACCCGCAAGGCACGCGAGGCGACAGTCACCGTGAAGATCCACGATTCTCCAGCCACGCTCGACCTACTGCGCCGCCTCGCGGACGCCGACATGGCATCCGGGAACCCGGGCACGCTCGTGGCCGACGGCGAATGGGAAGCCAAAGCGTGGATCACGAAAAGCGAGCCGCAGTCCATCACGCCCACGATGGTCGAGACGCAGTTGACCATCGTGCTGGCCGATGGCGTGTGGCGTCGTTCGACCATGACGCATTTCACGCCGCGATACGATTCCGGAACCTCCGACCTGGACTATCCGCATGATTATCCGCATGATTTCGCCGGCATGGCATTGGGCGCGGAGATCGTCAACGACACGTCCATCCCGCAGCCGGTCAAGCTCACGATATTCGGACCGTGCACAAACCCGTACGTCATCATCGGAAACAACCGGTACGAGGTCGACGTGACCGTGCCATCCGGCTCGCGTCTGGAAATCGACGGCACCGGCGATGTCAGGACCGTCACCATGGTCAGCGGCACAGGTCTCGCCACAAACTGCTTCGCGCAGGCCGTGCGAGGGTCGGGCAAGGATTCCGGCCGGTACGTGTTCCAACCGCTCGCGCCCGGAACACAGTCGGTCAGTTGGCCGGGAGGATTCCAATTCGACTTGACGGTCTGCGAGGAAAGGAGCGAACCGCCATGGACCTGATCGTCACCGACGCCACAGGCAAACCCGTGGCGAGCCACGCCTCATACACGCTCGACCTCGCGTTCGGCAGCGGGGAGAACGACTTCGACCTGCAGGTCGAAGACGCCGCGCTCAAGGCGGGGAGCCGCATCATGATCGACGGCACCGAGTACGGCGGCATCATCGACGACACGGATGTCGACGTGGACGGAGGCCTGTCCACCGTTACATGGCATGGCCGCGACTGGCATGGAGTGCTCGCTTCGAAGATCATCGAACCGGACAGGAACAACGATTACCTCACCCTGTCCGGCACGATTCCCGTCATCATGCGCACGCTCGTCAGCCGTGCGGGATTGCAAGGCCTGTTCACCGTCACCGACGAAAGCGCCGGCCACAAGACCACCTGCCAGTTCGACCGGTACGTGGACCTGTACAGCGGTCTGGTCAAGATGCTCAGGGCAAGCGGACTCAAACTCCGGTTGCGTAATGACGGCGACAAGGTGGCCATGAGCGCCATGCCCGTCCGCACGATCGGCGACAGCATCGACTCGGACCTCATCGACTTCACCGCCAAACAGGCGGCGCACCCGATCAACCATCTCATCTGCCTGGGCAAGGGCGAACTCAAGGACCGTACCGTCATCCACTGGTACGCCGACGCGAACGGCACGTTCAGCCACACGCAGACCCTCAAAGGCCTTGACGAACGCACCGCCACATACGAGTTGTCCAACGCCGAAGCCGACGAGCTCGAGGACAAGGGCAGGCAGAAATTCCAGGAACTTCGGAACACCAGCACCATCGACGTGGACATTCCCGACGGCATCGACGCGGACGTCGGCGACCTGGTCACGGGCCGTGACAACAACACGGGCCTCGTCGTCACTGCCGAGATCTCCAAGAAGATCGTCAAGGTTTCGGGAGGCGTGCTCACCGTCACCTACGAATCCGGAGGCGCCAGCGCCGGCGGCAACAGCGGAGAATCCTCCATCGGGGATGGTGGCCACGCCTACTACGCTGGAGCCGGCCTCAAACTCGACGCCTGGACGTTCAGCGCCGACGTGACCAGAAACGACATCGACTCGCTCAACAACGCATTGTCGGGTAAACAGCCGAAAGGCGACTACATCACCGGCCTGAAAATCGGTTCGGTGGACACGCTCGCCCCCGGCGCACAGGCAAGCGCGTCGCTCACGGGCGCCGGCAGCGACAAAACCTTGAATTTGGGGCTTCCGAAAGGCGACCAGGGTCCGCAAGGGGAGAAGGGCGACAAGGGCGACACAGGACCACAGGGGGCCACCGGAGCGACCGGACCCACCGGTCCTCGGGGAGAGGAAGGAGCGACCGGGGAGCGAGGGCCGCAAGGCGTCGCCGGTCCCGAAGGCCCGCAGGGACTGCAGGGGATACGCGGCGAGAAAGGCGATAAGGGTGATGCCGGCGCGATCGGCGCGGCGGGACCGCAAGGCCCGACGGGTTCCACAGGTCCGCAGGGTCCCACGGGTCCACAGGGAGCGACCGGCCCCCAGGGCAGACAAGGCATCCAAGGTTCCCAAGGCATCCAGGGCCCGCAAGGGGAGAAGGGTGACAAGGGCGACAGCGGCGTATCCGCCCCCTCGAACGGCTTCTTCACGCTCAGCATGGAAGGCGACGGCGACCTGTACGTGAACTATCCGGACAACACGAACCCACCCTCGTTCGTCTGGCACTCCGAGAGCGGGAACCTGTATGTGGACATCCCGGAAAGGTGACACATGGCGCGACTATTGATCGGCAACATCAAAGGCCCCAAAGGCGACAAGGGCGATACCGGGGCCACCGGCCCGCAAGGCAAGCAAGGAGCGCAGGGCGTTCAGGGACTGCAGGGTCCACAGGGGCCGTCCGGCCCGCAGGGCGCCAGCGGCGTGACGGCACCCGCATCAGGATTCTTCACGCTCCAGGTCGATCCGAACGGAGACCTGTACGCCGTATACGCGGACACGGCCACCGCGTCAGAAGCTCCCGTCTCCTACGATCAGGCGACTGGCGACCTGTACTACACGATCAACGACGGAAAATAAGGAGCACGCATGACGAAGATTCTACTTGGCAATGTCAAAGGCCCCAAGGGCGACACCGGACCGCAAGGCAAGCAGGGAGTGCAAGGACCGCAGGGCCCTGCCGGCGCCACTGGCGCGACCGGGGCCACCGGAGCGAAAGGAGAGGCCGGCCAACGCGGCGAGACCGGGTTGCCTGCCTTGATCATCACACGCATACTATCCGGATACTGGACGTCCGCATGCTCGGATTTTGACTGGCAGACACTCAGTTTCAACCGTGCCCCGGTCGTAGGCGAATACTTCTTCGCCATGACCAACGGCGGCAAGAACCTGATGTACGCAAAGATCACAGCCACCGGGAAAAACGTGACGTTCAAGCCAGTCTCGAACACAAGCCTCGTCGGCCCGAAGGGCGACAAGGGCGAGACGGGCATGAGCGCAAGCCAGGCGTTCATCGCCGCCCACCCGGTCGGCTCCCTCTACTGGACCACCGCCACAACAAATCCGGGAACCACCTACGGCGGCACTTGGAAGGAATGCAACACCATCCTTCCGGGACACATCTACCAGCGCACAGCCTGAAAGAGAAAGGAACATCAATGGCACGAACCACGAACATCACCAGATACACCTGCGACCGATGCCACGCCTCCGCATACCTCGCCGACGGTGACCCACGCACCTCCAGCGACTGGCACGACATCACCCACACCACCGTCGACGGAGTCGCACAGGGCGCGCTCGTCTGTACCGCATGCTGGCAGACGTTCAAAGCGCTGGCAGCCACGCAGGACGCCGCCTACGCCGCATACCTCAACAACACAACAGATAGGAAGGAATGACCATGACCATGAATCTCATCACCGGCAAGGCCGGCGCTCCGCACATCACATCCAGCGACCAAGGAGCCATGCAGGCCGGACTGGTCGGAAACGGCAACTACCTGCTGCAAGGCGGCGACGGCAAATTCCCCGCCGTGACCATGCAGTCAGCAAACAAGGCGCTCGTCCCGGTCCTCAACCTTGTGATCGAAGGACGATACGCACGCGTCACCGCGGCGGAAACCGTCACCATCGAAAGCGGAGTCACAGGACGGAACCGCAACGACCTGATCTGCGTGAAATACACGCGAGACTCGAACAACATCGAAACGATCGCGCTCGCGGTGCTGAAGGGCACCGCCACCAGTGGCACGGCGGCTGACCCCACGGTACCGTCGGGTAGTATCCTGAACAATTCCGGCACCGTATGGATTCCGATCGCCCGTATCCCGATCAGTGGCATCACCGCTGGAACTCCTGTCATGCTTGTCAAGCAGTTGCCTCCGATGAGCCAACTGTGGGATTCCGTAACCCAGACTTTGATTAAATCACAGTATGGCACCGTGACCGGCGTGAAGTCTGGCAAGATCGCGCAGATTAGCATCAACTGGAAAAGCGCGAGCCCTGACTCGTGGGGCAGTGGACAGTTCGGTACAATTCCGGAGGGTTGGAGGCCTGCGGTCGTCACGCATGGCACGTGGTCGGGGCGTGATGGTGGCAGCCAGCGTGATTTCATTCTGGAAACGAATGGCGATTTCTGTTATGTCAATTGTGGCGCGGGGCAGAACAGCGGCACGTTCTCCGGGACGATGACCTACATTCTCGCCTGAATAGCTTTCCGTAACCCTGTACCAGGATTCCAATTGGATCATCATGCGTAACGGCAGGATGATTTTGATCAAGTTCAGTGGGAAAATCGGTTCGGGCAGTTGGGATGCTGTTGAATGTCCGGTAAAGCTCGCGTCCTGGTATCGTCCCATCGTTGAATTGTCGACTGTCTGCCTTGTATCAAATGGGCAAACGGCGCGAAGCCTCACGGCCAGAGCTGATGGAACTATCCGAGTGGCGAACATGGGAAACGTTGGCAGCAATCAGGATTGCGTCGGCACGCTTTGTTTCCCAATCCCATGATTTCTAGCTTTCCGTAGCCCTCACTGCTACCTTTAAGTTTCAGGACACAGGATCGTTTGTTGGCGCCCTATATGGTGGATCCAACACGATTACCGTCAAGGGCAACATGCTGTATGTCGATTTGAGCTCTTTCAAATCAACCGTCGAAGTCTCGAACTATAGGGTCTGGTTATATCAGTCAGGGATACGTCCATCGGCCACAATTGGACTGGGATGTGTTGGATCAAGTCTTGCGGATCCGCACTACAACAAGCAAGCGAATTGGAATCCAGATGGCAGTATTACGTTACTTGGCGGGGTTGGCAGGGATAACATCCTGATACAGCGTTTTTCCATGCCGATTCCTAGCGGAGTGACGTTCTCCTAGACAAGTGGCACCGTGATACAGCCTTCAACCCATCCCCCGTTTGCGCTTACTGTCATCTTTCCCGAGGAACGCAAGGCGATGGTGTGCTGCGCCACCTGCACTTCGACGCCATGCAATCCGATGCTCGAATTGGATACTGCGGCGCAATGCACCTCGAAAGCCGCCTCCAAACCGGCTGGGAGTGTGAAAAGCGGGGATGTCTCCCATTCTTTCGCCGCATTCCAGTCGCTACCGACTCGGATTGCGTGGAATGCGACGATCAACAGCTTGCCTACCAGCGCGGTACGGTAATTCACGTTCCAATTCTGGTTCGATCTGGTGAGGGTTACGGAAAGCTACGCGGCTCCGATGATGAGTCTTTCCCATGCCCGCTGCAGACTTCTCAGCACGGACAAATCGGGGCGGAGATAGTAGCGGGCGGTTGTCTTGATGTCGCTGTGACCGAGTTGTCGTGCGACCACTGAGATATCGGCTCCCGCAGCGATTGCCAGAGTGCCGAAGGTGTGCCTGAGGTTCCTTGGCGGCACGCAGGGGAGTTTCATGCGTTGGCACCATGACGTGTAATGAGCTGCCACCTGGTTGGCGTTCAGATCGCCGACCAGCCTGCCGGTTCTGCCGTGGCGCAATTGCGCGAGCCGTTTGACTGCGAACCGTGGTAGTGCGACCGTCCGTCGGCTCTGGTCGGTCTTCGGGTCGGTGACCGTTTCATGTCCAGCGACCCATTGCACTGACCTTTTGACGGTCACGGTTCCCCGGCGTAAATCCAAGTCGGCCCATTCAATGCCGACGGACTCGCATCGGCGCAGTCCCGCGCAGACGGAGACCAATAACCAGGCTTCCAACGCGTGACCGTAGAAGCCTTTGAGCAGCCGTCTTACCTGTCTGGCGTCGAGCACGCGCGGCTCATACCGCCGCAGGTGCGGCAGTCTGATTTCACGACGTGTCACGTCATTGTCGGTGACTCCCTTGCGATAGGCGAGTCGGAGTATCGCCCGCAGCACGGCCCACGCCTTGCGCGCGGCGCCGGCCTGATTGAACGAGCCGAGCCACTCCTCGATGTCGTTCGCGGTGATCGACTCCATGTCGACACCACCCCACTTCGGCTGGATGTGGCAGCGGTAGGCCGACTCGTAGCCCACCCTCGTGCACTCGCGGAGCTTCCCGCAGGAGGGCCACCAGACCTCATTCACAAACGTTCCCAACAACATTTCAACCTCCAAAATCCCACACGTGGTTATCGCGGCTTCCAACGGTAGCCACGTGTGGGATTTTCCTTTCGGAAGGATTCCCAATGAGCCAGGAAACCATCGTCGCAATCGTTATCGCCATCATCGGCAGCGGAGGCAGCGGCGTGTTCGTCACCTGGATTCTGAGCAAGGTCGACCAACGTCACGATCCACTGCATGAGGGCGTCAGGGAACTGTTGTTCTGCAAACTCGAGGCTCTGCACCGTCAGATGGTCGATGCAGGTGGTGTTGCGAGCATTCCGTTGAAGCAAAGCGCGGAACGAATATATGCCGCTTACCACGGTCTGGGCGGCAATGGAACCGGAACCTCGATGATCCAAGACATACGTGACGCGCATATCGCGAACACAGATTGAAAGATTCAAAAGATTTCCACACCGTCCGTACAAGGCGGACGGTACGGACAAAGGAAAGGAGAGGAATTGAACATCCTCAACAAAGGCAAGCCGAAACACAAGCGCATGAATCCACGCCGACAATGGCGCAAGCTACTGACCGCGCTCGCGGTCGCCATCTCCATGGCTGTCGCGCCGGCCGCGATGGCCGACATGAACGGATACGACATCTCGAACTGGCAGTGCGGCATCGACACCGCGACCGTGCCGGCAGATTTCGTCATCGTCGGCACCACATGGGGTTCCGGCGGCGTGTACGGCGGGTGCCTGTCCAACGGCGTCAACACCGACGCTAACCGTCAGCTCGCCGGAGCCATCAACAGCGGCAAGGAGACCGGCGTCTACCATTACGCGCGCGGCGGCAACCCGGAGACCGAAGCCCGGTTCTTCGTCGACAACGTGCGCGGATACGTGCACAAGAGCGTCCTGATCCTCGACTGGGAGGCGCAGGACAACGCCGCCTGGGGCGACAAGCAGTGGCCACGCAGGTGGGCCCGCGAGGTCAAGCGACTGACGGGCGTGAACCCCATCATCTACACGATGGACTCCGGCTACTGGCAGGTCGCCGGCATGGAGACCGAACTAAACTGCGGCATCTGGATCGCCCAGTACGCGACGAACCTCGTCACCGGCTACCAGACCGCCCCGTGGAACATCGGAGCGCGCGGCGAGGTGATGAGGCAGTACACGTCCAACGGCAGTCTCAGCGGCTGGTCCGGACGACTCGACCTGAACAAGTTCCGCGGCGACCGCACGGCATGGCGCAAGTACGCGAACCCTGACGACAAGGGCGCGGCGGATCTGCCGAGCGTCAAGCCGAAACCTCAGCCCACGACCGCTCCGACGGTCGACCTGAACGCCTTGGCCACGCGCACCATCCGCGGCGACTTCGGCAACGATCCGGCCCGCAGGCAGGCGTTGGGTGGCAATTACGCGGCGGTCATGCAGATCGTCAACAGTCGCCTCGGCGGAGGTTCCGGCGGAATGGCCGCCACAGGTTCGCGTAGCGTCGTGGTCCGTTCCGGCGACACCATGAGTGCGATCGCCGCGAGGACCGGACTCCAGCCGGTGTCCGCCTGGCGTGTACCGAGCGGTGACATCAACAGGATTTATCCGGGACAGATTGTCACCTATGGCGGCACGTCCGCGTCCACCGCTTCGAGTGTGGTCGGAGGCCATGTGGTCCGTTCCGGCGAAAGCCTTTGGAGCATCTACGGCTCCGGCTGGCAGTCGGCTGCCGCACGCAATGGCATCCGCAGCCCATACGTTATCTATCCCGGACAGTACCTGCGCTGAAACTCCCGTCTCCACGACTTTAAGCGTTGTGGAGACGGTTGCCGCAATGTTTAAGGAGGTGAAAAATGGATGAATCCAATAGCCCGCAATCCGATTACCTGCTGCCGGGCAGGGTATACGACATACTCAAGTGGCTCGCGTTGATCGCTTTGCCGGCCGTCGCATGGCTCGTCGGAGCGGTCGGCCCGCAATGGGGGTTGCCGCACTGCGGCGAGCTCGTCACTACCATCAACGCCGTCGGCGTGTTCGTCGGCGCCCTGATCGGCGTGAGCCAGCTCACGGCAGCCAAGCCGGACGGTCCCGACGAAAAATAAGTGTTGCACCTGTTTCAGGCCCAACACTTAACCGTGAGTGATTTTCGTGCCCTCATGTAACACGCGCCCCTCTCTCAGCATTGCTGAGGGAGGGGCTTTTTGTTGTTCGGGGGCTTGTTCCGTGGCAACATTTTGGCAACATTTTTTAGAAAACGACGTGATTTTCGTAATCTCGATAAACATTGGCAACAGTTGCAAACCGTTGAAAATAAAGGGAAAGCCGCCATTTCTGGCGGCTTTTCATCAGTGGAGATGCGGGGAATCGAACCCCGGTCCGATGACCGAACCCTCAGTCTTCTACGTGCGTAGTCTGCTGGCCGTGCGGCGGTTTTTCTGCCCCCATCGATGTCGCAGACAACTGATGGCGAGCATATCTACAGTAAAAGTCCCTTGCCGGCCCTGTGGCTCAGCCGGTAAGGCAAGTCTTCTAAACGACGCTCAACATCCCCCCAAAGACGAGGGGGAGTGAACGGAGCGGCTGCTCACTGGTTAATCCTGGCGCGAAGCTCAGGCAGCGAGAGCGAACTCAGTGCGGTTAGATTTAGCACTTATTCTTTTGTAGGGGGCATCCACGAGCGGACCCTACGTTCTCGGCACGCTTCCCTGCGACGAACAGGTCACCGTCGAAACCGATCATCCCCAAATATTGAATTATCAAACCTTCCGGCTTTATAGCCAGAAATTTCAAGATACCACGGTTTATCCGACAAACCAAATTATGCTATCGGCGATTCATCATACCGACGAAACTTCGCAAAACCGGTAAAAAAATTCCGCATGCCGTTATTTGACGGCATGCGGAATCGGTGATGATGAAAGGAAAAGATACGCTTACTTGGCTGCTGCGGCGAGGTAATCCGGAACGCCTTCGGTCGGGTAGGCCGGCCAGCCGCCTTCCTTGGTGCACACGTAGGCGGCGGTGTTCACGGCCGCGCGATGCGCTTCCTTGAGGGAGGCACCGGACAGGATCTTACCGGTGAAGGAGCCGGAGAAGGAATCGCCGGCTCCGACGGTGTCGGCCACCTCGACATGCGGGGTCAGCAGAGTGGAGGTCTCGCCGTCCTTGGCGATGATGGTGCTGAAGGTCGCGCCGCCGGTCAGGATGGTGTACTCCAGATCGAAGCGATCCATGAACCACTTGCAGGCCTCTTCGTCGTTGCCCTCCGGAATGGAGAACATCTCACGCATCATGATGAGCTCGTCGTCGTTGATCTTGAAGATGTTGGCGTATCCCAGCAGCTCCTCGATCAGCTCCTTGGAGTAGAAGTTGGCGCGCAGGTTGATGTCGAAGAACTTCAGCGCGCCTTCCTTGGTATGCTGGAGCAGTTTGATGATGGTGTCATGCGATTCCTGGGAACGCAGACCCAGCGTGCCGAAGCAGATGGCGTCGGCCTTGGACACGGCCTCGGCGAGTTCGTCGGTGTAGCCGATGTGGTCCCAAGCTACGTTCTGCACGATGGTGTATTCCGGAATGCCGTTGGTCAGTGCCACGGCGACGGTGCCGGTCGGGTATTCGTTGGTCTGCACCAGCGTGTTGATGCCGGCCTTGTGCGCATCGTTGAGCAGCTCGGCGCCCAGCTCGTCGTTACCGACGGCGCTGATGGCGTAGCTTTCTGCGCCGTTCTGGGACGCGTGGTAGGCGAAGTTGACGGGAGCGCCGCCGGCGCGCTTGCCGGTGGGGAGCATATCCCACAGGATTTCACCGAGGGCGATGACGATTGGCTTGGACATGGGTGGTTCCTTTCTTTGGTGGGCGGCGTGCTATGCGACGTCGAAGAACATCGATGGATGTTCCAAAAAATTGGTGATGGCCACGGCGGCGGCACCGGTGACGGTGGCGTCGGTGGGCAGGGCGGACAGGGTGATTCGGGTGTTGCGCCCGATTTCGGGGATCGTGCGTTCGCGCACGACTTGTGTGACTTCGTCGAGCAACGGCTGGCCGGCTTGCGCGATGATGTCTCCAAGAACGATGTGTGTCGGATTGAAAGCGTTGATGATGGTGACCGCGCCGTACCCAACGTATCGGGCAACATCGAGCATCAGAAGCGTCGCGGTCTCGTCTCCCGCGTTCGCCTTGGCGAACAGTGCTGCGCAAGCCTGCGCATGCGTCATCGTCTCGCATCCGGGAACGATGCTCGGGTTGGCGTTGAGTTGTTCGTGGATGGCGTTGGCGGAGCAGTAGCGTTCCAGGCATCCGACATTGCCGCAGTCGCATGGCTTGCCGTTCACGTCGATGGAGACGTGTCCGATTTCCGTGGCGGTGCCGTGCTCGCCGTAGTAGATGGTGCCGTTGTCGATGACTCCGAGGCCGATGCCTTCGCCAAGCAGATAGTAGGCGAGGGAACCTTCCGACAGTTCCGGATTGAACAGGAACTGCGCCAGCGCGCCGGCGCGGGCGTCCTGTTCGACGAACACGGGGACGCTGAATGCGTTGCTGAATTCGTCGATGAAGTTGATTTGCCTCCAGCCCTGCATGGAGGAGACCAAAGCGGTGCGTCCTTCGTCCTTTAAATAGGGCCCCGGAACCGCCATGCCGACGGCCACGATGCTGGGGTCGTCCTTGATGAGCTGGCGTACGGTATCTCGAATGCGCTCCACCGTTTCGGGGATGTGCTCTTCGCTGACGGTAGGCAAGTCGGACAGGAAGATACGGTTGCACTTGAGGTCGAAGACCGCGATTTGCACCAGACTGCGGGCGAACTTCACGCCGATGATGTGGTATTTGGCGCAATTGAGATTCAGACCGATGGAACGGCGGTTCTTGTCTCCGTCCATGTCGCCGGTTTCTTCGATGATGCCCTGCGCCAGCAGTTTCGCGGTGATTTTGGTGATTGCCGCCGGAGTGAGCTTGATGGCTTTGGCGATCTGCGCGCGTGAGCAGATGCCATTGTGGTACAGGTATTGCAGGATGCGGGAACGGTTGTTTTCCGAGATCGATGACTGTTGGGCGCTGTACCTACTCATGCTCACCTCCTTGCGACAGTGCATGGACCCTCGTTGAACTTCTTAATATATTAACGCCGTTAATTGATTAATGCAATTCGTGTTGTGCCGCGTGTCGCGCGCTTATCTGGGTCTCTCTGTGCGAAAGCAATGAGTGAAAAAGAAGGACGTAGACCTTGAATGCGACTTTGGCTGGGTCCGTCTCATAAAATGGCTGGTTTTTCTTATTTTCTTTCACTAGTCGTTAAAACGTTGGAATTTCGCCGTTTTAATGCATAGCAGAAAACGGCGAATATAAGGTAGGTGGGTAAAACGGCCTCCAATGAAACGTACGGTTAACATTGCGCGCCGATTCTTGTCACTATATCGCCTTGCACAGGGGCGATTCGGATAGAAAAGAGAGGATTCCATAGTGAATCGCAAGAAAGTTATCGCCGCTCTGGCTTCTGTCGCGGCTCTGGCTTCCCTGGCCGCCTGCGGCGGCGTGAAGGACGGTGGCGCCGCAACTGGCAACACCATCACCGTCGGCACGACCGATAAGATCACCAGCCTTGATCCGGCTGGCTCCTACGACAACGGTTCCTACGCCGTGCAGATTCAGGTGTTCCCGTTCCTGTACGCGCAGAACTACAACACTTCCGAGCTGTCTCCGGACATCGCCGCCGATGACGGCACCTGGAGCGCCGACGGCACCGAGTTCACCGTCAAGCTCAAGAAGGGCCTGAAGTTCGCGAACGGCCACGATCTGACCGCCTCCGACGTCAAGTTCTCCTTCGACCGTATCAAGAAGATCAACGACGAGAACGGTCCGTCCTCCCTGCTGGCCAACATCGAGTCCGTCGAGGCCAAGGATGACACCACCGTCGTGTTCCACTCCGCGGTCAAGGACGACGTGACCCTGAAGCAGGTGCTCTCCAGCCCGGCCGGCCCGATCGTCGACGAAGAGTCCTTCTCCGCCGACAAGCTGACCGATGCCAACACCATCGTCAAGGACAACGCCTTCGCAGGCCCGTACAAGCTCACCTCCTACAAGGTGAACGAGGCCCTGGCATATGCCAAGAACGTTTCCTACAAGGGTTTGACCCCAGCTAAGAACGACGTTGTGCAGGTCAAGTACTTCGCCGATTCCTCCAACCTGAAGATGGCCGTGCAGCAGGGCCAGGTCGACGTGGCCTACCGCTCCATGACCCCGACCGACGTCGAGGACCTGTCCAAGGACAACAAGGTCAAGGTCGTCAAGGGACCGGGCGGCGAAGAGCGCTTCCTTGCCTTCAACTTCAAGATCATGCCGTACGGCGAGAAGTCCAGCGAGCCGAACGCCGACAAGGCCAAGGCCGTGCGTCAGGCCGTTGCAAGCCTGATCGACCGCAACGAGCTGGCCACCAAGGTCTACAAGAGCACCTACACCCCGCTGTACTCCTTCATTCCGGATGGCCTGTCCGGCCACGACGACACCCTGAAGGAAGCCTATGGCGACGGTTCCGGCAAGCCGGATGCGGCCAAGGCCAAGAAGACCCTCGAAGCCGCCGGTGTGAAGACCCCGGTAGACCTGAAGCTCCAGTACAACCCGGACCACTACGGCCAGTCCTCCGCCGACGAGTATGCGGCCATCAAGGCCCAGCTCGAGGAAGGCGGCCTGTTCAAGGTCGACCTGCAGTCCACCGAATGGACCCAGTTCAACAAGGACCGTGTGGTCACCGAGGATTCCGATGGTTCCTACCCGGTCTACCAGCTCGGTTGGTTCCCTGACTACTCCGATCCGGACAACTACCTGTCCCCATTCTTCCGTGACGGCAACTTCGTGAACAACGGATACTCCAACAAGGAAGTCAACGATCTGATCGTCAAGCAGGCCGGAGAGACTGACGCCAAGGCCCGTGAGGACCTGTTGAAGGAAATCCAGAAGCTCGAAACCGATGACCTGTCCACCATCCCGCTGCTGCAGGGTGCCCAGGTTGCGGTCACCGGTTCTAATGTGAAGGGTGTCGTCCTTGACGCTTCCTTCCGCTTCCGCTACTCGTCCGTGACCAAGGCCTGACGGAAGGCTTTGACCGCCCCTGCCTGACCCGCCTAAGTCAGGCAGGGGCTCAATTTGTATCTAAAACACCAATAAGGAAAAGGAGCCCGACGTGACGCAAAGCGCAACCGAGGCTCAGCCGAAAGCCAAGAAAAACAAGCTTTCAAGCGGATTCTTCCGTTTCGTGCTCACACGCTTTCTGCTGATCATTCCTACAGTATTTATTCTTGTAACCATCGTTTTCTTCGTGATGCGCGCCACCGGCGACCCGATCTCCGCCGCACTCGGCGGCCGCCTGACCCCGGAAGAACTGCAGAAGCGCATCCATGCGGCCGGCTACGACCGTCCGCTCATCGTGCAGTACATCGATTATCTTGGCGGCCTGCTGCACGGCGATCTCGGCACCACGCTGACCGACAACCAGAAGGTCAGCAGCATCCTCGTCCACTACGGCTCCGCCACATTCGAACTGGCATTCCTCGCGCTCATCGTCGCGCTCATCGTCGGCATCGGCTTGGGACGCATCGCCGCACGCAAGCGTGACCACGCGGCCGATGCGGGCATCCGCACCTTCGCCATCCTGTGCTATGCCACCCCGGTGTTCTTCCTCGGCCTGATTCTGAAGCTCATCTTCGCCATCTGGCTGAACGTGCTGCCGGCATCCGGGCGCTCATCGCTTGGCAGCGAGATGCAGTTCTCCCGACTGGTCTCGCCGACCGGCTTCTACATCATCGACGCGATCCAGTTGGGTGATATGTCCGTGTTGCTTGATGTGCTCCGTCACGCTGTGTTGCCGGCCCTTGCGTTGGGCCTGCTGACCGCCGGCGTGTTCATCCGTTTGGTGCGCACCAACGTGATCGCCACCTACAATTCCGGCTACGTCGAAGCGGCACGTTCCCGCGGCGTCTCCGAGAAGCGTCTGCTCAACAAGCACGCATGGAAGCCGGCGTTGATTCCAATCATCACCGTCATGGGCATGCAGATCGCCCTGATGCTCGCAGGCGCGGTGCTCACCGAAACCACCTTCGAATGGAAGGGACTCGGCTTCATGCTGTCGCAGTACCTGAAGGCACGCGACTTCGTGGCCGTGCAGGGCATCGTTATCCTAATCGCCATCATCGTGGCCGTCGTCAACTTCATCGTCGACGTCATCGCCGCGTTGGTCGACCCGAGAGTGAGGTACTGACATGACCGCAGCATCTGCCAACAAGGTCACCGTTCCAGGCGACAATCGTCTGGACGAGCTCAAGCTCGGCAACAAGACGCCATTCTGGCATAAGATTCCGATCATCAAGGAACTACGCGTCGCAGTCGGCTGGCAGAAAGGCATGCTGATCACGGGCCTCGTGCTCACGGCGTTCTTCCTGCTGGTCGCCATTTTCGCGCCGCTCATCGCGCCATACAGCTACGCGCAGCTCAAGGGCGCCGACGGCGTTTCCTTCCCGGCCCAGGCGGCACCGTCCTCCGAACACATCTGGGGCACCACTGCAGGTGGCTACGATGTGTTCAGCCGTGTGGTCTGGGGTGCCCGCACCGCCGTCATCGCCATCGTCGTCGCGGTATTGCTGTCGATTTTCGCAGGCGTGCTGCTCGGCCTGGTCTCCGGCTATTTCGGCGGATGGGTCGATCGTGTGCTCGTCATGATCGCCGACGCCGTGTACTCCTTCCCGTCGCTGCTGCTGGCGATTCTGATGGCGATCATGATCTCCCACGGCCAGTCCGGCCTGTGGAGCGGCATCTTCGCCTCCGGCATCTCCATCACCGTGGTCTATATTCCGCAATACTTCCGTACCATCCGTGCCGAAGTGATCCGCATCAAGGAATCCGCGTACGTGGAATCCGCCCGCGTGGTCGGCGCCTCCACGTGGCGCATCATGACCAAGCACCTGTTCAAGAACTCCACACGAACCCTGCCGGTCATCCTGACGCTGAACTCCTCCGAAGCCATCCTGACCCTTGCGGGCCTGGGCTTCCTGGGCTTCGGCATCGAACCGACCGCGGCCGCCGAATGGGGATACGACCTCAACCGCGCCGTCTCCGATGTGACCGCCGGCATCTGGTGGACTGCCGTGTTCCCGGGTCTGGCCATCGTGCTCATCGTGCTGGGCATCACCCTGGTGGGCGAATCGCTGAACGATCTGGCCGATCCGCGTCTGCGCGCCCGCAAGTCCGCAGGCGAAGTGGTGGGTTCCATCGAAGACACGTCCGTGGACCCCAGCCAGGAGCCAGGCAAGCGCAACGAGGTCGTCGCCGAACTTGAGGCGGCGAAGAATCCGATGGGAGCCAGCGACAAACCGGTGACCGTCACCGACCGTGATCCGTCATTCGTGGCTTCCGAATGGGCTTCCGAGGAAGGGGAGTGAACCGATGAGTGAAATCAAGGAAGGCAATCTCGCCGAGATCAAGGACCTCAGCGTCTCGTTCATGACCGACGCCGGTTCCATCAAAGCCATCGACAAGATCAGCTTCGAAATTCCCCGTAAGAAGGTCATCGGCGTGGTGGGCGAGTCCGGCTCCGGCAAGTCCGTGACCGCACGCTCCCTCATCAAGCTGCTGCCGGAGACCGCTACGACCTCCGGCGCGGTGTACCTGTCGAACCGCACGGGCACCGAGGAACTGGAAGTGCTGTCGCTGTCCGGCGAACAGCTGCGCGAAATGCGCGGCGCCGAAGCGGCCATGGTGTTCCAGGAGCCCAATTCGGTGCTCAACCCGGTGTACACCATCGGATGGCAGATCGAGGAAGGCCTTCGCGCCCATGGCATGAAGGACAAGAAGGAACTCCGTGCCAAGTCCATCGACATTCTCAAGAAGGTCGGCATTCCGGACGCGGAAACCCGCATCGACTACTACCCACACCAGTTCTCCGGCGGCCAGAAGCAGCGCATCGTCATCGCCATGGCCCTGGTGCTCAACCCCGGCCTGATTCTGGCCGACGAGCCGACCACCGCCCTCGACGTGACCGTGCAGGCCGAAATCCTCGACCTGCTGCGTCTGGCGCGCGACGAGTTCGACGCATCCGTGCTCATCATCACCCACAACATGGGCGTGATCGCCGACATCGCCGATGAGGTCGTGGTCATGTACCGCGGCCACGTCGTCGAACAGGGCAGCGTCGAGCAGATCTTCTACTCGCCGAAGGACGACTACACCAAGCGTCTGCTTGCCGCCGTGCCGCGTATTGGCCAGAAACTGGTCGTCAAGGATGCCGATGGCAAGGTCATCGAACGTGAGAAGGATTGGCGTGATCAGCCCATCGCGGTCGAGGCCAAGGGACTGACCATCACGTATCCGGGTCATCTCATGCAGCCTGATTTCAAGGCCGTGGACGGCATCGACTTCACCATCCACCGTTCCGAAGTGCTCGGTCTGGTAGGCGAGTCCGGTTCCGGCAAATCCACCACTGGCCGTGCCATCGCAGGCCTGCAGAAGGTTTCCGGCGGTTCCCTGAACGTTCTAGGCATAG
>ENA-OQHN01000082-OQHN01000082.1-human-gut-metagenome-genome-assembly--contig:-NODE-82-length-33943-cov-78.602141_pt1 | contig 33943 bp, 25 predicted proteins | sample MGYA00242564_ERZ504721 | MGnify/ENA primary metagenome ERZ504721 (study PRJEB26092, sample SAMD00036212) | human gut metagenome | host: Homo sapiens | study: EMG produced TPA metagenomics assembly of...
ACGTCAGGCTGGGATCTTCGGGGAAGGCTGACGGGGAGGGCGCGGACCGCGATGGGCGGGGATAGCCCGATTATTTTCCGGTTCGGCGAACAGCCGATCGTGTCAAATTTGGTCTAACAGAGCCAAAAATAAAGGGCGCAGCGATTGTTTTCGCTGCGCCCTTCGGCGTCTTTTCAGTCGTAGATTGTCGGAGCGGGCACGAGCTGCCAAGCTGTGCCTAGATGATTTACCCCAAGGACGTACAGGTCAAGCTCCTCGTCGTAGAACACCGGCTCGCCCGTGTGCTCCATGACAAACGACGGGTCCTGTATGATGTACCACTGGAAAATCTCCTCCCATGGCGCCCAGTCTCCGCTCACAAGCTCAAGCGGGCGTTTTGCCATCTCGTTTGCGAGCACCATGTTCCCGCACGTCTCGGCGAGGTCGGCATAGGTCTTGATGCCGTAGTCACTCATCGCCCTTCCCCTCCGCTTCCCGCTCCTCGATTCGCTTGAGGTATTCCGCCACGCAGTAGCGCATGGTGCGCAGGGCCTCGCAGTCGATACTCTCCGCGAGGATGTCCCCGTCGAGGACGACCTCGCCCAGAGCGTTCACGAACCGCCACTCCATCACGTTGTCGATGCGCTTGAGCACGTCCTTCAGGGTGCCGCTGTCGCGCATGGGGGCGTTGCCGTCCACCTTCGCCATGCGCTCAAGCTCCTTGGCCTTCGCCGAGCAGATGCGGGCGGTGCGCCTGAGCACCTGGGCCCTCCACATGGCCTCCTCCTGGGGGCTGTTGGGTTCAAGACGCTCCTTGTCCATCGTGTACCTCCTTATCTTCGTTTCAGAGGCACCCGACGCCGCAGGCGTCTTTCACGCATGCCCATCCAAAGCCCAGCGAAAGACCTCCGAAAGACCTCCACGGGGGCTCTGTTCGGGCGGGGGCGCGAAATGGGCTCAGCACAGCCCAGCGAAAGACCTTCGCAGGGGCTTTGTTCGGACAGGGGCGCGAAAAGGTCTCAGAACAGCCCACCGAAAGACCTCGAAAAGCCCTTCAAAGGTCGGTGCGCTGTTGCTGATCCTGTTTCGCGGTATTCCGGAGCATCTGGGCTGGGCAAAAACCAAGGGGAGCACCCGTTATGCGGATGCTCCCCTTGCTCGGGAAACGGACACCTGCACGCGACCTGAAGGGAGCGCGCGGGTCTGTGAGGGCTATGCCCGAACACAGTACGTGCCGTGATGGTCTCGTCGTTACTGACGAGCACCGCATCTCACTTGCGTGAGATGGGAACCCATCGGTTGCGGGCGTCGGTGCCCACTTGCGTGGGCACGCCACCCGTTACTGACGAGCACCGCACGAACTGCAATACACGTAGTCCACGTAAGATTCAGTCTGCCAGGTACCGTGGTCCTCCTTGTGGGAACCAGTCTGAACCGTCTGATTTTCGTAGACGGCCTCGGTGTGATAGTTACCCACATAGCCCTGCTTAATGAGTGCTACCGTGTGCGCCTTGGCGTCATTGACGTCAGAGGTAGTGTAACCGTCCTCAGAGAATACGAAGCGATATCCAGTCTGAACCTGCTGAGTGCCGTAGTCGGGCACGTCGACCCAGTTGCTCACCCAGACCTGACGGGTAGCCGTATGGTTCACCCAAGTGTGCGTGTGGGCGGGCTTGGAAGGCTGGCTGGACTGAGAAGGCTTGCTGGAAGCAGAGCCAGAGTTCGAAGAGCCAGCGTTGGAAGGCTGGGAACCAGCGTTGCTGTCAGCCTTGGTGTTGTTGTCATTCTTGGCAGGCGGCGTCGTCTGTGCAGGCTTGTCGTTGACATCGACGTCCTTGTCGGCGTCAGTGGCCTCCTGCTTGGTCTTGTCGCTCGCGTTCGGGTTCTTGGCGACGTTGCCGTCGAGCTTGTCGAGGATGCCCGTGCCAGCGTTACCCTTCAAGGTCTCGTCGCCGTTCTTGATGGCGTCCTTGGTCTTGTTGACGATGTCCGCGAGCATATCGTCCGTGACTTGGTCGGCGGGAATCTGCGCCATGGGGCAGTTGACGGCAGGCGCGGTCTTCGCGTCGGCGTCGACGGTGATGTCGACGGGAGCGCCCGTGTCGTAGATGTCGAATGCGGAACCGTCGGAGTTGACGGGGCTGACGAAGCTCACGGTGTAGTCGCCCTCGGCGAGTGCGACCGTGGAAGTGCCCTTGTTGCCGTCGGCATCGGGGGTCACCGCGTGGTAGAAGTCCACGTCGTTGCCCTCGATATGGGCGATGGCGGGCGTGGAGTTCTCGTCCCAGCCGTGGTCGGCCGTGACGCTGAGGGTCACATCGACGGTTCTTGACTCCTGCTGCTCTGGTTGTTGCTCGGACGTTGCGAACGCCCCACTTGCCACGGCTGTCGCAACAACGATCGCAACAACGATCGCAGCGGCTATCGCTGCGGCTTGGGGCTTATGCGAGCGCGCCCACTGGGATAATCCGTTCATTATCCATCCCCTTTTCTTTCATGGTGGTTTCGAGTTGCCTCGTTATGTCAACCGCGTCATTACCTAGCGCTTTCCCATCGCGCGAGCCATCCAGTCGAGGCTGCCGCTCGCACTGGCGGTATTTGCGCTAATCTGCTGAGCCTGGTTGAGAATCTGCCCCTGCATGAACAGGTTGCCTATCTGCAGCATGTTGCCGATGCGCTGCTGGTTGAGAATCCGCTGCTGGCCCGCTTCCAGGCGGCGCTGGTGCATCTCGGTCTCGTAGAGGTTGACCATCTCCTGCACGGTGGCAGCGCGATGGTTGCGCACGGCAGCAAGGAAGAAATCCACGGCTTCGATGCTGTCGTAATCCATGGGGTACCACGGGGCGACCTGCGAAGCCCATTGCTGCTGTACGGCGAAAATCTCCTGCTTGGTTTGCTCGATGCTCTGGGCTAGGGCTTGGTTGTTGGCTTCAACTTGTTGGTTGCTTTGGTCAATCGCGGCATTTTTCTGGGAGCGGCTTTTGTCCGCCGTCTTCGCTATGACCTTGTATAGAATCGCACCGATGATAGCTGAGACGATGAGGTTCACGATATTCCAGACCGCCAATTGAAGCTCCGTGCCTCCCATCGAGAAGAACGGAAGGGTGGGGAGATACGTTATCACCTTAAGTGGCGTGCTCGTGATAAGCGTGAACGCGATAAGGAAGCCCCCGATTGCATAGAGAACAGGGTGCCTTTTAGTCTTCTTTTCCGTCTTGGTGGCAAACTGGGTGGTGAGCTGGTTGATGCGTTGCTGAAGACCGACCACGCGGTGCATCAGGTTATGAGCGATTGTGATACCCGATAGCAGGTTTTCCTGCTCGTTCATTGGCGTCATCGCATTACCTCCTGTTTTTTGACTCACTAACGCTCTCGCCTCGTTCGTAAGAATGAGGTCTCAAACATTAACTGCATGCATGAAATACAGCCTTTCCAGTTTATTATATTTGAGGCTAATCGCCCATACGATTCAAGGCAACTTGATTTTGACGGGCGGTTAAAATGAAATACTTCGACATAGGACAGCGCATCAGGCGCTACCGCAAAGCCTGCGGGCTGTCGCAGGAGGCGCTCGCGCAAAAAGTTGGAATATCGGCAACGCACATGAGCCACATCGAAACGGGCAACACCAAGCTGAGCCTGCCCGTGCTCGCAAAGATTGCAGAGGAGCTGTCGGTAGGCACCGACGCTTTGCTCAGTGACGCCCCAAAACCCGACAAGGCAAAGCTTTCCGCCGAGGTACAAGAGATTCTTGATTCGTTCGAGATTGACGAGTTGCCCGTTGCGGTTGAGGTGCTCCGAGCGCTCAGAGATAGCCTGGCGAAACGCAGGGCCTAAGGCTTTTTTCGCTCATACATATTACCATACAGATTACTTTGGGCATTTTTGCCCCAAGGCAACGAAAAAGCCCTGAACCGTTTTACCAGTTCAGGGCTGAAATTTTGGTCGCGGGGGCAGGATTTGAACCTACGACCTCCGGGTTATGAGCCCGGCGAGCTACCAGACTGCTCCACCCCGCAATGTCTGGGCGCCTCATGTGCGCAAGAAAGAATATTACGTGGGAGTTCGGTAAACGGCAAGGAAAATCTCGTAGAGCATAATTCCTTCATATTTAAACCCCTCAGCCCATATCACCGTGAACAAATCGCAGCCTAGCGCCGTCGGCGGCGCGTATACAATGGTGCGCGTCCTTTTACGCCGACACCTGGAGTAGACATGCTGCTCGCTATCGATATGGGAAACACGCAGACGGCCATGGGTCTGTTTGACGGAAACGAGCTGGTGCAGTCGTGGCGCATGCCCACCGACCGCTCCTATACCGCCGACGAGATCCATGTGCGCCTGATGGGTTTCTTTAAGATGTACGGCCTTTCGCTCGACGCGGTCGACGCAATCGCCTTTGCGGGCGTGGTGCCGCAGCTCTCGCGCGAGTGGCACGCCGTGGCCGACCGCATTGCCGCGGACGCCATCGTCATCGGGCCGCAGACGGCCGCCGTAACCAAGCTGCGCGCGGCGCGCCCCCAGGCCGTAGGTGCCGATCGCGTCGCCAACGCCGTTGCGGCCGAGACTTTCTACGGCGCGCCGGCGATCGTGGTGGACTTTGGCACCGCGACCAATATCGACGTCATCGATAAGGACGGTTATTACATTGGCGGAGCGATCGCGCCGGGCATCCGCATCTCCATGGACGCGCTTGCCGCCCGTGCCGCCAAGCTCGCCAGCGTTCCGCTCGAGGCGCCGGAGCACGCCATCGGCCGCGATACCGAGGAGTGCATCAAGGTCGGCGCCGTAACGGGCGCCGCCGCCATGGCCGAGGGCTTGGTCGCGCGCATGAAGCGCGAGCTGGGCCGCGAGGACGCCACCGTTATCGCCACGGGCGGTCTCGCCGGCATCGTCGCCGATTCGACCGATGCCTTCGACGTGGTCGACGGACAGCTCACCATCAAGGGCATCTGCGAAATCTACCGCCGCATGCAGGAGCTGGGGTAAGACGGGGCTTAAGTCGAGCACGCCCGATGTCACAGCCCCGCAAACGTTCGCCAAGCCTATTCCTCAAAATCGAAATTTTTTCGATTTTGAGGAATAGGACCGAGATGCCGCTCCACAGTCACGCAAAAGCCCTCCCCGGTGCAGTGCCGAGGAGGGCTTCGTTGTCATTGTTATCTATGGACGCGGACGCCTCGCGCTACAGCCCGCGAATGCGTACGGCCTCGGGCGGAAACTCCTGCTCGCCGGCATCGGTCTTGATGGTCGCACGACCCCAGATGTCCAGGCCCGCAAATACACCAACAGCAAGCGGCAAGCCGCTGGGCGACACCGCCGCAACTTGGCGACCCAGCAGCGGCACCATGTCGAAGTACTCGCCCAACACGGGGGCCAGCGGACCTGCGGCGCCCTGCGGCGTATTGGCAACAGCCGCCCAGGCGTCCACACGGGTCAGCACGGCGGCAGACAACTCCTCGACCAGCGCTTCGTCGGCCGCATCCACACCGAGCTCGCTCAATGCCGAACGCTCAGTATCCACCGTCACGGCACCGAACATGCCCGCAGCACCGGCGCCGCCGTTGACGGTGACGCGCGCGAACGACGTCTCAAACACAGGCGCACCGCACACGATGTCACTCGGCCACTGGATGCCCACCTTGCCGGCAAGGCCCAGGCCCGGCGTCGACGCCGTGCCCGCGAGCGCGTCCATCATGCCCATCGCCGCCACAAACGGCAGGCCGTGGAAGGCATGCATATTCACGTCCGGGCGCACGACCAGCGAAAACGTCAACGACGCCTCGCCCGCGCTCCAAGCGCACCAGCCCGCGGACACACCCTCGCGACCCGCGTCGCGCGCGGCGTCAAGCTCGGTGCCGGCGGCTACAACATTCATCTCAATCACCTACATACGCCCCAATTCGCCCACGATATGGCCCACGCGGTCCTCGGGCTCCTTGACCTCGACACCGTTGTAGCGGAAGAACCGCGCCGGGTCGTGCATCAGATCCTCGAGCGGCACCAGTACAAAGTCGCGCTCGCCAATGAGTGGATGCGGCAGGCGCAGCTTTTTGCCGCCATGGATCTCGCCGTCCATCCACAGCAGGTCCAGGTCGATGGTGCGCGGACCGTTGACCTTGGCCTTCTTGGAGCGGTCGCGCCCCAGCTCAGCCTCGATCTTCATAAGCTCGTCGAGCAGCACCAGCGGCGCCAGCTCGGTCTTGATCTCGATGACGGCGTTGGCAAACGCATCTTGGCGCGTCTCGTAGGCCGGCTCGCTCTCGTAGATGCGCGAGCAGTTGGACACGCAGGTGAGCGGAATCTCGGCGATCATGTCGCGTGCGGCGCGGATGTTGTCGCAACGATGCCCCAGGTTGGAGCCCACGGCCACAAACGCACGGCGCGGCTGCGGCTTGGCGACAGCCCAGTAGCCGTTCAGGAAGTGCGCAAAGCCAGTGACGTCGTGCACGCGCACGATGTTGGCACCGGCCTGGATAGCGCCCAGGCATACGCCAAACGTGGCGGCATCGCGCGCGGCGGCCTCGGTCACGCCCGAGACGGCGCCCACAAAACGCTTGCGCGACACGGCGCACATGAGCGGATAGCCCAGCGACGCCATCTTGGCGGTCTCACGCTGGATGACGATATCCTCGTTGGCCGTCTTGCCAAAGCCCGGGCCGGGATCGATGCAGATGCGGTCGCGCGACACGCCGGCATGGATGAGCGTGCGGGCCTGGTCGGACAGAAAGCCCATGACACGGCGCATGATGGGCGCCGAATCAGGCAGGGTAAAGCGGCGGAGCTGCGAGGTGGGCACGTAGGCTTCCTCGCGGCGGGCACTGCGGCGCATCATGGCTGCCAGGTGGTCATTGGGCTCCGGCGCGGGCTCAGGGGTCGCGACGGCCTCGGCGACAGGGATAGCCTGCTCGGCGGCCGGTGCCTCCTGCTTCTGCTCGTCCGTAGGCTCGGGTGCAGGCTCCGGATCGCCGAACGGCAGCGAGGGCTGCACCACGCCACCCGGGAGCTTTGCCTCCGTCTTGGGCTCGCCCAGCAACTTGCCACGGCGACGGCGGGCAGGCTTCTCGGCCTCGCGCGCAGCCTCGGCGGCCGCCTCGCGCGCCTTTTCGGCAACAAACGCCGCGGCCGAGGTATCGAGCTGCACCGTTGCATGCGCGCGCGTAGGCGCCGCGACCTCACCGGCATGCATCACGATGACGCCGCAGGTGCTCGTCGCGACAAACTCGACCATCTTGGGGTCGGTGAAGCCCGTCACGTCGTTGACGATCGAGGCGCCGCAGCGCACGGCCGCCTTGGCAACCGCCACGTGGCGCGTGTCGATCGAGACGATGGCACCCTCTTTGGCCAGCGCGCGTACCACGGGCAGCACGCGGCGAGCCTCCTCGTCGGGGTTGACCGGGGTAAAGCCAGGACGCGTGGACTCGCCGCCCACGTCGATGATGTCGGCACCGGCGTCGAGCATCGCCAGGCCGTACTCGATGGCGGCATCCGGGTCGAAGTGCTCACCGCCATCGCTAAACGAATCGGGCGTCACGTTGAGGACGCCCATGATGCGCGGGCGGTCAAAGCTGAGCTCGTACTTTCCGCACCGCCATGTCTTGCTATCGTTCGCCATGAACATCCTCCTAAAATGCCCGCGCCGCCGCGCTTGGGCGCTGGCGGCGGGGTCGCTTTGCAATCAGTCTTTCTATTGTATCCGCGTACACGGGCTAGAACGCAAACGCGGCCGCGATGTCGCAAGAAATCAGCAGGTCGGCATTTGCATCCTGATCGGTGGGAGCAAGATTGCAAATGGCCAGCGTATCGCCGGTAAAGTAACGCGTAAGACCCGCCGCCGGATACACCACGAGCGAGGTCCCGCCCACAATGAGGGCATCGGCCGCGGCGATGGCGGTAACGGCGCCGGTTAGCACGCGCTCATCGAGCGGCTCCTCGTAGAGCACCACATCGGGCTTAATGCGCCCACCGCACGCAGGACACACAGGCACGCCCGCGGCGTCCTCGTGCTCGCGCGAGCAAATCCACTCGGCGTTATAGACCGCGCCGCACGACTGGCAAATGTTGCGATGGACCGAGCCGTGCAGCTCGAACACGCGCTGCGAACCTGCCATCTGATGCAGGCCGTCGATGTTTTGCGTCACCACGGCATTTAGTTTGCCAGCGCGCTCCAGCTCGGCCAGCTTGGTGTGGCAGCGGTTGGGCTTGGCGCCAAGCGCGATCATCTTGGTGCGGTAGAAGTCGAAAAACTCGGCCGGATGCGCCTCGTAAAAGCTATGCGAGAGCATGGTCTCGGGCGGGTAGGCAAACTGCTGGTGATACAAGCCGTCCACGCTGCGGAAATCGGGGATGCCGCTCGCCGTGGAAACGCCCGCGCCGCCAAAGAAGACCACGCGCTTGTGGGTGCCAAACAGCTCCGCCAGCGCGGCGGAGGCCTGCTTGGGATCCGTTATCGCCTGCGTCATATGAGTCCTCCGTCCTTGTTGGTCGGGCAGCGTCGGACGACATCCCGGCATACGGCCTTTGAGTCAGCACGCGCGGAGCCCACCACCGCCCCTGTTGCGCTAATCTTAAGCCTGCCAACCCCGTCGAAAGGACACCATGCCTCAGACTTACACTTTCGCCTCGTGGAACGTCAACGGCCTGCGCGCCGTGCTCAAAAAGGACCCGAGCTTTATCCAGATCGCGCAAGAACTCGACGTCGATATCTTGGCGCTGCAGGAGACCAAGCTGCAGGAGGGGCAGGTCGATATTGACCTGCCCGGCTATCATCAAACCTGGAGCTATGCCGAGCGCAAAGGCTATTCGGGCACTGCGGTCTTTAGCCGCCAGGAACCGCTGCGCGTATTGCGCGCCGACGCGCTGCTGCCTTATGCCGGCGAGGGCGAGGCGGCCGAGCTCGTCGCCCAAGCCGCAACCGAGGGCCGCGTCTGCACGCTCGAGTTCGACAAGTTTTGGTTTGTCGACGTCTACACGCCTAACGCCCAAAATGAGCTCGCGCGCATCGACGTGCGCATGGCCTGGGACGATGCCTATCGCGACTTTTTGAGCGCGCTTGAGCGTGAGACCGGCAAGCCCGTTGTAACCTGTGGCGACTTTAACGTGGCGCACGAGGAAATCGACCTTAAGAACCCCAAGTCCAACCGCGGCAACGCCGGCTTTTCGGACGAGGAGCGCGGCAAGTTTACCGAGCTGCTCAACGCCGGTTTTACCGACACCTGGCGCGCGGCCAATCCTGACGTCGAGGGCGTCTACAGCTGGTGGAGCTACCGCTTTAATGCCCGCAAGAACAACGCAGGCTGGCGCATCGATTACTTCCTGGTGAGCGACGCAATCGCCGGCAATGTGTGCGACACCGGTATCCGTGGCGACATCTTTGGCAGCGACCACTGTCCCGTCACCCTCACCCTAGAGTTCTAGCCCCAACTGACCCCCTGGGGACGGAGGAAAAGGGATCATCTGACCTCGTCCCCCTATAAGTTGCGGTGGAATAGTTCCTGCTTCGGCCCCAAACAGCCAAAAACGAGAACTATTCCACCGCAAGTTCGTGAGGGAACGCGAAATGCCCTACAGCCCGTATTTCACGACGACTCGGTTGATCCGTCGACACCAGGGCTTATACAGGGCAGCCAAGAACACGCAGGTCGCAAGGCCGTGCGTGATATCGAACGGCACCGCCGTGGCAAAACGCGCCACGGCGCCCGCCCACGTGAGCGGCTGCACAAAACCGATGATGTCGTAGGCGTTGATCACCACGCCGTAGAGCAGGCCCGATGCAAAGCCGTACGCCATCAGCGACGGCATGCGCACGGTTCCATCCGCACGGTCGAACGCGCCCGCATGCGCCAACTCACCGCCAACATAGCCAACCAGACCCCAGGCATACATCTGCCATGGCGTCCACATGCCCTGCCCAAAAAAGAAGTTGCTGGTCAGCGCCGCCAGCGCACCGACCATAAAGCCGTTACGACGACCGAGCGTCGCCCCGGCGATAATGGCGATGGCGCTCACGGGTTTAAAGTCGGGAATGGGGCCAAACAAGATGCGCCCCGCCGCGGCCAACGCCGCCAGAACCAGCGTGGGCATAATCTGGCGCAGGCCCGGTCGCGATGCCTCGTAGCCCGCAAAGAACAACGCAAGCACCAGCGCCACCACGACAAGCATGGCAAGTGCCGCCTGCTCAACGCCCGCCAGCAACGCCGCAGCCATCACGGCTGGCACCGCCAGCAGCAGCGGGATCTCCAGTTTTGCGAGTAGGCGCGCGACGCGATAATCCGTCATCCCATCACGCCCTATAAAACACATTGTCGGCAAAGAAGTCGGCCGGCGGCTCCATGCAGGCAATCTCACCGTCGAACATCATGGCAATGTCATCGGCAACCTGCTCGGCAAAATCCAGATCGTGTGTGGCCATGATGACGGTGCCGCCAGCCTTCGCATGGTCACGCAGGGTGCGGGCGATGATGCGGCGGCTGACCAGGTCTAGACCCTTGGTGGGCTCATCGAGCAACAGCAGCTCGGGGCCAATCAGAAGCAGTTTTGCCAACGCAAGCAGTTGACGCTGCCCGCCCGAAAGATCGTACGGGTGGCGCCCATCCAGGCCGTCCAATCCCAGCTGCGCCGCGCGCTCCTGGGCCGCGCCCTCGTCATACCCGCAGGTCGAAGCCCATTCCATCAGCTCATCGCGCACTGTCTCGGCAACCAGCAACGCCTTGGGATTCTGAGGCAGCAGTGCCGTCGAGGCAGCCCCGCGCTCCATATGCCCACGCTGCAACTTGACCGTCTTGGCCAGCACCGAAAGCATTGTCGACTTACCACAGCCGTTACCGCCCACAACCGCATGCACCGCGCCTGCCGAAAACGACGCATCGAGTCCGCGCAGCACCCAGCCGGACGCCCGATCGTAGCGAAACCAGCTCCCTGCCAGGGTGGTAGCCGACCCAGCGTGCATTTTTGGGAGAATTCGGCATCCACCGGCGCGCGATGGCGCCCCCGAGTCACCCTGCGGCAGTATTTGCGCCTCAAATTCACCCGATTTGTCCGATTTCAGCCATTTTTCTGCACCCGGAGCGCCCGCGCGCGGGTCCAAAGAGCCCAGCTGGCCACTGGCGCTGCTGAAAACTCCGTTTTTTGCACGCCGCGAGGCACCCCACCCTGACGCCTCGCCAGAAAACAGCTCTTCACGATGCCCCAGGGAGGCAATGTCGGCCACCTCGCACACGCGTCCGTCTTCAATCCGATACGCGCACGTCGCGTATTCGAGCATCGGACGTGGCTGATGCGTTGCCACGACAACCGTGCAGCCCAGCTCGCGATTCACGCGGAACAGCGCATGCAGAAAACTCTTCTCGGCAACGGGATCCAGTTGGGACGTGGGCTCGTCGAGCAGCAGCACGCGTGGGCGCAACGCCAGCACAGCCGCCAGCGACAGCAGCTGTTTGCGTCCACCCGAAAGCGTATCGGTATCGCGGTGGAGCCAATCCTCCAACCCAAAGAAATAGCTGGTCTCGGCCACGCGACGGCGCATCTCGTCGCGCGACATGCCTAAGTTTTCCAGACCAAACGCCATCTCGTGCCACACGGTTTCGCACACGATCTGGTTCTCGGGGTCCTGAAACACATAGCCCACGCGCTCCGCGGACGCCCGAACATCCATGTCGGCAACGCTCTCGCCCAGCACGCGCAGCTCGCCAGCGCATTCGCCCGTCGGCGAAATCTCGGGTTTGAGCAGCGAGAGCAACGTTGACTTACCCGACCCCGTACCACCTACCAGCAGTGCAAACGCCCCTTGGGGAACAGACCAGTCGAGCCCGTCGAGCACCGGCGCCTCGGCCCCGGGGTAGGCAAAGCGCAGACCCCGCGCTTCAATCGCCGGCGTATCCGAGCCGCACACCATGCCCGCCATCATGCTTCCGTCCAACCGGGTCATCAGCCAAACCTCTTCTCGTCAATCGCGTGCAGCACACAGGGCAGCGCCATCCAGGCCGCGTATACAACATAGCCCAGCCACGGCGCGGGCACCGAAAGCTGCGGGTAAAACGAATACTGCGTTGTCGCGGTCCATGCCACTGCCACCGCGGCGGCACCAAACAGCGCGAGCTCGACCAGCGCGGCAACGTCGCTGCGTCCCAGTCGATACCGCGCGTACGTCGTACGGCGCGACGCAGCACCCCACCCGCGCGAGCGCATGGCATCCGCGCGCTCAAGCGAATCTTCCATGCCCCAGCCCATCAGCACGCTCGACGCCCGCAGGCGCGATCGCACGGGATCGGCGGGCGCACGCCCCGGCACATCGATCGCGTCCTGCACCGCCAGCACCGTACGGCCGCGGCGCAAAAACTGCGGGATAAGCCGCATACACATCGAGATCATGAGCGCGAGCACCGGCGCGGCGTTGCCCAACAGTGCGAGCACCTTGTCGTATTCGAGCATCGACGCCGCCGCCTCAAACCACAGCACGCTCGCCACAAACAGCCCGCCCATGCACAGGCCGTAAACCATGCTCTCCAGATACACCGCGCGCATGCCAATACGAAACAGCTCCGTCGAGCCCGAGGCGCTAAACAGCGGATTGAGCACCGCGATGATCAAAATCACTGGCAGCTGCCAGCGAAGCGCCCCCAACGTGCGCGCAGCACCGCGCGTCGCAAACCCGTACGCCAACCCACCCGCAAGCGACAGCGCGATCAACACCGGTTGCATCGAGAACATGGTGAGCCCCAACGTCAGCACCATGTAGAGCGCCGGAACTGCCGGATGCGACATCGAAAATGCCCCCACGGGCTCGGCGCCCGAACCCTCTCGTATGTTGTCCATAGGCATCCCCGCCCTCCCGCCAAATCACCGACGCCGAAGCACTGCCGGCACCGCCCGCAAGCAGCGCAAACACCACACCAGCGGCCCAAGCCTCAGCTGCCGCGCATCAATCGTTACGCGCTCATCATATGCCTGCGGTATCATATTGCGCCGTGTATCGTTTCCAAACACACGTCTCTATAACGTAACAGGAGATCACATGGACGCAACCGCAATTATCCTCGCCGCCGGCGAGGGCACCCGCATGAAGTCGAACCACTGCAAGGTTTCGCACAAGATCCTGGGCAAGCCCATGGTCCAGTGGATCGTCGACGCCACCATCAAGGCCGGCTGCAGCCGCGTCGTGGTCGTCATCGGCAGCCACGCCGACGAGATGCGCGCCCTTATCGACGGCGCCTACGCCAACAGCGCCACCAAGGTCGAGTGCGTCGAGCAGACCGAGCGCCTGGGCACCGGCCACGCCGTAAAGGTCGCACTCGAGGCCTGCGGCATCGCGCAAGGCCCCGTTGTCGTGCTCAACGGCGACCTGCCGCTCATCACCGCCGACACCGTCGCCAAGTTCGCGCAGACCGTCGCTACCGGCGAGCTCGCCTGCACCGTCATGACCATGACCCCACCCGACCCCTTCGGCTACGGCCGCATCAAGCTGGGCGCCGACGGCCAGATTGAGCGCATCATCGAGCAGAAGGACTGCACGCCCGAGCAGGCCGCCACGCTGCTCGAGTGCAACGCCGGCTGCTACGCCTTCGACGGCGCTCAGCTTGCCGCGCATATCGACGAGATCGGCAACGACAACGCGCAGTCCGAGTACTACCTGCCCGACATGCTCGAGATCCTCAAGGGTCACGGCCAGGCAGTGTCCATCTTCCACTGCGATGACTACCGCGACGGCCTGGGCGTCAACAGCCGCATCCAGCTCGCGCAGCTCACCGCCATCGCGCGCGACCGCATCAACGAGCGCTGGATGGCCGAGGGCGTTACCTTCATCGATCCCACGCAGGCCTGGATCGGCCCCGATGCCGTTATCGGCCGCGACACCGTCGTGTGGCCGCAGACACATCTGATCGGCCACGTCACCGTAGGCGAGGAGTGCCAGCTCGGCCCCAACAGCCGCCTCACCGACACCACCGTCGGCAGCGGCTGCACCATCGATGAGACCATCGCCATCGAGGCCGTCATCGAGAACGGCGTCGACTGCGGCCCGCGCGCCTACCTGCGCCCGGGCACCCACATGCTCGACGGCTCCAAGGCCGGCACGCACGTGGAGATCAAGAAGTCCACGATCGGCGAGGGCTCCAAGGTTCCGCACCTGTCCTACATCGGCGACACCACCATGGGCTCCGGCGTCAACGTGGGCGCGGGCTCCATCACCTGCAACTACGACGGCGTGCACAAGCACAAGACCGTCATCGGCAAGGATGCCTTCATCGGTTCCGACACCATGATGGTCGCGCCCGCTCAGATCGGCGACGGCGCGCTTGTGGCCGCCGGCTCCGTCATCACCGAGCCGGTTCCGGCCGACGCGCTCGGCTTGGGCCGCGCCCGTCAGGTAAATATTGAGGGCTGGGCCGCCGATTACCGCCGCCGTCTGCACGAGAACGACGAGGTATAACGTTTTACCAAGCACAAAAGGAGCTGTTCTCACGGGGACGGCTCCTTTTTCTATCGTGACCTGCGCGACCGGATGAGTGGTCGGTTCGTGTCCGTTGACGGTAAAGACGTTATCAAGACTCGAATAACCCCGCCGCACGGTTACAATGCAAAAAGGCATCTATATGGCATTCGATGTATAAAGGAGAAGGGTAATGCCGATTAATGATCCCGAGAAGTCGGAGAATATGCGCAAGTCCATCCGCGTGTATTCCGGTTCCTCCAACTGTCCCCTCGCTCAGAAGATCGCTGAGTACCTTGGGGTCGAGCTTTCGGGCCTTACGCTAAAGCAGTTCGCCAATGGTGAGATTTACGCCCGCTACGACGAGACCGTCCGCGGCGCCGACGTCTTCCTGATTCAGTCCGTGGCCGGCGGCAACGTCAACGACATGCTCATGGAGCTGCTCATCGCCACCGACGCTGCCAAGCGCGCATCCGCCCGCTCCATCACCGCCGTTATCACCCACTACGGCTATGCCCGCCAGGACCGCAAGGCCGGCCCGCGCGAGCCCATCACCGCCCGCCTCGTCGCCAACCTGCTCGAGCGCGCCGGCGTCGACCGCATCATCACCCTCGACCTGCACCAGGGTCAGATCCAGGGCTTCTTCGATATCCCGGTTAACCACCTGTCCGCACTGCCGCTGTTTGGCCAGTACTACAACGACATGCACTTCGACACCGACAACCTGGTTGTCGTCTCCCCCGACGTGGGTCGTGCCAAGGCCGCCAAGAAGCTGTCCGACATGCTCGGCTGCGACTTGGCCATCGCCCACAAGGGTCGTCCGCGCCACAACGCTGCCGAGGTCATGGGCATCATCGGCGACATCAAGGGCAAGACCTGCATCATCAATGACGACATGATCGACACCGCTGGCACCCTGTGCGCCAACGTCAAGGAGCTCAAGGCTATGGGCGCTGGCGACATCTACGTCTGCGCCACCCACGGTATCTTCTCCGGTCCGGCCATCGAGCGCCTGAACGACGCCCCGATCGTCGAGTGCGTCGTCACCGACGCCATCCCCGTCGAGGTCGGCGGCAAGATCAAGACCATCTCGGTCGCCGAGGAGTTCGCTCAGGCCATCTCCGCCGTTTACCACGAGGAGCCCGTCTCCACGCTCGTCGGCGGCGACTTCGCGCTGTAGTCGCATCGTCCTTGCAACCCGGCGCATCGCCGCCGGAACAGAAGAAACCCCCGCGCTCCCCCTTGCTTCGCAAAGGTCGCGCGGGGTTTCTTCTGTTCCGGCGGCTCGCTCTGCCGCGGCCGTGCTTTTGTCTGGTGGGATTTCGCTGAAGCAAAGCCTCGCATTCGGCGGGCGTGGTAGCCTTTGTCGTTGATTGAACTATTTACGTAACGGAGGACAAACATGGCAGCTGCACAGCCGCTCAAGATTCGCATGGTTGCCGGACTTGGCAACCCTGGCGATGAGTATGCCGAGACCCGCCACAACGCCGGCTTTAAGGCAATCGACGAGCTGGCCCGTCAGGCCGGCGTCACGTACTGGAAAAACCAGGCCGGTGCCGAGGTCGCGCTCATCAACATCAACGACCCCGAGGAAGAGGGCGGCAAGCGCCAGATTGTGCTGGTCAAGCCACAGTCGTACATGAATACCTCGGGCGGTCCCATCTCCAAGCTCTGCCGCGAGTACAAGATCAAGGCCGAGGAGCTGCTCGTAATCCACGACGAGCTCGACATTCCCGCCGGCGACGTGCGCGTTAAGGTGGGCGGCGGCCATGCTGGCCACAACGGCCTGCGTTCCATCATCGACAAGATGGGCAGCCGCGACTTCAGCCGCATCCGCACCGGCATCGGCAACCCTCCCGGCAAGATGGCCGTCGCTGACTACGTGCTTAAGCAGCTACGCGCCCGCGAGGCCGAGGACTTCCAGGACACCTGCGCCCGCGCGGCCGACGCCGCCGGCCTGGCGATCGTGCACGGCGTGGTCTATGCCCGCGACCATGTCAACGGCGCCGCCTCCGCCAACGGCAAGCACTAAAACCTATCATTTAGGGATAGGTTTATTTTGACAGGTTTTACCTGCGGAAACGCCGCAGTCGACACATCGCAATAAACGCGCTGCCACCATACATGCATAACACCCCAAAGGGGCCGGCCTCAACGAAGCGCGAGGCCGGCCCCCTTTGCCGTTTTACCCGATAAAACTGACCAAAATAAACCTGCCCCTATTTGGTAGGCCAAAGTGGATAAACCCTGCTCCCAACCGCCGAAGACACACGTAAGTGACATGTCCATGAGGGTATAATTTGCACCGTATGTCTGCACAACGCCTGTGCACGTACGGTTTTATTCGGGCTACCGCCCATTTCCGTGGAGGCACGGTTCGGCAGCCCTAACAAGAGAGGGGTTCTATGTATAAGATCCTGGAGAAGACGCAGTTCTCGGAGAAGGTGTTCAAGTTCCGCATCGAGGCGCCCGCAATCGCCAAGCATGCGCACGCTGGACAGTTCCTCATGGTTCGCGCCAACGAGACGGGCGAGCGCGTCCCGTTTACCCTAGCCGGCTGGAACGGTGACGAGGGCTGGGTCGAGTTCATCTTCATGGTGATCGGCAAGACCACCGAAATGCTTTCCACCTACGAGGCCGGCGAGTCGCTGCGCGACGTCGTGGGCCCGCTGGGCGTTCCCACCGAGATGGCTGAGGGCCCCTGTGCCGTCATTGGCGGCGGCGTCGGCCTGGCAATTGCCTTCCCGGTCGCCAAGCACCTGGTCGAGACCGGCCACGAGGTCCACGCCATCATGGGCGCCCGCACCAAGGACCTCCTGCTCATGGAGGACCAGTTCCGTGAGCTCCTCGACGAGGACCACATCCACATCACCACTGACGACGGTTCCTACGGCGAGCAGGGCGTTGTCACCGCTCCGCTGGAGCGCCTGCTGCAGGACAAGGCCGTGAGCCAGGTCTTCTGCGTCGGCCCCGTTCCGATGATGAAGTTCTCGACCCTCACCGCCCAGAAGTACGACACCCCCATCACCGCGTCGCTCAACCCCATCATGGTTGACGGCACCGGTATGTGCGGCTGCTGCCGCGTCGAGGTGGGCGGCGTGACCAAGTTCGCTTGCGTCGACGGCCCCGACTTCGATGCCACCCTGGTCGACTGGGATGACCTTCGTGCCCGCCAGGCCGCTTACCGTTCCGAAGAGGGCGAGTCCCTCAAGGCCTATGAGGAAAAGAGCTGCGCATGCCACTAGTTAACGGTCGTTTCGTTGCCGATATGAAGTCGCCCCGCACCCCCGATAACGAGGAGCCGGCTGCCGAGCGCGCTTGCGACTTCCGCCCCGTCGACAAGGGCTTCACCGAGGAGATGGCGCTGGCCGAGGCCGAGCGCTGCCTCAACTGCAAGAAGCCGTTCTGTGTTGAGGGCTGCCCCGTCAACATCAACATTCCCCGCTTTATCGAGCAGATCCGCGCGAAGGACTTCGGCGGCGCTCTCGATACCATCCGCGAGGACTCCATGCTTCCCGCTATCTGCGGTCGCGTCTGCCCGCAGGAGAACCAGTGCGAGGGCAAGTGCATCCGTGGTAAGAAGTCCGAGCCCGTGGCCATCGGCCAGCTCGAGCGCTTCCTGGGTGACCGCCCCGAGCTCGCTTCCACGCCCAAGATGGCTCCCAAGAACGGCAAGAAGGTCGCCGTCGTCGGCTCCGGCCCGTCCGGCATCACCTGCGCCGGCGAGCTCGCCCGCAACGGCTTTGACGTCACCGTCTTCGAGGCCTTCTTCACCGGCGGCGGCGTGCTGGTCTACGGCATCCCCGAGTTCCGTCTGCCCAAGGCAGTCGTCAAGCGCGAGATCGACGGCCTGGAGGACATGGGCGTCAAGTTTGAGTACAACTCCGTCGTGGGCAACATGGCCACGGCCGAGGAGCTGTTCGAGCAGGGCTTCGACGCCATCTACGTGGCGACCGGCGCTGGCCTGCCCAAGTTCCTCAACGTCCCCGGCGAGAACCTGCCCAACGTCTTCTTCGCTAACGAGTACCTCACCCGCGTGAACCTGATGAAGGCCAACAAGTTCCCCGAGTACGACACCCCCACCAAGCATGGCAAGAACGTCGTCGTCTTTGGTGGCGGCAACGTGGCTATGGACGCCGTCCGTACCGCCAAGCGCCTGGGCGCCGAGCACGCCATCATCGCCTACCGTCGTACCGAGGACGAGATGCCCTGCCGTCGCGCCGAGCTGCACCATGCCAAGGCCGAGGGCGTCGAGGTTCTGCCGCTCGTCTCCCCGCTCGAGTTTGTCGCTGGCGAGGACGGCTCCGTGTGCGCCGTCAAGGTCCAGAAGATGGAGCTCGGCGAGCCCGACGAGTCCGGCCGCCGTCGTCCGGTGCCCATCGAGGGCGCCATCGAGGAGATCCCCTGCGACGTCGCGATCTCGGCTATCGGCACCAACGCCAACCCCTTCGCAAAGAAGATCGGCGGCAAGATGGAGCTCAACAAGTGGGGCTACATCGTTGCCGACGAGGAGACCGGCCAGACCACCGATCCCCGCATCTGGGCCGGCGGCGACATCGTCACCGGTGCCGCTACGGTCATTCTGGCGATGGGCGCCGGCAAGAAGGCCGCCGCTTCGATCACCAAGAGCCTGCTGGGCGAGTAATCACCTACAGCGCTAGCCACCAAACGGCAAAGTCCCCGTCGAGCACACGCCCGGCGGGGACTTTTTTCTATGCCAGCCGCCCGACCACCACGATGGGGACAGGCACCTTTGTGGTGGTTGGGGGCCTGGTCGGCAAACCAATTCCAGCGTTTGTCTCAATCTGTAACAGTTAGACCCTGTTGAGCCTTGTAGTTGTTACAGATCAAGATATTGTGCGAACATCCGCCTGTTTGTCTCAATCTGTAACAGTTAGAGACCAAATTCCTCGCTACGTGTTACAGATCGAGACGTTAGGTTGGCGGCCGAGCAGTTCATCTCAATCTGTAACATCTAGAGCCGTTTTGGGCAGCTTGGTGTTACAGATTGAGATCTTGCAAAAGCCGAGAATGGGCGTTGTCGCCAAAACCTAACGCTTGCGACGCTTGGTCGCGGCGATGCCGGCCGCGGCAACGGTTGCGCCGGCGATGCCCAAGGCGGCGACCGTCATCGCGGTGGAGTCACCCGTGCTGGCGAGCTCCGTGCCGCCGGACTTCTTGCCGTTCTCGCCCTTACCCTTGGACTTGTTCGTCGTCACCGTGGTCGTCGTCGAAGTCGAACCGCCCGCAGGTACCCCGGTGCCGCCAGAGCCATCCGCACCGCCGCCCTGCTCGCCGTCGCCAGGCGTCGGCTCGGGCTCTGGCTTCAGACCGGGATCGGGCGTCGGCTCAGGCACCGCCTCATCGGTCACCGTAATCGTAATGTTCAGACGCTCGGAATACTCACTGTACGACATGCCAGGGCGCTGCGCCGCAATGCGCACATACATGTTGCTATCGAGCGCAATGGGCTCGGTGTACTTTACGCGGTCTTCGTCACGGCAGGGACAGGTGTCGTTGGTGGTGTACCAAATCGTCGTGCCATCCTCGGCAGAAAGCTCCAGCTTCGTGCCCTTGGGCACCGTAATGTAGTTCTCCTTGGGCGACCATGCACCAAACGTCGTCGCACCAATCGTCGCCACCGGTCGCGCCGGTCGCACTGCCTCGGCAGACACGCGAACGTCGACCTGCTTGGACAGCGCCGTGCCGCCCACCGCCGCCGTCAACGTCGTCAAACCGGGCAGAGCACCATGCAGCACAAACATCGCCGCACCGTCCTCGCCCGTCACGGCCTGGGTGGCATCGACAGAGCAGATAGCCGAGGACTCCAGCCCAACACTAACCTTGGCGCCCGCAAACGGCTTGCCCGCCTTATCGGTCACGTGCGCCACCAGCTCAAAGTCACTGCCATCAAGCATGGTCACGGCCTGCTCCACGTTGAGTTTGAGCTTGTCGGCACGAACGCCCACGACAAGCTCGCCACTTGCCCAGCGCGCCATGGCCGTGCCGGCGTAGTTGCGAGCACCGTCGAGCTCAAACGCCACCGTCGAGCCCGCCTCACGCGCATCGGCATAGCGAATACGCAGCACGCGCGATAGCGGCTTGCCATTGGGATCGTCCTGTTTGTCGAGCCACGTATACGTCACGTCGCCCAAGCCCTGCGCGCGCAATGCGACCAGGGCATCGTCGCTCGCATCCATATACTGCGCAAACTCAACCTCGATGCAATCGGTATAGGCATGGGCCGAGGCCACCTCGGGCGCCGCCGTCGACACCAAGCCAATGTTCACCTCAGTCTGAATCGGCGGCACGCGCAGCCAAGCCGAACGCGCCTCCTCATACCCGTCCTTTGTCACGCGCACCTGATACCAGCCGGTCGGCGTATTCCAGTTGTACGCGCCGTCCGCACCCGTTGCAAGCGGATTGTCCTGCTCATACTCCTCGGCATCCCAACGCACCGCATTGGTACCGGCCGCATTGTCGGCGCTCCACAGCTCAACCGTCGCGCCTTCAACCGTATTGGACAGCAGGCCCTCGTACACCACGCCCGCAGGGTCGGGTGCAGCCTTGGCAGCCACATTGCGGTAACGCGCCTCGAAGATCGACTGCATCTTCTCGTCCGAGATCAAGCCGTCCTTGTTGGCCTTGTAGACCTCGGCATCGGTCAGCTCGCCCCAGTTGACCGTAATGCGATTCTGGCACGCGCGCTCCACCTGCTCGCAGGCAACATCGTAGGCGCATTCGGCATTGGTCAGCTTAATCGCGCGCTCCGAACCTACGCTGGTCGAAGCCGCATCATAGGCAGCGCCCACCACGGTACCCGCCGAACCGGCCGTCAGCACGCCGGCGATTGTCATAATGGAGCCCACTGCCACATCGGTGCTATCGTGGCAGAGCTGGCGATACAGCAGATCCTCAAACGCACGCGCCTTCTCCATGGCGTCACGCAGCGCGTAAATGCACTTCCAGTCGTCCTCGGTCTTCTCGGGCTTGGCAAGCAAGCGCGTATGCTGAAGCTCATAGCCCTCGCGCTCGCCCTTCACCTTCTGCATGCGGACGTTCACGTTCTCCCAGTTCTTGCTGGCATCGTTCACGCCGTAAATGCCGGTAAAGATGCCGATGCCCTGGGTCGCCGCGGGAAACGCCTGACCGGCCGCCTTCCACGCGTCGGTCTTAAAGACCTGTCCGAACATCTCGCACTCGATCTTATAGCTCTTGAGCGAACGGATCGTGCGGATGAGCTTCATATGGGCGCTCACGTCGCCGTTGAGCTTCCAGGCCATGAGCCATCCGCGCACCTTGGAGTTGTTGAGGCTATGGACCACATTCCAGTTGTCGTACAGGTTGTCCAGAATGTCGCACTGCATGGCGATCGAGTTAAACAGAAGCGCCTGGTTCTTGTTGTTATTGGAGTTCTCGATAAACTCCGACTCGATATAGGCCGTCTGCTCGCCATCGGGCGCGGCGACCTTAAAGCCCTTGACGGTATCGTCGTCAGCCGCCTTGTAGCTCAGCGAGCTGCCGAGCACCTGGCCCAAATCGTTAAACCCGCTCGTCGACTGGCCGTTGTACTCGCTGGCCTTAATGCCCGCACACTTGTTGAGCGCCGCAGCGGTTGCGTCATTCCAGCTTCCGTATTGGTTGAGCTGGCCGATACCCATCGACTGGCCCACCAGATCCTCGGCCTGCTGGGCAATAAACTCCGCTCGCGATGCATGGTCGACGAGCTCCTTGATGGCGGCCGCATCCGCAGCGTTCGCGCCCTGGGCCGCCGCGAGTTCCTGATACCAATCCTCGCTGGTGCCGTAAGCATCCTCAAAGATCATCTTGTCCACATTGACGCCATAGCTGTCGCCCTGCTGGGTCAGCAGCGCCGACGACCCGCCGACCGCGGCCTTGAGCTCAGCCGCAAACTGCGCGGCCTCGTCGTTGCCAGCACCATCACCCTCGCCGTCGCTGGCGGCAGGGGCGCGACGAGCCTTACGCGCAGCTCCACCTTGGGCTTCATCCTCTTTACCGTCCTTGTCCTCTTCGGCAAACGCATCGGCGACCATCTGGTCAATCGCGTCGTTAAAGGCCTCGTCGACATCATTAAACGAGTTATCCATCATATACTCGTGCCACTGCTGCACGGCATTCGAGAACTCCTGCTGGCGCTCCTCGGCCGCGGCGGAATGCTTTTTGGCCGAAGCTTTGGCGTCAAAACTCAGCATGGTCATAAGCTGGGCATTGGAGATGCGGTAGGTCTGCGGCATAAAGATTTGCTCAAAGTTGCCGCAGTTCACATAGGTCGAGTCATTCGCCTTGTTAAACTCATTAAGCAGCTTAAGGTAACCCTCGTCCACATACTCCGCCGCATAGCGCACGCGGGTGCCCTCGCGCGACTTTTGAGTCAGAGGAATCGTCACCGTCTTGCCATCCACGCAGTCCACGTACAGGTCGAGCGTGTCGGCGGCCTCTTCGTTTCCCACCTCGAGCGTGATGTCAAAGGTCCAGTAGGCATTCTTCTTTTGTGGCAGATGATGGAAGGTCCACAGGCCCTTGCCGGTGTCCTTGCCGTCCTTGACCAGGTTTTGCGTACCGCCACGATACGTCACATCAAAGTTCCAGACCGAAGCACCCGGAACATAGCGCACATAATTGCGAGCCGTCACCTCTGCGGCAGCGGCGGCGACATCGGTCGAGCCCACGCGCGCTTCGAGCGTCACACGCTCGGCGGCAAGCGTATCCTGCGGCAGTTCGTATTCAATCTTGGCACGGCCGAGTTTATTGGTCTTGCCGGTGTACTTTGCAGCCGACGAGCCCGTCCCCACGGTGAGCTGCACGCTCTTGCCCGGCGCTGCATAAACGTAGGCCACATTGCCCAGCAGGCTGTGAACGTCGGTGTTGTCGACCTCGATGCGCGATCCGCTAACCTCAAGCGTGGTGCTTCCCAGCGGCAATGTCACCTCGCCCAGCGTAATAAGCGGCGAGACGGCATAGATGCCCGCGGCCTTAGGCTTAAAGCGCACAAACACATCGGCGCCCGCACTCTTCTTCATATCGAGAACGAGGTTGTCGCCCTCCCAAGTTGTGGCAGCCCACATGGCATCGGAGCTGGCGCCGGCTTCGCGAGCGCCTGCGGACACATCCTCGACGGCATCCTTGGCCAGAGGAATCTCGATCTTGGCAGCCTGGCTGTCCTTGAGCTCGTAATGAATGCGCAGCTCGGTCTCCGCGCCAACGACCGCGGACGAATCAGCGATAACCGAGCCCGCCGTCAGCCCGCGCTCGGCACGATACGTCTCCACGTCAAACGTGGGGACGTCGAGCGTCACGTCGAGCTGCTTGCCGTCCTCAATCTTCACCTGTTTTTGCGCGATATGCTTACCCACAGTCAGCCCTAGGCGGCTAAACGTGGAATAGCTCGTCGCCTGGATGTCGTAGCTCGTCTTGTTAAAGGCGACGATAGTGTACGAACCGGCCTTAAGGCGCGGCGTCTCGGCCTTCATGATAGGCGTGGTGCCATCGTCTTCGTAACCCATCAAATAGGTGACGCCGTCGGCGACCAGCTTGCCGTCGGACGTACGGAACACCAGCACGCGGTTGGCTCCCTGGTAGTCGCCCTTGGTCGTGACCGTCGCCGTGCCCCAAGGCTTCAAGTCGATATCGACCTTGCCGGCCGAAGGCTTCACCGTCGCCGTCGCCCCACCCAGCTTGAGGCTGTCTTTGGGCTCGAGCGTTATCTCCAGATCCTGGTCCGCGTCGGCAATGGCCTGCGACACCACGAGTGCTGTGCCCTGGATACGGAAGTCGTTTTCCTTGTCACCCTTGGCAGGCTTAAGCGTCTTGCCGCCGCTCTTCACCGTCAGATCGATGTTATTGAGACTATCGAGCTCAATGCGTTCGGTCTTATCCTGGCCTGCGACCGGTTCGAGATAGGCCACGTTGAGCTCAATCGCGCGCGAGGCCGGAATCTTGGTAAAGTCCTCCGCCTTTATCTCTCCGATATTCCATGTGCCCGTCATCTGGTCGCCCGGGCGCGCCAGCACCATGTCATAGTAACCGCTGAGCGAAATGCGCAGGGTGGCTGCCGTCTTGGAGAGAGCGTCCGCTGTAAAGCTGCCGTCATCGCCAACCACCAGCGGCGTGGACTGCCCCGCCTGCACGAGTGTAGCCGTCGCGCTCTGGGGAAGTTTGCCCGCGATCTGGGCGGCCTCGCCCATCCACACAAAGGTATAGGCGGGACGCGTTGGGTCGGCCGAGTCCATGCGATCGGCCACGGCATCGGCAAGCTTTTTGACCATCGAGGGGTTGCCAGCCGAATCGGTCGCATAGGCATAGATGGTCTGGCCTTCACTAAAGGGAATCGCATACGTTACGCCATCGATTGTCACGCGCTCATTATAGTCGCCCGGATAGCCCGCCTCACCAAACTGAAGATCGGGGTTCATCACGCGCAGGGCAACGGCATTATGGTTCGTCTCGTTTCCGTATCTCGTGTTCTCAAAAGCTCCCCACTCTATCATTTCCACGCTTTTGGGTAGCACAATCTCTTTGCCGGCAATCGCAGGATCAAGAGAGGCGAACGCGGGCGCCCCGATATATTTAACGCCGTCGCCGATCGTCACCGACGACACATGCGAGCACCCGTCAAAGGCATTGCGCTCAATCCGCTCCACCGTGCCCGGCACATTGATCTGCGTAAAGGTGAGCACTGTTGTGTCCGAGACATAGAACTGTGGCACGCCGCAATAGGCGAATGCAAGATAGTCGATAGTTTTGACCGAAGTCGGCAGCGTTGCCACCACCTTGTCGTCAAGTTGTTCACATTCCTTAAAGGCCTGCTCGGGAATCGTGGTAAAGGCCGCGTTGTTGGGCCAGGTTACCGTTTGGAGCGTCTTGCTTTTGTAGAATGCATAGCTCTTGAGCTCCTCGACCGAATCGGGCAGTGCGATCTCTTTGATGCTGCTGCCGCCCAAGCCTCCAACCGAGCGGACATGCGAATTAGGGGCGAAGGTGATCGATGTGAGCGCAGCGCTTCCCATACCCGTAAGGCTTACGACATTTTTGTCGTCGATGGTCGAGGGCACCTCCAACGTGGTAATGCCCGCGTCGCCATACTCGATAGAAATTTCGTTGGTGAGGCTATCAATCGAGAAGTAGTACTGCGCGGGGGTCTGCTCGCCGGCCACGTAGCCATCGTCGTATTCGTCCTTTACGCCCGTGGCGCCCTTCGAGGTCATCCAGAGCCCAAGATCCTCATTCCAGGTTGCTTCGGCTTCGGCGGTCTCCTCCTGCTTCTGCTGTTCGGCGAGCTCCTTGCCCTCGACAAGATCGGTGGCAAGCGTACCCGCAGGTGTGCTCTCGGTCTGCCCGGCGCCCGTTAGGCCCGCCGCCGATGCAATCTCGGAGGCCGGGGGCGTAGGGGTGTCACCGTTATCGAGCACCGTGGGGTCGGCAGCGCCGGCATCGGGCGCGGGGTCGGCGGAAGCAGAGTCTGACGTTTGGGCGTCAGCCGAATCGGCGGGAGCGGCGTCGGCTGCTTGGCCGTTATCCGTCTGCACAAAAGTGCCGTCGGTGTTGAGGGCCTCAGCAAACGCGCCCGCGGGAAACGAACCCGTCACCATGGCGAGGGTCACCGTGGCAACCGTCAGCCGGCGGCAAAGCGCTCGAGCAGTAGTCCACCTCATGGTCGTTCCTTTCTTGCAAACCTAAAGTCATCCAGCGTAATCGTGGTCCACAAACAAAGCGAACGGTAGGTTCATATATACGAACCTACCGTTCTACCTGCGCAAACCGCCACAAAGGGGACAGGCACCTTTGCGGTGGTTCTGGACTCGGCCGATCGGTTTGTCTCGATCTGTAACAGCTAGAGGTCAAATTCCCCGCTTGGTGTTACAGATCGAGACATTAGATTGGCGGCCATTCGGTTCATCTCAATCTGTAACATCTAGGGCCGTTTTGACTGGCTTGGTGTTACAGATTGAGATTTTGCTAAAGCCGAGGATGGGCGCCGCCGCCAAAACCTAACGCTTGCGGCGCTTGGTTGCGGCGATGCCGGCGGCGGCTACGGTTGCGCCGGCGATGCCTAGGGCGGCGACCGTCATCGCGGTGGTATCCCCCGTGGTAGCCAGGACAGCATCGCCCTTCTTGGCCTGCGTGGTTTTCTCAACCGTCTTGGCCGTGGTGGTTGTCGTGACCGGTTTAGCCGCGGGCTTGGTCTCGGGCTTCACCTCGGGCTTGGGCTCAGGCTTGACCTCAGGCTGCGGCGCGGGCTTTTCGGGGTCGACCGGAGCCGGCGTGGCCTCGGGCGTAAACGTCAGATCGGTGTTGAGCCACAGAGTGAAGATACAGCCGCTCTCGGGATCAACTACACTCGCTTCGCCCATCTGGTAGCCGCACTCCTGGCCGTTGATCACCAGCTTGGTGTTGGGCGTAAAGTAGAATCCGCGCGCGGGCTTGAGGTAGATACCGTAGCGATAGGTCACGCCAGGCTTAAAGGCGTCGATGTGGTTCGTGATGTTCTGATCCCAGAACTTCTGAGAGTTCACTTCGCTGCCGTCGCTACCCGTCCAGTACTCACACTGAGGAAGGGAGTTGGAGCCCGTCGGAACATTCGCCGTAAAGACCGGCTTATCGCCCGCCTTGAAGGTGGTCGTGGCGCCGTTGATCTCTATAACGTCGATGGCCCGCCATTCGTCGATCGGCTGCTCGCACAGCATATTGTCAGCGTTTGGCGCGAAGACGCCGTTGACGGTCTTGATGTGGTGCGTCCAATGGCCGTTGACGTACATCATGCAGTCATTGCCCACGGTATTGTCGCCCTTGAGCCTCAGCTCGACGGAATACATGTAGAACTTGCCCTCTTCGAAGTGTTCGATCCTCCTCGCGCCCGTCGGATACTTGGCGGGGTCGGAATACCAGAAGGCAACGGGCGTGAGCTCCGCGGGGTCGCTGCCATCCATCTCCTCCCAGCACTCGTAGGCGATCTCGTACTTGTCGGCGTCAGCAGCGGGAATCGTCGCGGTCGCGCGGGGCGCCTCGCCGGGCGCGTAGTTGGTCTTCACGTCGTTGACGTTCAGGTTATGGAGGGCTTCGTTTTCTGACGCAACGAGCGTAATTTCGCTATTGATGGCGTAGCGGAGGTAATAATCGTACCTGGTTTCGTTGACGATAGTCGAGCTGCCTTCATAGTCAGTTCCGGTATACTCCAGTGCCGTGCCAATATAGAGAGCCTCATTGCGCGTGAGTCGATACGAGCCGCCTGCCGCGCCACCCGTAAAGGTCAGCGTCAGCCTCATGTGATTGCCAACGGGTTCGAAGCGAGCCGTCACGTCGGACATGGACGCATCCTGAACTTCGACCAGAATGCCCGAAGCGGCATCGGCCCTGTAGTACTTAACCTCGACGACTTCGCTCGCAAGCGTTTCTGGAATGCCACCCTCTACATCGAGAAAATCGTGGGTATACGGCTGGCCCTTTTTGAGTGTGACCTTGCTCGGAAGCGCGCAGTCCGTATAGTGGGGGACCACGGTCGTGTTGACCCTAACGTCGCTGCCGCCAACAACATCGGTCACACCGCAGGGCATGATGGCGTTGCTCGCCGGCATGGCGGCGTTGTCGTCGCCAGAAGCGTTTTGCCCAGCGAGCGCAGCACCGCTAGACTCATTGGCGGCATCGGCTGGGATTGTCTGCTGAGGCTCAACGGTGGCTTGCGCCGCCGGAGCAGCATCGGTTGCAGGCGCGGTCGAAGCAGCTGGTGCGGTCGTTGCAGCCGTATCCTCCGCAACCGTCGGCGTCACCGGAGCCGCGGCAACCTCATCCGTCCCAGCGGCGGGATCGGCGCATTCCGTCGCCAGCGCCACGCTCGGCAGCAGCAACTGACCGACCATAAGCGCACACGCGCCGGCGCAAGCTATTTTGGCACCCACACAACGCCAGGTACCGTGAACCAGCGAGCAGGTGGACTCACGTTGAGCTTGCTTGTCAAAGTGGCTTACGTTCATAACGGCCTCCTTGGTCGTAGGGACATACCACCACAAAGGTGCCTGTCCCCTTTGCGGTGGTTCTGTACCACCAAGATGTGCCAAATGACTCCGTATGCCTAGGTTCGTAGATGTGAACCTAGGCCTCTACCTGCGGTTTAATTCAATATGATTTCGCCATCGCCACACTCGTCCCGGGAACGCTACAATCGAGGACACGATTATTCGTCCACCCAAAGGACCGTCCTTGAACCTGAGCAGGTCTAAAATCAACGCGCTTCTGGCACTCGCGCTCTTCACCTTCGCCTTCCTTGCCGCCGAGTTTCGCTTCGACGTCAACGTCGGGCTGCTCGCCGGTGCCGAACGCGTTGTGCTTGCGCAGGGCTTTATCCTTGGCGCCAGCGTCATCGGCTTTATCGGATATGCACCACTGCTCGGTCTCGCCCAACGCAAAGGCCAGCCCCAGGCAGTTGTCAGCGCCGCCGTTCCCATCGCCATCCTGGGATTGACCCAGATCCAGTCCCCCACGGGTTCGCTTGCCCTCGAGATTCTGGGCTGCCTCGCATTCATCGGACTCGGCCTGTTGGGCGCCGCTACGCACTACGCCTTTTCACTGGCGTTTCAAGACGATCCCAAGCTCGCCACCGGCGCGGGAGCGGCCTATGCCGCGGGCATCCTGATGCAGTTCGCCATCAACCTGCTCAATTGCGGCGGCATCGCAGAGCTCATCGTCCTTGGCACAGTGACTATCGCCATCTCCGCCCTCAGCGCCGTTCCCCTAAAGGCTGCCGAGAGTCCCAATCCCACCGTCAACCCCTTTGCCGAGCCCTCACACGCCCTCGCCAAGCAGGCATGTTGGAGCATCGCGCTCGTCATGATTCTTGCCTGCTTGTTCTCGACCCTCGACAACGTGGTCACGCTCTCCAACGCTCATGGCACCATTGCCGTGCAGACCTGGCCGCGCCTCTTTTTGGCTGCAAGCGGCCTTGCCGCCGGTCTTATCTTTGATCTTGCCGAACGTCGCTACATGGGTCTCATCATGCTCGGCGTCACGGCACTTTCCACCATCTCGATCTTGGCCGTGGAAGCCGGCGCCGACCCCAACTTGGGCCTTGTCGTCTTTTACCTGAGCTCGGGCTTTTTTGTCACGTTCTTTACCGCCACGTTTACGCAGCTGGCGCCGCGCATGCATACGCCCGCACTGTGGGCTGGCATGGGCCGCGCAGCCAACAACGTATGTGCGTTCACCACGTCGGGCATCTCGCTGGCACTTGTGACCTCGGGCAATGTCGCCCTCATCATGATCGGCGCGCTCATGCTGCTTGTGGCGGCGAGTGTGGCGTTTGTAGCCGCGGGCCTGTTCCGCCTACCCCAAACCGAGCAGGAGCGCGAACACCAGCAACGAGCCGAGAAAGCACTCGCCGCCCCCACCATCGAGGAGCAACGCCAGGCCTTCATCGCCAACCACGCTCTCACCCCGCGCGAAGTCGACGTGCTCATAGCCGTGACCCAGGATGAACGCCCGCTCAAGCAGGTTGCCGAGGAACTCGGTATCTCGATGCGCATGGTGCAGCGCCACCTGAGCTCTATCTACCAAAAGACCGACACGCAAACGCGCGCCGGTCTCACCAAAGCCTTCCCCTCGGCCTAAAACAAAAACCATCACAAAGGTGCCTGTCCCCTTTGTGGTGGTTATTGATCGGCTAGCCTTCGAGCTGCGCTACCTTGTAGCGGTAGGCAGCGGCGATGACATCTTTGCAGCCCTCGCGGCCCAGCTTGGCGCGGTTGACGACGATGTCCTTGCCACTCGTCATCTTCCACTTTCCGGCGCTGTAGCGCTTATAGAACGCCTCGCGCGCCTTCTGCTGCTGCTTGACCAGCTTGGCGCCCTTCTTTTTGTTAAGGCCGCGCTTCTTGCGCACGATCTCGACGCGGTCCTCAAAGGGTGCGGTCACCAACACGGCAATGTGGTTGGGATTGTTACGCAGCAGGTAATCGGACAGACGGCCTTCGATAATGCAGCTCTCGGTCTCGCCCAGGTCCAAGATCACCTGGCTCATCTTTTGGAACAACTTGTCCGAGTACGAACGCGCATCGTAACGGTCGGGCAGAAACGCCATGTTCTCCACAGCCAGACGTTCGTCGTAGGCGGCCATCTTATCGAGCGACTCGCCCGTGCGCAGCGACGCACGCACCAGCAGTTCGTTATCGTACAGTGGAATCCCCAACTCGTCGGCAAGCATGCGACCAATCTCGTGGCCCTCGGCGCCAAAGTCGCGCGCGATGGTAATGACCACAGGATTCTTCTTATTCTCCAGATCGCTCATCGCGATTCCTTTCTCTATGTGACAAAGGGGCTGTCCCTTTGCCACATTCTACGCTGCCACCATTCGCCTCTGATATGCGCGAACCAGCAGCGAGATACCAAAGTTGAGCACAAAGTACATCGCAAACACCAGGCCGTAGAGCATAAGCACCTGCGACAGGTCGATCGCATGGGCCATCACGACGTTTGCCGTGTACATGAGCTCGGCCACGTTAATGCCCGAAAGATACGAGCTGTCCTTAATGACGGTCGTGCATTGGCTAAACAGCGCCGGAATGATCGTCTTAAACGTCTGCGGCAGAATGATGTAGCGCATGGTGGCAAAAAAGCCGAAGCCTTGGCTCTGCGCTGCCTCAAACTGGCCGCGCGGAATCGAGTTGAGGCCGCCGCGCACAATCTCGGCCATAACAGCGCTGGTAAACAGCGTAAAGGCGATGGTCGAAATCACAATGTCCAAGCCCTGCACCGTAAAGTAGATAAACAGGATCCACAGCAGGTTCGGCGTGCAACGGAACAGCTCGATATAGGCACTCACCAAAATACGGAACGGGCGGGGCGCATAGCTTTTAACAAGCGCCAGCACCGTGCCAAAGATGAGCGAGAAAAAGATCGACAGCGCCGAGATCTCGATCGTCTTAACAAAGCCGCCCCAAATGTAGAGCAGGTTGGTCGCGTTGAAGATTTCCATGCGCTAGGCCTCCTCTACGTTGTCGAGCCCCAGCTCGGCGAGGCTCACGCCGCGCGGACGCTCCTTGGAGCGGCGCTCGAGCCACTGCACCAGCATGGCGAGCGGAAAGCAGATGATGAAGTACATAAGGCAGCAGACGATGTATCCCTGCAGGTAACCGTACAGACTCACAAAGTTGTCGGAACGGTACATAAGGTCGCCGCCGGCCACAAGCGCCAGCACCGACGTGTTCTTGACTAGGTTGAGTGCCTGGTTGCACAGCGGCGGCAGAATGATCTTGAATGTCTGGGGCAGCACGATGTACCAGTACGCCTGCGCACGGGTGAAGCCCTGGCTCTGCGCCGCCTCCATCTGACCGCGCGGAACCGCCTCGATACCGGTGCGGATGACCTCCGAGATGTAGGCCGCGTGATACAGGCCCACGCCCAAGAAGCCCAGCACGAACGGCGCGATGCGCACCGGCTGGTCGGCACCGGTTATGGCCTGCAAAAACTGCGGACCAGCCATGTACATAAAGAGCACCTGCACGGGCAACGGGGTGTTCTGGTAAAACTCCACGTATACGCGGCTTATGGCGCGCAGCACGCGCGAACGGGTGGTAGAGAACACACCCAGCAGCGTGCCCAGCACCAGCGACAGCAGCAGACCGGCAACGACCACCTGTAGCGTCACGCCAAAGCCCTCCCAGAAGGGCCCCATGTTTTGAAATGTCGTCGACCAACGGTCGGCGTCAAATAATCCTTCGAGCATTTGATTCCTTCCTTGGACGATGCGCCTATACAAGACCCCAGGTCTTGACCTCTTGGTCGAGCCAGCCGTCGGCCAGACGATCGCAAATCACCTGATCGACCACGGCCGAAAGGTCGCAGCCCTTCTTGGTCGCCACGCCGTAGCCCTGCTCGCCAAACTTGACCTCGGGCTGCAACAGCTCAACGGTCTCGTTCATGTAACCGGCCAGCGTGGAGCGGTCCATGGCAAAGACGTCGATATTGCCGGCGTCGAGCGAGCTCTTGATGATGGGGTAGCCGCTAAAGGCCCTAAACTCGGGCTTGCAGCTAAAGCCGTTGTCCTTGATCATCTGCTCGATCAGGCCCTGCGTGGTGGCACCCTGGCTCACGCCGATGACCTTGCCGTCCAGGTCCTCAATCGAGGTAAAGCCCGAACGCTTCTTGACCATGAGTCCCACGTAGTCGGTGCGGTACGGCGTCGAGAAATCCCAGCTCTTCTTGCGCTCGTCGGTGATGGTGTAGGTCGCTGCGACCACGTCGAGTTGGCCGTTATCGATCAGCGGGCCGCGTGTCTTGGGCGTTACGTCGGTAAACTCGACAAGCTCCTGGGCACGGGCTTCCTTGTAGCTCACGCCAAAGACAGCGGCGGCGATCTGGTAGCACAAATCGACTTCCATGCCCTCAAAGCGGCCTTTGGCGGTGTCGTAATAGCCGTAGCCGGGAACATCTTTCTTGACGCCGGCATTCAGATGGCCGCGCGACTTGATGGCCGCAAGCTTGGATCCCTTGTCGGAACCCTCGCCGCTGGTGGAGTTGCCGCAACCGGTGAGCGCGGTCCCCGTCAGCGCGAGCATGCCGGCGCCCGCCAGCTGCAAAAAGTGACGGCGCGACACGGCCGCCCTCGTCATATCCGTCATGTCCATCACCGCGCCTAGTGCAGAATCTTGGACAGGAACTCGCGGCAGCGCGGGTTCTCGGGGTTATCGAAGAAGTGCTCGGGCGTGCCCTCCTCCAGGATGCGGCCGTCCTCCATAAAGATGACGCGGTCGGCCACCTGGCGCGCAAAGCCCATCTCGTGCGTCACGCAGATCATGGTGATGTCCTCCTGCGCGAGCTCAATCATAACGTCCAGAACCTCCTGGACCATCTCGGGGTCGAGCGCCGAGGTCGGCTCGTCAAACAGGATGATGGGCTGCTTGGTGCACAGGGCACGGGCGATGGCGATGCGCTGCTGCTGACCGCCCGAGAGGTTCTGCGGATACTCGCCGGCCTTATGCGCCATGCCGACGCGCTTGAGCGCGGCGACGGCGATCTCGGTCGCCTCCTCCTTGCTCTTCTTTTGCAGCTTGATGGGCGCGAGCGTCAGATTGCCCAGCACCGTCATGTTGGGATACAGGTTGAACTGCTGAAACACCATGGAGCTATATTTGCGAGCCATTTCCAGGTGATTCTTCTTAGTGAGCGGCGTACCGTCGATGATGACCTCGCCCGACGTGGGCTCCTCAAGATAATCGACACAGCGGATGAGCGTCGACTTACCCGAGCCGGAAGGCCCGATCATTACGAGCTTCTCGCCGCGCTTGACGGTGAGGTTGATATCTTTGAGCACATGCAGGTCGCCAAAGTACTTGTTGAGATGCTTGATCTCGATCATGTCTGCCATGAATGTCCCTTCCCTGCGTTTACACGAGTTGAACTATTGTACGGAAAGAACCACGTTTCCGCAGCCCACACTACATTCCCGTAAAGAACCCGCAATCTTCCACCCACTCATTGGGCACTCATTTAAGTCTGTCCCCAGTGAGCGCCCAACCGCCCTTGTTGAGCATA
>ENA-OQHN01000088-OQHN01000088.1-human-gut-metagenome-genome-assembly--contig:-NODE-88-length-33571-cov-49.615477_pt1 | contig 33571 bp, 20 predicted proteins | sample MGYA00242564_ERZ504721 | MGnify/ENA primary metagenome ERZ504721 (study PRJEB26092, sample SAMD00036212) | human gut metagenome | host: Homo sapiens | study: EMG produced TPA metagenomics assembly of...
CTCCGGGCCTCCTTTGGTAGATACGAAGCACCACCAAGATAGCCCTGCGATCTGGTCAGCATGCCCCTTGCGGGAAGTGTCGACTTTATGCTGCCGTTTTTGTCGATTTAGATGTTACGGAATACATTCTCGCTGGCGCGGACCCCCTCGCGGCGCAGGCGCGCCCAGACGGTGCGGTACCCCCAGCACCCCGAGCCCTCGCGGAAGATGCGAACCACGCGGTCGCGTATGTCGGCGTCGCGGTCGCGCGGCGCGGCGACGCGGGGCCTCCAGTACTCATAGGAGCTCTTCGATATCCTCAAGAAACCTGTGATCGAGCGGAGGGGCAGGGCGGTCGCCCGCCTCAATCTCTCGCCGAGCTCGCACTTGCTCCTGTTCGAGATCGAAGCCGGGTCCCACCCTTCCGCTTTTAGGTCGGCCAACACCGCCCTGAGCAGGAGGTTCTCTATCTGGTCCTCGTTGAGCCCGGCGAGCGGGCCGGTCGCGGGCGGGGCGTAGATCGACTTGTCGGGGCCCAAGCTGGCCTCCTTCCGGCGCGGTTTCCTCGCACCGATTCTACAGCGCGCCCCGGTGTAGCTGTGCGGGAGGTGGCCCGTCGCCCACTTCTTGGCCGCGCCCACCGTGACCCCCGCGAACTCCGCGGCGGCGGTCGGCCCCATGCCGTCCTCCGTCGCCAGGAGGAAGAGCTCGACCTTCTCCCTGCTGTACATGCGAACCTCCAGTCCGGACCGCTTCACGGTCCAACTTTCTGTCCGCACCCCCCTTTGGCAGCAAATACAGGAACTATTCCACCGCAACTTCTTGTTCGTCTTTTTGGGATGGAGCCGTTTCGGTTTGGTAAAATACCGCCGCACTTGGGAACGGATGGGCTCCGGTGGGCTCCGCGGTCCTCAAAACCGTTGCGAGGCGTGCAAAACGTCTTGGATGTGTTCGATTCACATACGTTCCCGCCATACGCTACCAGCGCTTTTGTGCTCGCGGTCTTGCTGCGTGCCGCAAAGGCGCTGTTTTGTTTTTGTAAGAGCTTTTCGTAGCGCCGTTATTTCGGCGGCTGTATTTAGCTTCGTGCGCTGGATTTTGAACGTGCTGATGGAGGTGTTTTGCCGTATGACTACCGTAAGACGTGCCGATCTTTCTTGTGTCGTCCAGGCGGGCGGGTTGTCGTCGCGCATGGGCTGTGATAAGGCTCGCATGGCGTTTTGCGGCGAGCCGCTCATCGAACGCGTGCTGGGTCGGCTGGCGCCAGTTGCCGGCGAGTTGGTCGTTACGACTTCGCGTCCCAGCGAGCTTGCCTACCTTGAGGAGCGCACGTTTGGCGGCCTGGTGCCGCGTGTGGTGGCGGACCTTGAAGGCTCTGCGGGCGCCATGCGCGGCATCGCGAGCTCGTTGGCTGCGGCCCGGCTGCCTCTCGTTGCTATCGTCGCCTGTGATATGCCGTTTGTCTCTTCGGAGCTAATCGGTGCCCTTGCTGGCTGTGTCGAGGCCGAGGCGCTCGATGTGTGCGTGCCGCGTGAGGAGCGGGGGATTGAGCCGCTTTGCGCCGTCTGGCGCCGTGACGCGTGTGCGCCGGTTGCCCATGAGCTGCTTGCCTGCGACCGCCAGCGCATTCGCTGCCTGATCAATCGCGTTCAGGCCGGTTATATGGATGAGCCGCAGATCGTTAAGGCCGCGGGTTCGACGCTCTGCTTCGAGAACGTCAATACGCCCGAGGAGTTTGCGGCGGCCGAGTTGCTCGCCTAGACGATTGGAGTTGCCATGTCTCACGATATTTGTCCCGACACGGGAGAACCTTGCACTTGCGATGGGTCCGAGCCTTGCACCTGCGGCCGCGGCGGCTGTGGACATACGGCCGAGGAAGAGGCAGCGGCGGCTGCGTATCGCGATGCACACCGCGAAGGCCCGTCCGGTGATGCCCTCGACCACGAACGCAAGATCATCGTTTCGTTCGATAGCACCTTCGATGTGATGGAATGCGAGCAGCTGTGCCTTGCCGCCGGTGTGCCCGGGCGCATCATGCCGCTGCCCGGCTCCATCACCGCCGGCTGCGGGCTGTGCTGGGCCATGCCGTTCTCGGGCGATGCACTCGCCGCCTTCCGCGCTGCCACCGAAGGCCGCATAACCCCCGCCGACTATCATCAGCTCGTCCTCTAACCGTCAGCACCACCACAAAGGTGCCTGTCCCCAATGTGGTGGTTTGGAACACGTGGACGAAACAGGTTTGAAACACGGGTTTTGCATGTCAGGCACTCAAAAACGCTTCTACCTGCATCGTAATCAAAACGAAACATCCGCCCGTCGGCTTATGCGAAACTTTGCCGCAACAGTGCGATATTATCCATACACGATAAAGCTCGCGGCGCATGGGGTGCCGCGACCAACATTTTCGTTTCCCATCATTGGAGGAAGCATGAGCTACACGCAGAAAGTTCTCGAAGAGCTCAAGGCCCGCTATCCCGAGCAGCCTGAGTTCATCCAGGCCGCGACCGAGATCCTCGGCACCATCCAGCCGGCGCTCGACGCCCACCCCGAGTACGAGGAGGCCGCCCTGCTGGAGCGCCTCGTCGAGCCCGAGCGCATCGTCATGTTCCGTGTTCCCTGGGTCGACGACCAGGGCAAGGTTCAGGTCAACCGCGGCTATCGCGTCGAGTTCAACTCTGCCATTGGACCCTACAAGGGCGGCCTGCGCTTTAACCCGACGGTCACCCTGGGTATGCTCAAGTTCCTGGGTCTGGAGCAGATCCTCAAGAACAGCCTGACCACCCTTCCCATGGGCGGCGGCAAGGGCGGCTCCGACTTTGACCCCAAGGGCAAGTCCAACAACGAGATCATGCACTTCTGCCAGTCCTTCATGACCGAGCTCTATCGCCACATCGGCCCCAACACCGACGTTCCCGCCGGCGACCTGGGCGTTGGCGGCCGCGAGGTTGCCTACCTGTTCGGTCAGTACAAGCGCCTGACCAACGAGTGGACCGGCGTCCTTACCGGCAAGGGCCTCTCCTTTGGCGGCTCGCTCGCCCGTACCGAGGCCACCGGCTACGGCCTGGCCTACTTTGTGGACGAGTACCTCAAGAGCCGCGGCGACTCCTTCGAGGGCAAGAACGTCGTCGTTCACGGCTCCGGTAACGTCGCCATCTACGCCGTCCAGAAGGTCTCCCAGCTCGGCGGCAAGGTGCTGGCCTGCTCCGATACCCACGGCTGGGTCGAGGATCCCGACGGCATCGACTACACCGTGCTCGAGCACGTCTACAACAAGAAGCGCTCCGGCCACGACAAGGGCGTTACGCTCGCCATGTACGTTGACGAGAAGCCCAACGCCGTGTGGCACGAGGGCGACGGCCGCGGCGTTTGGCAGCTGCCCTGCGACATCGCGCTGCCCTGCGCTCGCGAGAACACGCTGCTGCTCGAGGACGCCCAGGCGCTCGTCGCCAACGGCTGCAAGGTGGTCGGCGAGGGCGCGAACATGCCCACGACCATCGAGGCCACGACTTACTTCCAGGAGAACGGCGTTGCCTTTATGCCCGGTAAGGCTGCCAACGCCGGCGGCGTGCTCGTGTCCGGCCTGGAGATGAGCCAGAACGCCGAGCACCTGTCCTGGACCTTCGAGGAGGTCGACGGCAAGCTCGAGCAGCTCATGCGCGGCATGTTCCACAACGTGGACGACACCGCCAAGGAGTACGGCCAGGAGGGCAACTTCGTCATGGGCGCCAACATCGCCGGCTTCCTGAAGGTCGCCGACGCTATGCTCGCCCAGGGCGTCTGCTAAATCTTCGCTCGACATAGCATCGCAGAAGGCTCCCAGCCATCTTGGCTGGGAGCCTTTTTTGATCCGCATGGGACGGAGGAAAACGGATCATTTCCCTCGGCCCTCTGCCGACCGCCCCTTAAGTTGCGGTGAAATACGGACTGTTGGGCGCCCTAGGCCCGACAAATAGTCCGTATTTCACCGCAAGTTATGGATGGGAGGGAGGTTTTTGTGCTGTGGAAGGTCGCGGCCCTTCGTTTGGTACACTTAAAAGTACTGGACAAGTGAAGAGATGGGGGAGAACGTGCTCAAGTTCGGTACCTACGTCCGTGTTGGAAGCGCGGCCGAAGCCTATGAGCTCTTACAGAAGAACCGCAACAACAAGATTGTGGGCGGCGGCATCTGGATGCGCCTGGGCTCGCGTCGCGTGGCGACGGCGATTGACCTTTCGGCCTGCGGACTCGATCAGATCGAGGAGACCGAGACCGAGTTTCGCATCGGAGCCATGTGCACCCTGCGCCAGCTCGAGCGCCATGTCGAGCTCAACGCGCTTGTCAACAATGTCTTTGAGTTCGCCGTCCACGATATCGTGGGCGTGCAGCTGCGCAATACCGCCACGGTGGGCGGCAGCATCTACGGCCGCTTTGGCTTCTCGGACGTGCTCTCGGCTTTCCTGGCGCTCGATTCCTATGTTGAGCTGACGGGCGCCGGTCGCGTGCCGCTCGCCGAGTTTGTTGACATGGGTTACGTGCGCGACGTGATCGAGCACATCGTGGTCGTCAAGCACGATTACCGTGCGAGCTACGAGGCCGTGCGCAAGGCCGCGACCGACTTTCCCTCGCTGAACGTTACCGCTGCCTGGTGGAACAACAGCTGGCATGTCACTGTGGGTGCCCGCCCGCTGCGCGCGACCCTGCTGCAGGGCGAGGCGTGCGGCCTTACCGCCGAGCAGCCTTCCGAGGACGAGCTTCGCGCCCTGGCCGCGTCCGTACGCGCGCTGAGCTATGGCACCAACCTGTGGGGCTCGGCCGACTACCGCCGTCGCATCTCGGCCCCGCTGGCGATTCATGCTGTGCGTCGCGCTGCCGGCATCGAGCTTTCGGCCGCGCTTGCCCGCGAGCTCGAGACCGTGCAAGTGCCAAAGTTTGCCACGGACGAGTATTCCTGCCGCCGCGTGCCCGGCGTCGATTCTAACGAGGTGCGCTAATGGCTGCCAAACTCATCGATCTTTCCTTTACGCTCAACGGCCGCAAGGTCAAGGTTCAAATTGCTCCTGACACCATGCTCTTTTCGCTTTTGCGTGAGCAGGGCTGCGCGTCGGTGCGCTGCGCCTGCGAAACCACCAACTGCGGTCTGTGCACGGTGTGGCTCGACGGCGACCCGGTGCTGAGCTGCTCGGTTCCTGCCGCCCGTGTTGAGGGCCGCTCCATTACCACGCTCGAGGGCCTCAAGGCCGAGTCCGAGGCACTGGCCCGTGCGATGGCTGCCGAAGGCGCCGAGCAGTGCGGTTTTTGCGCCCCCGGTCTTATCATGAACGTGCTGGCGCTCGCCCGCGCCGCCAAGGAGGACCCGAGCCTCGTCGCCACACGCGAAGAGCTCTCGCGCCAGCTCGCCGGTAACCTCTGCCGCTGCAGCGGCTACGAGAGCCAGCTGCGCGCCATCGTGCGCTTCCTCAACGAGTCCGGCGTGCAGGTGGGCTTTGAGATGCCCGAGCTGCCCGTCAACGACACGAGCTCCGACGGTGTCGCGTACAAGCAGATTACCCACAAGCAGCCCAAGAAGGATTCGAAGGCGCTGCTCGAGGGCCGTCCCGTCTACACGGGCGACCTGGTGCCCGCCGGCGCCCTGATTGTCAAGCTCAAGCGCAGCCCGTATGCGCGCGCCAAGATCCGCTCCATCGATACATCGCGCGCCCTGAAGGTGCCCGGCGTGGTGGGCGTCTACACCTACGAGGACGTGCCCAAGCGCCGCTTTACCATCGCCGGCCAGAGCTATCCGCAACCGAGTCCCTACGACCGCCTGATCCTCGAGAACCTCGTCCGTTACCAAAACGAAGAGGTGGCGATCGTCGCCGCCGAGACCGAGGAGGCCGCCGACAAGGCGCTCAAGCTCATCAAGGTCGACTACGAGGTGCTCGAGCCCCTGCTCGACTTTACCCAGGCGCTCGATAACGACATCGTGGTCCACCCCGAGGGCGACGTGACCTTTATGTTCCCGCAGGGCGGCGATGTGCCCCGCAACCTGGTGTGCAGCGGTACCAGCGACTTTGGCGACCTGGACGAGGCGTTCGCCCAGAGCGACATCGTCTTTGAGCGCACTTACACCAGCCAGGCCACGCAGACCGCGCCCATGGAGACCTTCCGCGCCTTTGCGACGACCGACGCGTTCGGGCGCATCTCGGTGACCACCTCCACGCAGGTGCCCTTCCACGTGCGCCGCATGGTCGCGCAGTCGCTCGACATTCCGCAGTCGCAGGTGCAGGTTATTAAGCCGCGCATCGGCGGCGGCTTTGGCTCCAAGCAGACGGGCTGCTGCGAGATCTTCGTGGCGTTCGTGACCCAGCAGACTGGCCGTCCGAGCTATTGCTGCTACACCCGCGAGGAGACTATCACCGCGGGCAACTCGCGCCACCAGATGCAGATGACCGTTAAGCTGGGTGCCATGAACGACGGCACCATCACGGCCATCGACCTGCACACGTTGTCCAACGCCGGCGCGTACGGCGAGCACGCCACCACGACGATCGGCCTTTCGGGCCATAAGAGCCTGCCCATCTACAACCATGTGAAGGCGAGCCGCTTTAGCTGGGACGCCGTCTACACCAACACCAACCGCGGCGGCGCGTATCGCGGCTACGGTGCCACCCAGGGCCAGTTTGCCGTGGAGAGCGCCGTCAACGAGCTCGCCGACATGCTGCACATGGACCCCGCCGACCTGCGCCTTAAGAACATGGTGCACGAGGGCGAGGTCATGCCGCAGTACTACAACGAGAAGCTCAACGCCTGCGCGCTCGACCGCTGCCTACTGCGCGCGATGGACATGATCGGTTGGCGCGACAAGCCGCTGGCCGTCGACCTGGGCGACCGCGTACGCGCCCTGGGCTGCGCGCTCACCATGCAGGGCTCGGGCATCTCCAACGTGGACATCGCCGGCATCGACATGCGCCTGGAAGAGGACGGCTTTATTGCGCTTTCGACCGGCGCCACCGACAACGGCATGGGCGTCGACACGATCCTGGCGCAGATTGCCGCCGAGGAGCTGGGTGTGGAGAGCTCTCTCATTGTGGTTCGTGGCGTGGATACCGATGTATCGCCCTTCGACGCCGGCTCGTACGCGAGCTCGGGTACGTACGTGACGGGCCTGGCCGCCAAGAATGCCGCGACCGAGCTGCGCAAGAAGATTTGCGCCAAGGCCGCCCAGATGTGGGACGTGGATGCCGCCGATGTGGTCTTTGATGGCCAGTACGTGCGCCTGTCCGACGAGCGCGCCGCCCGCGAGCGCGGTCGCTACCTCACGCTGCGCGACTTTGCCAACCTGTGCGTTAAGAACATCGAGGGCGGCGACGCGCTGACCTCGCATGCCTCTGCCAGCCTGCCCGTTTCGCCCCCGCCGTTTATGGCCGGCATTGCCGAGGTCGAGGTCGACAAGGCCACCGGCAAGGTGACCGTGGTGGACTACGCGGCGGCTGTGGACTGCGGTACCGTGATCAACGAGGCGCTCGCGCGCGTCCAGGCCGAGGGCGGCATTGCCCAGGGTATCGGTCACGCGCTCTACGAGATCGTCGAGCACGACGACCGCGGCCGCCTGCGCACCGGCAACTTTATGAGCTACAAGCTGCCCACGCGTCTGGATATCGGCAGCATTCGCGTGGCCTTTGAGCCGAGCTACGAGCCGACGGGCCCGTTTGGCGCCAAGTCGATCGGCGAGGTCGTCATCAACACGCCGCTCGCCGCCGTGGCCTCGGCCGTGGCGCACGCCACCGGCCACCAGGTTCGCTCGCTGCCGATCACGCCCGAGAAGGCCCTGCTGGGGGAGTAGCGGGTCAGCGAACAAGTCGTAATGGGCGGGGCGGGGCAACTCGTCCCGCCTTTTGCACTCGTGGTGAGGTCGTGAGCCTGTAAAACGTGTGCGTGCGCTTGCCGTTCGTATCTGCTATCATTCCTAGTCTGTGCGCTCATGCGGGCGTGGCGGAATTGGTAGACGCGCCAGATTTAGGTTCTGGTGGGATTCCCGTGAAGGTTCGAGTCCTTTCGCCCGCACCAACGCACCTGCGTCGGCCCTGGCCGTCGCGACACTTTGTTGCATAAAGGTACCAGCACCTCAGATAAGCTGGGCAGTATGAGGAGGAACGTGTTGAACATCACCGCTTCTGACGTCAAGGACGCCAAGCTCACCGCTACGGTCACCATCCCGGCCGCCGACGTCGACGCCGCGATCAAGAAGGCCTACAAGGACACCGCCAAGAAGTACCGCTTCCCGGGCTTCCGCGCCGGCAAGGCTCCCCGTCCGGTCATCGACTCCGCTCTTGGCGCCGAGGCTACCCTCGCTCAGGCCACCAACGACCTGATCGCCGCCAACGAGCCCGCCGTCCTCAACGAGCTGGACATCGTCCCCACCAAGAATGGTGACTACAAGGAGCTCGACCTCGCCAAGGATCACGAGGACTACACCTACACCGTCGAGTTCTCCCTGCGTCCTGCTGCCGAGCTCTCCTCCTTCGACGCCGTCGAGATTGAGATGCCTCCCGCGGAGGTCACCGAGTCCGAGATCAACAACCAGGTCGAGATGCTCCTCAACTACCGTGCCACCTTCGAGGACGTCGAGGGTCGCGCCGTCGAGGCTGACGACTATGTGACCGTCGACCTCAAGGCCGTCGAGAACGCCGACAACTTCGCCGCCGAGGGCCGCATGCTCATCGCCGGTAGCGACAGCAACCCCAAGGAGTTCAACGAGGCCCTGCTCGGCGCCAACGTTGACGACGTCAAGACCGTCACCTGGACCGATGAGGTCGAGGAGGGCGAGGAAGCCGAGACCCACACCGTCGAGGTCACCGTCAAGGGCATCAAGGTCCGCAACACCCCCGAGCTCACCGACGAGCTCGTCAAGTCCGACTTCGGCTTCGACAGCATCGACGCTATGCGCGACGCCATCAAGCTCGAGATCGAGCAGGACAAGGCTTCCCGCCTCCCGGCCGAGAAGGAGAACCGTTGCGTCTCCGCTCTCGCTGAGCGCCTGCAGCTCGAGGAGATGGACGCCGACTACGAGCAGTCCGTCTTTGAGGAGCTTGGCCAGAACTTCCTGTCCAACCTCGCTGCCCGCGGCATGACCCTCGACACCTGGCTGCCCGCTTCCGGCCTGACCATGGAGCAGTTCATCGGCGACCTGCACAAGCAGGCCAACGACGTTGCCCGTGAGTCCCTGGCGCTCGACGCCCTCGCCCGTGAGCTCAAGATCGAGGTCACCGAGGACGACGTCAACGCAGAGTTCGAGAAGGCCGGCGTCAAGGACGTCGAGGCTTCCAAGGCCGAGTTTATCGCCGATGGCCGCATGCCTGCCGTCCGCGAGTCCATCCGTCGCTCCAAGGCCGTCGACCACCTGGTCGAGAACGCCAAGGTGACCGAGGTCGACGAGGCCGCCAAGGACGCCGAGTAATTCTCGCCACCTTGCCCGCGAGCGCATGCATGTGCCCGTGATGGGGTAAAGTTATACACCGGTTATCCGGTTGCTTCGTACGGTGCCAGCCAATGCATAGCATGCGGGCACCGTACGTTTATCTAGAACCAATTTGGTCCGTAAGAGAAATGGAGATGCGTATGATCGCTAAGTTCGATTCCGCCCTCGTGCCATACGTTATCGAGCAGACGCCGCGCGGCGAGCGCAGCTACGATATCTATTCGCGCCTGCTCAACGACCGCATCATCTTCTTGGGCGAGGAGATCAACTCCGTCAGCGCCAACCTGGTCGTTGCCCAGCTGCTGCATCTTGAAAGCCAGGATGCCGAGAAGGATATCTCGCTCTACATCAATTCGCCTGGCGGCGAGGTTTACTCCGGCCTGGCGATTCTGGACACCATGAACTTCATCAAGCCGCAGGTCTCCACCATCTGCGTCGGTATGGCCGCGTCCATGGCCGCCGTGCTGCTTTCGGCCGGCGCCAAGGGCAAGCGCTTCTGCCTGCCGCATTCCAAGGTCATGATTCACCAGCCCAGCGGCGGTGCGCAGGGCCAGCAGACCGAGATCGAGATTGTGGCCGAGGAGATCAAGAAGACCCGCCGCGAGCTCAACCAGATCCTGTCCGACGCCTCGGGCCAGCCCATCGAGAAGGTTCAGGCCGATACCGAGCGCGACAACTACCTCACTGCTGCCGAGGCCCTCGACTACGGTCTGATTGACCGCATTGTCACCTCGCGCGACCTCGCCGCGAAGGACGCCTAGGATGGCCGGTAACATGCAGGACGGCTTCGACGAGAACGGTAACCCCATCCGCTGCTCCTTCTGCGGAAAAGAGCAGGGTCAGGTTCGCCGCCTGGTGAAGGGCCCGACCAACATTTTTATCTGTGACGAGTGCGTTGCCGCCTGCTCCGAGATTTTGGAGGAGTCGCTGGCTTCGGACTTTATGGACGCTGCCCGCAACGGCAAGCTGCCGGGCTTCCTCAACGATCACGGTCAGGCTGCGTCCCAGCCTGCTATGGATCCCGAGGCCGAGGGCTTTGAGCTCGAGGACGACGCCCGTCAGGTCATTACGCATGTGCCGACGCCGCATGAGATCTATGACGAGCTTTCGGCCTATGTCATGGGCCAGGAAGACGCCAAGCGCGCCATGTCGGTTGCCGTGTACAACCACTATCGCCGCGTCATCGAGGGCGGCGCTGCGCTTTCGGCCTTTGACGAAGCTGGCGGTTTGGACTCGCAGCTCGACGACGATATGGACGAGGTGGAGCTCGCCAAGTCCAACATTTTGCTGCTCGGTCCCACCGGTACCGGTAAGACGCTACTTGCCCAGACGCTCGCGCGCATCCTCGAGGTGCCGTTTGCCATCGCCGACGCCACCGCGCTCACCGAGGCCGGTTACGTGGGCGAGGATGTGGAGAACATTCTGCTCAAGCTCATCAACGCCGCCGATGGCGATATTGAGCGCGCGCAGGTCGGCATTATCTACGTGGACGAGATCGACAAGATCGCTCGCAAGGCCGAGAACCTTTCCATCACCCGCGACGTTTCGGGCGAGGGCGTTCAGCAGGCGCTGCTTAAGATCCTTGAGGGCACGGTGGCAAGCGTTCCGCCCACCGGCGGCCGCAAGCATCCTCAGCAGGAGCTGCTGCAGATCGACACGACCAACATCCTGTTTATCTGCGGCGGTGCCTTTGTGGGTCTGGACAAGATCATCGCTGACCGCGTGGGCAACAAGGGCGTGGGCTTTAACTCCGAGATCGCCGGCCCTACCTCGGTCGACGAGAACGACCTGCTGCGCCAGGTGCTCCCGCAGGACCTCAACGCCTTTGGCATGATCCCCGAGTTTGTGGGACGTACGCCCGTCGTCACCCAGACGCAGGCGCTCGACGAGGACGATCTGGTGTCAATCCTGACCGAGCCCAAGAACGCCGTGGTGCGTCAGTACCGCAAGATGTTCCAGCTCGAGGACGTTGAGCTTGAGTTTGAGGACGCCGCCCTGCACGAGATCGCCCGCATGGCGCTTGCCCGCAAGACCGGCGCCCGCGGCCTGCGCTCCATCTGCGAGGACGTGCTGCAGCAGACGATGTTCGATCTCCCCAGCGAGGAGGGCGTCACCAAGGTCATCGTGACCGAAGCCTCCGTAAAGGGCGAAGAACAACCCCAGCGCATCTACGGCTAGACCTGCCTAAAACGTGTTTGCAAATAGCCTCCGACCACCCGCGGTCGGAGGCTATTTTATATATACGCAATAACCCCAACTACCTGTGTTATTCTGTGTGTTTGTTTAAGCCTCAGCGAAGTCATATCAGACTGAAGTAATCGATACCTAAGGGGAGGAATGTAGGCCCGATTTTCGTAGATTCCGCACGAGCCGAAGACCACTTAATGTGGTCTTCGTGCGAGCCCAGGACCTGACCGAGCGAAAATCGGGCCTACATTCCTCCCCGGCGGGACAGGGAGAGATATATGGAAGAGATGCCCAAGAACTACGATCCGTCGACCAACGAGCCGGCGATCCTGCAGAAGTGGCTCGACGGCGGCTACTACAAGCGCCGTGAGGGCGTGGGCGACTGCACCGTCACCATTCCGCCTCCCAACGTGACCGGCAAGCTCCATATGGGTCACGCCACCGACGACTCCATCCAGGACGCCATCATCCGCATGGCCCGCATGCGCGGCAAGTCCACGCGCTGGGTACTCGGCACCGATCACGCCGGTATCGCCACACAGACCAAGGTCGACAAGAAGCTCAAGAGCGAGGGCATCAGCCGCCTGGAGATCGGTCGCGACAAGTTTGTCGACGCCTGCTGGGATTGGACCCACGAGTACGGCGGCATCATCGTCGAGCAGATCAAGCGCATGGGCTGCTCCGTCGACTTCGACAACGAGCGCTTCACCATGGACGAGGACTACGCCCAGGCCGTGCGCAAGGTGTTCTGCGACTGGTACCACGACGGCCTGATCTATCGCGGCAAGCGCATCGTAAACTGGTGCCCCAACTGCACCACCGCCATCTCGGACGACGAGGCCGAGTACAAGGACGAGAAGGGCCACCTGTGGCACCTGCGCTACCCGCTGACCGAGCCGGTCAACGGCCAGGATTACATCGTCGTCGCTACCACACGCCCCGAGACCATGCTCGGCGACACGGGCGTCGCCGTCTCCCCGAAGGATCCCGAGAAGGCCGCCTTTGTGGGTAAGACCGTCAAGCTCCCCATCGTTGACCGCGAGATTCCCATCTTTGAGGATTGGCATGTCGACGCCAACTTTGGCTCCGGTTTTGTCAAGGTCACTCCGGCTCACGACCCCAACGATTACGCCATGGGTCAGGCCCACGACCTGCCGCAGATCAATATCTTCGATGAGCACGCGGTAGTCGTCGAGGGCTACGGCGAGTTTACCGGCATGAACCGCGACGAGTGCCGCGAGGCCGTCGTCAAGTGGTTTGAGGAGCATGGCCTGCTCGATCATGTCGAGGACCTCGATCACTCCGTCATGCACTGCTACCGTTGCGACTCCGCGCTGGAGCCGTGGCTGTCCGAGCAGTGGTTCGTGGCCGTCGACAAGCTCAAGGGGCCGGCGCTCGACGCCGTCAACTCCGGCAAGGTCACCTTCCACCCCGCGCGCTGGACGCAGACCTACACCACTTGGATGGAAAACCTCAAGGACTGGTGCATCAGCCGCCAGCTGTGGTGGGGCCACCGCATCCCCGTGTTCTACTGCGAGGACTGCGGCTGGGAGGACGCTCTTACCGAGGACACCGACGTGTGCCCCAAGTGCGGCGGCCATCACGTGCATCAGGACGAGAACGTGCTGGACACCTGGTTTAGCTCGCAGCTGTGGACCTTCGCCACGCAGGGCTGGCCGCAAAAGCCGGAGCTGCTCGAGGGCCATCACCCCACGACGGCGCTCGTCACTGCGCGCGACATCATCGCGCTGTGGGTCGCCCGCATGGTCATGAGCTCGCTGTACTTCTTGGACGAGGTGCCGTTTAAGGACGTTGTCATCTACCCGACGATCCTGGCCAAGGACGGCAGCCGCATGTCCAAGTCCAAGGGCAACGGCGTTGACCCCATGGACCTCATCGGCATGTACGGCGCCGACGCTATGCGCTTCAACCTGCTCACGCTGTGCACCAACAACCAGGACGTCAAGTTCGACGCGAACATCGACAAGAAGACTAAGAAGCTTATCGACAGTCCGCGCACCGAGCAGGCCAAGTCGTTTGTGACCAAGATCTGGAATGCCAGCCGCTTCCTGCTCATGAACATGGAAGGCTACACGCCCGGCGAGCCCGTTGTGGAGACGCCCGCCGACGCCTGGATGTTCAGCCGTCTGGCCAAGGCCGTGAAGATGGTCACCGAGGGTATTGAGAACTACACCTTTGGCGACATGGCCCGCGGCGTGCAGCAGTTCTTCTGGAACGAGGTCTGCGACTGGTACGTCGAGGTCACCAAGGCCCGCCTGAAGGGCGAGGGCCGTCTGCAGGCGCAGCGCAACCTGATCTTTGTGCTCGACACCTCCATTCGCCTGATGCACCCGCTCATGCCGTTTGTCACCGAGGAGATCTGGGACAACATGCCGGCGAGCGTGCTCGACCTGGATGCCGAGGGCAACGTTGACCGCGCCGAGGCGCTCATGATCGCCAAGTGGCCCGAGCCCGCCGACTATGCCAAGTATGTCGACGAGGACGCCGAGCGCGCGTTTGAGCTGTGCCGCGCCGTCGTGTCTGCCGCCCGCGCCACGCGTTCGCGTTATCGCTTGAGCCCCAAGGCCGAGCTCGACGTGGTCGTGCGCGCCGGTGCCGAGGATATCGAGAAGCTCGAGAGCCTGCGCTCGACCATCGAGCCGCTGGCAAACACTGCCTCACTGGTTATGGGTACCGACGTTGAGAAGCCGGCTGCGAGCATTGCCGTGGTCGACAGCGGCGTCGAGGTCTTTGTGGTGCTCGAGGGCAAGGTCGACCTTTCGGCCGAGAAGGCGCGTCTGGAGAAGGAGATTGCCGCGGCCCAGAAGGAGCTCGCCGGCTGCGAGAAGACGCTCGCCAACGAGGGCTTTGTGGCTAAGGCCGCGCCTGCGGTGGTTCAGAAGAAGAGGGACCGTGCAGCTGAGCTCAAGGAGATCCTGGCGGCGCTGACTGCTCAGGTTGCTGACTTCTCGTAGATCTTACTGAGGGGCGCGTCCCGACGCTTTGCTCGCTACTGCGGACAGTCCTGCGCAAGACGGACAGCACATTAAGTGCTGTCCTTTGCGTGCGGAACTTGTATCGAGCAAAGCGTCGGGCCGCTCCTTGTGCGGTTACGTGGTTGTTTGCATCTGGCGCGTTTGGGCCACTGGGTTGTGGCCTTGATCTCGCTGCAAGCGGGGTTTGGCTGATATTTTGAATGGGAGGGGCTCGTTGTTGCTTACGGGCCTCTTTTTATGTTGAGGGGACTTTGGCTATGGCAAAGCGTTCTGGGTTGTATTCGGTGCCGTTTGAGGTTCCGGAGCTTTCTATTGATGAGGCTGTTGCACTTGCGGCCGATACGGGCAAGATTGCGCGTTATTCCACGCCGCTGCTCGAGACCGTCGTCGAGATGCTCGATGAGCTTGGTCGTCCTGACGAGTTTTATGATTGCGTCCAGATAGCCGGTACCAATGGAAAGACCTCGACGACGCGATTCTCGGCTGCCATTCTTCGTGGTGAGGGCCTTAAGACGGCACTCTTTACGTCGCCTCATCTGGTGCGATATCCCGAGCGTATGGAGATTGACGGAAAGGTCGTCTCAGACGAGGTCTTTGCCCATGGTGTCTCTGCGGCGTACGAGGCGGGTCGTCGTCTCAACGCACGTCGTGAGGCGGCGGGCGAGGAGCTCCGATCTATTACGCCCTTCGATCTTTTGTCCGTGGCTGGCTTGACTATGTTTGCTGAGGCTTGTGTGGACGTGGCCGTGCTTGAGGTTGGCATGGGCGGACGATGGGATGCTACGAGTGCGACCGATCCCGTGGCCGTCGCCATTACGGGCATTGGACTCGACCATACGAAGGTCCTTGGCGATACCCTCGAGGCCATTGCAGGGGAGAAGGCTGCGGTTATTAAGCCTGGGCGTTTGGTTGTTTTGGGCGAGGGCACGCATGAGGCAAGCGTTCAATGCGTGATGGATGCCCGTTGCCGTGAGTGCGGCGTTGTGCCGCTCATTGTGAGCCATACGACGACCAAACTTCCGGCACACGTGGGCGATACGGTGGAGTTTAGCTGCACCACGCCGCGCGCGATCTATACGTCGAGTATGGTCAAGCCGGCGTATCAGCCGCAGAATGCCGCGTGCGCGATTATGCTGTGCGAGGGCTATCTGGGCCGCGAGCTCGACCACGATGCGCTCGACGCTTCGCTTATGGGCTGCCCCACGCCGGGTCGCTTTGATGTGCTGGGAACCGATCCGCTCAAGCTGATCGACGCCTGCCATAATCCCCAGAGCTGCGAGAACTTTGTGAGCGCACTGGACGAGATCGATCCGTGCGTAGAGAATCGTCCAACGCTGCTGTGCGCGGCGTTGGCTGACAAGGACGTGGCGGGCATCGTCGACGTGCTTGTTCCGGCGTTCCCCCGTGTGGTCGTGACGCAGACCGATTCCGACCGCGCCCTGCCGGCAGAGGAACTCGCCGCCCTGGTGGACGCCGATAAGCTCGCAGGCGTGTACCCCAGCGTATCTGAGGCCCTCGCAGCCCTCGATGCCGCGGGCGAGCCCTTCGTAGCAGCCGGCACCATCACCCTAGCCGGCGAAGTAGCGGGGCTGCTGCGCTAGCCCTTTCCCTCATCAGTTGCGGTGAAATAGTTCCTGTATTTGGGTTCTAGCAGCCCATCCAGGAACTATTCCACCGCAACTCAAAATCAGTCAAGTACTTGTAAAGTGCCCCCCCGCTTACGAAATCGTTTATGCCGCTTGACCTATCTCATATTGCGTTGCCACGCTGGGGAGGGGTACGCTCAGCCCAACTTGCAATCCGGACCCATGCTGTTTGGTCCGTTGAGCCAGTCGGGAGGAACTATGAATAGAAGGCATGTCAACGCGGCGATCACCGCGGGCCTGGCCCTTACCATGACGGTTGGTTCGGTGCCGCCGCAGGCGTTTGCCGAGATGATGCAGGGCGATACCACCCAGGTCGTCGCCGAGCAAAGCGATGCTACGGGAGCTGACGCCACATCCGCGGACACCGGCCAGGCAGCCTCGGAAGATCAGGCGGTCGACAAGATCGCCTCGCTCGCGGACCTGACCGACCTTCATGTTGCCGAGGGCTCCGACGCTACGTTGCCCCAGACCGTGGCGGCGACTTACGAGAGCGGCGCCACTAAGCAGGAAAACGTTACCTGGAAGCTGAACGGCGCCGATGCTCCGGCAACCTTGGCGCAGCTGCCAGCCGGATCCTATGAGTTTGAGGGTACCGTCGACGGCGCCACCCAGACGGTCAAGCAGCGTGTGATCGTCGAGGTCGCGGCGGCCGATCCGGCCGCGGTTAATGCAGTCGAACCCGTGAGCACGAACGAAGATTTGAAGATTGCGTCCGTTGATAGCACTCCAATTGTAAAAAAATATGTGGGACAGGGCTATGTTGGCGAAGTGTACGGCACCTCAGTCAATCTGACGCTGACAAATGGAACTAAAGCTACCGGCATGGTCAATTGGGACGAAGCCTCAAGGAACACTATCAAGGCTGCTTCCGATGAATCGGAGGTGCCGATCCAAGGCTCCATTTCGTATATCTACATCGGTAACATGGGTTATTCGCTTAGTGAGCCCTATTCCGTTGCCGGAACGCTCAAGGTTTTTGTTCCCAGGTCTTCGAATTACATACAAAGCGTGACTACGTCGCCCGGCGTCGCGCCGTCTCTTCCTTCGACTGCCTATATATCCTATTCCGATAACTCGGGCTGTTCCTGCGATGTTGAGTGGGATGAGTTCTCCGAGGTAGACTATCAAAAACCTGGCTCATTTGTCGTTGAGGGACATTTGACATACTCGCCTTCAACTTTGGTGAGTTGCACGGTAAATGTCCGTGAAATCAAGTCTGTTCAAACCGAATTTGAATGCATGACGGCAGTAGGGATGTCGCCGTCTCTTCCGTACCAGGCAATGGTTACTTTCGATCAAAATGAATCGCAGCCAGTTCATATCAATTGGGATTCCGTCAATCCCGATTCGTACGCTCAACCAGGTACTTTTGTTGTTAAGGGCAGGCTCGATGGGCTTGACCGGCGCGAAGTTACTTGTACGGTTGCAGTGAAGGATGCTAAAGACTATTTTGACCTGGATTCGTTGACGTACGAACGTGTTGTTGGTGATGAATCGCCCCTTGACTCTGACGTGCACCTTAAGGTGACTCGACCAGATGGCGAGTATTGGTATAACTACCCCGTGGAATGGGAAAATGCTGACGCCTCTCGATTCCAGACGGCTGGCACCTATGAAGTTAAAGGTATTATCGGGAACTGCGGCGTTTCTTCTCTTGCTGGTCTAGAGGTTAAGGCGAAGGTCGTCGTTAAAGAGGTTGCCTCTATCGCACAAGTTGCACCCATTGATACACCAGTTGGCATCCGTCCTACAACGGGCTCGAGTGCCGGCTCCCTTCCATATACCGTTAAGGTGACTTTCACCGACGGGTCTACAGTTAATGGTGGCGTTACCTGGGATACAATCCTGGATTCCATGGTCGCGCAGGAGGGTTCCTTTACCCTCGGAGGCTCTATCATGTATAGCCGAAGTAAACCCGGCTCTCCGTCTATACCAGTCTCGTTGGGCAGTGCCCATCGTGCCTCTATTAACGTCAACGTTCGTGCGCTGCAGATGCCATCTACGACTTCGATAAGTACGCTCGTTGGCGCGCAAATTCATATGCCGTATACCATAGAAGCAACGATGTGGAATGGTTCTCGTGGCAACTATTCTGTTCAATGGCCTGCTATTAGTCAGAATACGTTGAACAAGCTGGGCAAGTCGACTATTACGGGTTATTTCTTGGGTTCGAATATTCCGGTAACAGCGACTATTAATGTGTGCGACCTTGCCAACGATGATTTGGGAAGGATCGCCTACATTCCCGATGTCGGATTCGCTTATTCGTACGAATCGAATCAATTTCTGCTGTCGGACGGAAACTACTACAGCCTTTGGGGGGTTGGAGACTCCCTTTATACATGGGATGAGATCCCGCAGGACCTCAAATACGGCAAGCCGGGCGACTATGAGATAAGCGGAACAATTACCGGTACGCTTGCAAAGATTCGTGCAACGGCTACGTGTGGAGAGGTCAAGGGCATCAATCACTACAGTGAGACTGGCGCGACTCTCGTGCAGTCTTATGAAGATACTTACGTTATCTATCCTGGCGAGCGGCTCTATCTTGATGATACGACCGTCGAGGGCGTTCTAAAGGATGGAACACGTTTCTCCAATCTTAAGGTTAACTGGGATGAGTATGATAGCTATCCAAAGGAGAATTGCACGATAACTGGTACAGTTGCGGGGACGAATATCCCGGCAACGATTCATGTGATCGTGACTGATAAGTGGAAAGCGGAACTCGATACCATTAAGGTCCTCAAGGGACATGATGGTTCAGGATTGCTTCCAACCAACGTTATACTGGTAAGCCCTGACGAAAAAGATCAGTCTGGCCATCATTCCAAGTATGCTCCCGTGACATGGAACACAAAGGGGTTTGACTGGAGCCAAGGCGGAATCGTTTCGGGTACCGCTCAGCTGTCTTACTATACGGGCAGTAACAGCAGTGTTGTGGATATTCCTGTGACTGCAAATGTTCAGGTTGTGAATAGGGCTACATCCGTTCAGGGCGGCACGTTGTGGACCGTTCCTGGCGTTGCGCCTGATTTGCCAGAGACCCTTGAGGTCGTCTACGACAATGACATGTCCGTTGGGCCGCAACGCGAAAACGTCATCTGGGAAGACGTTTCCCCCGATGCCTATGCCAAGGAGGGCACGTTTAAGGTTAAGGGCAAGCTCCAAGGTGGTGCCGAGGCGACGGTTACTGTTGATGTTTGCTCGATTTCGTCCGTGAACGTTCCCGAGCGTATTGTGACGGCCAACGGCGTTGAACCCGAGATGCCGTGGAACATTATTTCGGTGACTACGAGCGACGGTAAAACGCGCACTGCGTGGATTGAATGGAACGGCTATCGTTCTTCGGACTATACCGGCGAGCCCGGCAAGGTCTCCACGGTTACCGGTAAGCTGTACGCTAGCGGCCTTGATAGGTTCGGCGTCGGCACCAACATCGGCCTTACTGTCCAAACCAAGATCGTGATTGCTGGAGTCGAGAAAGCGTTTGATAACGGTGAGACTGCGGTGACCACGAAGGCCGGTGCCGCTCCTACGATGCCTTCCAAGCTGGCAGTCGAGATGAGCGACGGTTCGATCTCGACGGCTGCTGTTAAGTGGGATCCGATTGCGCCCGAGAAGTATGAAAAGCCTGGTACGTTCTATGTAACGGGCCATGTTGTCGGCTTTGATGGCGCTGCTGTTATGGCGCTTGTTGACGATGAAGGCCAGAACGTTGGCGTGGACGAGCATGGCGTCGTGACCGCTAAGGTGACGGTTGCCGACGAGAAGGCTCAAAAGGTTGCACTGCAGCCCGAATCGCTTGTGATTAACACGACGGTTGGGTCGACTTTGGAGCTTCCTGATCAAGCGACTGTGAAGTTCTCCGATGGTTCATACCGCATGACGCAAAGCGACGCTGGCGGCGTCGAGATCGAAAAATGGACCGATACCGACGGCCTCGACATCACCAAGCCCCTTGCCAAGACCGGCACCTACAAGCTTGTCGGCAAGCTCAAGGGTATCGATAACGTCAACGCTATCGTATATGTCAACGTTCGCGAGGCACCGCGGACCATCACCAAGCTCGAGGCTAAGTCGTTTAGCGTGGCCAAGGGTACGTCCAAGCAGGACCTGTACCAGCAGATGCCCAAGCAGGTTGTGGCGACTTACTCCGACGGTTCGACCGACCTACTCGACATTGACGTGTGGGATCTTTCCAGCGTTACGGACGAGCTGCTCGGCGGAACCGGTACCGTGAAGATCACCGGCACGGTTAAGCTTATTGGCGCCAAGGTGACCTGCAATGTGACCGTAGTGGATCAGGATGCCCAGACGCCAGACCACGTTGAGCCGATCGATGTAATTGAGATTGCGGACAATGCCAAGGTCGCGGATCTGATGGACAAGCTTCCGTCCAAGGTGACGGTAGTCATGAAGGACGGCAAGACTAAGAACGAAACGCCCGTTAAGTGGGCTCAGGTCGATAGCCTGGGTCGCGCCGGCAACGAGTTTGAGGTCACGGGTCTGACGGACAACGGCATGACCGTAAAGGTGAAGGTCAAGGTAACCGCGCATATCGTGGGCTTTGATACCGTTGACGAGATTGAGGTCGAGCGCGATGCCAAGGCGGATGAGGCTAAGGCCAAGCTGCCCACCACGGTCACGGCGATTTACTCTGACGGTACCGATTCCGAAGCCGACGTAACGTGGGATACCAAGGGCCTCTCCGACAAGGACTTTGCCAAGGAAGGTAAAGTTACGGTTAAGGGCACTGTTGTCGGCACGGATCAGAAGGCGGAGTGCACCATCAAGGTCGTCAAGCCACTGCGCGAGATTCCTGATCATCTGGCCGGCACGGTTGACGCTGTGACGCTCGACGACGGGGCGAAGCCCGATGCTGTTGTGGCCGCACTGTCCAAGACCGTGAAGGTCGCCATGAAGGACGGCTCCGAGGTCGATTCGAAGATCGATTGGATTGCTCCTAAGGAGGCTCTCACCATTAAGAATGACGGCGCGAGCGTTGTCATTACGGGTAAAACCGCGGTTGGCAGCTTTGAAGTCAAGGCTACGGTCAACCTGATGCCGGTCGTCGAGAGCGTCGTCGACGCCCAGCTTTCTGTTGCCCGTAATACGGCTGCTGCTGACATCGTGCTGCCTGCCCAGGTGACCCTCAACATGTCCGACGGCTCGACGAAGACTGCCGCCGTTACGTGGGATAAGACCCCGCTTACGGCAGATGCCTTGGGCAAGCTGGGCGATGTTGCGCTTGAGGGCACGGTCGAGGGCACTTCGGTCAAGGCCAAGTGCACGTTGACGGTTGTAAAGAGCGATGCTGAGATTCCGGCGTCCGTTGAGCCTGTCGCGGGTGTTAGCGTGCCCGAGGGCTCGTCCGCCGATGTCGTGCGTGATGCGCTCAAGGGCGTGAAGGCCACCGTTCGCATGAAGGACGGCAAGACCACGGCGGTGTCTGAGATTACGTGGACCGAGATCCCTGCCGCTGCCGCCACCTATGGCAACACCGTTGTCGCTAAGGGCGTGACGGTGAACGGCAACCTGCCTGTCGAAGTTGTCGTCACCTCCACGACGACGATCAATAAGGTAGCCAAGGTGCCGCAGATTACGGTTGAGCGCGACGTGAAGGCCGATGCGGTGACGGGCCAGCTGCCCAAGACCGTTAGCGTGACCTATACCGACGGCCATACGGACGAGGCCTCGGTGACGTGGAACACGGACGGGCTCGACAAGAAGCTCGCCGTTGTTGGCGAGTACATGATCGGGGGGTCCGTTGAGGGCACGACCCTCAAAGCGGCCTGCAAGCTGGTCGTCGAGACGCCCAAGCGCGAGATTCCTCATCACGTGAAGGGCGACAGCCTGACGCTTGATCAGCCCGTGCTCGACGGCGCCTCTTCCGAGGATGTTGCCAAGGCGCTTGCGGGTCTTAAGGCGACCGTGGTGATGGCCGACGGCAAGACCGAGGTCGAGTGTGCCGTAACGTGGACCGATGTTCCCGCTGCCGATATCGCCACGACGGGTAAGACCCTCACGGTGCGCGGCACCACCGAGCAGGGCGGCTTTGCGGTGACGGCGACCGTTTCGGTTAAGCCTGTCATCACGAGCGCGTCGCTTGCCGAAGGCGCTGGTGCCATTGCCGCCAAGCGCGATGATAGGGTTGATGACGTCGTGGCCCAGCTGCCCAAAAAGGCGAGCGCGACGTATTCCGATGGCGCTGCCAAGGACTTGGATATTACGTGGGATACGAGTGCGCTGACTCAGAAGGCGCTCGGCGAGCTCGGCGACATTGTTGTTACGGGCACCGTCAAGGACGAGACCGGTTCTGCCACGGTGACGGCCACCGTTACCGTGTCCGAGAAGGACTCGAACATTCCCGTGACGCCCGGCACGCCCGATGCCGTTGAGGTCTTTGAGTTTAGCTCGCCCGATGAGGTGCTTAAGGCGCTGCCCAAGAAGGTCGCCGTAACCATGAAGGACGGCAGCCAGAAGGATTACGGCATCGACTGGGAGAACGTGCCCGCACTCGGCTGGGATGCCGACGATGTAACCGTGATCGGCAAGGTGCACGGCACGGAGCTGCCGGTCAGTTGCGAGGTACTCGTTAAGCAGCGTCCGGCTGCCGACGGCATGGTGATCGTTGACCAGAACGGCAAGCCCACGACTTCGCATACCACGCTCAAGGTTGAGCGCGGCAAGGAGATTGACCTGGCAGCCGCGGCGAGCAATGCGAACAAGGGCGCAAAGCTTCGCGGTTCCGTGAGGTGGACCTCGAAAGATCCGACGATTGCGACGGTCGAGAACGGCAAGGTCAAGGCCATCAAGAGCGGCACCGTTGTCATTACGGCGGAGCTGCGCGATGACGGCGAGAATGTAGCGATTTCGCTGGCTGACGAAGATGGCGTCGCGGAGGCGCCGGCAGCCCCGAAGTTCACCGCTAAGGTGACTGTTAAGGTTGTTGAGCCGGTCGTTGAGCAGAAGCCGGAGGCTGGCAAGGATAACGGTGGCAAGTCTGATTCCAAGCCGGCTTCGGATGCGAAGAAGGACGGCAAGAAGGCTGTCGCTGGAAGCCTGGCGCAGACGGGCGACAACACGGCTGTGACTGTCGCCGCACTGGGTGGAGCCGGCCTGCTGGCGCTGATCGCCGCCGCGATCGAAAAGCTGCGCCACCGCGCTGAGTAGCGCCGAGCTCATAAAGCTCTAGGACACCAGAAGGCCTCCCGGTTCTCGTAAACCACGAGGACCGGGAGGCCTTTCGTTTGGCTGCCCTGAGCCCTAGAGTGATTTGCTCGCCACGAAATGGGCCTATCTACTACGTATTACCGACTACCCTCGACCACACGAAACATCGCGAAATTAAAACCGCAGGTAGAAGACTTGCCAGTTGTCATAAAAGACCCGCATGGTCGACCCGTGCGGGTTAAACGTAGTAGATAGGCCGTTTTCGTGGCGCATCTCTAGACTGTCAAATTGGTCGACTTAGCCCCATGGCAGTTGCGGTGAAATAGTTCCTGGATTATGCCTCTGTGGGACAATCTGGGAACTATTCCACCGCAACTTATTGAGGGGCTATTGGGTACGCGCTAGTCTAGGCGGACCGGATCGTGGGGGTAGCCGTTGAGAATCTCGACGCCGGTCTCGGTCACCAGGGCAAGGTCCTCGATGCGGACGCCGGTGTGGCCGGGGAGGTAGATGCCCGGCTCGATGGAGAACGTCATGCCCGGTTCTACGACCTGCTCGTTGACGAGTGAAACGTCGCCCGGCTCGTGGTCCTGCAAGCCGATCGAGTGTCCCAGGCGATGCGTAAAGTACTGTCCATAGCCCGCATCCTCAATCACGTCGCGTGCGGCGCGGTCCAGGTCACACATGCGCACGCCCGGTGCGATGAGCGCCTCGGCGGCCTCGTTGGCGCGGCGCACGATGTCGTAGATGCGTGCCGTCTCCTCGTCCGGCTCGCCCCAAAAGAACGTGCGCGTCATGTCCGAGCAGTAGTTGCGGCGGCGCCCACCAATGTCGAACAGCACCACGTCGCCGCGCTTGAGCACGGTGTCGTCAGGCTCGTGGTGCGGGTCGCCGGCGTTGGCGCCAAAGCTCACGATGGGCGGAAAGCTAAAGCCCTCGCAGCCGTGCTTGCGATATAGACCGAGCATCTGGTCGGCAATTTCGCGCTCCGTCACGCCCTCGTGAACGAGTTTGATGGCGTCGGCCATCACGGCGTCGTTGGCGGCCGAGGACGCGCGCATCAGCTCCTGCTCGGCGGCATCCTTGTGGGTGCGTGCGGCGGTGACGGCAAAGTCGCCCAGGAAAAACTCGCTCGCGGCGTGACAATCCATGAGCGGCATCAAAAAGCCGGAGCGCATGACGGTGTCGATGCCGAGCGGTTTGGTCGGATCGACCTCGCGAGCGATGGCGTCGGTCACGACGTCGGTATCGGTGTGGTAGGCCACGCGGGCATTGTCGTACTCGGGCAGCTGATGCAGGGCGTTGACCAGGATCACGGGCTCGCTACCGCGTGCGAGCAGCACGCCGCAAAAACGCTCAAACATATCAGCATAAAAGCCGGTCAGGTAATAAATCGACCACGGGTCGTTTACGAGCAGCTGCGCGCCGGGGTGCTGAGCCTCGAGCGCATCGAGCACGCGCGCCACTCGCTGGTCATCGACATGTGCCATGAAATATCCTTTCGTTAGGGTGCCACCATGGTATCCCCAATGCCAGGGTAGTCAATTTGGGACGGGACTATTTTAGCTGCGGCAAACATGCGGAATGATTTTTCTGGGACGGGGATTAAATAATCATTCGGCACCAAATGATTATTTAATCCCCGTCCTAGAAAAATCATTTGGGCGAACATTCGGACAAAAGTAGTCATAAGAGGCCCGTCCCAAATGGGCTTGTTTCAAAAGTATGGCGGATTACGGGGCTGGACCTGTATTACATGACCATGGGAAAAATCGCGAAATTAAAACCGCAGGTAGAGAGCGTATCAAAAATCGATAATTGCCGGTATGGATGGGGGTCACCGAATCAGCCCCGTAATCCGGCATAGTTTTGAAATGGCACTAAAGTAGGCACAGGCTAAATACCGATTCCAAGGATAGTTGCGGTGGAATAGTTCCTGGATGCCGGGGTTTTGGCGGAAATCAGGAACTATTTCACCGCAATTGAGGAGGGGCGGGGTGGATGGCGGGGTAGCTAAAAGAGCCCCGTCCTAAATGAGCTGCTTAGGCTGGGTCGATGTCCATACTGGCGATTAGGTCGATTTTGGTGTTGAGGAGGTTCCCCAGCACGACGTCGCCCATGCGGACTGGGGCGTCGACGACTAGGCCGCGGATGAGGTCCATCGCCTGGGCGTGAAGTGCCAGCGGGATGGCTTCGGCCGTGCGCACGGGTAGCAGCGCCTCGTCGCCGCCGGATACGGCTACGGTGGTGGTGAGCACGCGCATGGGGCAGGTGAGCTCCTGATGCGCGAACTTATCGCCGCGCGGGCAGCTGTTGCCGGCCACGGAGCGCATCTCTACCACGGCACCGTCTGCGTCGCGCTCCACCTCCACGGTCAGGAGGCATTCGAAGGGGCAGGTGGTGCAGTTGAACTGCAGCGTTTCGATCGCGTTTATGCTCATGGCCTTACGCCTCCTCAACGGGGTCGACGGACAGGACGATTTCGCTGGCGCCTAGGTCGAGTGCGCGCTGAATCACCTTTGCCGGCAGCGGGAAGCTCTCCATGACGCTCGGTTTAAACGGGCGGACCTTGCCGGCGAATAGTTCCTCATCGCCTGCCAGAATACGTACGCGGGCGGCATCGACCGGTCGGCGCACACGGAAGTTGAGTTTGGTGAGTGCCGCAGCCGTAATGCGTCCCGGAAGTGAGTAGCCTGCAATGCCGGCGGGGGAGACCGTGAGCTGGCAGACCGGGTCCGCAGTACCGTGTTCGACATTCGCGCTGCCACCCAGCGCGTACGCCGCCGCAGCCGCACCGGCGCGCTCGGATTCGGTCGTCACGTTGTCTGCCAGGTCGTGCACGTGCAGCACGTTTCCGCAGGCAAAGATGCCAGGCACGCCCGTTTGCAGGCTCTGGTCCACCACGGCGCCGCGCGTGCGCGGGTCAAGTTCAACGCCCGCGCCCACCGAAAGCTCGTTCTCGGGAATCAGACCCACCGAAAGCAGCAACGTGTCGCACGGAACAACGCGCTCGGTCCCCGGAATGGGTGCCAGGTGCTCGTCGACCTTACTAACCTCGACGGCCTCCACGCGGTCGCGTCCGATTACGCGTGTGACGGTAGTAGACAGGTGAAGCGGAATGCCAAAGTCGTCCAGGCAGTTCTTGACGTTGCGGCGCAGACCGTTGGCGTACGGCATGAGCTCGTACACGCCCTCGACCGAAATTCCCTCGAGCGTACAGCGGCGCGCCATGATCAGCCCGATGTCACCCGAGCCCAAAATGACGGCACGTGAGCCGGGCTTGAGGTTTTCGATATTGATGTATCGCTGCGCCAGGCCCGCCGTAAACACGCCGGCGGGACGGCTGCCGGGGATCTTGATCTCGCTGCGTGTGCGCTCGCGGCATCCCATAGCAAGGACGACCGCACGCCCGGTGAGCTGCAATATGCCGGTGGGGCGCATGAGCGTGACGGTGTGGACCGCGGTAGCTCCTGCGATCTCGTCCGTGCCCGGGTCGCCCGCGCCCTCGCCCGAATCGATCTCAAGCACCATGCTGCCCAAGAACAGCGCGATGTCGGTCGCGCTCACCTGGTCGATAAAGCGCTGCGCGTACTCGGGGCCGGTGAGCTCCTGCTTAAAGTGCGAAAGGCCAAAACCCGGGTGAATGCACTGGCGGAGTATTCCGCCCAGATGCTGCTCACGTTCCACGATGGCCACGCTCGCGCCGGCCTTATGCGCGGCAAGCGCGGCCGCCATGCCGGCAGGGCCGCCGCCGATAACGACCACGTCGAACGCCTGCGTCTGCACCGCCTCGGTAGTTCCTGCTTCTGCGCGTCCGTCGCGCATATCAAGCGTCGCCATCCTAGCGCACCCCCTTCAGCGGTCCCTCGACCAGCCAAGAACTGGCATCCTCCAGCAGCACCTCGCTGGGGTCGCAGCCCAGCTCGTGCGCTAGGATCGCCACCACGCGGCTCTGACAAAAGCCACTCTGGCACCGACCCATGCCGGCGCGGCAGCGGCGCTTGACGCCTTCGACCGAAACCGCGCCAGGACGGCGTCGAATCGCGGCCACGATCTCGGCCTCAGGCACCGTCTCGCAGCGGCAGACGATCTGCCCCCACGCGGGGTCGGACTCAATGAGTTCTTCCTTGCGCGCAAGCGACGCGCGGTCAAAGTCGTCCGGCGCGCGGCGAATCGGGTCCCAATCGTCCCGTTCGCGCAGGGCCACGCCGGCATCGCGCAGCACCTGCTCCATGCGCTCGGCAATGGCTGGCGCGCTCGCCACGCCCGGCGACTGAATGCCCGCCGCCTGGAACAGCCCCGGCACCACGGCAGACTGCCCAATAAAGAAGTCGTTCGTTCCCCTAATGACCGGGCGACCGCCGGCAAACGCGCGCACCACGCGACGCGTGTCCAGGTCGGGCACCAGCTTACGCGCGCCGCTCAGCAGCGCGTTGACATCGCTCGCATAGGTCTGCGTGTCGCCGGGTTCGCGCACGGCGGCCGTCGCGGTGATCACGGTGTTGCCGTGTACGGTACCCGTGACGATAACGCCCTTGGAAACCGTCGTGGGAACGGGGTAGAGCGGCATGAGCGCGCGCGGCTCCTTGTCCAGCACCACGATGTTGCCCTGGCGCCAGACCATCTGGAACTCCTCGGCGCCCGCCATATGCGAGATGTCCGCGGCACCGTTGCCCGCGGCGTTAATCAGGTAACGGCAGCGCACGTCGCCGGCTGGCGTCACCAGCGTAAAGCGTGCAGCCCCGTCAGTTGCCTCGCTGCCAGAAACCTCAATCGCCTCCACCGGTGCGGAGCGCATAAACGTCACGCCGTTGGCGACCGCGTTCTCCAGCGCGGCGATGGCCACTTCAAACGGGTCGACGTAACCGGTCGAGGGGCACCACAACGCGCACGTCGCCCTGGCGCTCGCGCGCGGCTCCAGCTCGTGGATGCGGTCGGGGCCAATGATCGCCAGCTCGGGCACGCCGTTGGCCAGGCCATTCTGACGCAGCTTCTCCAGGTGCGCGCGGTCTTCGTCGTTAAACCCCAGCACCATCGACCCAGTGCGGCGGAACAAAAAGCCTAGCTCCTGGGCCCACGTGCTATATAGCTCGCAGCCGCGGGCGTTGACCTGCGCCTTTACCGTGCCCGGTGCCGGATCGTAACCGGCGTGCACCAGGCCGCCGTTAGCCTTCGACGCGCCCAGCGCGATATCGTTGGCCGCCTCGACCACACAAATGGAAAGGTCATAGCGCGCGAGCTGCCGCGCGATGGCGCACCCGGTGATGCCCGCGCCCACAATTGCGATATCAAACGTTTCCGTCACAGTGCCTCCCAGAAGAGTTGACAGGCTGTCAATAGGACTATCCTACGGTCTGCACGCCCCCAGCGCAGCGGCAATGCGGCGAACAGCCCCGCAACACCCGCCAACGGCAGGCGAGGGGAGACTCGGGACCATCGGTGACCTCGTCTGCCGTCCCTGGTGTCAGAAGTTTGTCTCGTTCTGTAACAGTAAGCAGAAGAACTGGGTTCTAGATGTTACAGATCGAGACGTTTGCCAGGCGGGTCCTCCGTTTGTCTCGTTCTGTAACATCTGGGATTGTTTTTGCCGAGTTGTTGTTACAGATTGAGATATTGAGATTGGACGTTTTCCTTTGTCTTGATCTGTAACAGATAGAAGGGTTTCTGGCCCCTAGTTGTTGCAGATTGAGATATTTAACGGAGGGCTCGTCGTTCATCTTGATCTGTAACAGAAGGAGGGGTTTTGGGACCCAAGATGTTACAGATCGAGATTGAAGTCGGGGAGGGACCCCCTGTGTCTCGACCTGTAACATCTAGACCCGGATTTCGCCTCTACCTGTTACAGATTGAGATGTTTGTGTCCGCACCAGCCCCGCATGCAACCGTAGTCCCATATAAACTAACCCCGTGGTAAACTTGACCGGACTGTTAATATTCCGAAAGGTACACCTCAATGTCCAAATACATCAACGAGCTCATGTCGCCGCAGCTTATGGGCGTCATCTATGCCTTTGTTGGCTTTATCATCGCTCTGTATGTGCTGTCGGTCGTCTATGTGTTCATCGACGCCCGCCGCCGCGGTGCTAGCGCCTACGTGGCATGGGGCATCATCGCCCTCATCCCGTTTGTGGGCCTCATCGCCTACCTGGTCCTGCGTCCGCATTCCTACGCGGCAGACCGCGAGGAGCAGGAGTTGGACATGGCCCTGCGCGAGCGCCAGCTTGCCCAGTACGGCACTTGCCCGCAGTGCGGCGCCCCCATCGAGAAGGACTTCGTGGTCTGCCCCGTGTGCGACACCCAGGTTCGCAACGTGTGCCCCAGCTGCCATCGCCCGCTCGACGCGCACTGGAAGGTCTGCCCCTACTGCCGAACTCGCATCCAGTAACGCATCCATCGCCGGGCCGGCCGCAAGCCACGGGCACCGCGCGCCACGCGTAAGCCGCACGCGCGCCCCGCAGCCCTGCCCCACACGATGAAGCATGCGTAGAAAATCGCCCGCCGTGCCATTAAGGTGCGGCGGGCGCTTGTATACCAAGGCAACCTGCCTATAATGATGCAAGTCAAAAACGCCGAGCGCATCGCACGCACTTGCATCAGGCATCCGAGAGGAGAAAACATACCCATGAAGGCACTTTACAATGACGGTTCGGTGGCCGAGCTCCCGCAGGACGAGGTCACGCACGTCATCCGCCACTCCGCCGCGCACATCATGGCGCAGGCCATCAAGCGTCTCTATCCCGAGGCCGACTTTGCCTACGGCCCCGCGACCGACAACGGTTTTTACTACGACGTCGACCTGCCCGAGGGCGTCAAGATCAGCGAGGACGACTTCCCCGCGATTGAGGCCGAGATGAAGAAGATCGTCAAGGAGAACCTCAAGTTCACTGTCTTTGAGAAGCCCCGCGCCGAGGCCATCGCCCTTATGGAGGAGCGCGGCGAGAAGTACAAGGTCGAGCACATCGGCGACTTGGACGACGACGCCCGCATCACCTTCTACCAGCAGGGCGACTACATCGACATGTGCGTCGGCCCCCACATCTGCTACACCAAGGCGCTGAAGGCCTTTAAGCTCACCGGCGTCTCGGGTGCTTACTGGAAGGGTGACAAAGACAACAAGATGCTCACCCGCATCAACGGCGTCGCCTTTGCCACCAAGGAAGAGCTCGACGAGCACATGCACATGCTGGAGGAGGCCAAGAAACGCGACCACCGCAAGATCGGCCGCGAGATGGACCTCTTTATGATGCGCGACGAGGCCCCCGGCTTCCCGTTCTTCCTGCCCAACGGCATGATCCTTAAGAACACGCTGCTGGACTACTGGCGCGAGATTCACCACAAGGCCGGCTACGTGGAGATTTCCACGCCGCTCATCATGAACAAGCAGCTGTGGAACACCTCGGGCCACTGGGACCACTACAAGGACAACATGTACTCCACCGTCATCGACGACGAAGAGTACTGCATTAAGCCCATGAACTGCCCGGGCGGCGTGCTGGTGTACGCGAGCAAGCCGCACTCATACCGCGAGCTGCCTATCCGCGCCGGCGAGATCGGCCTGGTGCACCGCCACGAGCTGCGCGGCGCCCTGCACGGCCTGTTCCGCGTGCGCTGCTTTAACCAGGACGATGCCCACCTGTTTGTGCGCCCCGACCAGTTGACCGACGAGATCGTGGGCGTAGTCAACCTCATCGACTCCGTGTACCAAAAGTTTGGCTTTAAATACCACGTAGAGCTTTCCACCCGCCCCGAGGACTCCATGGGCTCCGACGAGGACTGGGCGCGCGCCGAGGAGGGTCTGCGCACCGCTCTGGAGCAGCTGCACATGGACTACGAGGTCAACGAGGGCGACGGCGCCTTCTACGGTCCCAAGATCGACTTCCACCTGGAGGACTCGCTCGGTCGCACCTGGCAGTGCGGTACCGTGCAGCTCGACTTCCAGATGCCGCTCAACTTTGACCTGGAGTACGTGGACGCCGACGGCACCAAGAAGCGCCCCATCATGCTGCACCGCGTGTGCTTTGGCTCCATCGAGCGCTTTATCGGTATTCTGATTGAGCATTTTGCGGGCAAGTTCCCCACCTGGCTGGCTCCCGTGCAGGTCAAGGCGCTTCCCGTCTCCGAGAAGAGCCGCGACTACGCCCACGAGGTGTGCGCCAAGCTGGAGGAGGCCGGCATCCGCGTGGTCTGCGACGACCGCGACGAGAAGATCGGCTACAAGATCCGCGAGGCCCGCAGCATCGACCGCGTGCCCTACATGCTCATCCTGGGCGAGAAGGAGGTCGAGGCCGGCAACATCTCCGTCCGCGATCGCTCCAACGAGACCGTTCAGATGAGCGTTGACGAGTTTGTTGCGAAGGTGACCGAGGAGATCGAGACCCGCGCCTAAGGCAAACTTCACAACAATTTACAAAGGCGACCGTCCGCAAAGGGCGGTCGCCTTTTTCATACCGAAATAAGAAAAGCCGCTGGTTGAGCGGCTTTTTTTTGTTGCACAAAAAGGTACAGGTTTTTGTAGAGGGGTATGGAGATGTACCTACTAGCAGTAAATTTTGCGTAATCTGGGCAAACGCTGATTAATTGCTCGTATAATGTCGTCTGTCGAAAGATACAAAAACCTGTACTTTTGCGACTGCGCCTAGCTGCGAGCGAGAAGCCTGTTCTAAACGCCCCTGCATTTGCGTGCATCGCAAAGCCAAAAGAGGGGGGCGAGAACATGGAACAGACGGCACGGCGCCAGGAGCTGCTGCCTGGTGCATTTAATGGCGCCACCACCAACAGCCAGCACGACCGCGTCCGCTGGTATCTGGTCCACACCCCCCATGGAAAAGAGCGCGAGATCTGCGAAAAGGTCCGCTGCATTATCCCGCACGAGCTTATGCAGGACGCTTTTGTGATGCAAAAGGAGTTCTGGTTTAAGCGGGACGGTGCCTGGTCGCTCCAAACCAAACCCATGTACAAGGAATATTTCTTCGTCGCCACGCACGATGCCGCCGCGCTCGATAGGGCCCTGGCCCAGCTGAGCTTTGGCTGCCGCATCGCCGGCAGTAGGGAGCGGGCGTACATGCCCATGCCGGACGATGCGCAGGACTGGTACCGCAGCGTGCTGGACGACGACGGCGTGGTGCGCAACAGCGTCGCGCGCATAGAAGACGGCGTGTTGCACATAGAACAGGGGCCCTTGGTGGGGCAAGAGGCCCGCGTAAAGAAGATCGACCGTCATAAGCGCTGGTGTCTGGTGGACGTGGGCGATGGTGGCTCCACATTTAGGGAACTGCTACCGCTTGACGTGCCCAGCAAGACGTAAGGGAGACGTTGCACCGGCGATTTATTTGGTTTTTGGATTCATAGATGGGGGGGGGTTCCTGGGGACAGGAACGTGAGTTTTATTGTGGCTGCTAAAGAAGTAACAGAGAGTTGTGCATCAACGGTGGGTGAGCTGGCTTTCGATCAGATAAAGCCGAGCGGCACGCTTGGGTATCGCATTGTAAAGAGGCTGTTTGACCTTGTATTTAGTCTTTTAATGAGTGTCCTGCTACTAATTCCTATTGCCGTGGTATGCGCGCTCATTAGTCTTGAATCGCCTGGTAGCCCTATGTATACACAAGAGCGCGTGGGCAAGGGCGGAAAAACAATCAAGATTTTTAAGCTTCGTAGTATGGTGGCCGATGCTGGCGATGTGCAGAAGTACTTGAGTCCTGAACAGCTGCATCAGTGGGAAGTCGAACGCAAAGTCGACGATGATCCCCGCATTACCAAGATTGGTCAATTCATTCGTAAATGCTCCATCGACGAGATGCCGCAGTTCCTCAATGTGCTGAATGGCGACCTCTCCGTTATTGGACCGCGTCCCATTACAAGGGATGAGCTTGAGCAGCACTTTTCCGACGAGGAAAAGGCTGAGCTTCTCTCTGTCCAGCCTGGCATTACTGGTCTGTGGCAGGCAACCGATCGTAACGAGGCAACCTTCGAGAGCGGCCTGCGTCAGAAGATTGAGCTTCGCTATGTCCAAAAACCGTTGTTTTGCTATGGATTGGAAGTGCTTTACTGGTACCTTCGGGGCCATGTTTGGTAAGAAGAGAACGGGACGATAGATGCCGACAAACCTTACTTCTTCCTACAGTGTGTTGATGAGCATTTACAAAAAAGAAAAT
>ENA-OQHN01000089-OQHN01000089.1-human-gut-metagenome-genome-assembly--contig:-NODE-89-length-33265-cov-3.532651_pt1 | contig 33265 bp, 34 predicted proteins | sample MGYA00242564_ERZ504721 | MGnify/ENA primary metagenome ERZ504721 (study PRJEB26092, sample SAMD00036212) | human gut metagenome | host: Homo sapiens | study: EMG produced TPA metagenomics assembly of...
AGCTTTTCTCCGAACAAACTGAACTCTGTCACATCCGTGACCCATTTCTGATTCGGCTTTTCGGCATGGAAATCCCGATTTAGCAGATTTGGTGCGATTTTGCCCACTTCTCCCTTATAAGAGCGATACTTCTTCATCCTGACACGGCAAACCAAGCCCAGCTCCTTCATCAGCCGCTGGACAGTCTTGTGGTTCAGGAGGAAATTGCGCTTGTGAAGTTCTGTTGTAATGCGGCGATAGCCGTATCTTCCTTTGTTTTCATGGTAGATGGCCGTGATCTCCGCTTTGACAGCTTTATACTTATCTGCACTGTTTGTCCGCTTCAGATGGTAGTAGAAAGTGGCACGGGGTAGTTGAGCGATTGAGAGAAGAATATCCAGAGAATGTCTTTGCCTCAGCTTTTGAACTACCTGCGTTTTCTGCGCTGGCGTCGCTCGTCTTCCAAAACCAAGGCTTGCAAGTTTTTTAGGTAATCGTTCTCCGCACGTAACCGCTGGACTTCTGCCAGCAGATCTTCTTCTACCTGCTTCGGCAACTGCTTTGGCGGACGGCCCTTACTGCTGCGGCCACGCCGTTCGATGGCTAACCCTTCTGGACCCTCCGTCAGATAGATTCGTTCCCAGTCTTGTACTCTGTGATGATTGCTGATTTCAAATTGTCGAGCCGTTTCTCTGTAACTCATCTTTTCTTTCATCATGGTTTCCACGACCAGCTTCTTGAATTCCGGCGTGTATCGTTTGTTTGGTACTCCCTTTGGCATTAAAATCACCCCACCTGTTAAACATTATATCATACTGTCTAACAAATGGGGTGCTGTTCATTACCCGCAAAGCCGTTTTCTTAGTTTCTATTTATTCTCCTTTGGTCTTATCGTTTTCCGGTGGAAACATTTTCATGAAGTTAAGTGCTGCGCCGACAAGGTCGTCGTTTTTCATCATTTCGGGAACATCCTGCGGCCGGAACCAGATCTGCGCAAACTTCTCTATGACGGGACGCACCATTTCTCTTTCCGCATCCGTATGCGGTGTGCCGATGCCGCCCGGGTTCATCATGTGTGCAATGAATGTCGCGGCACTCTGCACGCGCGCTTCACCCTCGGGGTTCCACCCGTCTTTTGTCATACAGTTCACGCCCTGCTTTGCGGCAATTTCAATTTTCTTTTCCGCGCGGTGTTCAAAATCTGCGTAATCCCCCGCTTCGTTCCACGCGATTTCGGATACGGCATACAGGCGCGGGAACAGCAATTCTTCGAGGTGTTCCGGCGTTTCCACCTGCTCCGACCACAACGCCGCTTCGTAACCGAGCATATTCGGACTGTCTGCGTAGCTCTTGTCCATGACGACCGGCTGATAATGGTAGACCTTATTCAACGAATTGATGCCATGCGGGTAATCGAAATACAAAGCGGACATATTGGAGAAGATCACCTTGCCGCCACGCTCGATAAATGCCGGCACCGGCGCTTCATGCTGCGCCGTCCAATACTGTATGATGTTTCCGGTATCGACATCTTTGGATTCCAGAACATCGTTCCAGCAGACGGCGCGCTTGCCGTGCTTTTTGAGGATAGCGACGACACGCTTCGTGAAGTAGCCCTGCAGATCTTCATAATCGGTAAGGCCAAGCGCTTCCATGCGCGCCTTGCAGTGCGGGCATTTTTTCCATTCGGTCTTCGGCGCTTCGTCACCGCCGATGTGGAAGCGGTCGTCCGGGAACAGTGCGCAGACTTCTGTCAGAAGCTTTTCGATAAACTCGAATGTTTCGTCCTTACCGGGGCAGAGAATTTTCTCAAAAATGCCGCCAAACTGGCACAGCTCTGTTTTTTCGCCAAAGCAACTTAAATGCGGGTATGCCGCAATCATCGATCTGGTGTGGCCCGGCATATCGATTTCCGGGATGATCTCCATGCCGCGCACGCGGGCATATTCGATAACGCTCCCGATCTCCTCCTGCGTGTAATACGTGCCGGTCGTTTCGTGCAGCAGCGGCAGCGTTTTGCACTCGATGCGCCAGCCCTGGTCATCTACAAGATGCCAGTGCAGAACATTCAGCTTCACACGCGTCATCTGGTCGATGACCTTTTTCACTTCGTCCGCCGTAAAGAAATGACGGGAGCAGTCAAGCGACAGGCCGCGATGACCGTAGTGCGGTGCGTCTTCAATGGTGACGATCGGCAGCGCTTCGCCCTCGGCTGTGAGCTCCGTGACAGTCGTCAGCGCCCACACGACGCCGCTTTCGTCCGCCGCTTCCACGGTGATGCCGTCCTTTGTGACGGTCAGCTTGTAGCCCTCTTTTGCGATATCGACCTTTTTCAGCGTGATAAACCCGTTTTCGGCGGTCTCCACGTGGCCGTCCAGTCTTGCAGCAAATGCCTCAAGGCACCACGGTGCAAAATCACCGAGCGAAACGGTGACGGTCTCCGGCAGCTTTACACTGCCCTCCTGCATGTGCACCGATCCGCGCGGCGCGGGAATAAGATTCAACATAAGCAAGATTCCTTTCTTCGGGCAAACGAATAACACGCTTGTCCTTTTACAACTTCTCCTCGGCTGCAACCGAACCGCAGCCTTTTTGTTCTATTAAGAACATTATACCGCAATTTGCTTCTTTTGCAAGAAAATCGTGCTATATTTCTATATAATTTTCAAAATTTTAATAATTATAAGCAGATATGACAAAGCAGAATTTTGAATCTCCGTCTGGACTTGTCGAAATAGATATGGTATACTTCAAGCGAAAAAGTTTTTGCGTGACGGAGGAGCAAACATGGGCAGATTGATCTTAATTACGAATGACGATGGCATTGACGCAGGTGGCATTCGCCAGCTGGCAGAGACAGCAAAAGCATTCGGCGAAGTGTGGGTCGTCGCACCGGAGAGCCAGCGCAGCGGCAAATCGCACAGCGTAACATATTTAGAGCCGCTTTACGTGCGCGAGCGTCCGGGTTACATGGACGGCGTAAAGGCATACGAATGCAGCGGCGTACCGGTGGACTGTGTGCGCGTGGGCATCCATCTGCTCGGTCGCAAGCCTGACGTTGTGCTTTCCGGCATCAATAGCGGCTACAATATTTCCGGCGATATTCAGTATTCCGGCACGGCGGGCGCTGCGCTGGAGGCCGCTTTCTGGGGAATCCACGCCATCGCGCTTTCCCAGGCCAACCTCGATTATCATCCCGTGACCGACCGCTACTTGCGTGAGCTCATCGGTGAATATATTGATAAACCTCTGCCTCAAAACACGGTTTGGAACATCAATTTTTCCCGGCTGCGCACCGGAAGACTGCAAGGGTGTAAAGCACGGCTGCGCCGTTTCGCAGGATGATTTTTACACGGACAGCTTCACCTGCAAAACACTCGGGACGGCACGGTGGAATACACGGTCGTGCCCGGCAGAAACTGGCACGGCAGCGAAGGCACCGACCTTGGCGCAGTGTGCGACAACTACGTCGCCGTCGGCACTGTGACGAATGTGCGATAATAAAAACATACAGATTTTGCACCTGCTCTTTGAAATCGCAAAAGCAGGTGCTTTTCTATTTTTAAAAACCGTGTTATACTGAAGAAAAGCAAAACATTGAAAGGAAACAGAACATGGTTATATTAGGTGTAGACCTCGGCAAAGCGCGTACGGGCGTTGCCGTATGCGATAAAAGCGAGTTGCTCGCAAGTCCCGTAGAGGTCGTGAACGAGCACAACCGCGAGCGCCTTTTGGAGCGTGTAGCGCAGCTTGCCAAAGCGCGCCGCGCCGAGCAAATCGTTGTCGGTCTGCCGCGCAACATGGATGGCAGCGAGGGCGAAAGCGCGCAGAACGCGCGCGTTTTCGGTGCGGAGCTTGCGGAAAAGACCGGGCTGCCCGTTGATTTCTCCGACGAACGCGGCACGACTATCACGGCACACGGCTTTTTAAACGAAACAAATACGCGCGGTAAGCGCCGCAAAGCAACCGTGGACGCCGTGGCGGCGACGATCATTTTGCAGGATTATCTTGATTATCGACGAAACCGCAAAGGGTAATTTACACAAAAAACGCATAGACAAATCCGCTTCGTCTGTGCTATAATAACGGCGTGCCGCGCAGAAATGCGTTTTTAAGGCACGGAAAGGAAAGATAACTATGGGTTACAAAATCATCACCGATTCCACCATCGATATGGATCATAAAATGATCGAAGAGTTGGGCCTCACAGTGGTACCGCTCCGCTTTACAATCGACGGCAAAACATATAAAGACAAGGCAGATCTTTCGGATATGCCGACGGAAACTTTCTACGCAAAGCTCCGCGAGGGCAAAATGTCCACCACATCGCAGATCAACGCCGACGAATTCACACGGGTCTTTGAGCCTGTTCTGCAAGGCGGCGAAGACGTTCTGTACATTGCGTTTTCCAGCGGTTTATCCGGCACCTGCCAAAGCGCCTTCATCGCGCGCGATGAATTGAAAGAAAAATATCCCGAACGCAAAATTTATGTGTTCGATTCGCTCTGCGCGTCCCTCGGCGAGGGTTTGCTCGTATACCACGCAGCCATGCTGAAGCGCGCCGGCACGGACATTGATTCGCTGTATAAGTGGCTCGGTGAAAACGTTTTGAAGCTCTGCCACTGGTTCACGGTGGACGACCTCAACCACTTAAAGCGCGGCGGCCGCGTTTCCGCCACAGCAGCGCTCGTCGGCACTTTGCTCGGCGTAAAACCCGTTTTGCATGTGGATGATGAGGGCCACCTCATCCCGGTCAGCAAGGTGCGCGGCAGACGGCAGTCCCTTGATGCGCTTGTGCAGAAAATGGAAGAGACCGCCATTCAGCCCGCAGACCAGACCGTGTTCATCAGCCACGGCGATTGCCTGGCAGACGCCGAATACGTCGCAAAACGCGTGCGTGAAAAGTTCGGTGTGAAGAACATTTATATCAACTTCGTCGGCCCTGTCATCGGCGCACATTCCGGCCCCGGCACCGTAGCACTGTTCTTCATCGGCGAGCATAGATAAAGGAGCAACACTATGTTAAACGGCAACACGATAGAGCTCGGCGTATGCTATTACCCGGAGCACTGGGATGCTTCGTTCTGGAAAGAGGATATGCTGCGCATGAAATCCTACGGCATCGGTGTCATCCGCGTGGCGGAATTCGCGTGGAACCTCTTTGAGCCGGAGGAAGGGCGCTTTGACGACAGCTTTTGGGACCGCCTTTTTAAATGTGGCAAAGGACTGCGGGATGCAGGTCATCTTCTGCACGCCCACCGCGACCCCGCCCGCCTGGCTGACGGAAAAATACCCGGAAGTATTAAACTGTGATATTTACGGCCACCCGGTCTACCACGGTATGCGCAAGCACCACAACATGACATCTCCCGTGTACCTCGATTTTGTAAAGAAGATCGTTGAGCACATTGCGGCGCATTACAGCGCACATCCTGCGATCATCGGCTGGCAGATCGACAATGAAGTCAACTGCGAAACAAACAGCTACCACGCGCCGAGCGACCACGAGGCGTTCAGAAAGTACCTTAAAGAGAAATACGGCACGCTCGAAAACCTGAACCGCGCCATGGGCACGACATTCTGGAACCAGACCTACACGGACTGGGAGCAGGTTCACCTTTCGCGCTACACGCTCGCAAACTCCAACAATCCGCACATGATGCTGGAGGAAAAGCGTTTCATTTCCGAAGCGGCCATAAACTACATCGGCATACAGGCGGATATTATCCGGAAATATCGCCGTCCGGAACAGTTCATCACGACAAACGGGCTTTTCGGCGTGCTCGATAACCACAAGCTCGTCAAGGAAAAGCTCGACTTCATGACGTATGACAGCTACCCGAACTTCGCGTTTGCGATGGAGGGCAGCAAGCTCTCTCCGCGCTCCTTGCGCGACCGCGAAACATCATTTAACCTTGCAAAAACGCGAAGCGTCTCAAACCGCTTCGGCATCATGGAGCAGCAATCCGGCCCCGGCGGTTGGAACACCCGCCTTCTGCAGCCCGCGCCGAAGCCGGGTCAGTTAAGGCTGTGGACTTTCCAGTCTATCGCGCACGGTGCAGATTTTGTCAGCTACTTCCGCTGGCGTACCTGCACATTCGGCACAGAAATGTACTGGCACGGATTATTGAACTATGATAATTTCCCGAATCGCCGCACGGAAGAGCTTTTGCGCGTAAGCGAGGATATTCAGAAGATTCAGCGCATCGCAGGCACGAAGCATACGGCAAAGTTCGCAATCCTCTGCGACTACGACAATGCGTGGGACGGCATGGAGGACAAATGGCACGGACCCTTGAACCGGGAGAGCACCGACGGGTGGTTCAAAGCCTTGCAGCGCGCGCACATCCCGTTCGAGTTCGTCAATATCAACGACGAGGGCACGTCCCGGCCGCTTGAGAACTTCACGGCTGCTGTGTACCCGCACCCAACCATCATGACGCCCGCCCGCGCGGAAATATTACGCGCTTACGCCGAAAACGGCGGCACTCTTTTCTTCGGCTGCCGCTCCGGCTATAAAGATATTGACGGGCAGTGCCCCATGATGCCGATGCCGGGGCTCTTAGCGCCGCTGACCGGCTGCACCGTGGAGGATTTCACGTTCATCGGCCCGGCGGACGAAAAGGAATACATGACGCTCGGCGAAAAGAAAATCCCCGCGCCGACGTTTAACGATATTCTGCGCCCGGATTTTGAAAGCTGCGAGGTGCTGGCGACGTATGACGGTAACTATTACAACGGCAAACCCGCGCTGACCAAAAACACCGTCGGCAAAGGCACGGTCTACGCCTGTGGCTCCGTTTTTGCGGAGGAGACCGCTGCGCGCTCTTGGAGCTGCTGCCGAAAGCAGAGCTTTGCCCTGTGACGGGCTGGCTGGAGCTGCCCGAGGAGATCGAGCTCACGGTGCGTACAAACGAGAAAAACGGCCGCAGCTACGCGTTTTTGCTGAACTACACCGCACAGCCGCAAACCGTCACCGTGCAAAAGCCGACGAAGGAGCTGCTTACACGCGAAACGCTCGACGGCACATATACCATGGAGCCTTACGGCGTGCTCGTGCTCGATAAACCACAATAAACGACAAAGGCCGTTACGATAAACATTTTGGGAGGAATTCATATGAAAGAGGAAGAAAAAATCTTTGCCGGGCAGTTTTTCTGCCCCGGTCACCCGGACTTGAAAGCCATCAAGCTGCGCTGCCACAACCTTTGCAGCGCCTATAATGCAACGCTCGAAGACGAAACCGAAAAGCGTAATGCAATCGTGCATCAGATCTTCGGCGATTTCGGCGAGGGCTCGTTTGTGCAGGGGCCGATCCAGATCCACTATGGCACGCACACGCACATCGGCAAGAGCTTTTTCGGCAACTTCAACCTGACCATTCAGGATGACGCGCCCGTGACCATTGGTGACCGCTGCAACTTCGGCCCGAACGTGACTATCGTCACGCCGATGCACCCGATCATCGCAGAGGAACGCCGCGTGCTGAAAACAAAGGACGGCCGTGAAATTCGCGTTTGCTACGCAAAACCCGTCACCATCGGCAACGATTGCTGGTTCGGCGCAAACGTCGTCGTATGCCCGGGTGTGACCATCGGCGATAACTGTGTCATCGGTGCAGGCAGCGTGGTAACGAAGGACATTCCGTCAAACAGCGTGGCCGTCGGCAACCCCTGCCGTGTACAGCGCACCATTACGGAAGCAGACAGCATGAAATATCATCCGGAACGCTTCGGCGAAGATGAATTCGTGTTTGACGAATAAACTGAGCTTATAATACGCAAAAACAGCTCCGAGCTTTTCGCTCGGAGCTGTTCTCAATTCATCTTAATTCGAATTAGAAGTAAACGACCTGATTCTTCTCTGCGCTCTCAAAGATCGCTTCCATCAGCTTCATCAGCTGGCGCTGCTGGTCGTGCGTGACGATCTGCTCTGCTTCGCCGTTGACAACTGCTGCGATGTTGCGATAATAATCGTGAATGTCGCAGTCGATTCTCGGCAGCGGAAGCTCGCTGATCGTTTCCGGCGTTCTCGGCGCCATGGTCTTCGTGAGGCCTGCTGCGGTGACGATCGGCACTGCATCGTGCTCTTCGTCCGCCGTTGCGATGACGATCTTGCCGTTGACCTGGAAGTCATCGATGACAGCCGTGCCGTTCAGACCTTCGACATACCAACGCGGCAGGTTGATGAAGTTGCTCGTGCCGACTTCTACGGTGAACACGAGATCGTTATCAAACTTGAACGTAGCGGTGAAGCCGTCGTCCACTTCTTCGTTCGTTACGTTGGACAGCGTTGCGTAAACGGAAACCGGCATTTTGCCCATCATCATGTTCATCTGGTCAAGGAGGTGCACGCCCCAGTCAAGAACCATGCCGCCGCCCTGTGCCTTCGTGTTTCTCCAGTCGCCCGGGATACCGCGGGAACCATGAACACGGGACTGAATGGCGAAAACACGACCGAGCTGGCCGGACTTTGCAATCTTCTCCGCAACGCGGAAATCCTCGTCCCAACGGCGGTTCTGATGCACCGTGAAGACGGAGCCCGTGCGCTTGGAGGCTGCGATCATCTCTTCGAGATCAGCGGTGCAAAGCGTGACCGGCTTCTCGCTGATGGCAACCTTGCCCGCTTCCATAACCTGAATGCAAACCTTCTTGTGCTGATCGTTCGGAATTGCGACCGTTACAACATCAACGGTCTTGTCGGCAAGCAACTCCTCAAAAGAGCTGTATGCGTGAATACCGTTTTCCTCAGCAACCTTGTTGCGCTCCGGCTTAATATCATATACGCCTGCAAGCTCTACAACACCCGGGATTTCCTGTAATCTCTTCGTGTGCCAGCCGCCCATGCCGCCATAGCCCACGACTGCTACTCTTACTACTTTAGACATAATCAATTGGACTCCTCTCGATTTAAAATAAATAACCTGTCTGCGCTCTCTAAACTACGCGCTATACACCTTATTATACTAAAAGACACGCAAGTTTCAAGATGTTTTTATAGATTTTTGCATCTTGTCCGCGATTTCGGCGAAAGATACAAAGACCACCTGCGCAAAACTGTGTATAAATCCCACGTTTGATTGGAAATCGGTGCAAAAGGAATTTAGCCCCTTGAGTTTTTTCACCCGATGTGCTACGATGAACCTGAATAACGCGTGAATACACCGGAAAGGTTGATTATATCTATGAAAATGTCATTTCGCTGGTATGGCCCGGACGACCCCGTAACCCTCCAAAATATTCGTCAGATTCCGAACATGCAGGCCATCGTCACCGCTGTATACGACGTGCCTGTCGGTGAAGTTTGGAGCCGCAAGAGCATTGCCGCGCTGAAAAAACAAGTGGAAGATAACGGCCTGCAATTTGAGGTCATTGAAAGTGTGCCGGTGCACGAGGACATCAAACTCGGCAAACCCACGCGCGACCGCTATATCGAAAATTACTGCGAGAACATCCGCCGCCTTGCCGAGGCCGGCATCCGCTGCATCTGCTACAATTTCATGCCGGTGTTTGACTGGACGCGCACGCAGCTTGACCACCGCCTGCCGGACGGCTCTACAAGCCTTGTCTACTATAAAGAGCAGGTGGATGCCGTGGACCCGTTGAAAAGCGACAGCGACCTCACGCTGCCCGGCTGGGACGCAAGCTACACACGCGAGGAGCTGAGGGCCGTCGTGGCGGAATACAACAAAATGACCGAGGAAGACCTTTGGGCAAACCTCACTTATTTTCTTGAGCGCATCATTCCCGTCGCTGCGGAATGTGACGTGAACATGGCCATCCACGAGGACGACCCGTGCTGGAGTATTTTCGGACTGCCACGCATTATCACGTGCGAAAAGAATCTCGACCGCTTCCTGAAAATCGTCGATGACCCGCACAACGGCATCACGCTGTGTACCGGCTCACTCGGATGCAGCGCCGAAAACGATGTGGTGCACATGGCGGCAAAATATGCCGCGATGGGCCGCATCCATTTCGTTCACGCCCGCAACGTCGCCGTGTTGGAAAACGGTTTTGAGGAGCGCGCACACTACTCCGCATGCGGCTCGCTCGATATGTATGCCATTTTGAACGCGCTCTACAAAAACGGTTTCAACGGTTACATCCGCCCGGACCACGGCAGAATGATCTGGGGCGAGACCGGCCGCGCCGGCTATGGCCTTTACGACCGTGCCCTCGGCGCCGCGTACTTAAATGGCCTGTGGGAAGCCATCACAAAGCGCAACTCCAATATGGAGCGATAAATTAAAGCCAACAAAAACCGATGCAGTCGAAACTCTGCATCGGTTTTTTAATAGATATCCGTAAGCTTCACCTTCTGTTTTACCGCAGCGAACACAGGTCTTGGGGTAGTTGATCGTAGCAGCTTTCCAATCATGCCCAAGCGGCTCGCCTTCCGTCATACCGCAATATACACAGGTTTTCGGCTCGGTGCAGGTGGCTTCCTTCCATTTATGCGCACAGGTGCAGGTCGTAAGAAGAAAGCATACCAACAGCATGGCCAAAATTACTCGTCCCCAGCGTTTAAGCATTGCTTTTCTCTCCTGTCTCTCCTCTTTTCCCAATTTTAGATGAAATATATCTAAAAGTCAATAGATAAAATCCGTCTACATATACTTTGAGTGGATACCACTCAAAGCAGGTGAAAAAGTTGACGGAAAACAGAATACGCGATCTGCGGGAGGACTCTGATTTAACGCAGCAGCAAGTCGCAGATGCAATCGGCATTACACAGCGCAAATACAGTTTATATCGAAACAGGCCAGCAGCAGCTTTACGGACGACATTCTAATTAAACTCGCAAACTTCTATAACGTGAGCATTGATTATCTCTTGCGGCAGACGGCGAACCCCAAACGAAATCTCTGACGTAAAATTCCCGAAAAGTCGTTTGTTAGGCTTGACAATTATTCAAAAAAAGGGTAACTTTATAGATAAGAACGCCGACAAAAAATGCGGCGTTTTTGTTTCCGTACGCAAAAACGCAAAAGCACTTTTGCGATTATTTTGCAAATACACTGACAAAAATACTAAAACAAAGGAGTGGAGAAAATGGACGCTGGCAGTAGTGGCGGTGCGGTTCCTCGAGAACGGATGCAGCCGCCCGCAGAAAAACAGGCGATTTTCTCCGCTTGTTTTTTGCGTAACCTTACATTTGTAAACGGCTGAGTTCAAACCGTATCGTCCGATTGCCGATTTTTGCACGATTGCAGAGAAAGGACGGACGAACTATGTTGGATATATTGGACAAAATTTTAGAGCTGCTGGAGAATAAAGATTTCCCCCAGTTGGGCAATCTTCTGAAAGACATGAACCCGGCAGACGTGGCAGAACTTTTTGAAGACCTGCCGCGTGAAAAGATGGCGCTTGTGTTTCGCCTGCTCCCAAAAGAGCTTGCAGCGGACGCGTTCGCTTATATGAACCCGGACGAACAGACGGTGCTTGTTGAAGCATTCAGTGATAAAGAGCTGCACGACGTCGTGAACGAGCTGTATGTGGACGACGCTGCAGACATGATTGAAGAAATGCCCGCAAACCTCGTCAAGCGCATTCTGCGACACACGGACGCCGAAACGCGCGTACTCATTAACCAGATTTTAAATTACCCCAAAGACAGCGCGGGCTCCATCATGACGATGGAATACGTCGATTTGAAGCGTGGCATGACGGTGGAGGAGGCGTTTGACCGCATCCGTGCCATCGGCGTGGAAAAAGAGACGGTGTACACCTGCTATGTCACGGACAGCCGCCGCAAGCTGAAAGGCATTGTGACCGTGAAAGACCTGCTGCTTGCCCCGAAAAACGAGCTGATCCGCAATATCATGGAAACGAACATTATTTACGTTTCCACCCATACCGATAAAGAAGAAGTGGCCTCCCTGTTCGGCAAGTACGATTTTCTTGCCGTGCCGGTCGTCGATAACGAAGAGCGCCTTGTGGGCATTGTCACCGTTGACGACGCGATCGATGTTATTCAGGATGAGGCAACGGAAGATATCGAAATGATGGCGGCTATCACGCCGACCGATAAGCCGTACATGAAGACGGGCGTTTTTGCCACATGGAAAAAACGTATCCCGTGGCTTTTGCTCCTCATGATCTCCGCTACATTTACGGGCAGCATCATCACCTCGTTTGAAGATGCGCTTTCCGCTTCCATTGTGCTGACGGGTTTTATCCCCATGCTGATGGACACGGGCGGCAACGCGGGCAGTCAGGCTTCGGTCTCCATCATCCGCGGTCTTTCCCTCGGCGAGATCGAATATAAAGACGTTGGGCGTATCCTCTGGAAGGAGGCGCGCGTGGCTTTTTTTGTGCGGTGTTTCGCTTGCCGCCGCAAACTTTGTCAAATTGCTGCTCATCGATCGTGTGACCATTCCGGTCGCCATCGTTGTGTGCAGCACGCTTGTTGTAACGGTGCTCGCCGCAAAACTCGTCGGCTGCTCGCTGCCGGTGCTTGCAAAGCGCATCGGTTTTGACCCGGCCGTCATGGCCAGTCCTTTCATCACGACCATTGTAGACGCGCTTTCCTTGCTGATCTACTTCCGCATTGCGTGCGCGGTGCTGCATATCGGTTAACTTTATCCATCAGAGGAGGCTGCTGTTATGAACCAAAAGATATTGAAACACTTGCAATCGCACTGCCGGAAGACATTTTAAAAGCAAAATGGTGCGGCGATTTTGACCGCGCGTTCCACCTGATCGACCTATACCTTGCAAACGAGAAAGTCCCGGCATTTATGAAAACACGCCTTGCACTGGAGCGTGAGGTCTTGAAAGCACTGCCGACGGGCTACACATACAGCGAAGAAGACGCTTTGGCGTCGTGCAGAAGGAAATTCCGGATTTCACGAAGGCAGAGCTTGACGCATTGCGTGACCGCGGTGCTATCGACATGGATCTACATCAACGGCAAAACGACGTATTCCCGCACGTTCTACGATACGCATTTTGGGCGTTTACCCGGATATCGCCACAGCGTGCAGGCAAGCCGCCGAAGGACAAAAGTGATCGTGTGGAATTTCTGCGCCAAAATGTACGCGACATGAAAAAGACGGTGACGCGCTGTGGAGCATTCAGCTGCGCGCCCAGTTCCGTCTGCATGACGATGTTTTCCGTCCCGGCGAAGAACTGACCGTGCATCTTCCCGTACCGAAGAACGCGATGAACATGCGCGACATTGAGATCCTTGCGACCTCCCACCCCATTTATAAGCTTGCAGATGAAAATGCACCCGCGCGCACGGTCTCGTTCCGCGGCAAATTCGAGAAAAACGAAACCTTCTGGGTCGAATACAAATATCTTTCCTATGTGAAATACAACAACCTCGAATCCGCACAGGTCAGTGCAGAGCAGCCGACGTTCGACACCGAGGAGCTTTACCCGCACATTCGCTTCACGCCGCTCATCCGTGCGCTTTGCAAAGAGCTTTCCGGCGATGAGAAGAACCCGCTTCTGCTCGCACGCAGATTTTACGACTACTGCACGAAGGTCGGTACATATTCGTATGTGCGCGAATACTTCGCGCTGCCGGGCAGCATTCCGGATTATTACGGCGCGGGGCTGCACGGGGACTGCGGCGTGCAGGCGCTGCTGTTCATCACGCTGTGCCGCTGCGCAGGTATTCCTGCCCGTTGGCAGAGCGGCCTGTTCGTCACGCCGGACGACACCGGCTGCCACGACTGGGCGCAGTTCTACATTGCTCCCTACGGCTGGCTGTTTGCAGACCCGTCCTTCGGCGGCAGTGCGCACCGCATGGGCGACAGCGAGCGCAACGACTTCTACTTCGGCAATCTCGACCCGTTCCGCATGGCGGCAAACAGCGAGCTTCAGGCGGATTTTGACCCGCCAAAGACACAGCTGCGCATCGACCCGTTCGACAACCAGCGCGGCGAAGCCGAATACGCAGACGTCGGCATCCGCTGGATGGACAAGGAGTGCGACTGGAAGACCATCGAAATGAAGAAGCTCTCTTAATTTAAAACGTTAAATGCCCGCCGTGCTTTTGCACGCGCGGGTATTTTTGACCGTAAAGGAACAGATCTATGGAAACGAAACTCGATATTCTGCGGCGCTATTTCGGTTACACGTCCTTTCGCCTCGGTCAGGAGGAAATTGTAGATGCACTGCTCACGGGCCGCGATGCGCTGTGCGTCATGCCGACGGGCGCAGGCAAATCCGTGTGCTATCAGGTGCCGGCACTCCTGCTGCCGGGCATCACGCTTGTCATCTCCCCGCTCATTTCGCTGATGAAAGATCAGGTAGAATCGCTGACGCAGGCGGGCGTGCACGCGGCATACCTCAACAGCTCGCTCACCCCGGCACAGTACAGCCGCGCACTACACAATTTATCCGAGGGATTGTATAAGCTCGTCTACGTCGCGCCGGAGCGCCTTTCGACCGAGAACTTCCGCACGGCCGTAGAGAACCTCAATATTTCTCTCATCGCCGTGGATGAAGCGCACTGCGTCTCTCAGTGGGGGCAGGACTTCCGCCCGGACTATTTAAAGATTGCGGAATTTGCCGAAAGTTTGAAAAATCGCCCGACGATCGGCGCATTCACCGCCACGGCAACAAAAGCCGTGCGCAAGGACATTGCGGAGCACCTGCACCTCATTGACCCCGTGCGTATCACGACGGGCTTTGACCGCCCGAACTTATATTTCGGCGTGCAGATGCCGCACAGTAAGGCGCTGGCGCTTTTGAAGCTCATTGAGGAACGCCCGGGCAAATGCGGCATTGTGTACTGCTCCACGCGCCGCACCGTGGAAGAAGTGGACGCGCTTTTAAACGACAAGGGCATCCCTTCCACGCGCTACCACGCCGGTCTGCCGGAGGAAGAACGCAGGCGGAATCAGGACGATTTCGTCTATGACCGCAAGCCCATTATGGTCGCGACGAACGCGTTCGGCATGGGCATCGATAAATCCAACGTGTCGTTCGTCATCCACTACAACATGCCGAAAAACCTCGAGAGCTATTATCAGGAAGCCGGGCGTGCCGGACGCGACGGCAGTCCCGCCGAGTGTATTTTGCTTTACAGCCCGCAGGACGTGCGCACGAACCGCTATTTAATCGAAAACAGCGACCCGAACCCCGACCTCGACTTTGAAACGCAGGAAAAGCTCATCCAGCGCGAATACGACCGTCTGCGAAAAATGACATATTACTGCACGACGGCTGATTGCCTGCGCGCATTCATCTTAAAATACTTCGGCGAGCCCGCCGAGGAATACTGCGGCAATTGCTCCAGCTGCGCGGGCGGCTCCATTTTGGTAGAGGCCACCGTGGAAGCACAGCAGGTGCTCTCCTGCGTGGCGCGCACCGGGCAGCGGCTCGGCATCAGCATGATCTGCGACATTCTGCGCGGCAGCGAAAATGAGCGTGTTTTGCAAATGAATCTGCAAACACAGTCCACCTACGGGCTCATGCGCGAAAAGCCGATTTTTGAAATTAAGCGTATCATCGACGCACTTTTGATGCAGGAATTGCTCATCCAGACCGACGGGCAATATCCGGTTTTAAAGCTGACGCAGAACGCGCGGCCGGTTTTGCTTGGGGAAAAAAGCTTTGAAATGCGTATTCCCGTGCCGCAGGAAAAAGCGAAGAAGCCGGACAAGGCCGCAGGCGATGCCGACCCGGAGCTTTTCGCACGGCTGAAAAAGCTGCGTGCCGCGCTTGCCGCAAAAGCGAGCGTGCCGGCCTACGTCGTTTTCACCGACACCACTTTGCGCGATATGTGCGCCAAAATGCCGACGGACGAACAGGAGCTTTTGCAGGTCTCCGGTGTGGGCGAGCGCAAGGCGCATCGCTACGGCAAGGCCTTTTTGGAAGAGATCAACCGCAAAGCGGAGGAAGAATAAATGGAACAAGCAAAGCACAAATTCAATCTTGTCGACCACATCGAGGTGCGCGGTGCGCGCGTGCACAACCTCAAAAACATTGACATCCATGTGCCGCTGCATAAGATCGTTGGCGTAGCGGGTGTTTCGGGCTCCGGCAAATCGTCGCTTGCGCTCGGTGTTTTGTATGCAGAGGGCTCACGGCGGTATTTGGAGTCGCTTTCCACCTACACGCGCCGCCGTATGACGCAGGCGGCACAGGCGCAGGTGGACGAAGTTCTATATGTCCCGGCCGCACTCGCACTGCACCAGCGCCCCAATGTCCCGGGCATCCGCAGCACATTCGGCACGGGCACGGAGTTACTCAACAGCCTGCGCCTGATGTACTCGCGCCTTGCAAGCCACCGTTGCCCGAACGGGCACTACATTCAGCCGACATTGGCCGTCGCGGCGGGTCAGCCGTGCGTGTGCCCCGTTTGCGGTGCGGAATTTTTCGCGCCGTCCGCGGAGGAACTCGCGTTCAACAGCCAAGGCGCGTGCCGCAAATGTGACGGCACCGGCATCGTGCGCATTGTGGACGAAAGCACCCTTGTACCGGACGACACCCTCACGATTGACGAAGGCGCCGTGCGCCCGTGGCAGACGCTGATGTGGTCTTTGATGAAGGACATCGCCCGCGACCTCGGCGTGCGCACCGACGTGCCGTTCCGCGAGCTGACGGAAAAAGAAAAGGACATCGTGTTTCATGGCCCTGCCATTAAAAAGCACATGATCTACCAGAATAAAACGAGCGGCGCAGCAGGCGAAATGGATTTCACCTACTTCAACGCCGTGTATACCGTGGAAAACGCACTCTCCAAAGTCAAAGATGAAAACGGCATGAAGCGCGTGGAAAAGTTTCTCAAGGCCGAACCGTGCCCGGACTGCGGCGGCTCACGGCTATCGGAGAAAGCTCGCGCTCCGAAGCTTCGCGGCATTTCTTTAGATGAAGTCTGCCGTATGACGCTCGCCGACCTCACCGATTGGGTCGCGGACGTGCCGGGTTCGCTGCCCGAAGAAATGCGTCCCATGGCGCAGAGCATATGCGATTCGTTTACATTGAATGCCAAGCGCCTTTTGGAGTTAGGGCTCGGCTACCTGACGCTCGACCGCGCCGCCTCCACGCTTTCCACAGGCGAGCGCCAGCGCATGCAGCTTGCCCGTGCCGTACGCAACCGCACCACCGGCGTTTTATATGTGCTCGATGAGCCTTCCATCGGCTTGCACCCGGCGAACATCGTCGGCCTCACCGGCGTGATGCACGATCTCATCGACGACGGCAACTCCGTTCTGCTCGTCGACCATGACACGCAGATTTTGAGCGAGGCCGACTGGCTCATTGAAATGGGCCCGGAAGCCGGTGCAAAAGGCGGCCATGTCATCGCGGAGGGCACAACAGATGACATTAAGATAAACGAAAACTCGCAGATTGGCCCGTTTTTGGCGGGAAAGCAGGGCATCTCGCGACAGAAAGCACCCGAAAGCGAGCTTTTCCAAAACGGCGCTATTCACCTTTCCACCGACCGCATCCATACGGTGAAGCCGCTCGAAGTGGATATTCCGAAAGGCCGCCTGACCGTTGTTACGGGCGTTTCCGGCTCCGGCAAAACGACGCTCATTCTGGAAAGCCTTATCCCGGCGCTTTCGGCGCATATTCGTGGTGAAAGGCTACCAGCGCATGTGAAGTCGGTCAGCGCCGAGGGCATTGACCAAGTGAAGCTCATCGATGCTACGCCTATCGGTATCAACGTGCGCTCCACCGTTGCGACATACGCCAATGTGCACGATGAGCTGCGTAAAATTTTCGCCCGCACGCCGGACGCAAAAAAAAGGCAAATACAAAGCCGGCGACTTCTCCTACAACACCGGCAAACTGCGCTGCCCCAACCTGCGACGGTACCGGCAGTATCAGCCTGGACGTGCAGTTTTTGCCCGATGTGAATATCCCCTGCCCGGACTGCCGCGGCAGCCGTTACGGCAAAGACGCATCGAAGATCCGCTGCGTGACGAAAAGCGGCGAAGCGTACACCCTGCCCGAAATCATGGACATGGACGTGCGCACGGCGCTTTCGGCCTGCAAGGACTGGAAGCTCGTCTCGCAAAGATTAAATGTCTTAAACAGCCTAGGCCTCGGCTACCTCACGCTCGGTGAGGAAACGCCCGGACTTTCGGGCGGCGAAGCGCAGCGCTTAAAGCTTGCGAGTGAGATGGGCAAGGCACAGAGCGGCTCCGTGTTCGTGTTCGACGAGCCGACCATCGGCCTGCACCCGCTCGACGTGCAGACACTGCTCACCGTGTTCCAAACGCTCATCGAAAGCGGCGCGACCGTTATTGTTATTGAGCACGACCTCGACGTCATCCGCAGCGCTGATTACATTCTCGATATGGCCCCGGCGGCGGTGAAGCGGCGGCCGGCTTGTCGCCTGCGGCACTCCGGGAACAGATCTAAAAACGCCGCAGACAGCGTGACCTGGGAAAACTTTATTTAAACCAAGCGCGTGTACCCACAACCCCGTGTGATGCACGCGCCGTTTTTATTCGTCGAATGCTTTTCGCAGCATTTTGCAGTGCATTTTTTCTCAAGGCGCGAGACATAGCTGCGGGAAATGTTCAGCATTTTTGCGACCTCGCGCTGCACAAGCGGCCGCTGGCCCGTAAGCCCGTAGCGCAGCAAAATGATCTCGCGCTCGCGCGGCGAAAGACGGGTCTTCACCGCGTCGTACAACTGCCGCACTTTCATGCGCAGGTCGATGTCCTCCAAAATGTGGTCGTCCGTCGCGATGGTGTCGAGCAGCGTCAGCGTGTTGCCGTCCTTGTCGGTATCGATGGGGTCGTTCAGCGATACGTCCTGCGCTGTCTTTTTCGCGCTGCGGAAGAACATCAGAATTTCATTTTCAATGCACCGCGAAGCGTAGCTCGAAAGCCGAATGCCCTTTGTCGGGTCGAAGCTGTCCACAGCCTTGATGAGCCCCACCGTGCCAATGGAAACCGAGGTCATCGCGGTCATTTTCATCGGCATAGTATTTCTTCGCAATGTGCGCCACAAGCCGTAAAATTGTGTTCGATGAGTTTTTTGCCCGCGCGTGGTGGTCGCCCGCCCGCCATTTGCTCCAGATATTTTTTTCCTCCTCCGCCGCAGTCAGCGCCTTTGGAAACGACCCGGCGCTTGTGATGTGCAGAAAGAAAAACAAAATCGACGATAAATACTCCAAAAGCCCCCAAAGCATACCCACTCCCCCTTTAGAGAATGGTATGCTTCAGGGGCTTTTCTTATGTCTTTTGCTATATATTATTTGTGGACAACATACTGGTTCGGGTCGCCAAGCAGTTCCTTCGGCAAGTGGCTTTTATCGCTGAGGCGCACCGTTTCCACGCTGCCGTCTTTGCCGATATAAAATTCCGAAACCGAGGTGTTGCCGCCGATACGAATATCACTCAAACGTTCAATATCGTGCTCCAAAATCTCACACGCCATGCAGCGCAACAAAAAACCGTGCGACGTGATGACCGCTGTTTTGCCCATGCAATCCGCTTTCACGCGTGCAAGCGCTTTTTTTGCGCGGTCATTAAACTTCCGCTGTCGTCTCTCCCTCCGGAAAAATGCAGTTTTGCGGGGAATTCTGCCATTTTTCGGCAAATACCGGATAATCCGCGAACGCTTTGTCAAGCTTCATGCCGGACAGCGCGCCAACATCCACTTCCATCAGCTCCGGCAGTTTTATGATGGGCAAACTGTGGTACAAATTCACCGCTTCCGCCGTTTTATACGCGCGCTTTAACGGGCTCGAATACACAGCATCGATCGGGATGTTCCGAAACCGCAGCGCCAAAAGCGCCAACTGCTTTTCTCCTGTAGCGCTGATATCGAGGTCAAGCTGACCCTGAAAAATATTCTCGTGGTTGCCGAGGCTTTCGCAGTGGCGCACAAGATATAAGTGTGATTTTTCCATATCATTTACCACGGACGCATCGCACCGGTCAATTCGGAAAGGGTCTTCACGCCGTTTTTATCCATGTAATTCGTAAGCCCTTCGGTAATCTTCACGGGCGCATACGGGTCTGTGAACAGCACGGTGCCGATCTGCAGCGCCGTCGCACCTGCAAGCAGCATTTCCACGGCGTCCTGCCACGTGCTGATGCCGCCGAGACCGACGATCGGAATTTTCACCTTCTGATACGTCTGCCACACCATGCGCACCGCAATGGGCAAAAGCGCCGGGCCGGAGAAGCCACCTGTGTTGTTATGAATGATCGGACGCTTCGTGTTGATGTCAATACGCATGCCGGTCAGCGTGTTGATCATGGAGACGGCATCCGCACCGGCGCTTTCCGCCGCGAGCGCGATCTCGGAAATATCCGTCACATTCGGGGAAAGCTTCACCATCAGCGGCTTTTTGCAGTGCGCGCGCACCGCTTTCGTGATGTCTTCAACGCCTGCGCAGCTCGTGCCGAACTGCACGCCGCCCTGCTTCACGTTCGGGCAGGAGATGTTCATTTCGATCATGTCGATGTCGGTGTCATTCAGTTTTTCCGCCATGGCGCAGTAATCCTCCGGCGTGTTGCCGGCAATGTTCGCAATGATGGTCACGCCCTGCTCGCGCAGCCACGGGAGATCTTTTTCGATGAAGTGATCGACACCCGGATTTTGCAGACCCACGGCATTCAGCATACCGCCGGGGGCTTCCGCAATGCGCGGCGCAGGATTGCCCGGTCGCGCCTTTAACGTGATGCCCTTAGAAGAAATACCGCCGAGTGCGGAGAGCGGGTAAAACTCTGCATATTCGCGGCCGAAACCGAACGTGCCGGACGCCGCAATGAGCGGATTATGGAACTCCACACCCGCAACCGAAACCTTTAAATCAGCCATCAGAATACCACCCTTTCCGCCGGGAACACCGGGCCGTCCTTACAGACATGACCCATATACGTTTCACCGTTTTCGTCGTAAAGCTCCACCGCGCAACCGAGGCACGCACCGATGCCGCACGCCATGCGCTCCTCAAGGGAAATTTCACACGGAATGTTGTGCGCTTTTGCAAACTCCGTCACGGCGCGCAGCATGACCTTCGGACCGCAGGGCATAAAAATTTTGATCGGGGGTGCACATCTTGAAATTAAATCGATGACAAGGCCGTGGTGGCCGTAGCTGCCGTCATCCGTCGCAATGCGCAGGTCGCAGCCTGCCGCACGGAAGTCGTCTTCGAGAATTACGAAATCCTTATTGCGGAAACCGACCGCCACCGTGGCGTTTTGCCGCACTGCCTTGCTGCGCCGAAAAGCGGAGGCACACCGATACCGCCGCCGATGAACAAATTGTGCGCGTTCGGGTCGAACGTAAAGCCGTGGCCGAGGGGCGCCAAAATATCCATCTTGTCGCCGACCTCAAACTTCGAGAGCTGCTCTGTACCCGCACCGCGAATCTGGAACACAAAACGCAGCGTGCCGTTTTTCTTATCGATGTCACAAATGGAAATCGGGCGGCGCAGCGTTTTACCGGGCACGTAAATGTGCGCAAACTGTCCGGGCTGCGCCACTTCTGCCAGTTTCGGCACTAAGACCGTATAATCAAAGGTGTTCTCTGCGGTCTGCACGCGGCGCAGTACCTCGCAGAGCTGAACGTCATATTTCATAGCTTGTCCTTTCCGAGCGTTACTCATCCGTTCGCGCGAATTTCGCCGATGCGTGCGCAGATCTCGTCGCGCATGCGAATGGCTTCGCGTCTTGCCGCCTGTGCATAGTCATGCTCGTCGCACTTTTCCTTCTGCCATGCACACATAATGCCGCGGGAGGAGTTGATGATGGCGCCGAGGCCGTTTTTGTCGAACGCCGGGGCAACGTCATCCGCGCCGCCGCCCTGTGCGCCGTAACCGGGCACGAGGAAGAACGTGTGCGGCGCTTTCTCGCGCATTTCGCCGAGCTGTGCCGGGTACGTTGCGCCGACGACCGCGCCGACGCCGGAGTAGCCGTATTTCCCCATAACGCTTTCGCCCCAGTGCTCACAGAATTCGCCCATGGTTTCGTAAACGGTCTTGCCGCTTTCCATTTTCTGATCCTGCAATTCGCCGGAGGACGGGTTGGAGGTCTTCACAAGCACGAAAATCCCCTTATCTTCCGCTTCGCAAACGCCGAGCAGCGGCTTGATACCGTCCGTGCCGAGGTAGCCATTCACGGTCAGCGCGTCCGCACCGAAGGCTTCCGTCTTCTCGCCGAACACATCCGTTTTGCCGAGGTGCGCCGTGGCGTAGGCTTCCATCGTGGTGCCGATGTCGTTGCGCTTGCCGTCCGTGATGACGAACATACCCTTTGCGCGCGCGTAAGCGACGGTCTCCGCAAGGGTTCTCACGCCCTGCCAGCCGTACATTTCATAGTACGCCGCCTGCGGCTTTACGGCCGGGACAATATCGCACAGCGCGTCGATGAGGCCCTTGTTGTATTCGAGTAGTGCGGCGGCCGCAGCCTCCAGCGTTTTGCCATACTTTGCGACGGCGCCGTCCAGAATGTAGGACGGAATGTACGCGAGCTTCGGGTCAAGACCCGCAACGGTCGGATTCTGGGTTTCCACGATTTTTTCAATCATACGGTCAAAAGACATAGTAATCCCTCTCTCATTTCAAATCTATAATTTCAAATTTCTCAAACTTTTACAGTTCATTAAATACAACTCTGCCGCCACAGACGGTCGCCTTTACGCGGCCCGTGAGCGTCATGCCCTTAAACGGCGTGTTGCAGCTTTTGCCGTGCAGCTTTTCGGGGTCCACAACCCACGCTTCGTGCTCGTCAATCAGCGCAATATCGGCCACTTCGCCCGCACCGATGGCGCCGGCTTCAATGCCGAGCAGCTCCGCCGGGCGCACGCTCATCTTTTCGATGAGCTCTGTAAGCGTCAAAATGCCGGTCTTCACAAGTGCGGTATATGCCGCCGCAAACGACGTTTCCATACCGATGGAGCCGTTTGGCGCGTGCAGGAAATCAGCTTTTTCCGCCGGCGTGTGCGGCGCGTGGTCGGTCGCGATGACGTCGATCGTGCCGTCCTTTACGGCCTCGATCATCGCAAGGCGGTCCTTCTCGCTGCGCAGCGGCGGGTTCATGCGGTAGTCCGCGTCGTGCTTTTCGAGCGCTTCATCGGTCAAAAGCAAGTAGTGCGGTGCGGTCTCCGCCGTCACCTTTACGCCACGGGCTTTGGCATCACGGATGAGCGCCGCAGAGGTTGCCGTGCTGACATGGCAGATGTGCACCGGCACGTCATACGCCGCAGCCGCCGCAATTTCACGCGCCGTGCCGCAGTCCTCCGCCGCCGCAGGTACACCGGGCAGATTGAGCTTTTCGGAAATTTCTCCCTCATGCATGACCCACTTTTTCGCGAGGAACAAATCTTCGCAGTGCGCCGTCACGCGCATGTGGAGCTTCGGCGCTTCGCATAATGCCTTTACAAGGCAGGCGGTATCGATGACCGGGCGACCGTCGTCGCTCAAAGCAATGGCGCCGGCATCGTGCAGCGCTTCTAAGTCGCACAGCTCTTCGCCTTTCAGCCCCTTTGTAATCGCCGCCGCAACGTAAACATGCGCATCGGCGGTCTTTGCTTTGTCCAAAATATAGCGCACAGTCTCGGGCGTATCAACCGCCGGCTTCGTGTTCGGCATACACAAAAGGCTCGTCACGCCGCCCGCCGCAGCCGCACGGCAGCCCGTGTAAATATCTTCTTTATCGGTAAAGCCAGGGTCACGCAGATGCACATGCATATCCACAAAGCCCGGCACCGCCGTTAAACCTTTTGCTTCAATGACTTCGGCATCCGCATCGTACAGGTTTTCGGAAACCGCGCTGATGCGGTCCCCGGAGATCAAAATATTGCCGATATAATCCTCGCCGCGCGCGGGGTTTCAAAATGCGCGCACCGCGGATCAGCAAGCGCTTTTGCTCTTGTTCCATTCGTCTCATTCCTTTCGGGTAAACAGCAGGAATTTCAGGATAGCCAGAAATTCTCGGCACAGGTTTTTCGGCAGACTTTTCAAATTGGTCTTCGCATGCAGCGGATACGGCGTAAGTCCCAACATTTTTGCCATGCGGCAGGCGCGCCACTGGTGGTAACTTTGCGTTGCAAGCAAAACGGTATCGGAAAAGCCATTTTTCGCGCAGAATATCTCTCGCAAAACGCAGGTTTTCAAGCGTCGTTTCGGAGTTTACTTCCGCAAAGATGCGCTTCGGCGCAACCCGAACTTCATCAGCGCTTCCTTTGCGGCTTCGCTCTCGCTTTGCGGCTCGTCCTTGCCCTGCCCGCCGGTCGTGATACAAACGGCTTTCGGATGGGCTTTTAGATACGATGCTGCAGTATCCACACGATATTGAAACGCGTGACTGAGGTGCGCGGGGCAGGTTTTCGATGCCCCCACCACCCGTGCGCCAAGCACAATGACGACGCCGTTTTCGGGCAATTTTCTTCTTCGGTGCATAGTTTCTCCTTGTCGCATACTGAATAGCCAAAACACCTCATAATAATTATAAAGAATTCCCCCGAAAACCGCAAGGGCTTCGGGGGAAAAAGTTTACATGGTATGAAATTTCATTTAAGCCGCAGGCTCTGCGATTGTTTCGCCGCCGTTTGTGCCGGGATCTGGCTCTGCGGGTGTCTCGTCGCCGCCGGAGGGTTCGGAGGGAATCTCTTCGCCGCCGGAAGGCCCAGACGGTGTCTCGTCACCGCCCGCAGGTTCAGACGGCGTTTCGCTGCCGGAGGGTTCGGAGGGCACAGAAGGCTCTTCGTAGCCGGAATTGTCGGAGCCGCCCGAATAGCTGTAATCGTTGCTGTCGGAGTAGCTGTAGTTGTTGCTGGAGCTGCTCTGGGTACCGCTTCCGCTGCTCGTGTACGAGGCTGCGGGGTCACCCGGCATAGAAGCATATCTTGTGCGGTCCGCATCCGTAATGTTCGTATCGGACTTTGAGAGCGTTTTTCCGTCCTTAACAGCCTGCATCAGCTCTTTTGCCTTATTTACGGTGTTATAATCCGGGCGCATGACGTAGGCGTAATCACTCATGGAATACGGGATCTGCGAATCGCCCGTGCCGGTCACGCTGTATTGGACAACATTCCAAGAGCCGTTATCGGAAAGCTGACGGCGCACGAGCGCCGCAATGTCGTCATACGGCACATCCATCTCGAAGCAGTCCTTGATGCTGTCCATAATGGAGTTGTAGCGCACCAGAATATCCGGGGAAAGTGCCTTATCGATGATGGCGGAAATGACCTTCAGCTGGTTTTTACCGCGCTGAATATCGCCATCCACAAACGAATAGCGCTCGCGGGCAAAGGTCAGCGCCATTTTGCCGTCCATCTGCACCTTGCCCACCGGGTACGTATAATTGTCCCTTGTAAACGCAACATCGTTATCGACCGTAATGCCGCCGAGCGCATCCACAATGCCGGTAAAGCCGGAGAAATTGAGGCGGAAGTAGTAATCGATATCCGTATCATACAGCATTTCGAGCGTGCCTATGGAAACGTTCACGCCGTAAATACCCGCATGTGTCAGCTTATCCGGGATGCCGCCCGAAACGGGCAGCGGCACATAGTAGTCGCGTGGGGTCGTCACAAGCAGAATCTGGCGCGTTTCCGTATTGATTGTCGCCAAAATGTTTACATCGCTGCGGCCGACCGTGTTAAGGCCCTGGCGCGTATCGCTGCCGCTGATGTACAGGGTGTAAATACGATTTTCCACATCGCCGTTGCCGGTGCTCTGCGTCTTTCCCGCTTCGCTCTGTACCGCCGTTTCCACGTGCAGCACTTCAAGCTCGCGAATTTTGCTTTCCACATCGGCGTATTTATCGAGCTCCGTCACAACGTCGAGGTATGCAGTATTTAGGATGATCGCATCGCATTCTTTGTTGAGCAGGCCGTCGATGAGCTGTGTGATGCCGGCATACGTCTTCGTTGTCACTGCACTGCCAAAGCGCTCTGTGATCTGGCTGACGGCGGAATCGGTGCTTTCGCGGTCAAGCGATTCCAAAATGCCGAACGTATAGCCCTTCGTGTCTTCCAACGCGGAAGCCGGGTCATCCGTGCGCACATAGACCGCTACGGGCGTATATTCCGTGCGCACCGTGCCAATCTCCGTCAGCGTGCCGGTCGCGACCGAAATGTAGTTGCTCGCAAGACCAAGCACCAGCGCCAGTACCAGAGAAAGCGACGCGCCGCAGATGAACTGCCCTTTATTTCGGATGCTGCGTACCAACAAAACAGCAGAAGCCACCAAAAGGACAAGTGCAATACCGCCAAGGATCAGCAGCTTCGTCGGCACCATCTTGCTTTGCAGAAGGATCACCATAAACACGGCAAACACTGCCACCAAAAGGACAGAGATCACCATACCCGGAATCCGTTCCTTCCATTTGCTCATATCATGTACTCCTTTGATTTTGACGTTTCAGGGAAACTCAGCACGTCGCGCATTCCGCGGCAGTGCCTTATCCGAGTTATTATATCGCTTTACCCGTTGTGCGTCAACGGATTTGAACAAAAAGCCGTCAAAATCAGTAAAACGCCGACAAAACATCTGCATTTTTAGCTACAAAACACTATTTTGACGAAGCCGTCCGCACAGCAAAAAGCTGCTGCGGGTGCACAGCCGCGTAAAAATTATTCAGGATAAATCCGGCAAAATCCGTCCCGCTCTGCGTGAGCGCGTCGGCGCAGTCGTTTAATATACCGGCCGGCGTGTAGTCCTGCCGTACAACGAGCACCGAAAGATCCGAAAGCGCACTGAGCGCCTCGGCATCGGCGGAAAGCAGCATCGGTGGGGAATCGAGCAAAACGTAGTCAAAGCGTTCGTCCGCCCGCGCCGCCAAAAGCAGCTTTTTCAGCTTTTCGCTGTGCAAAAGGCGCTCCGGGTGCGCGGCGGGCGCGGTAAGGCCGAGAGAAATGCCGTATTTTTCCGAAAAAATAAGCGGCGGCTCCGCGTCTTTCTCTGCCTGCAAATACTGCCCGATCCCGTTTTTAGCCGCCGCCCGCAGGCCGAAAATTTTGTGCAATGCCGGTTTTCTTAAATCGAGATCCAACAGCAGCACATGCCGCCCGCGCATGGAAAGCGCCAGCGCCAAATTCACCGCTACGCTTGATTTTCCTTCGTTTTCTCCCGCGCCCGTGAGCAGCAGCACTTTTTTGCCGTCCCGCCGCATGCGGTGCTCCAACGCCGCGCAGAGATCCTGATACGCTTCCGTGTAGGTGTACCGCACAAAAGGGTCTGTCAGCAGCGCCGCAGCCTTGCGTCCCGCACCGCGGCTCTTTTTTACGAACAGCCGCTTTTCCTTGCGCTCGTGCCCGATGGTGCCCAGCACGCGCCCATCCAGCTTATGCCGCGCGGCCTGCGGAGTTTGCACCGTATCGCGCCGCAGAAACAAAACCGATACAATCAGCGATGCAGCCAGCATCGCACCCACACAGGCCCGCATGCGGTACGGCTTTAAGTCCACCGGGTTTGAAGGGGCAAGCGGCACCTGGGGGTCGCGGATGACGCGCAGCTCGGCGTTTGAGAACAGCTTGTCCGTCAGGTCTGCGTGGTTTTCCAGCACATTTTTCAGCGATAAAAACGATTCGCGCGGGTTCTCCGCCGTCACCTGCACATTGATGAGGTTCGTCTCCGGCAAAACGGAAGCCACAACGTCGCACTGCGCAGCCTCGCGGAACGTATCGCTTTGAAACACACTCGCAAACACCTGCGCCATGCGGGCCGTGAGATCTAAAGAGGTATACGCGCTCGTGCCGCCCTTTACATTTACCGCCACGGTTGCCGAAGCGGTATACACAGGGTGATACGTAAAAAGATGATATCCCTCCACGCACAGCCATGCCGTGAGCACCGCCAAAATCAGCACCCACAGGTTATAGAGCAGCCCGCGCAGCACGCACACGGGGTGCAGGTCACCCCAAAAAAGCGTTCGTCCTTCACGTTTTCCCCTCCTCCACGATCACCGTCAGGCAGGCGCGCACGGTCTCTGTTTCCGTCTCTGCCGCATACTGCACCGGGTAACAGCCGGGCTTTGCGGTATCTATTTGCGTCACTGTCTGCTTTTTCACCTTTACCACCGTGCCTGCATGGTCAAACACGCCCTCCAAATAGTCCTTCGGCTCAAACTTTTCGCCTGCCTTCACATACACGATTCCCTGCTTCAGGCGAATTTCAAGACTGCTGTCGCTCAGCTGCATATAAAGCTGCATCTCGCTCTGTCCGCCGTAGGAATTCGTCACGGATACCGGCAGCGTGTACATGTCGTTTTCCACAAAAGTAATATCTTCGGTGAACAATCGAATACGGTCGGAAACGTCGCCGTCCATTACGTCCTCCGCTGTGATCTGCGCCAAAAGTGCGGGCATCTCGCCCGTGCGGTAGGTCGATGGTACATTCAGCGCAAAGCGCGGCGGGTTGTAATCCGTATACCGCACCGTGCGCGTGAGCGTCGCCGCGTGGCAGTCCGCATCGAACACCACGTATTTTATGCGCCGACGGTCGCCGTCCAACAACGCGGACATACCCGCAATGCAGATCTCATCCGTCAGGTCTCCGTCATGCGCGTCTTCGGCATGCAGCCCCGCGCAATACGCGCTTTCCGGCGCGGTAACGCTGAGCGCAAGTTCGCCGTCCGTTTCGTCCGTCAAAACGGGCATGGATGTATCCTGCGCCTGTACGCGCGGCACGGCAACCCACAGGTAAAACGTCAGTGCGGCGCAGAACAGCACTGCCATTACCATTTGAAATACCCTCATGCGATTCTCTCCTTTCCGGCTTCGCCGCTCAGAATTCTGCGTGGGTTTTCATGCAGCATCCGCTCGGCATACGCAGCACCGAAGTGCTCCGCAAGCCACGCGTTCACGTCCTCCAAAATCGGTCTGCGGTACACGGTCCCGTGCCCGTCGCTCGCCACGCAAAAAGCCAGATCGCGCTCCAGCAGCACCCGCGCGGTCTCTGCCGCCCTGCGCCCGAAAGCGCCGAAAATACCGCTGCGCGTCACCTGCAGCACGGCCCCCGCTCTGTCACAGCTCCGCGCGCCAAGGTTCGCTTTTAGGCAAAATTGACTGATACCGCTCCGGGTGTCGGCGATGAGCGGCCAGCATACCGCTATTTTTCGTATATGCTCAGTCGCCGCCGCGCACCATTCCGACGAGTCGAGCGGGTCAAACTCCACCAAAAGGAACCGACTTTCGCCGAGCGGCTGCACATCGCCGCTTTGCAGGCGGTCAAACAGCGTGCCGTCCGCCATCATTTCCATGCCGAAAAAAGAGCTTTACGGGCAGACTTTCCCGCGCAGCCGCCGCTTTTAGACGCTCAAATTTTCCCAAATACCGCGTCTTCGTCACCCACGCCCCGTGCGGCGTGACGGCTAAAGCTTTCGTGCCATGCTCTGATGCCATACGCAGCATCATAAGAGACGCTTCAAGCGTTTCCGCGCCGTCATCCACGCCGGGCAGCACATGCGCGTGCAGGTCGATATAGCTCATACCGTCTCCTCCCGTGTGCGGTGCGCGCTGTAATGGCCGTAGCCGTAATGCCCGTAGCGACCGTATTTTCCGTATCCGTAGCCATAACCGTACTTGCCGTAACCGTAGCCGGAAAGCCCCGCCTGTACGCCGTTCAGCACGCAGCCCGCAACGGTCACATCGCAGCTTAGGAGCTTTTCGATGCCCGCTTTGATCTTCGTCCGCGATGCGCGATCCTGCTCGATGACGTACACCGCCGCATCGCAGCTTTCCGCCGCGGGCAGAATTTCCGCAAAGCGCGCGCTTTCCGGGGCAATGAGCAAAACGCAGTCCGCGTCTTCGCGCAGAGAAGCAATCGCGCCGCGCAGATTTTCGCCAACAGCGAGCACCTCGCGCGGTGAAAGCCCGCGGCTGCACGCGGCGTAGCGATACGGCTCTGCACCGCGCCGATGCAGCACCTCCTGTGCCGGGCAGTGCCCAAAAAGACACGCTTCCAGCCCCGGCAAAAGTTTATCCATGCCGCGCTTTAAATCTAAATCGATCAGTACCACGCTTTTGCCCATTTCGCCCAGCACATGCGCGGCAGTCATCGCCGTGGTGCGCACGCCTTCCCCGGGCAACGTACCGCAAAACAGCAGCACCTTGTCGCCCGATGCCGCCATGCGACGTTCAAGGCGCATGGCAAGCCCGCGCGCAGCCTCGCGGTAATGCTCCGGCACATGCGGGTTCGTAAGGGTGATCGTTTCGCGCCTACTCTTGCTTCGCTTTTTAAAAACGACCTTCGGCAGCGTGCCGAGACACAAAAGATGCAGCTTAGATGCAATCTCCTCCTCGCGCCGCACGGTGCGCCGTGTGCAGCCGTACAGCAGGATCAGTCCTGCGCCAAAAAGCAGGCCGTACGCCGCGCCCGTCAACGCCGCACGTTTGCCGTCGAATATATTATACGGCGCGGTCGGCAGGCTTGGGGCGCTCAGCATATGGAGCTTAATGTCGCCCAGCACGTAGCGTGCGGCCTCCGGGTAACAATCAATAGCGGCGTTCAGGACATTCAACGTGCTTTCGGCATTCGCGCCCGTCGCGGTCAGCGTGAACAGGTTGGAATCCTCCACTGCGCTCGCTGAAAGCGAAGCTGTAATAGAATCCGTGCCGAGCGCCTGCTTGATGCCATCCGTTAAGAGCTCGCTTTCGAGTATGTACGGGAACGTGCGTGCGAGCTGCGAAGCCGTGGCGGTGTTGTAATAAAACCCGTAGCTGAACCCGCCGCTTTCCCCGCTGCCGGTGGCGACCGTGAACGAAGCCGCCGCGCGGTACAGCGGGCGATACGCGCGCTTTGCCGTGTACCACGAGCCCGCGGCGCACAGTACCGTGAGCAAAAGGCACGCCCACCACAGCTTTTTCACACCGCGCAGCACATCGTGCAAAAGCGTGGTGATGTCGATGGGCTCCGGCACTGCTTGCTTTTCCTTTTGCGTCTCCTCCATATAGACCTCCGAAATGCTTGATTTTTCACATACCATAATGCTTTAAACGTCTGTCTGCGAATTTCACGGGCATTATAGCATTTTGCACCCGATTTCTCAAGCATTTTCGGAATATTGTATATATACAAATATCGCAAATTCCGTTAAAAAATGAAAAAAACGACGCCTCAAGTGAGGCGCCGCCAATAATCGACAAATTAAATTTCTATTTTAGTTTCAATCAGCCTTCCGGCTCCAGCACGCCGTACTTGCCGTCGCGGCGCTTATACACCACGTCAATCTCGCCGGTGTCGCCGTCACGGTACATGAAGAACGTGTGGCCCAGCATTTCCATCTGCAAAATGGCTTCTTCCACCGTCATGACCTTCACATAGAACGTCTTGCGCTTTGCGATTTCCGGTTCGTCTTCCTCGTCCGGCGTATCGTAGTACGTGTCCGGCAGCTCCACGGGCTGCATCTTCTGTGCGCGCTCAAGGCGCTTTTTATTTCTACGGATCTGGTTGCCCAGTGCCGCCACAACATCATCCAACGCTTCGTTCATTTCCGGCGCAGTGGCTTCTGCACGGTACAGCATGCCGCGCTGCTTAATCATAATCTCCACGGTCTGGCGATTCTTTTCCAGCGTTACGGTTACGGTAGCATCCGCGTCTTCATCAAAGATGCGGTCAAACTTAGAGAGCTTGCGCTGCACCAGTTCCTTAAAATTCTCTCTCAGGTTCACTTTTCTGCCAACGATCTTGATGTTCATACGTCTACCGGTTTTTCCCGCAAAAAGCACAAAGGGATGTGCTTTTTTCATCTACGGAAAAAACACATCCTTTCTGAAAGACTCGGCTTTCATTATTCAGCTTACGGCTTCTGCCGTTCTCTGTACCTACAGTATAAATCATTTGAACAAAAATTGCAATAGAAAAATAAAATTTTCAAGATTTATAAACAATTTGTTTGCGATTTAAATTTCTCATAAAACAAAAAGCGCCGTTCCGAAGAACAGCGCCGTTTCTGCTTTACTTTAGTTGTTGCGCGGGCCTTGCGGGAATAACCGCCGCCGCGCTTATTTTCCGCACGCTTGAGGTCCGAGATCTTCTCATCGCTCATCTGCTTAAGCGGGACATCATATCTTCAAAAGAGCCGGAGTTTTCGCGCGCGCGCCACTCATAATCGCCCGGTCTTGCGGGGCTCTGCACCGGGGCAGAAGCTTCGCGGCGGTGATAGTTGTTCTGGCGCGGGGGTCTGCCGTTCTCATCGCGGCGGCGCGGGGGGCGCTGCTGCTGCGCGTTTTCGTCCGCCTTTTTCATGGAAAGGCTAATCTTGCCGTCTTCATTGATGCCGATGATCTTGACCTTCACGGTCTGGCCTTCCGTGACGAAATCGCGAATCTCCTTTACGAAGACCGGGGCAACCTCTGAAATGTGCACCATACCGGTCTTGCCGTTACCGAGATCGACGAATGCGCCGAACTTTGTGATGCCCGTTACCTTGCCCTCAAAAATTGCTCCGACCTCAAGCTTTGTTTCCTGCATACCCTCTAATTTTCCTCCGGGATTTCAAATTTGTTAGTTGTTGCCGCCTACATTGTAGAACACACGCTCGCCGGGCTTTACATAGTCCAGTTCGCGGCGTGCCACCTTCTCCGCATAGTCTGTGTTGTCTGCGTTCTCTTCATTCAGGTCATAGCGCAGCTCGTCATTGACGACCTGCTGTTCCTTAAGCTCGTTTTTCAACTGCTGCAGTTCGTCCTTTTTCTGGCTGATGGAGATCTGCTGCCCGACGAGCATAGTGACCATGAAGCACGCAAAACAGACACTGGCGACCTTTAAAAGGAGGCTGCCCTTATAGCGTTTAATCTTGACTTCTTCCATGGGATTCCTCCCCCTTTCCTTATGCCGATGCTTCGGCTGCTTTTCTTGTTCCATTATATAATGATGCGCCGTCATTATTCAAGTCCTTTTTTTGCATTTTTTTCGATTTGTTCAGAAAGATTGTGTTTTTTCCCGCCGCTTTTTAGCAATGCTTCCACCTTTTTCCGCCGTCCTTGCGCGTATTTTGCAAAAATTCGGTTTCTAAAGCCGTGCAAGCGGCGCTCTGCATACGGCAAAAAGCGGCAAATGCCGTGCGTCACCGTGACCTGCACGCATAAAAAGCCGATGACTTCGCAGGCGATCTGAAAAAAGCGCGCGTGCCCGGCGCTGACCGCAAGGGACAGCAAAAACGTGACGACGGCGGCAAAAAGACAGAACAGCACATCCGTAACCGCTGCCGCGATTTTGCCGAGAGAGAACAGCAGGCGCAAAAACTCCAGCACGGCAAACGCAAACCCCAGAAGAACGCCGCACACAAGGCACAGCAACAGCGTTTCTGCCGGAATGCCGCTCATTTTAAAAGCCTTTTCAAAACGCCCGTCGGGCGCACGCCGTCTGTATACGAAAGCGCCAGCACGCGACCCTTTACGAGCAACTC